>Ga0172375_10001965_pt1 | contig 32658 bp, 18 predicted proteins | sample LakKiv1m_FD_114537 | JGI IMG/M metagenome (GOLD analysis project Ga0172375, IMG submission 114537) | Freshwater microbial communities from Kabuno Bay, South-Kivu, Congo - kab_092012_11.1m | ecosystem: Environmental > Aquatic > Freshwater > Lake | place: Democratic Republic of the Congo... | reverse complement strand
ACATTGAATATGCTGATAATGACATATTTAGTTTTACAGATGGTGTAAATGATTTACCATTTGAGATTGAGTTTGATATTATTTTAACTCCACTTGGAAATTTTACCTATATTGTAAGTAAAGTTGCAAGTGCATCTGATAGTGAATGGACTGTTGCCACTAATTCGACTAAAAACATTGTATTTTTTATTTCCAATACATCCGCTCTTAACAGAATTCAAAAAACTACTGTATCATCTTTAACTTTAAATACTCCATACCGAGTTAAAATTACTTATGACGCTAGTAAAACACTTGCTGGAATGAATATTTATCTGAATAATGTTTTACAATCTACAACGACAAATACTTTCGGTACATATACGGGAATGGTAAATAGAAATATACCTGTACGTATTGCAAAAACCTACAATAATTTTTTTACAGGTTGTTATCTTCGCAATCTCAAAATAAAAAAAAATAACCAACTGGTATTCTTTACCCCATTGCAAGATGCAAATGCTGTAAGTACAGATGTTATTGGGGGATTGGTTCATAATGCTGGTACTTTGCCTGTTGTGGTTAATCAATCGGAGAATGCCTTAGTTAGAAATAATACTTGGTCATATTTCAATGGTTCAACTTCATACATTGAATATGCTGATGATGACATCTTTAGTTTTACTGATGGAGTTAATGATATTCCGTTTGAGATTGAGTTCAACATTGTTATTAATAAAAATGAAGCTATTTCAAGGGGAGTTATAAGTAAATCTGATAGTATATCAACTAGAGAATGGGTTGTCTATACGAATGCCGCAAAATTATTATTCTTATTAACTAATCCGAATATATCAGCTTATATACAATTAATAAGCCCCACACTTATAGTTAATGTTCCTTATAAAATAAGATTTACTTATGATGGTTCAAAAACCTTTTCAGGAATGAATTTATACATTAATAACATTTTAAACACTTCTCATACACATAGTTCACGTGGTATATACAACGGAATGACTAATGGAAATTCGACACTAAGAATAGGTAATTATATCGGTTCTTATGGATATCACTATCTCCGCAATCTCAAAATAACAAAGAACAATCAATTAGTATTCTTTACGCCACTTCAAGACACAAATGCGGTAAGCACTGATGTAATTGGAGGATTAGTTCATAATGCAGGTACTTTGCCAGTTGTGGTTAATCAATTAGAGAGTGAAAACTGGTCATATTTTAATGGGACGAGTTCTATGTGTAGCTATGGAACAACATCCACATTTGGTTGGATGAATGATGGAATATTCTCAATAAGTTTTGAAATTCAACCATTTGCTTTAACAATTATAAGAAGACCGCTGTCAACAGCAGGTAATCCTTCACATTTTGGTTTTTTTGTTTATTTTAACACCACTCAAATTCGTTTTTACATTTGTAATGGTTCTGGGGCATATGGGGCAAATATTGCTGGCGCTACTATAACTTTAGGTACAAGATATAGAATGACAGTACAAGCTAATGGCACTCAAGTTCGATATATTCAATTTAATATGGACACAAATACCCAAATATATGATAGTGGGTGGGTTAATTGTACATTTATCCCCAGAGCAACAACAACATATTTATTATGGATTGGGGCATATGCGGGGTCTTCATCATATGCTGCAAATTGTAATATGCGAAATATTAAAATTTTTAGTGATAGCAATTTCACTGTTCCATTTTTATCTTTACCAATGACTAATCAAAATAAAATTAATATTGTTAATGGCATATCAACTAATATATTTAAAGATATTACGGTTCAAAACAATAATAGGAATGCTTTAAAAACATATAATCCTTGGTCAAAATATTTATTAGTTGCCGCACCAAATAAAGCTATGTACGACTGGATACATCAAACTTGTGTATTTAGGTGGGATTTTGAAATGATTGCTTATGGCTGGGGTGTAGGTACTGGAGGCGGTGATAATCTTTTATTCACTGGTATACCAGGAAACTTAACATATTATCCAGGTGTTTCATTTAGAGTACTTTATTCAACTCACACCCTTGATTTTTCCATTTGTAATACCACAACTATAATTGTTTCAAAAACAGTAATTCCAACTATGGCTCTTAATACTCCATATAAAATTACAGTAGCTACTGACGGTGTAAATTGGTATCAATCTGTTAATGGAGTTGAAAGTACGTCAATTATAGATACATCAGCAAAAGCAAGTGGAACAACAGCTGGAGCTGTTATGTCACTTCGAGGTTCTTACTGGAACTCAGCTCAGTTCGGTTTTAGAAATATGAAAATTTACAACTCATTTGATACAAGCAGTTTATTTGCTTCTTATCCACTTACTGGCTATAATAATATTGGTATTGATATATCAGGAAATGGAAAAAATTTAACCATAGGAACTGGTACACCAGCATCAAACCCTTATAATTCAGTCATTGATATTGAAGAAATATAATAAACTAGAATATATCAGATACTTCTGGATTACTTTATCATTTTCCGTGGATGGATTTAGCAACTGTAAGAAAAGAAATTATTACTGGGGGACTTTGTGGTGTAGGTAATATGAATTATTTTACAATAACAGGAATTTAAAATTTAATAATTATGGGATTACATTTAGAAAAAACAATGAACACAGGTGTAATAGTTACACACTGGGAATTTGCGGCATATTCGGTTATGTTACAAATAGGAAAAGAGTGGATTCAGCAGCGAGCTGAGAATAATATGCCACTGATTGATGGAGTTATACCAGAAACTGTATCAGATGGAATACACGTAATATTAAATGGATATTTAAACAAAGAAACTTTTAATGATGGGAAGATGCCATTACAGTCTATTGAAATTATTCTTCCAATACCTCAAGATATGGGATTATCAGCTGATATTCTGCCTTATTTACATCAGGCCATTTTAGGAATAAGTGGGTGGGAAAGTGCTGTATATGTATAAATTCAATAAATTTATACTATTTATAATAATATAGCAGTTCTATGGATTTTAATAATTATCAAAAAGAATTTATTTATTGTGCTTCTGACCCCATATACTTCTTAAACAATTATGGGTACGTTTTTGATGCACACAAACAGCGTGTTGAAAAAATGACGTGTTTCGAGTATCAAGAAGACTGCGTTTACAAATTCCATAAACATAGAAATAATGTTGTTTTAAAAAGTCGCCAGACTGGTTTGTCGGTAATTACTGCGGGATATGTTGCCTGGAGATTAATGTTTAGAAAAGATGAAAAAATATTAATTATTGCTAATGACGGAGACGGTGCTATTAGGTTCCTTTCTATAGTAAAACAATTTATAAACTATACTCCAAAATGGTTAAAACCTGGTAAGGGGAACACTGTTATTTGCAATCAAAAATACGTTAGCCTCGAAAATAATTCATACGCCCAAGCTAAAGCAAGTAGTCCAGAAGCTGGTCGTGGAGACTCATTAACACTTCTTGTTCTTGATGAAACTGCTTTTATTGAAAATGCTGATACAATTTGGATGGCAGCTGGTTTAGCTTTATCTGCAACTCAAGGAAAATGTATCATGGTTTCTACCCCAAATGGAACTTCTAATTTATATTATTCAATTTGGTCTGAAGCTGAAAAAAAGGAAAATGATTTTAATTCTGATGATTTTGTGCCAACGAAAGTACATTGGACACAAAACCCATATTGTGCAGAAGGTCTTGAATTAAGAGAAAATGAAAGTGGAGAAAAGACTTATTGGAGTCCTTGGTATGAGTCTGAATGCAAAAGAATGCAGTTTGATAGGGTTAAGATTTCACAAGAACTTGACTTATCATTTGAGGGGTCAAAACGTTTGGCTATCGAAAATGAACTCATTAGTAAATATGAAAAACGTTTACTTTTAGACGAATACAAATTAATTGAAAAAAATAAAACATATTATGATTACAAGAATAAACCTGGAGAAAGGTTTGTTACATATGAAACCAATTTTGTAATATATAAACCATATGTGGAAGGACATAAATACATTTTTGGATGTCTTTTACCAGAAGAAATGGTTTTAACAAATGATGGACTTAAAGAAATTCAAGATGTTACTTTCTGTGATAAATTAGTTGATGAAAATGGCAATTATATTAATGTAATAAATAAACAAATATATGATGTTGTTGATGAAGATGTGTTTGAAATTAAAGTTGATAATACATATAGGACAACAACATTTACTAAAGAACACCCAATTTTAGTTAGTCAAAATAACAAAACTAAAAGATTATATGATTCAGCTACAAAAAAAGAAGGGAAAAGATATTGGGATTTTAATTTTAAATACACTAAAACTGAAAACTTAAAAACAGGAGATTGGATTAAAGTTCCAAATACATATAAAAAAGAATTAGATATTAATATAAATGAAAAATGGTGTCTTAATAATAATGTAAGAAAAGATTTTGTGATAAATTCTCCTATAGACAACAAAAATTTTTGGTGGTTTATTGGTATGTGGTTGGGAGATGGGTGGATAGGTAAATATAAAGATAGTTATTCTATATTATTATGTTTTAATAAAAAAGAATTTTTTTATGTTGAAAAAATTGAAAAAATAATTAATGAGCTTTTTAATAGAACAATTTCAATAACAGAAAAAGATTCAGCATATGAAATCACCTTTAATAGTAAAGAATTGTATTATTTTTTATTGGAAAATTTTGGACAATATTCAGATGGAAAAAAAATAAGCGAATGGGTTAAATATATTTCAAAAGAATACAAATTAGAATTAATTAAAGGATATTTTGATAGTGATGGATGTTGGGTGGAAACAACAAAAAATAATAAGAAAAATTCAAAAATATCTTTTATAAGTATAAATTTGACATTATTAGAATCTTTTCAGGACATTTTATTTTCTATTGGAATAATTTCTGGGATACACAAATTAAGAGATGCTAAAATACAAATAATTAAAGAAAGAGAAGTTTGTTCTAAAAAATGTTATAGTTTAAATTTGTTTAATTTTGATAGCTTAATGCTGGTAAAATTATTAAATGATAAAACTGATATAAAATTAAATAAATTTGATATTTCACAATTTTATAATAAAAATAAAAGAATTATAAGTTCTTGTCATTTTAGTAATGATGAAGAATTTATTTATTTTAAAATAAAAGATATTAAAAAGAGTAAGTTTACAGGAAAAGTTTATAATTTTGAATGTGATACTCATACTTTTATGTGTCACCATATAACTACTCATAATTGTGACGTAGCAAGGGGCGATGGCACGGACTACTCTACTATTGAGATAATTGATATAGACACATTAGAAATAGCGGGAGAATACAGAGATAAAGTTGCCCCTGATTTATTTGCTCATGTAATTTTTAATTCAGCAATGGATTGCGGAGAAGCATATCTTGTTGTTGAGTGCAATAGTTTTGGTTTAGCTACAGCTATTGATTTAAATAGAAAAATGAATTACGGTAGAATGTATTATTCAAAGAATATTCAGGAAATATATGTTAGACCTTATGATTATAAAGTTGGGGAAAATGAAGTTATCCCAGGATTCCAAACAACAAAAAGAACCAGACCGCTTGTTGTGAATAATTTACGAGTTCACTTAAGAGAAGGAACTTTGAAAATTTATTCTAAACATATAATGAATGAGTTTAGAACATTTATTCAAAATGGTGATAGACCAGAAGCCGAAAGAGGAAAAAATGATGACTTAATTTTTGCTTTGGCAATTGGACTGTTTATCAGAGATACTGAATATCAAAATGCTGCTGCAACAAAAGAAATGTATAAAGGAATGCTTGATGCAATAGGCTATATAAGTAAAACAATTGTTGGAAATGATTTTTCCTCAAATCATACAAATGAAAATGTTTCAGATATTCCCCCAGATGCTGGAGGAATATTCTTTAATGATTTATCTAAAGAACAAAATAATCAGGATGATAGCGACGATATTAGTTGGTTATTATCTCCTGTTAAAAAGACTTGATTTTAAAATCAAATTTATTATATTTAATTAAAAATAGACAAAAAATGGCGGACAATAAAAAAAAGAGAGCGAGTATTTTTGGGGGGGTATTAGATGCGATAAGTTCCAATAGAAGGAAAAAAGACACAATAAACCCAAATGCTCCAGGTATGAGCATTACCCAAACCATGCCAAGTCTTGACCCAAAATCTGGGGTTGAAACTATGCAACAGCAATTCTTGGATTGGCAGGTTACCAAAATTGCTCATGATTTATACACAAGAACAATTTATTATGACACTGATAGAATAAGTGCCTATCAGGATTTCAGAGCTATGGACGGAACTCCAGAAATAGCAGCAGCATTAAACATTATCAGAGATGAATGTTTGACAAGAAGTGAAAGAGGAAATATTCTTGAAATTTATTCAGAGAACAAAAGAGTCAAACAAGTTTTAAATGATTTATTTAAAAACGTTTTGAATGTTGACTTTAATATGAGACTCTGGATTAGAGACCTTGTAAAATATGGTGACTATTTCGTTTTACTGCAAATTGATAGAGAAGTTGGAATTTATGATTTCCTTACACTTCCAATGGAAGAAGTTCACAGAGAAGAAGGGTATGACGGAAGAACCAGCTCTATAAGATTTAGGTGGGAAACTACTGGCGATTATTTTGAAGAATGGCAAGTAGCACATTTTAGATTATTAGAAGATAGCAGAAAACTCCCATACGGCCGTTCAATTCTTGATTCCAGCAGAAAATTATGGAAACAACTTCAGCTTGCAGAAGATGCAATGTTGGTTTATCGTATTACAAGGGCTCCAGAAAGAAGAGTGTTCTACGTTGAAGTTGGTAATTTGCCTGATACTGATGTAAAACAATACATAAGTAAAGTTCAGAATCAAATTAAGAAACAACCAATTATTGATGTTAAAACTGGGAATATGGCTCAAAAATATGACCCAGAAAACGTAACGGAAGATTACTGGATTCCAATCAGAGGAGATAAATCTTCAAAAATTGAAACATTACCAGGTGCATCAAATTTAGGAGACATTCATGATATTGAATACTTACAAAATAAATTATTTGCAGCACTTCAGGTTCCCAAACCATATTTGAATTTTGGTGAATCAATGCCAGGTGGAAGTACACTTTCTCAGGCAGACATCAGATTTTCAAGAACAATCAATTCAATTCAGGAAGCTATTTTATTAGAGCTTAGAAGAATTGCTAATGTTCATTTGTATTTTTTGGGATTTGAAGACGATTTAGATAATTTCCACCTTACATTAACCAACCCTTCAACACAACAGGAATTGTTAAAGTTGGAAACAATGAAGGCTAGGTTAGAAGTTTTCAAAGAATTCTTTAATACTGAAGCTACAGCTCCTGCGTCTTATACATGGGCTATGGAAAATGTTTTAGGATTTTCAAAATCTGATATTAAACTTATGTTGAAGCAGAAAAAAGTTGAAAAGAAAATTTTTGCTGAGATTGACAGTGCTGTTGAAACATATAAGAAAATTGGGTTGTTTGATGAATTGGATGAAAGATATGAAGACCCAGATGCAGCCGCAGCTGCAGCAGCAGGTGGTGGCGGTGCCCCAGGCGAAGAATCACCAGGAGGTGGTGCAGAAGGTGGCGGAGGTGGTGGCCTCGGCGGTCTTGGCGGAGGATTAGACCTTGGTGCTGGTGCACCTCCAGAAGGTGGTGCAGAAGCTGGTGCAGAAGCTGGTGCAGAAGCTGGTGCTCCAGAAGGTGGTGCAGAAGGTGGTGCAGAAGCTCCTTTGGCAGAAGGTAAAATTGTTAGATTTATGAAAAAATCTGACAAAAGAATGAATGGCTTTATTAATGAACTGCTTGGCCCTGATGAAGAAATTATTCAGTTAATGAGAGAGAAACAGAAAAAAGAAGATAATGTATTGGTTAAAAAGAACAAATCAATGAATATAAAAACCAAACAATTATTGGAGTCTCTTGATAAAACCATAAATAGCGTAAACATTCCAAAAGAAAAAGCAATCATTAAAGAAGAAGGCGAAGAACCAAAAACTGATGTTTTATTTGAAAATAATGAAAAGAACAATCAGAAAACTAAAGAAATATTCGATGACTTGGATAAAATAATCAACAAAGAAGAATAATGGATTTTTATAACCTAAAAAATGATTGGGAAAAATGTAAATTGTTAATTGACGAACTAGAAAAAGATGTAGAGAAATTTATAAAAAGACCCACATCAAGAAAGTGGAGTTCTCTTATCAGAAAAAAGTCGAAAAACATAGAAAAGTTGGGGAAGAAAATTAAAAAAAACATTATCCGACAAAGACAGGATTGTAAAAGTGATTATAGTTAAGCCAGATTTTATTCTGGTTTTTTTATGAAATATTGTAACTTTTCCTTATATTTGCTAAAATTAAAAATAAATCAATGGGTAAAATTGATATAGATAAGATTGACCTCAGAGACTCCAATGTACAAATAGATAAGAATCAATTAGTTGATGTTAGGGCTGCAACTGGGGCAAGCTATGATAGGGATGCTTTTAAATCATTTGTTCATCTTCACCTTCATACTTTTCATAGTATCCTGGATGGGTGTGGAAGTATTGATAATTACATTAAGTTGGCGAAAAAATATAATCACCCAGCTATTGCCATTACTGACCACGGAACACTATCTGGAACGTTTGAATTTTGGAGGAAGTGCAAAAAAGCTGGCATAAAGCCAATAATAGGATTTGAGGCTTATGTAAATGATAATATGGGGGATTTTGAAGAAAAGAAATATGAGGGCGGAAATTCCCACCAGATTATTCTCGTAAAAAATAAACAAGGGTTTATAAATGCAAATAAATTAGCATATAGAGCTTTTACGGAAGGATTTTACAAAAGGGGAAGAATAAAAACCGAGTGGTTGTTGGAATGCAAGGAGGGTTTAATTGTTACAACTTCTTGTATAGGTAGTTATTTCGGAAAGCTTTTAATGGATAAAAAAGCCGCAGAAGCTGAAGTATATTTTAAGAAAATTAAGGAAGCATTTGGAGAAGATTTTTATGCTGAAATTCAACTAAATGAACTCAGTGCTCAAAAATATTATAATAGTTTTATTATTGAAATGTCTGTGAAATATGGTGTTAAAATTATTATAACCGCAGACGTTCATTATGCATTTCCAGAAGATGCAGAACTTCAAGATACATTAATAGCAATAAATCAGAAAAGTCAACTTGGTAACTCCTTCAAATTAAATACAAGGAGTTTATTTTATAGTAGTAGTCGAGATATATATAATTTCAATTATCAATTTGGATATGACTATAGACATGACTTTATTGATTCTTGTTTAGAGACCACGCTTGAGGTGGCAAACAAGTGTGATTTTGATTTTGAAACAGGAATTGAAAAATATCCAAGATATGAACCAACAGAAGATGTTGTAAAAATTTGTGGCTCCAGCGAAGTTACAGAAATTATAAAAAAGATTGCCTTTTCAAAGTTAAAACAGAAACTAAATAAATATAGAGAAAACGGCATTGTTCAACTTGACAATGATAAAATTAAAGAATATGTAGACCGTTTAAATTATGAGATTGGCGTAATTGAAGACAAGAAAATGTTGGATTATTTTCTTGTTAACTGGGAAATAATTAGGAATTATCGAAATCAAGGATATGATGTTGGACCTGGACGTGGTTCAGCTGCAGGATGTCTTCTTACATGGTGCCTTGATATTACAAAAGTTGACCCCATAAGATTTGGACTTTATTTTGAACGTTTTCTTAATCCAACGAGAATGTCCCCCCCTGACCTTGACATAGATTATATGACTGGTACAGACCATATAAATGAAGAATTTCTTATTCAAAAATATGGCAGGAATAGAATTTTGCACGTATCTACATTTTCAACTTTTAATGAAAAGGGATGCATAAAAGATGTTGTAAGAGCTCATCACGGTGAAGACGCAACTGGATATAACTCTGTTGTATTTCAAGTAACCAGAGAAATGCCAGAGTGGTCAAAAGTTGATTTTACTCTCAAAGATTGGTTCGAACAATGGCCAAATGAAAAAGATTGTTCCCCAGCAGTGCGCCAATGGTTAACTGACTCATCAAATAAAAGAATCCTCGAACAAACTTTAAAACTTCAAGGGCAAATTAGGGGAATAGGACAGCATGCCGCTGGTGTTGTGATTACTCCGTCTGAATGTTGGAATGACATTCCAACAAACATAATTGCTTCTAACAAAAGTATTGTAACGGCATTTTCAGAAGCTGATGGTAGCGGGAAAGATTTATCAGAACTTGGCATATTAAAGCTTGATATGCTTAAATTGGAAACCCTTAACGTTATTAAAGATACTGTTGAGCTGATTAAAAAAAGCAAAGGAATTGATGTAACAGACCAAGTAGACTATTTGGATTTATCTGACCAAAATATTTATAACGAACTTAGATTGGGACTTAATCAGGGCGTGTTTCAGTTTGAAAGTCCTGGGATGAATGCTTTGATTAAAGGGATTAAGGTGGAAAATTTTCAAGAATTGGTTGCCGCCAATGCTCTTTATCGTCCAGGGCCAATGGGTATCGGGGCTCACCACGATTATGTAAAAAATAAATTTAACCCAAAAGGAATTACATATCTTCATCCCAGTCTTGAGTCAATTTTGGGAGAATCAAACGGAGTGCTTATTTTTCAAGAACAAGTAATGTTTATCGCCAACAAAATTGGCGGAATGAGTCTTGGGGAAGGCGATATGTTGAGAAGGTATATGGATAAGGCTGCAAAACTTATTGACAAAGAAGCGAGGGGTGAAACATTAACTGATGATGAAAAAAACAGTGGAGCATATAAAAATTTTTCAAAATATTGGGGCACATTTTTAACAGGAGCATCCAAAAATGGATATGACGTTGCAGTAATGGAACAAATTAAAAATTGGATGATTAAATATTTGGGATACTCATTCAATAAAAGTCATTGCGTTTGTTATAGTTATATTGCATGCCAAACATTGTTTTTAAAACATTATTATTCCACAGAATTTTATACAGCGTTGTTAAATCATATAAAATCAAACAACGATAAAGAAAAAGAAAAACAGTGGATTGCATCTGCAATTGCATCAGCAATGTCAAAGGGAATTACAATTGCCCCCCCTTCGAGAAGGTCTGGGTGGAATTGGACTATGACTGGAGAAAAAGAAATTTCTATGGGTTTTTCTGGAATTAATGGATTGGGAGATAAGGCATATAAAGAATTAACAGAACTTCTGGAAAGAGCAGGAGAAAAATTCGAAACAATAAAATTACACAAGTTTTTTAGTTTACCCTTCTCAACTTTTAATAAAAAGGCATTTGAGGTTTGTGCTAAGGCTGGGGTTTTTGATGATTGGTCAGAATCGAGAGATTATTTAATTGAACTAAAGTCTAAAAAGAAAAAGAAAGAAATTCCAGGGCAATTGGCACTTTTTGATTTGAATTCGGTGGAGTTTAACACAGTGGTAAAAAGTGATTCATTTGCCCCTACAACCCCAATTCAAAAAACAAGAGAATTTGTTGAGGTCTGTAATTTTGATTTAAAAAAGATTGAAGAAGTAGCAGCACTAAAAAATGAACTTTATCAAAAAACTGGAAGAATCATTGAAAGTATTCTTAATTTTTCTGAAAATGATTATTACTTTTTTTACTTAGATACAGTGCAAGGTGCTATGTCTGAAAAGGGAGGAACCTATTTGAATTTAAGAGTTGGGGATGGAATTAGTTTAACAAGTCTTAGAGTGTTTCCAGCAAGGAAAAAAGTCGAAGGAGATATGTATGACTTTATTAAAGCAAATGCACAAAATAAAGGGGTTTACATTTCTGAATTTGTAAAAAATGCAAAAGGTTTTATAAATTTTAAACAAAACGCTAAGATTAAACGTATAAAGTAATATGGAAAAGAAAACGGTATATATTGACATGGATGATGTTTTGTGTGACTTTGAGGGGTCAAAACAAAGGGCACTCTCCAAAGAACCAAGAATTTTATTCCCACAGAGTCAGTTTAAATTTTTTGAAAACCTTCCACCTATTGACGGCGCTGTTGAATCCTACAAAAAACTTAAAGAAAAATACGAGGTTTTTATATTAAGCCGTCCGTCTGTGCATAATCCTCTTTCTTATACGGAAAAAAGAATTTGGATTGAAAAGTATTTTGGTTTTAAAGAATGTGAACGATTAATATTGTCATGCGATAAAACTTTATTGAGGGGAGATTATTTGATAGATGATTTACCACAACATGGTTTGCTTACTCCAATCTGGGAAATCATTCCTTTTGGAAGTGCAAAATTTCCCAGCTGGCAATCTGTATTAAATTATTTGATTTGACATACTCCCACGGCTGAAGCACGTGGGATTCTGGTTTTAAAATAACGGTTGCAGTTCCGCATTTCTGTTGCCCTGTCTTACACTGTCTATACCAAGAGAAGATTCGCCTTTTTGGTTTGTGTCACTGGAGAGACGTTCAGTTTCTCGATATAATGGACTTTGGACGATTATGGAGGTTTGCTGTAAGTATTAAGAGAGTAAAGGCGACAGAATACACTGGTGTTAGAAACAGATAATTAAGAAATTGAAGTATATGTTAACAACGGTCTATAATATCGAATTTGAAACTGTCAAAAGCATTTTGTAAAGCTCCCTGAAGAGCTTTTTCCCCCTTTTCTTTAATTACGCAACCAATAACGATTTCATTTACGTAATCTTTCCATTCGGACTTCATTTGTTCATACAATGTTGTTTCTCTGAACTTAAATTCTTTTAGTAACAAGGAATCTTTGTGGTATCTATTACTTACGAATGATTTTATTTTAATTACAATTTCTTTTTCGTTTCCTTTAATATGGTTCTCTTTCATAATTTTTGAGACATAATTCAGAATTTCATTTTGAGAATTATCAAATATTGATTCTATCACTATTCTCATTTGAGATTCAGTAATTTCCTCTGTATACTTTTGACTGGAAACCTTTAAGTATCTTAGTAATTCTTTATTAACCGCTGAATTTTCAAGTAATTGTACTCCAATTTTTTTAAAAAAATCATTTTGTTCGTCTCTGTTAGCTTTTTCTTTTTTAGTTTTACTTCTTTCTTTTAGAAATTCGTAAATTATACAAAATGTTATAAAGACTATAATTGTTCCAATTAATACAGTTTTTGAGTCCATAGTTATTAAAATAAGACGTTTTTTATAAATACAGTCTAAAATTTAAAACTATAACTTTTTTGTGATATTTATGAAAAAACAAACCAATGGACAGTGATAAGAAAAAGGTTGCTCGAATATTAAGGGGAATTAAAAAACAAGCATATTCTCCTTTGTATGCAGCTAAAAAAACAAAGTTTGTTGAAAAGCAGGCAAAAAAAATGTCAAGAAAAATGACTTGGCCAGAGAGGGAGTTTAAAAAAATGATGAGAGAATTAGGAATTAAAATTCTTCCCCAAAAAATTGTTGGAGGCAAAATTTATGATTTTTACATTCCCTCAAAAAATATACTTATAGAAATAGATGGCGATTATTGGCATGGAAACCCAGAGGTGTTTGAAGAGCAAAATGCCATGCAAAGAAGAGCTGCAAAAAATGATGCTTATAAAAATGTTTTAGCCAAAGGGTTGGGATATGAAATAGAAAGAATTTGGGAAAATGATTTAAAACATAATTATAATCAGGTTAAACAAAGAATGAAACAAATAGTACTATAATATGAAAAATTTGTTAAGAAAATATATCAGAGAACAAATAGAAAGGCTATTTGAGTTGAACTCTCAAGGAGAAGTTGAAGCAACAACAAAAGTAATTGCTGAGCAAAATGCAGCGGAAACCATAAAGAATTATGAAGATATTAAAACTCAGCAAATTGCTCAATTAGACGCACTGCAAGCTAATCTAAAAAGAGAAAAGGCAAGGCAGCTTTTAAATAAAGATAAAATGTTAAAGTTAAATAAAACATTTTCACAAGTTCAAGACCCAGAATTGGCACAGGCACCAGGAGGAAAAGCCGAAGACAATAAGATAAAAACAATGAAAAGGGCTGAATATAATAAACAATCAAAAGAATTTGTTGATAGTGTGAAAGAATTAGAAGACCAGATACAAAAGGCCGAAGAAAACATTACCAATATTGATAATATGGTAAAGAATACATCTGCATCATCTAAAACCGCAGCAAGTCCAGTCGCTCCAGGCGCTCCAACCGCACCTGTTGCATAATTTTTTATAAAAACTTAGGAAAACAAAAAAAGTTTTTCTATTTACTTTGTTTTTTTATTTTTCTATAATTATTAGAAACTAATGTAAAGTTAAATAATTATGGAAAACGAAAATCAAGACAAAAGAATCATTGTTGGACAAAACAAAGTAGAAAATAAACCTGTTGAACAAAATCTTCCACAGCAATTTATTGATAACGAATTTATTGTACCAACCGAAGAAATTGAACTCCCTTCTTTAGGTGTTTTTTATCCAAATGGAAAGAAAACCGTAAAAATTAAATATCTTACTGCTGAAGAAGATGACGTATTATTTTCTCCAGAACTTATTAAAAGTGGGAGAGTACTCGACGCATTACTTCAAATCGTTGTAGTAGATAAGGATTTGAAACCAGATGATATGATTGTTGGTGATAGAAATACAGTTTTAATCCATGTCAGAAGAACTGGTATGGGAGAAGAATATAAACCTGGAAAAATGACCTGTCCAAGTTGTGGAGAACAATATGAGCCAACTATTGACTTAAGCAAGTTAAAACTCAAATATTTGGAAAACCAGCCTGATGGGAAGGGAGAATATGACTTTTTCCTTCCAGTTATAAAAAAGAATATTAAATTTAGACTTTTGAATGGAAAGGATGAAAATAAAATTTCTAAAGCCACTCAAACTACCAAAAAGAGTGGAAATTCAACTTACAAAGTTTCAAAGGGCGTTACCGAAAGATATAGGTTGCAGATTATGGAAGTAGAAGGAAATAGAGATAAACTTTATATTTCTAAACTTGTTTCTGCTATGCCAATGAAAGATTCTTTGGTTTTTAGAGAATATACAAGACTTATTTCTCCAGGAATTGACTTTAATTACGAATTAGAATGTACAAATTGTGGCCATCATTATGAAGATGATGTTCCAATGACTTATAGACTATTCTATCCTAACGCAGACCTATAATGTTCGAAGAAAAAGAATATTTACAAGCATTTGAAGAATTTAAAAAAAATGCGAATATTCTTTTGGAAGGATTTTATGATTTAAAAAAAGAAGTCAAGAAGCTTAATAAAAAGAAATTTGACTTATCCCGTCAATTTAGCATAATTAATCTTCCTTCCAAGGGAGTATATTATGCTGGAAAAAACAAATCTTTGTTAATACGATATTTAACTGCAGTTGAAGAACACATATTATGCGAATCAATGTTAATGGAGTCTGGAAGGGGCATTGAACTTATTTTGGGAGATTTAATACTGGATGACATTAATGTTAGAGAACTTCTTCTAAGTGATTTCCAAGCAATATTGATATTTTTAAGGTCTACATCTTATGGAGACGTTGTAGAACTAAAACCCACCTGTCCTCATTGTGATAAAGAATTTGAAACTGAATTTAAGCTTTCTGGCTTAGAGTTTAAAAAGCAAAAGGTTGCCCCAAATGATGATGGAAAATATGTTATTTTTATTCCAGAAATTGAGATGGAGTTTATAATATCTCCGATGACTTTTGCAAAAGAAATAGAAAAATATGAAAATGAGACGGAACAAGACTTTTTTGTGTTTAAAAGTGATGATGGGATTGAAACAAAGGTAAAAAAAGAGAAAACGCTGTCTCTTGTCTATAACATAGATTCTATTAATGGAATTACAGATAAAGAAAAAATTAAAAAAATCATAAGGAAACTTCCCAAAAAACATGTAGATTCAATAATGGAATTTATAAAAGAAAATGAAGTCGGCGTAGAAGAAAAAATTACAATGGAATGTTCATTTTGTGGAGAAGAATTCCAACAAACCGTATTGGTTGGATATGGTTTTCTTTCACTCCCTTCAAACTACAAGCAAACCATATACGAGGAAATGTTTTTAATTACTTATTATGGCAAAGGAATTACAAGAGCCGATGCTATGTTAATGCCTGTTGTAGAAAGAAAATGGCACATTAGAAGAATTAAAGAAGAGATTGATAAACAAAATGAAGCTGAAAAAAAAGCAATGAATAAAGCGAAGTCAAGTAAGGGAAAATTTTAACTATTTATAAAAAATGAAAAAAGTCATGGATTCATTAAAAAAAATAGAAGAAATTTCTCAACAAAACGAAGCATTATTTGATAAAATTTTTGGACACGCTGCGCCAAAAGTCAGAACACTTGCAAAAAATAACCAGGGTAATTATTTTATCAATGGAAATTTTGTTTATACATTTGCCACTGATGGAACTGCAAATCCATATATAGAAGATACTTGGTATGAGCCAGACATGAAATGGATTCTTGAGCCAGATGTTAAATTTAGAGCTTCCTATATTGTCATAAAAAAGAGAAAAATAGAATTTCAGGGCACCTGGAATAATGGAACTTTTAAGGGTGCAAACTTTTCTGGAGAAAGGTCATACTTTGAGGAAGATGGAATATTCCAAGGAGAAGTATATAGTGCACCGAATGAGAATTTTAAAGCCATAGAGGATAATTTTATATCAGGAAAATGGGTTGATTATAAAAACGGAATTTTAGGTAAAACAAATTATACATCAGAACAAGAAAATGTAAGTGATATAGCATTAATTTCTGTTCCAGTTGGCTGGACTGTTGTAATATCTGGAGACGGTAACAAAAAGATTAATCTAAAAGTTCTTAAAAAAATAGATAACATTAGTACTGATTTCCAATTTCAGGTATTAGAAGATTTAAAGAAATATACTGTTGATTGGGAAACTATCAGGTCAAATTATTTACAAAATGGATTTGTCATTAAAGGAAGAACTTTTCGCTTGCTTGGTCGTCCTGAATATGAAATATCTGATGTTGAATCTGTTTCTCTCGTAAGCGAATCTCCTGCAGTAAAAGCGCAAAATGTAAACGTTTTAGATTTTAGTAAGGATTCTAATTTATCTGGAATTCTTCCTGGAAAAGTTCAAATTGTTTTAAGTGATGTAAATGATATTAATAGAGCAAAAGAATTCCAGAGAAAAATAGACAATGGAGTTCTTGAAAAAACCATAACCATTCTTAAAGATTTGATTCAAAAAAGGGAACTTGATGGATATGTAGATGATAATTTATATTACTTAAAGCCAGTATTTAATAACAATAAAGGCTCGCAAGCAAAGATAAATATCATATTAAAAAATCAAAATGTTATGAATATGATGAGAGAACTAAATGATTTGTTGGAGCTCATTTCGTTTAATTCACAAGTAATTAAAGAGGCTGATGGGGGAGTTTATAATGCTTTGGTAAAAAACATGAAAAAAGCGTTGGATGTTAATAAATTTATTGCTCCAGTTGTTCCAAGGGCACAAAAAGCAATAAATGTAATAGATTTTTCTAAAGACAAAAATTTAGCAAAATATTTTTCACTTAAGGGTGTTCCAATAAAATTTCAAGTATCTGTAAAAACCCCAGAAATTAAACAAAAGGTTGCTGATTTGCAGAAATCTATAAGTGATGGTTCACTTTATAGCAGTTTGCTTCAATTAAAATACTTTATCCAAAATGGTTCCATAACTGGTTATTCTGATGATAATTGGAAGTATCTTAAAACTTTGTTTAATAATCAAAAAGGTAAGTTTATTTTTGACCCAGATGTTCAAAAAATAATGGCTGGACTTAATGATTTAGTTTGGTTGTTAGCTTTTAATTCAAATGTTTTAAAAGAGGCTGAAAATCAAACATTTAAGTGGATTATAAATATATTGAAAAAAATATTGGAAATTAACAAATATATGGCAAAAACTTCCCAAGAAGAGCCTCAAGGAGAGCCAACTACATCAGAACCTGATGAGAAAGAAAAGATTGCTCAAACGGTGGCTACTATAAAAAAAGCTGCAAAATAATTAAAAAAGTAAAGAGAAAGTGTAACTTTTTTATGTAGCATACCGTATACATTAGTAGAAACGATAAAACGAAATTGTTATGTTACGGTTAAAAGGTATAATTTATTTGGCTTTGAGTTCACTCCTTATTTGGCATGAATTCGGCACTCCAAAAAGTGGAAATGAATGGATTCCACAGATTGAAAAGTGGGCTTCAACAAATCCAACGCTGGATTTTTTTGTTACAATTCTCCTGCTTGTATGTGGAATCGTGGTGCTTCTTTATTTCTTTAAAGGATTAAGCTTTACATTCATTATGGGTGGTTTAACTAAAGAAGAATACGCTAGAACGCCATGGGCAAAAATAACGTTCAGTGGAAGTATTTCAAGTCACCTTGCTAATTCTTCAGGTTCTGGTAAAAATAACAATATTGAAAAGGCAAAGAAATATAGAGATTCCAAATTTTCAACCATGAGTAATGAAGAAATGGCTAACGATTATAGAAAGACTGCTTGGATTGATAGTTTAGATTCAAACAGCACAAAAAATGCCTCGAAAGCTAAAAAATACATCAATTCGAAACTTTCCACAATGGATAATGAAACTTCATACAAATGGTTAAAAGGTGAAAAATAAAATTCATTAACTTTAAAAAAAGGAGATGCGTATATGCATCTCCTTTTTTTTTGTTTATAAAATATTTTTTTGCCGTTATATTTATAATAAAATATTTTGTAAATGGCAGATAATAAAAATAACTTAGGCACTGTTGATGTAGAAAAAATGAAAAAAGCATTAGCACTTGTTGACCAATACTATAAATCAGCCAAAAAAATATCTGAACAGACACAAATGCAAAAAGATGCTTGGAATGGTATTTCTTCTTCTATCTTTGGAATTTCTGGGGCAGACTGGTTTGAAAAAGTTCCGAAAACTACCGAAGAATTGGCAAAACAACGTGCTGAAATAAGAGAGATAGATGCTCAATTAAAAGCCGCAGGAAAAACTTTGGACATTAAATTTCAAAATGCATTCTCCAACGTTCAAAAGGCCGCTAAAGATGCTTCTAAATCCTTTAGAGATTCGTTTAAAAGACAATCAGATTTTATTTCTCAAGATTTTGAAGAAATAAATCTCACTCCAAGCAAAAAAAATCAAGAATCGTTAAGCAAAATGGTTAAAGATTTAAAAGAGGGGGCAAAAGAATCAAAAAAATGGGACGATGTTTTTAAAAATATTCCTAAAGAATTAAAAGACAGCGAAAAGCTGATGGAGAAAGCAAAAAAATATTTTGAAGAAGAAGTAGATATTAAGCAAAAAGGTGCCCAGGAATTGTCTGGGGATTTATTGTTTATAAATGAAATTGAAGATGAAAACAAAAAAATGAGGTTTTTGACTGCAATTGGAGAAGGGAAGATTAATGAACTTTTAAAAGAATATGGATATGAAGCTTTAGATATATTAGCAACAAGCGATAAGATAAATGCAGTTATTGGACAAGATGCTGTGGCCATGCTTGCCTTTACTGAAGAAGCTGAAGAGACAAAGAAAGTGCTATCTGAAACTACCAAAGAAGCTGCAAATATCAAAAAGGGTTTAATTGAAATAGGAAAAAATTTGGCCTCAACTCTTATTCCCAAACTTCTTGAGTTTGACGCTGTAATCCACCAAACTCAGAAGGATACTGGGATAATGTTCACTCAAAATTCCGCTAAAATGACAGAGCTTACAGTAAAAACAGCAGAGTTTGGTATGAGTGTGAAAGATACTGCTGAGTTTATGGGTGCAATGGGTGAGGAGTTAAGAACTACTGATTTTGATGTTTTGGCAAAGGCTGCAGACGACTTAAAAGAAGTTCAATTGGCAACAGGAGTTTCGGCAGAAAATTTAGGTACCATAGCTGGTGAAATGATGAGGGCTGGACATTCTTCTGCAGATGTCGCAGATACAATGAAATTTGCCAATGTTCAGGCTAAAAAATTTGGAGTAAGTTCGAAGAAAATTCTTGATGGGATGGCCAAGAACATTACAAAAATGCGTACAATGGGTTTTGTTGGCGGAGAAAAAAGTTTGGCCAAAATGGTTGCTACAGCAGAAAGACTTAGAATGAATGTTGATGAAATTTTTGATGTTGCGAAAAAAGCTAGAACAATTGAAGGTGCAATGGATATGGCTGCAGAACTTCAACTTGCTGGAGGTTCCTTTGCAAATATTAACCCAATGGATTTGTTGGCATCAGCTAGAAAGGGTCCAGAAGAATTGCAAAAAATATTAACAAAAATGGGGGCAGATGTTGGAAGCTTCAATAAAGAAACTGGAGAATATGAATTTGACCCAGTGGATGTAGACCGTTTACAAATTGTGGCCGATGCAACAGGACAATCTTTGGATTCAATTCAGAAAATGGTTCAAAAAAACGCAGAAGACAACAAGAAGTTGGAAATGTTTCCAGAGGATATGTTCTCAGTAAAAGGGTTGGATTCGGACGCTGTAAAAGCACAAATTAGTGATGCCATAGAAATTGGTAAAGATGGAAAACTTACGGTTAAAGAAGGAAATATTTTTGGAGCAAGCAGTGTGGATGAATTGATGAAAATGAGCAAAGAAGATATTAAAGCAAAATTGGATGAACAGGCGGCTAACGCAGAAAACCTTAAAGACCAGGCGGAAGAAAATCAAAATTTTGAAAAAGCAGTAACAGCGCTTAAAGATTCCTTAGTAAATTTAATGGGCTATTTAGAACCAGTTGTTGAGAAGCTAACATGGGTAGTTCAAGGTATTATTAAGCTTATTAAGTTTTTAGGACCATTCGGACCATGGATTGTTGCATTGATAGCAGCATTTGCTTTAATGCCAATGTTAACCGCAGCTTTAGGAAAGGCAACATTTGCCATGAATCCAAAAAATTGGGGAGCAATATTTAAAAAAGGCGGTATTAAGCAAGCAATGATGGGAAAAACTGGTGGTGCACAAGAAGATTTGACAAAAACTACTGGTACGGCTAGAGAAACTGAACAAATTAAGCCAAAATCTGGTACTGGGCTTAAGGATTTTTTAACAAATTTAGCTGAAGGATTAGAAAGATTTGGACAAAAAACTGCAAAAGTCCTTAGGGGTGCACTTGCATTATCTCTTACGATTGCCATGATTGGAGCATCTCTTGCCTTGGTTGCTTGGCTATTATCTCAAACAGACCCAGTTGCATTATTGGCTTTTGGTGGTGCCATAATTGAATTGGCTATTGCATTAAAAATTATGTCAACGATAGGTGGTGAAATTAAATTAAAAGATGTTGCAAAGACGGCACTTGCAATGGGACTTGTTGGACTTGCAATGATTCCATTTGCTTATGCAATATCTCAGTTTATGGGTGCTGCTGATTGGGGTAGTGTATTAATAGCAGTTGGAATATTAGCGCTCATCATAATAGGTTTAATGGCAATTGGGATTATGTTAACTGGACCACAATTGATTGGGTTATTAATTGGTGCAGCAGCGCTCGCATTGGTTGGACTCGCATTGTTGGGGTTCGCAGCATCAATGCTTTTACTTGGTCAAGGGCTTAAACTTTTATCTGAAATAGATTGGAGTGTATTTCCAACAATGATGGTTGGTTTGTTGGCGGTAAGTGCAGGGCTTATGGCATTTGCTTTGGCTGGAATGTTGTTTTTAAATCCAATAATGCTTATTGGAATGATGTTGATGATTGGGACTCTTTTGGCAATCTCATTAGTTTTGATACCATTGGCGCTTGCGCTTGAAATGGGAGGAAAAGGGTTGGATACAATGGCTTCTGGTATATTAAAACTTAGTGATACACTTGGAAAACTAGATTTTGAAAAACTAGCGAAAGTAGAAGAATTTGCAGAAAAAATGGCATTGGCTTCTTTGGCTGGTGGGGCAATAACAGCAATGGTTGCAGTAATAGATGCAATTGGAAAAATTTCTGGTGGAGGTGGGGCTGGCGGAGCTGGCGGAGGCGGAACAAAAACTTTAATCGTTCAATTAAAAATGCCTAACGGTAGAATATTAGAAGAACACATAGTAAAAGACATAGATAAAGCAAGTTAATATGTATACAAATTTTGATTACGAAGAAGAAAGACAAAACATGGAAGACAAAATTAACCATTTCTTTGGTGAGTTTTCGTCTGAAATAAGAAATAAACTTATGTCTAAGAATCTGGTAAAACCCCAGAGTCTATATGATGTTTTTTACCCTTCCGTAAGGAGTCAATTGTTAAGCAAAAATGAAACTCCAATTAAACAAGAGTTAAATGAAGTTTCTGAAGATATAAGAGAACAGCAACTTGCAAAGGCTGTTGAGAAGAATTTTTCATTGGAAGAACAATCTGAAGATTTTAGAAAATCTTTGTTGGCCAGAGAAAAAATGCACAATGATAATGTAGAATTATTAACTTTATTTGAGAAAAAACGTAAGGATTTATTAAGCAAAAACATAAGTTCAACTACTGATTTAATGAAAGAATCAGAACTGGTAAGAAGAAAAAACATTTCTAAAAATGTAGCGAATCCAAATGTTGACAAAGAAATTAACGAAAAACAAGAATCTTATAGACAAGCAAATTTAAGTAACAATTCTTCAAATAATTCTGATTTGATTGATGATTCTAAGAATTATAGAAGAGATGCTTTATCGAAAAACGATTCGAAAGAAACCGATTTAGAAGTTGATTCCAGAAGATTTAGAGAAGGTGATTTATCTGCAAACAAATCTAAAGGCTCAAGCTTGGAAACAGGCTCTGTTCAATTTAGAAAAGAAAATTTATCCAATAATGACACTAAGGAAATGGACATTGGCCTTTATTCTGAAAATTTCAAGGACAAAAACTTATCTAATAATGTTTCAAGAACAACCGACTTACAAGAAGAATCGGGACAGTTTAGAAAAAATAACTTATCCAACAATGATTCAAAAAACACCGATTTGGAAATTGATTCTCAAAGAACCAGAAAGGACAATTTATCTAATAATGTTCCTGGTGTTTCTGATTTAGAGAAAGATTCTATTTATTTTAGGAAATCGGATTTATCCTATAATGCTCCAAAAGAAAGTAATATTGAAAAAAATTCTAAAGTTTTTAGAGAAGCTGATTTATCCAATAATAATTCAATTAAGCATGATTTAGAAAAAGAATCTCAAGAATTTAGAAATGGAGACTTATCTTATAATAAATTCAAAAAATCAGACTTAGAAACAGACTCTGTTGAATTTAAAAAAGAAAATTTATCAAACAATACACCAAGAATAACTGATTTAGCAACTGATTCAACAAATTATCAAAAACTTAATTTGTCATTTAATGTTCCCAAAGAAACAGACCTTGAGAAAGATTTAAAAGGAACAAGGGAAGGAAATTTGTCTAATAATGTTGAAATAAAACATGACTTAGAAAAAGAATCAAAACCATACAGGGACGGAGATTTATCAAATAATGTAATCAAAGATTTAGATTTGGAAAAAGATTCTGTTCCTTATAGGGATGGCGATTTGTCATATAATACTCCTGTTGTAACCGATTTAGAAAAGGATTCTCAGCCTTATAGGGATGGTGATTTGTCATACAATGTTTCAATAAAAACCGATTTGGAAGTTGATTCTGTTCCATATCATGACGCAAACTTGGCGAACAATGTTCCAAGCACATCTGATTTAGAAGTTGACTCTGTTCCATACCACGATGCAAATTTGGCAAATAATGTTCCAAGTACTTCGGATTTAGAAGTTGATTCTGTTCCATACCACGATGCAAATTTGGCAAACAATGTCCCAAGTATTTCGGATTTGGAAGTTGATTCTGTCCCATATCATGATACAAACTTGGCAAACAATGTTCCAGGCACTTCGGATTTGGAAGTTGATTCTGTCCCATATCATGATACAAACTTGGCAAACAATGTTCCAAGCACTTCAAATTTGGAAGTTGATTCTGTTCCATACCATGATGCAAACTTGACAAGCAATGTTCCAAGTACATCTGATTTACAAACTGATTCTACTCAGTATCACAACAATAATTTAGCTGCAAATGTACCAGGTGATGAAACTATTGACACACATCAAAATCAATATGGTCAACAAAGTTCTTCCGACGGCGAAAGAGATTTTAATTTATCAAAAAATGTTCCATCGCATCAAACTATTGATGGACATTATGATGAATATGGAAGTGCAAACAGTGCAGAAAATGAAAGAATAAGAAATTTAAATAAAAATACTGGAATGGGAATGTTAGGAGTTAATGTTCTTGGACCAGGTGGAACATCATTATTTGTTGGTGTATCTGGAGTTTGGACTCAAGGATTGGTCTTTAGAAATTTGTTAACAATGAGAAACAAATATAAAGGTCAATCTAATTATTATACTGAAGGAAGAAACTTAGAATATGGTCAAGGGGGAATGCTTTTGAGCAATACAATGAAAGTGCCTTCTGTTTCTGACGTTACAGAACAGGATGCACTTCCAATGAATACTGCAGATATTATAAACTCTAGCGTTAAAAATTATTCAAACATAACTTCTCCAATTTTAAGAAACCTTATGATGGCAACAGATAATGCGTTGGCATATAAAAGAATCTTACAACCTTATTCTATTTATGATTCTGAGGGAACAGTAGTATATAATACCTTAAATGAAAAAATTGATTATAATCTCAACAACCAAAGAATTACTGGACAAAATTTTAATTTTGATAAATCCAAACCCGAAGACGAAAAAGGCCAAAAATTGCCTGAAAACAATGTCAACAATCTAATAAGACAGTATTTAAAATATTCAAACCCATTCTCTCTTAGCGACACTGGAGGACTTGAAACGGAAAGACCAGCGAAAACCATAGTTACTATAGCTGACCAAATAAACAATCTTACTTCTCCAAACGAAACTGGAGGAGCTGATTATATGCAAACCATTAAAGAATTGAAGTTATATTTTGACCTATTCAATACAAAAAGAATGGAAAGAATTACAAATATTTCTGCAAAATCTTTAACATCACCTGGCGTTCCTTATTTTAAAAAAGATGTTGAAACACAATTTGATGAAAAATATGGGTCAAAAGATAAAAGTATCGCAGCAAAAACAATTCCTGGAAACCCAGTACATGGAAAAGATAGTGGATTTGATTCTGCTACGCCAACAAAAAAAGATGGTGGATTTGATTCTGCTACGCCAACAAAAGGGGTAAGAAAGATATTAAGGGATATAGCATTTTCAAAAGATGTTAAGTTTTCAGACAATTATAAAGACATCCAAGGAATACCATATACACATACACCCAAGTCTTATATATTAGGATATGATAAAGTGGATAAAGGCAATTTAAGAATAGGTTATCAAAAATATACAATACAAAATCCTTATGCTCCGAGGGAAGCGGGTAGTCTCTTGTTCAGTATTCAAAATTATGCTATAACTGAATCTGGTGGGGAAGATGGAGTTATGTTCTTCCCCCCTTATATTAATAGTTTTCACAATTCTGATTCTGCAAATTGGAATTCTACTAATTTTCTTGGAAGACCAGAGGCTGTTTATACTTATAATAATTCATCAAGAGACGGAGGTATATCTTTTTATGTTCTTACAGATTATGCAGAAAGTGTTTTACTTGGAAGAACTCAAGATGCAAATATGGATTACATTAAAATTCCAATAAATAGAAACTTTACAGATATATCTTCTTACAAACAACTTGTGGGCTCATTTTTAGAAGGCATATCAAAAGATTCTGAAAGAGATATAAAAGAAAAAGAAAAAAGCAAAAAAGAAAATTCAACTTCTAATGATTCAAGTGCTGCACGAGGAACTGACGGAGAAGTTAAGAATGGAGAAACTTCTGTAACATCATCGAGTGATTCTAAAAGCGGCGATTCTAAAGAAGAAGAACAAGCAGATAGCAGTGAATCTTCTTCTACAAATAAAAAATTTACAAATGCTCTGAATTCTGCAAAAGAAGAGGCTTATAGGAACTCTTTTAAAATTAATTATTCAGAATCTAATAATTCAGTAACTAATGTGTATGATTATTTAATGAATGAAGAAAAGGATGGTGTAGATGGTTATGTTGAATCTAAACCATCAGATAACGTTAAAAGAATTAAAGAGATGATAAAGAATCTAGTATTTCAACCAGCTTATTTTTCTGGGAATTTGGTAGACTTCAAAAAGAAAATGGAATTTCTCGCAAAACTTACAAGGCCAGCTAAAAATACTATTAATGTATCATACAATGAAGCAACTGGAACGTATAAAGGAAGTGGATTTTCATTTACAAGACCCCCAGTCTGTCACTTAAAGTTGGGCGATTGGTTTAACCATGATATTATTGTTAATAGCGTAAGTTATGATTACACAGACGCTCCATGGACTTTGGTTGAGGGAAAAAATCAACCAATGTGGGCAAGTGTAACTATAAACTTTAACATTGTTGGTCCAGCTGGGGCTTCTGGTGGCGTTCCATTAACATCAACTGACAAAGATGGATTTTTTGGCAATATGTCAACATATGGTAAATAACTATTTTGTTTAATTTTTTTATTTATTATATTTATAAAAACGATTATGGCATTTAATTTTAGCACATTATTATTAAATTCAAGGCAATCTTCATTAGATAGTATGCCACCAGTTGATATTGACTATAGATTAACTGATAAGAAAATTGTATATAATAAAAATTTAACCAGATTGGATAGATTGGCTGGTGACATTTATAATGATGAAAGTTTTTGGAAATTGATATTGTGGGCGAATCCAGAATATGAATGTGAATTTGATATTCCAGACAACACAACTATAAGAATTCCTTGGCCTAAATTAGATGTATTAGAAGAAGTACAGAAAAAAATAATTACAAGGAAAAATTTGGGATAATATGGGAACCCTACAAACACCCGACAACTTTAATATGAGAGATTTATACTTAAGTGTAAATCTTATGACTTGTATTGATGGCACATCATATGATTTTACTGGTAGAAAGACTTTTAATACTGCTTTCTATAGGAAGAATATTGGATTCGGAATTACCGATGTTAGCATAGAAATAAGTACCTCCCTTCAGCCTGTTATTGATATAACTTTTAAGGATTTATATGGGAACACACTTTTTGGAACTCAAAGAGGTTCAGATGATGAAATAGATACATCAGTTTTATTTAACTGGCCACCACCAAAATTTATTTTTTCTTTCAAAGGCTACCTGGGAAGAAAAGTTACATGGTTATTAAATTTAAAAACTACAAATGTTACATATACACCTTCTGATGGAAGTTATGAAATAAAATGTTCTTTTGTTCCAAATCAATGGGGGTTTTTGGCAGACTTGCCAGCATTATATTTGCTTGCATGTAAAAAATTGCGTTATAAAGCCTATGGGAATAAAGAATCCATGGATATGGGTTCTAATTGTATTTCTAAAACTGATAGTGTTTTTAAAACTGATAGTGTTTTTTCTTTTATCAGAGTTGGAAAAAGGGTTGAAACAAAAACTACAGAAGAAACAAAGGATTTCGAATTGCTGTTAAAACAAATGGGGAGTATAAAGTATGGATTAAGCATGGCAACACTTGGAACAAAGAATATAACACTTGGAGACCCAATTAAAGGTTATGTAAATAACATACCAATACAAGGTTTTACAAATTTAACTGTATGTATTCCAGAAGGAGCTACGGAAAACGAAGATGAATTAATAAGAAAGTACAAGAATACAAATAATTATAAAAAGTTAGATTCCTATTTGCAATTTAACATAAAAAAAGCTGCAGATTCTAATGCCGACAGTGTTCCAAATACATTTATTCTAGGTGGTGGAAAAATTCAATTAAGTAGTGTAAAAGAAAATGGAGATATAGACGGAAAAAAAGATACCCAAATAGCAGCATATAAAAAACAACTTTTTAATATAGTTGAAGCAAATATAGATGCAATAGATACTGAGATTAAAAGAAGGGTTTACTCATCAACAAAATCTCAAATATCAAAACTAACAATAGGAGAAATTTTTAGACAAATTGCAAGAGATTCTGGATTTATTCTTGGAAGTATTTTGCAAGCAGGATTTGATGGTTATGTAAAAAATCAAGACGTAAGAGATAATGGAAAAAAAGAATTAATAGGTCAATGCTTTCCTCTTTATATAAATGATGATGGAGAAGAAATTCCAGCAATGGATATGGTCGATGCAAAAAAACTTGGGAGTGGACCATCTCAGGATTATGGAGTTAAAGAATGTGAAATGGCATTTGTTGAAAAATTTATCGAGGCAATAGGAGAAGGAATTGCAGATAATCTTTTGAGCGATGAAGTCGCAGCAGGTTCGGATGATAAAATAAAAAATAGGATAAATAACCTAGAAGGAATAAGACCAAATCCTTATAAACCATTTTACTCGAATATTGCAGAAAATGTGTTGATTCGTTCTGGAATAATTGCTTACATTACAAGGAGCAATGACCCTGCTGTGCCTGGAGATTATAACACAAACCTTTTTCAAAATGACAGAGATGGCGCAGAATCAATAGCTTCTTTGGCAAAGTTAGATATGGAAAATTTAACAAAAGATATATTAGGGGAAATGTCTTTTGAAGACAAAGCAAGTTTGAAAAGGTTCTGTTATTTTTTCCATAGACTTATTTCTGATTCTGATGATAATTTACACACTGATATAGGCGAGCAAGTGTTAAAAGATGGGAAAAAATATAAAGAGTTTGAAGATGTTTTAAACGGTTTTGGACATGCCGTTGCACCAGGTTTAATGAGTTTTCCAGTCCCTGTTGGTGAAGTTGGAATTACATCAGCATCAACAACATTAACTCTTGCACAATTAATTACTAATTTGTTGCCAGTACAAAAAACGGCAACCACGGCAACAAACTCAGGTGTAATTGGAAGTGGACTATATAATTCAACTCCAATGAGTGATTTTTCTTCAACTGGTGATTCCCCCGCTTTTCGCAATTCTGCGCTAATAGACCCCTCGACACTTACGGCAAAAGTAGTAATAAACAATGGGTTATACTGGTCAATTCCTAAAGTTTCTACAAATGAATATTATTTTGTTTTATTTGATAATGCATCTGATGCTGCGAGCACAAAAGAAATAATGGTACAGGATGCAACTTCGGAAGAAGATTTGAAAGATGAAGACGAACCAATTGGTTATGTCCCAATACAAGATTGGCAAAGCAGTGATAAGGGCGGAGACACTTCACATTCTGTGGAGTTGATTAATGAACAAATAGAAGCAAACAGGTGTTTAAATTATTCAATTTGCAAAACTTTTCGTGAAATTAATGGAGAAGTAAATACTGATGAATATTTACAAACAAAAAAAGTTCAATCATCAGCAACAAAACCATCAGGAGAGGTGGCTGCTAAGAATTTGTCTTTTGCAGTTTATACGCATGTGCCGTCTTCTGTTGATATAGCACCAAATGCACATGATATAGTTTTTGGACCATTCTTTAAGACTGGATATAATTCATTGGCGGGAGATTTAAGGCCGTTAAATCAAAGAATAGCCTTAAAAACAATGTGTACAGCTATATTAGAAAAATTTGATGAGATTGAAACCGAAAAAAGTGAAATAATAGCAAGTGTTTTTGGAAAAGCAAGTGAAGCCAGGGAAGCTCTTTATAAACAAATGCATACAATATTTCATCAGTGGCAAATTATTGCATCATCTGTTTCTAGCAAGAAAATGTGTTCGAGATATGAGGCCAAAGATGGAGAAAATTTAGGTTTGTTGTTAGAAAAAGAATATGGTTTGTGTGAGAATCATCAAGAGCGAGGAGATGGAACAAAGGCATTAAAAAATTTTGATTTGGGAGAAAAGGATGGTGCTACTCTTTTTGTGTATGATTATCCACTTGCGTCAGTTAATAAAACAGGTAAAAAAGTTAATGTTAAAAAATCTATAATTAATATTCAACCACTATATAAGCCCGATGGAAATACAACAACTTTGAATTTAATACAACAACTCTGTACAAAAAACAATTTTGTGTTTGTTCCGTTTCCAGGAGATGCTAATAGTGATAATATAAATGAAATTTATAAGCCATATCCTACATATGCTGGAGATGATCAAATAAGGAATTATTTTCATGTAATTTTTACTCCTACTCCAGAAACAAGGACAAAACTAAGTAATGATAGTACTGAATATATTACTGATTTTATGAATAATGAACAATTTGGAAATAATGCCATATCCATTAATTTTGGAGCGGTAGATAACCAAATTATAAAATCGGTTAATGTTGGAACAGATTCTACAAAACCAACCGCAGAAAGTATATTAAATTTACAAAAACTTGTAGATAAAGAAAATTCAGACCATAAGGTATCTATGGACTGTTCTATGCTTCCAGTTTATGAGGGGAGAAGTTATAAAGCTAAAATAGAAATGCTTGGAAATGCTCAGGTTTACCCAATGCAATATTTCTTTATTCAAAAAATGCCAATGTTTGGAGGGTTATATCAAATTTTAAAAGTAAGTCATAGTATAACCCCAAATGATATGTCAACTAGCATTGAGGGGATTAGAATGAGATTCAATACAAAAGGTGGATATGGAGGAATTCCCCCTGTTACACTTGACGATTTAGAAGCCCTTTCTGGAGTTTCTGCGCCAAGGACTGTTGGTATAACAACAAGCATAGGTTCGCTCGTAGACGCTACCAGAAATGGCGCAGGTACAAGCCCAGAAACAATTACAGATGGTGATATTACACAAAATTTTATTGATTTTATCAAAGATTACAAAATAGAAAGCCTGGCTGATATGGACAATTTTGTAACAGATATTACAAAGGGAAAATATTCTACATTTTTAGACTTTTTCAACAAGACACAGGCTGGTATTGGACAATTTGCAGTGGAAAGGGGAACAAATAATCAAAATTTGAATCCAGTAAAAGGAAAATTGTTAAGAACAAGTGTTCAATTGTTTGATGCTATTCCACAATTATCAACTAAAGCTGATGCTAGTCTTAATGTTTTAGAAATTTTATCTATGTGGGAAACAACTTTGTCAGAGTCTGTGGGTAATGGCAGTGCTTCTGAAGATGGCTATTTATCTTACTTTTTTAACAGACGAGAAGCAATAAAAAGAAACGGATTAAAAATAACATCAAAACAATCATATAACAAATCTCCAAATAAAACAGTTAAGGAATGTCTTAAAGATCCTTTCTTTAAGAAAAGATTCCAAGCACTTGGATATTATAATAGAAATTTATTTGCAGAACTTCCAGCTTGGACAGGTCAACAGGTTGGATTCCCAGTAAAATATGAAGGAAGATATGCAACAAATATAGTTTATCATTGCGATTTCTGTAAATTTAGAGGAAGGGGTTATATTCAATTAACGTGGAGAAATACTTATGGTAATTTGTTAACTGATTTAAAAAATGCCTCAATCGATAAGGTAAATACTATGTTACAAACATGGAAATCTGCTGCAAGCTCTTCACTCAATGAAGCTTTATTAAGTGTATCAAGAAGCGATGAGTGGGATACTTTATTTTCATATCCAGAAGTTCCAGCTATTGCCTATAAACGTAATTTGACAAACCATAGTGCTACACATTCTATTGACCGCAATAAAGTTATAATTAACTTAGATTATAGCTTAGAAGCAATTAAATCTAAAACAATAAGCATATGTATGACACCAATGTGGTCTGACCGTATATATGGAAATAATAATTATTTGAGGGTTGCGCAGATTTGCAACACTTTAATGGAGATATATAACAAAAATTAACCTTCTTCAAAGTTTTTGACTTGAATTAACTTGTTAGTTTTGGTGTTTATATACAATTCTCTGTGATAAACACATCTCATGGTAATACAACTCATGTAAATCCTATACTTAAATTGTATAACCAATAAATTTTCGGTATTTTTGATAATCTTGTATTCTTCAATGGTTAAAAAGTTGTTGCATTCAATATCCAAAGATTTTAGACAAGAATCAACTAAAGAATTCAATTGATTTGAATTCTTTTCATTAATGAAGTATGGATAAATAATATCATTATTATCCTTAGACTTTTTTATGATATTTTGTTCTTTTATTTGAGCAAAGGAGGAAAATACAACCAAAAAAGTCAAAAAAACCGTTAAAATTAAAGAAATCTTTTTCATAGCTCAAAGTGTTCGTTTCTACTAAATTATACGGAAAATTAAGCAAAAAGTTACATTTTTTTGTCTTTTTATAAAGTTTTCGCCAAAAAAACCCATTCGTCACGAAGTGCGGATGGGATGAATTGGTGTTTGCTTTTGCAAATATACGAAAATTTTTTAAAATAGTTACGAATAAATTCAATTTTATAAAATTTTTATATATTTATATATAGAACATATAAAAAAATAGATGTTAAAAGCATATAAATATAGGATATTTCCGAATAAAGAACAACAAAATTCCATGTCCAAAATATAAGGCATAGCTCTTAAAGATAGGGAATGGACTTGCCCCCAATGCAATACCGTACATGATAGAGATGTTAATGCAAGCAAAAATATAAAAAGATTCGGACTTAGGAACAAGCCCAGCGTTGCACAAAGTGAACCATTAGGTT
>Ga0172375_10001960_pt1 | contig 32726 bp, 34 predicted proteins | sample LakKiv1m_FD_114537 | JGI IMG/M metagenome (GOLD analysis project Ga0172375, IMG submission 114537) | Freshwater microbial communities from Kabuno Bay, South-Kivu, Congo - kab_092012_11.1m | ecosystem: Environmental > Aquatic > Freshwater > Lake | place: Democratic Republic of the Congo... | reverse complement strand
TGCCCGGGTTCAACGGCCGGTGGCATTAAGAATTCACGGATCATTCTACTATTTAAAGGAATCTATCGGGAACTCATACAGATGATCCATCCGCGGGTGGTGACATCCATTCAACTAAATAAACGAACGATAGATGAAAAAACGATCCGGAATGCCATCATTTATATCGGGATGTATATAAGCTTCTGGCTGATTGCCAGCCTGATCGTCGCCCTAGGCGGAGTACCAGTGAAGTCGGCGATCTATGCGGTTGCTGCCTCGTTGGGTAGCGTCGGTCCGGGCTTAGACCTCTTTGGTCCGATCGAGAGTTACGCTGCCATGACCGTGATTAATAAATTGGTCATGATAGTCAGTATGTTATTTGGTCGGCTGGAGTTTTACTCGATTTTCATCGTTTTTATTCCGACTTTCTGGCGGCGGGCCCGATAGATACGGACCGACAAACGAAGAACTCATGGACATCTGGCCTTTTAACTTGTTTTTTAGAGCAACCGGGATTTAAATTTGCACAGTTTATTTAAAACGTAATATGTTCGAAAATATATTGATATTACAAAGATTAGTTAAATTATTATGCCAAAGATAATCACCATTGCCAATCAAAAAGGCGGGGTCGGAAAAACCACGACAGCGGTTAACATTGCCGCCGGCCTGGCGGTGTCCGAAGTCGATACTCTCCTGATCGACATGGATCCACAATCCAACGCCACTCTCGGATGCGGCATCGATTATCGCAACCTGGAAAAGACGGTCTATGAAGTCCTGATCGAAGGTGTTGATATAAATTCGGCAATCATGCCGTCCGAGATTCCGTATCTCGACATTTTACCGGCCTCGACCCGCTTAGTCGGCGCTGAAATCGAAATGGTTTCGCTGATCGGCCGCGAGCTGGTTTTAAAGAAAGCCCTCGAACTGATGACCCGCGATTATAAGTATGTAATTATTGATTGTCCGCCTTCATTGGGCCTGCTGACGATCAACAGTCTGGCCGCCTCCGATTCGGTGCTGATCCCGATTCAATGTGAGTATTACGCCATGGAAGGACTCGGACAACTGCTGCATACCATTCGCCTGATTCAGCGCAGCCTGAACCGCAATCTGCAAATCGAGGGCGTGTTGATTACAATGTATGACGGCCGCCTGCGTCTTTCACAGGAAGTTTCGGAACAGGTACGCAGTCATTTCAAAGGCAAAGTCTATCAAACCATGGTGCGCCGCAATGTTCGTCTGGGCGAGTCGCCCAGCTTCGGCAAACCGATCATCCTCTACGATGCCTCCTCGGCCGGCGCACAGGATTATATGAACCTCGTAGGAGAATTGCTGCATGACGACGGGCAAACGGTTGGGTAAAGGAATCGGCGCGATCATACCGGATTTTCCGGAGGGCGTCGAACAGGTTTTTGCGACGGCTGAGATCGACATCGATAAAATTAAAATCAATCCACACCAGCCGCGCAAGGAATTCAGCCCGCAGGCGATGGCGGAGCTGATAATGTCCATCCGCGAAAAAGGCGTGATCCAGCCGATTACCATCCGCCAGATTGATAACGGTTTTGAATTAATTGCCGGCGAGCGCCGCCTGCGCGCCTGCCAGGAGCTGGGCAAGACCACCGTGCCGGCTTATATCATGCCGGTTGCCGATGAAGCCGAAATGCTCGAACTGGCATTGATCGAAAATGTCCAGCGCGAAGACCTGAATCCGGTCGATGAAGCTCAGGCTTATCAAATTCTGGCCGACACTTTTGCACTATCCCATGAAGAAATTGCTAAAAAAGTCGGCAAGGAACGCCCGACCATTACCAATGCCCTGCGCCTGCTCAATCTACCGGAGGCTATTCAGGCCGATCTGCGCGCCGGGGAACTCAGCGCCGGCCACGCCCGGCCGATCTTGACTATCGCAAATCCGCAGCAACAAATCCATCTCTGGCAGAAAATCAAACGCGACGGTCTGAGCGTGCGGGAAGTCGAAAAACTCGCCAAAAACGTTCAGTCGGAGTCGGCGCCACTTTCCGAGAAACAGACAGCTCCGGCGAAACCGGCCGCTCTGAAAGGCATTGAAGAAAAATTGATGCATATTCTGGGCACTAAGGTAAAAATCAAAGGCGGAGAAGGCCGGGGTAGTATCGCGGTCGAATTCTATTCACGGGACGACCTGGCGCGCCTGTTGGATTTGTTCGAAAGCCTCGAGGATAAGCCGTGAAAGAGAAAAAGTATACCCTGCACCTGCTCTCGGAGAGCCGGGAAAAGCCGTTTATTCTGACCTTTAAACATCAGACCGCCCGGTTAATTATCACAGGCACGGTGGCTTTTCTGGCGCTATTGATAATCACCATTCTGATTACCTTGCCCAAAGCCATCCAGTACCGCAAGGTCACTATTGAAAATGCTCAGCTGGTGCAGGATCGCCTGAAAGTATCCCAGATTCTGAGCGATTACAACCAAATCCGCCAGATGGATCAGTATATCCGGTCAGTTTTAGGAACCGACCTGGTTCTGCCATCAAGTGACTCGGCGGCGGCGAATGTTCTGAAAAATAATCCCGATCGCGGACGGTTTGTTCAGATCAGCTTTCTGGAAAATATCCCGATCTATCCGCCGGTCACCGGCTATATCACGCGCGGTTTTATTGATGACAAAGTCATGACCAGCGAAAATCATTACGGCGTGGATGTCGCCGCCACCGAAGGCACACCGATCAAGGCCGCCGCGGCCGGCGTGGTGGTCTTCTCCAACTGGACCTACGATCTCGGCTATATGGTCATTCTTTATCACTCCAACGGTTATTTCAGTATTTACGGACACAATCAGCGTAACAGCGTCGTCGAACATCAATCTGTCGGACGCGGAGAGGTGATCGGCTATCTCGGCAACACCGGTAAAAGCGAAGGCCCGCACCTGCATCTGGAAATCTGGCGGGAAGGCAACCCAATCGACCCGCAGGATTTGATTTACTCCTATAAAAAAGTCGATATTTCCCTGAAGAACGAAGGAGGCGATTAAAATGTCCACCGTGATTAAAAGAAAAGAACCTTCCATTAATACCATTATCGGCGAACGAACCGTGATTACCGGCAACCTGCAACTCGAAGGCGACATCATCATCTATGGTAAAATTCAGGGCGATATCACGACCGACGGGACTATCACGATTTTTTCCGGATCGGAAGTCAAAGGCAAAATGAACGGCGCCAATCTGAATATCGGCGGGCACGTCGAAGGCAATATCAACGCGGTCGGCAAAGTTGCATTGGGCGACCGGGCTTTCCTGCGCGGCGACATCAAAGCCGGCCAAATCGTCATCGAAGACGGAGCGGTCTTCGAAGGCCGCTGCGAGATGCATTTCACCCACCCATCCGAAGCCGAAACTCCGGTCGATACTGAAACCACGGCCGGCGACGAACAATTGCCGCGACCGTAGTTCCGCGGATTATGAAATCCGGCCCAAATTCTGCTATTCATGACTAAATTACCCTCATCATTTCTGCTGAATGTTCCGACAGGTGATTATTAATCGTAATTAATTATTTAACATACAACGGAGAATCAATATGAAATTAGTCAGCCTGATAAATACAAATTTGATCCGGGTCGGCCGAGAAGAATGCGATTATCAAACCGCTGTTAACAAAGTGATCGATGATCTGTATACTCATTATCGTTTTTCTGTCGACATTTCCAAAATCCGCGAGGCGATCTGGGCCCGCGAGAGTTTGGGAGGCACGACTTTCGCAACCGGTATCGCGATCCCGCATGCCCGCCTGGAAAATTTCAATGACATTTTAATCGGGATATTTCTGCCGGTAAAGCCGATCCGGACAGTTACCTACCCGATCCGGATAATTACTCTGATCCTGACTTCTCAAACCGAATCCACTCTCTATCTTAATACTCTGGCGGCTTTCATTAAACTGTCCCAAAAAACGGAAGAGTTTGGACAACTTTGTAACTCCCGAACTCCGCACGAATTCATCGCCCGAATGATCGATGCCGATCTGGAAATTAAAAAAGAATTGGCTGTGGCCGACATCATGTCCACCGAACTGGTTCTGCTCTACGAAAACCTGACTCTGCGCGAAGTCGCGGATATTTTCTATAAAAACAACGTCAGCTACGCTCCGGTAATTAATGAAAACCATGAATTGTGTGGAGAAATGAATGTTTTGGACCTGATCCAGCTAGGAATTCCGAACTATGCCATGATGTTCAGCAACCTGAGCTTCCTGAAACGCTTCGAGCCGTTTGAAGAATTACTGAAAAAAGAAGATACAATCCGGGTGCGGGATGTCATGCGCAAAGCTACTCTTTGCCTGGAGCCGGCGACTTCGATTATTGAAGCTACTTTCGAACTGACCCGCAATAAACGCCGGCATCTTCCGGTAATCGAAAATAACCGTTTGGTCGGCGTACTGAGTTTCATGGATATTCTGACAAAAGTATTGAGAGGTTAAAATGAATTTTCAGATTGTTTTTGCACTCTCAATTTTTGTGGCTGTCTTTGTCTTTGTCTCGACCGAAATGGTCAACAAGAGCATTGCGGCTTTACTGGGCGCGGCGCTGTTTCTGGCCTTAAAAATTATTGATCAGGAACTGGCTTTTGAACATGTCGACTGGAATGTGATTTTTCTGCTGATCAGCATGATGATTATTGTCGGAATTACCAAGAAAACCGGTTTATTTGAATATATCGCCATCCGGGCCGCCAAAATGGCCAACGGCGAACCAATCCGGATCATGCTCGCTTTTGCGGTGATCACGGCTTTCCTTTCAGCTTTTCTGGATAATGTCACCACAATCATGATTCTGACTCCGATCTGCATCTTAGTCGCCCGGGAACTCGAACTCAATCCGACTCCGTTCATTATCAGCGCCGCGATGGCTTCCAATATCGGCGGTACGGCGACTCTGATCGGCGATCCGCCCAATATCATGATCGGCAGCGCCGCCAACCTGTCTTTTATGGATTTTATTACCAACCTGGGACCGATCGTCGTCGTAAACCTGCTGGTGTTTTTAGTGATTATTTATCTGGTCTGGCATAAGAAGATGTGGGTGTCCAACCAGCTGAAAGCCCGTATCATGGATTTCGACGAGAAGCGTTCGATCAAAAACAAACCCGCCCTGGTGAAAGCCATAGTGATACTGGGCCTGGTAATAGTCGGTTTTTTAGTGCATGGTTATTTGCATCTGGAACCGGCGACGGTCGGTTTGGTCGGAGCGTCGGTGCTGATGATTATTACCAACCGTAAAACGGTCGAGGAATTTTTTCATGAAGTCGAGTGGGAAACGATTTTCTTTTTTATCGGTCTGTTTATCATCGTCGGCGGACTGGTACACTTGGGAGTAATCGAGAAAATGGCGCGCGCCCTCATGAATTTAACCAGGGGTAATATTCCGCTGACCACCGTGATGATCGTCTGGATTTCCGGTATTTTTTCATCATTTTTAGACAATATTCCTTTTGTGGCGACGATGGTGCCGTTGATCCAGGACATCGGCCAAACGGTCGGTCCGGATAAAATCACACCGCTCTGGTGGGCTCTTTCGCTGGGAGCCTGTCTGGGCGGTAATGGTACGTTGATCGGTGCTTCCGCCAATGTCGTTTCGGCGGGCATTGCCGGCCGCAGCGGTTATCGGATCTCATTCATGGAATTTACTAAATATGGCGCCGGCATTACTATTGTAACGCTGCTGATTTCGACTCTTCTGCTTTGGCTGTTTTTCCTGTGAGAGCGGCGGTAGTTTTATCATGGTTAAAATTAAACGGATTGGTAAATTTTCCCCGTTTTTATAAAAGGTTTTGAACTGATAGGGATTTATAAATGCTGAAACGTACTCTGACCTGCGGCGACCTGCGCGCGGAGCATGCCGACCAAACCATTGTCCTGAATGGCTGGGTCAACCGCCGTCGCGATCACGGCGGATTGATTTTCGTCGACCTGCGCGACCGCTACGGATTGTCACAGGTGGTTTTCGATCCGCAGTCGGGCGAAGACCTTATGAACATCGCCCGCAAACTCGGCCTGGAAGATGTCGTCGCCGTCCGCGGCCGGGTGCGCTTGCGTCCGAAAAATTCGGTTAACCACGAAATGGCGACCGGGACGGTTGAAGTCCTGGCCACCGAACTGGAAATCCTGAACGAAGCCCGCCCGCAACCTTTTCTGGTGACCGACCGCTCGACCGGCCTGGAAGACTTGCGTCTGAAATATCGTTACCTCGATCTGCGGACCAAAGAACTCCAGCGCAACCTCGCCATCCGCCATAAAACCTATCAGAGCGTCCGGAATTTTTACAACGAGAATAATTTTTATGAGATCGAGACGCCCTACCTGATGAAAAGTACGCCCGAAGGCGCTCGCGATTTTCTGGTGCCAAGTCGCCTTAGCCAGGGGCATTTCTACGCCCTGCCGCAGTCGCCCCAGCAATATAAACAAATCCTGATGATCGCCGGCTTCGACCGCTATTTTCAGATCGTGCGTTGTTTCCGGGATGAAGATTTGCGCGCCGACCGCCAGCCGGAATTTACTCAGATCGACGTCGAAATGTCGTTTGTGGAAGAAGAAGACGTCATGCAAACGACTGAAAAAATGCTGCAGCGCGTTTTCCGTGAAGTCATTGGGGTCGAAATTGAAACACCCTTCCTGAGAATGCAATACGATGAAGTCATGCGACGCTTCGGCAGCGACAAACCCGATCTGCGCTTCGGTCATGAAATCCATCCTCTGAATGACATCGCCGGCCGCAGTGATTTCCAGGTTTTCAAAAACGTTCTGGCGGCCAGCGGAACGATCGCCGGACTGTGTTTTCCCCAGGCGGCGTTTTTCTCACGCAAGATCACCGATGAATTAACCGAGCTGGCCCGCAAGTGGGGCGTTCAGGGATTAGCCTTTACCAAAGTGACTTCTGCCGGCCTGGATAGCGGCATCGCCCGTTTCCTGACCCCGGTGACAACCGAGGTACTGCATGAATTCAAGGCGCAGGACGGCGATATTCTCTTTTTCATCGCCGACACCACTGAGAAAACTTATCCGGCGCTTGGGAATCTGCGCCTGGAAATCGCCCGGCGGCTGCAATTAATTCCGGCCGGGGTCTTCAAACCGCTCTGGGTCACTCGTTTTCCATTGTTGGAATGGAGCGCGGAAGAGGGACGCCTGGTCGCGATGCACCATCCGTTCACTTCGGCCGTACCAGAGGAAGCCCACCTGCTGGCGACCGAACCGGCCAAAGTCCATGCCCGGGCTTATGATGTCGTCATCAACGGACACGAAATCGGCGGCGGCAGCATCCGTAATCATACCATGGAAATGCAGAGCCGGATGTTCGACGTTCTGCAGATCAGCCGCGAATCGGCGGCCGCCAAATTCGGGTTTCTTCTGGATGCGCTGACCTTCGGCGCGCCGCCGCATGGCGGGATTGCGCTCGGCTTTGACCGTCTGGTAATGATCCTGGCCGGGGCCGATAATCTGCGGGAAGTGATTGCTTTCCCGAAGACGACCAGCGGCGCTTCGCTGATGGACGGCTGCCCGACCGAAGTCGACGAGAAGCAGTTACAGGAATTGGGAATTCGTTTAAGTAAAAGCGAATAAACGTTAAAATTTATTTTCCGGCGGCCAGCAGTTCGCTGACGGTTGCGAACCGGTAACCTGCGGTCGAATATTTTTTCAGCACCATTTCAACCAATTTGACGGTATTATCGCGATTGGTCGGCTCGACTGTAAAACCGTCATGCAGCAAAACGATCGCGCCCGGCTTGATTTTGCGATTGAAACGCCGGAACATGCTTTCCGGAGCCGGGCAGCGCCAGTCGAACAGGCTGAAAGTCCAGAAAACGTGCTGACGTTTCATCTGGCGCAAAATGTGAGTCAGGGCTAAGAGTTTGAGTCCGTACGGCGCCCGAAAGTGAATTACGCCGGAAAGCCGGTAGCGCGGATCAGTTGATCGGTCGTCTCGATCTGCCGGGTGATTTCCGGGCGACTTTTAAAAAAAATGTAAGGATGCGACTCGGTGTGATTGCCGATTTCATTACCGGTTGAATAAGTGGTTATAACGAGATCGGGATATTTGCGGGCATTATTACCCATTACGAAAAACGTAGCTTTGGCCCGGTGCTCTTGCAGTAAAGCGACAATTCTGGCGGTGGTCAATGGATTGGGACCATCATCAAAGGTCAGAGCGATGATTTTCTGATCGGTTTTAATCTTTGTGAGTGTTTGTCTGATGAATATTCCGGAAAAATTGTCGGGAGAACTACTCTTCAGCCTGACGAATTATCTCGATCACTTCGTCGACGGAAGTCGCTTCCTGCATCTTGCGACGGAATCCGGATTGGAGATTGAGACGGGCGATCAGGGCCAGCACCTGGACATAGTTACTGGTGACGGCTTCGGAGGCCAGCAGTAAAAAGAACAAATGGGTCGGCTCGCCATCGGCCGATTGAAAGTCGATTCCTTCCGGCGCAATTCCGACGGCCATAGCAATCCCATCGACCGCGTTGGTGCGGGCGTGCGGAATCGCCAGGCCTTTTTCCAGGCCGGTGCTGCCGAGATTTTCACGCTCGGTCAGGGCCTGCAGGGCTTTTTCCCGGTCAATGATCTGACCGGTCCGGCTGACGGCCTCCAGGAGTTCTTCAATGATGGCTGATTTGTCAAAATTCTGTAGCGGAACGACGATTGCTTCACGCTTAAGTAAGGTAGAAAGTCGCATTATATTCCACTCCTTGTCGTGGTCGGTGATTGATGGTTGAGGGTTTCAAAAATCTGATCGATACGCTCGGTGTCCTTGACGACCAATACCGAACAACGCGCTTTACGAAATATCAGTTCGTTTTCGTCGTGAAAAGTATCCTGTCGCAAGGATCCCGGTTCGAGTTCGCCCATTATCAGTAAATCGGCCTGCCAGTCTTCGATCTGCTGAAGAGCGATTTTATGGACAGAACCCTTGAATAAGTCGGTTTCAATGGTAAGCCCCTGGTGTTCGGCCAGTTCGGTGATATGGTGCAGGTAATTGTGACCGTCTTCTTCCAGGTCGCGCTCATAATCGATTTCCTCGACTTTGACGAAAATACGGGCGCGTTCGAGTTGTTTGAGCAGATCGGTATTGACGACATAGATAGCTTTAAGGACTGCGCCGGTGATTATTGAGAGGGCGACGCCGTACTTGGCGGCCGAAATACACCCTTCCGAACCGTCGGCAAACAGGAGGATTTTGGAAATGAGTCTGTCAGACTGCATCTTAGTCACCCTTTCTTTTTTCAAGGCGTTCTTTGATAATTTTCAGAGTCGAGAATGTGCCGCGCTCGCTTTCTTCCAAAGAATCCGCAATAAATTTAATTGTTTCTAGATAATCCGGAATGGCAATTTTTTCGAGGGCGTTGACCCGGCGCTGGGTCTTGCGGACTTCCTGAGCCAGACGCAGAAGCGCGACGCGTAATTCGGCGAAACGTCCCATCGATTCCAGAACGAGTTTAAAACGCAGGATGCTTTCATCTAACCAGAAAGAGGAATTTCCGGCGCTGTAATAGGGCGCGTCGTCCTTAATTTTGACATCGACTTTCGGCAGGGTAACGCCCATTACGCGCAGATTGTGCACCTGGATGTCCGAGTCGACCAGGACGGCCCGGGCCATGGACCTGACGGTGTTTTTGCCATTCGAGATGATGGCGTTCTGCAGGGCATCATAGGCTTCCCGCAGGTCGGCATCCATTTTTTCATGGGCGGCAATGGCCTCATTCACTAACGGCATCAGTTGCGCCACCAGTACCTGTCGCTTCTGCTCGAGTAATTCATAGCCTTCCCGCGCGAAGACCAGGTCGCGTTTGATTTTCAGCAAATTGCTTTTGGTCGGAACGACTTTAAGGCGGGGCATGGGTTTAAAATCTTTTAATCATTGTTGTTGGAATAGTGGTGATACTGCCGGGCTTCTTCGTCGGTGATGCGGTGCAATTCCTCGCGCGGCAGGAGCGACAGCATTTGCCAACCCAGGTCGAGCGTTTCCGTAATGGAACGGTCTTCGGTTTCTTTCTGCGAGAGGAATTTTTTCTCGAACTCGATTCCGAATTTAAGATAATTATGATCCAGCGGACTGAGTTCCTCTTCGCCGATGACCGAAGCCAGGGCGCGTACGTCTTTGACTTTGGCGTAAGCCGCAAACAGCTGGCTGGCTAAGTGGGCGTGGTCGGCGCGGGTCAGACCTTCGCCGATGCCGTCTTTCATCAGGCGCGAGAGCGATGGCAGCAAGGCGATCGGCGGATATATGCCTTTCTGAAAGAGTTCGCGGTCGAACACGATTTGCCCTTCGGTGATGTAGCCGGTCAGATCGGGAATCGGGTGGGAAATATCGTCGTTTGGCATCGAGAGAATCGGCACCTGCGTGATCGAGCCGGTCGAATTTTCCACCATCCCGGCGCGTTCATATAAAGAGGCCAGATCAGAATAGAGGTAGCCCGGGTAGCTTTTCCGCGAAGGAATTTCGCCGCGGGCGATCGAAATTTCGCGCAGGGCTTCGCAATAATTGGTCATGTCGGTCAGGACGACCAAGACGTGCATATTTTCGTGAAAGGCCAGGTATTCGGCCATGGTCAGGGCGCTGCGCGGCGTGATCAGGCGTTCGACGGAAGGCGCATCGGCCAGCGACAGGAACAGGACGACATTTTTCAGCACGCCGGTATCGCGGAAATTGTCGATAAAATACTGGGCGACGTCATGTTTGACGCCCATGGCGGCGAAGACTATCGCGAACGAAACGTCCTTGCCGACGATTTTGGCCTGGCGCACGAGCTGCGCGGTGACCCGGTTGTGTGAGAGTCCCGGCCCGGAAAAGAGCGGCAATTTTTGGCCATTGACTAAGGTATTCATGCCGTCTATCGCCGAAATTCCGGTCTGGATGAAAGTGGTCGGATAAGTACGGGCGGTTGGATTGATGGCCTCGCCGTTCACATCCCAGAATTCATTGGTCAACGGCTCCGGGCCACCGTCGGTCGGTCGTCCCAGCCCGTCGAAAACGCGCCCGAGCATTTCTTTCGTCACGGGAATGCGCAGCGGCGCCCCCTGAAAACGCACCGCCGTGCCGGAAAGCGACAGGCCGGTGGTGCCTTCAAAAACCTGTACGATCGCGGCCTGCTGATTGGCTTCGAGAACCTGACCGATGCGGATTTCACCGCGCTCATTTTGAATCTCGACTAATTCGTTATAGCCGACGTTATGAATATTTTCAATGCAGATCAACGGACCGGATACCTGTTGAATCCCGATATATTCGCGGTATTTGAGAAGTTCGGCCTGGTCGGATTTATTCATTGCGTTTCATTCCTTTAAATAGGTCAATCCGGTTAGAAATTCAGACGACCGAGTCCGGACAACTCCTGATTCATATTAGTTAAAATCTGGTCAAGTTTATCGGATTGCTCATTGGAAACCGAATACTTCATGTTCAGAATGGCGCTCATAGCCTTGGTGCGTTTAATTTTGTAGAGGGTGGCACCATGTTTGAGGGCTTCGGCCGCCAACCGGTAAAATGTGATAAAAATCCGCAGCATTTTGACCTGTTTCTGAATGGTTGAATAGGTGTCGATCTGGTCGTAAGCCGACTGCTGCAGGAAAATGTTTTTGAACAGGCTGCAAACTTCCAGGATAATCCGCTGGGAATCCGGTAAAACGTCTGCCCCGACTAATTTAACGACCTGCTGAAGTTTGGCCTCTTTTTGCAGTAATTCGAGAATTTCCTGGCGCAATTCAGCCCATTCCGGATCGGCATGTTCCTGCCACCAGGACGCGACTGTCTCGACGTATTCGGAGTAGGAATCCAGCCAGGAAATTGACGGGTAATGGCGCGCATTGGCCAAGTCGCGGTCGAGCGCCAGAAAGACGCGCACGAAGCGTTTAGTGTGTTGGGTAACCGGCTCGGAGAAATCACCGCCGGGTGGCGAAATGGCGCCGACAATCGTGACCGAACCGGTCTGGTGATTGAGCGTTTCGAACAGGCCGGCGCGCTCGTAAAATTCCGCTAAGCGAGTCGGCAGATAAGCCGGGAAGCCTTCTTCGGCCGGCATTTCTTCCATGCGCCCGGATAGCTCGCGCAGAGCTTCGGCCCAGCGCGAAGTCGAGTCGGCCATGATGGCGACATGGTAACCCATATCGCGGAAATATTCGGCAATCGTAATGCCGGTATAGATCGAAGCTTCCCGCGCCGCGACCGGCATGTTGGAAGTATTGGCGATCAGCACGGTGCGTTCCATTAACGGGCGCCCGGTGCGCGGATCGATCAGTTTGGGAAATTCATTCAGAACGTCGGTCATCTCGTTACCACGTTCGCCGCAGCCGATGTAAACGACGATGTCGGCGTCCGACCATTTGGCGAGCTGATGTTCGACCATGGTTTTGCCGGTGCCAAATCCGCCCGGAATGGCGACCGTTCCGCCCTTGGCGATCGGGAAAAGCGTGTCGATAACGCGCTGCCCGGTAATCATCGGCAGATTAGCGGAAATGCGATTCGATACCGGTCGCGGCCGACGCACCGGCCAGCGCTGTAAAAGCGTCAGCGGGTAACGGTTCGGGCCATTTTCGAGGGTGCAAATTTCGTCTTCAATGCCATATTCACCCGGGGGAACGATACTGACGATTTTTCCGGAAACTCCGGGCGGGACAAGAATTTTTTGTTCGATGCGGGCGGTTTCCGGTACCGTTCCGATAATCTGGCCGCCGCTGACGGTTGCACCGAGGTTGACCGTGGGAGTGAATTCCCATTTCTTTTGGCGGTCGAGCGGCGGGACTTTAATTCCCCGGTGAATATATTGATCGGAGGCTTTTTTGATTTCGGTCAGCGGGCGCTGAACACCGTCATAAATGGTGCCAATCAACCCCGGCCCAAGTTCGACCGAGAGCGGCAGGCCGGAACCGTAAACGTCGGCTCCCGGCGTCAGTCCGGTCGTATCTTCATAAACCTGGATGATGATGTTTTCGTTCTGCAAACGCACGATCTCGCCGATCAGCCGGTCAGGCCCGACCTCGACGAATTCAAGCATTTGAGCGGCAGCAGTACCGGCGGCATGTACGACCGGCCCCAAAACGCGGGTAACTTTTCCGATTATGGCCGACACCGCTTACCTCTTTTGATTGATGTTGATGAATGATTGCATAATTGTCCATTGGTGTTGCCCGAACAGACGTTGTCCGAAGCGGGCCAGCCGGTTATCGAAGCGCATACGGTTATTGGCGGAGTACAAAATGACGCCAGCTTCCGGAAGTGTTTCAGTAATCAGACTGAGCCGTACCGGCGGATTGATCGCAGCTGCGGTTGCTTTTAAAAAATCATCGGTCAGCAATTCCCGTTCGCGGTCGCCGGCCGCCATGCGGATATCGTCCGCGCCAAGACCGGCAAGGCCTTCGGCAATTAAAAATTGCAGAAGTTTCAGGTATTCCGGTGTCCGGCGGTAAGCGGTCAGCCATTCGTCGAGACGGCGCCGGATTTCCGCGATAATTAACAAGCGGGACTGCAAGTCGATCTTTTTGACTTCCAGGTTGGCCACCGCCACGGTTCGCCGGCGGATCAGGTTGGCGTTCTGGCGAGCCTTTGTCATTATTCCGGAGCGGATTTTCTCGGCCTCCGTTTGGGCGCGTTGTTCGATTTTAGCCTGTTCGCGGGCCGCTGCCTGACGGACAGCTTCGATTTCGGTCGCCGACTGCTGGCGGATTTCGGCGATTATGGCTTCTAATGATGCGGTATTATCGGGCATATTTCCTCATTCCATCCGAATGCCGACCGCCGCCTGGACAACTTCCTTGACGGAAATGCGATCCGGAAGCGGCCCGAGCCGGTCGGGAATTTCGACGATCAGCGGACGGGCGGTGTTATAAAAATGGGCTTTAATCTCCGGCCGAATCAGAGTGGCGATTCTTTCGGTAATGATGATTATCCCGAGGTCTTCCTGTTCAATGGACTCTTCTAACGCCTGGCGCGCCCCGGCCGCGTCCCGGACGACGATTCCATTGGTGCCGGCTAGACTAAAGCCCAGCACGGTGTCTTCATCACCGATTACGAAAAATTGCAAGGTATGCCTGAACGCTTAAAGCTTTCCAAGAATCATAATGGCAACGATCAGGCCGTAAATCGCGATACCTTCCGCGAGCCCCACGAAAATCAGGGCGCTACCGGCCAGTTCCGGTTTTTCACCGATCGTGCCCATGGCGGCCGTTCCGATATTGCCGACGGCGATAGCGGCGCCGATCGAGCCGATCCCGACCGCCAGCGCGGCCGCGATGAAGCCGAACTTTACCCTGGTGGCTTGGTCGGCCGAAGCTTCCATGACCGGCTCGGTTGGTTGCACGGCAGATTGCTCGACTGCTGCTTCGGGTTTTTCCGGGGTCGAGGCGATGGCATTCAGCACCAGCAGCGAAGTGCCGCCGATGACTACAAAGCCCAGCGTTATGACGATCGCTACGAGCTTTTTAAGGATTTTAGGTTTTAACATATTTGGATTTCCTCCGATAAAATTATCATAATTATGTTCAGATTTTATTGTTCGAGATTGGAATTCTCCCGGATGGGTTGGTATTTGGTATTGGTGGTGCGGAAAAAGCGGCTGAAAAATTCATAAAATTCCAGACGGATGGCCTGAATGGTGACCACCAAGCCTTCAAGGCCGATGATCAGAATATTGCCAAACAGTAATATGGTTGCCGACGCCACGCCGCCCCATTTGCCGCTCAGCATATCAGAAAGAGCGAAAATTGCGACGAACAGACCGGCATGCGCCAGTCCAAAAGCGCCTACCCGGATGAATGAAACCGTATTGGCCAAATAGCCCAGCACGATTTCGAGCATTTCCACAATGGAGTGCATTATCCCGGTCAGAATTCCCTCGTGGTAGAGCCGCCGGTTTCGGCGAATCAGGTTAAGGATCGGTTCGTGAAAGAAAAGCAACAGGGCGCTGATGACGAAAGCGTAAATAACAAACAACCCGACGCCTTCGCCGGTTTTGGAAAGCACTAAACGACTGACTAACACAATTCCGCACCAGTACAGGATGCCGCTCAGTAATCCGGCTTTATCGAAAATGTAATTAAGAAATTTACCGCTGCGGATACCATTGATCAGGTTGATGATAATTGAGACAGTGATCAATCCGATGCCGGCGTAGATTACGGCTTTGAATAACTGGCCGATATTGTCCATCGGTTTCATCCAGATAGTCGGCAACCAGTGTTCCACGCCGAAAAGGCTGCCAAACAGAAAGCCGAATATGATGCTGACACAACCGGCATAAATTCCCATCCGCCCGGCCAACCGCACTGAATCTTTCCGGCTTTTTAAGGTCAGCCATAATCCCAGGAGCAGCAATACTAGTCCGTGTCCGACATCGCCGAACATCAGGCCGAACATCAGCAGGAAACTGATCCCGAGCACCGGTGTCGGATCGATGGTCTGGTAGCGTGGCAGACCGTAAACCGCCGTCAACATTTCAAACGGTTTGAAGAAAGCCGGATTGTGCAGTTTAACCGGGACTTCGACCGCCCCGCTCTGTACCGTATCAAGCGACTCGGCCGGAATCAGGTCAACGATGGCTCGTTTCTGGGTGGCCTCCTGTAAATCTGCGACGAATTCGGTCTGGCGGCTGTCTGGTAACCAGCCCGAAAACAGGCAGGTCTGATCGGTCCGGCGGAAGAAATGCAGCATGCGGTCGTAAAGCTGTTCCTGGCGAATCCGCAGGTAAGCGCCGATCAGTAGTTCGCGGTGGCGCAGAGCGACCGAGCGAAGTTTGTCATCGCTGACGCGCAGCTGCTCATTCGTGTCGGCCAGGTTGCGGTCGAGTTTTTCGATGGATTCGGTCGCGAGACCGGACAATTCTTTTTCAATTTTGGAGGGCTGGAAACCGGAGGCCTTGAGAGCCGCCTGCATTACTTCGGCGTCGCGTTTTAAAACCACGACGGCCAGAGAAGTGATGCCTTTCAAGTTGCCGATCGGTAGAAGGACGTGCAGGGTTGCGGCCAATTGCTCTTCCAGGAGCGGGAGGTTGACATCCGGAATCTGGCCGGTTTCTATGGCAAGGTATGAATAGCCGCCGGGCATTTGGAGGGCTTTGCCGAGGCCGGGAAAATGTTCATAGCGGTTTTTGAGTTCGTTCAGGCGCTGGAGTTCCTTTGTCAGGATTTCGCGTTTCTGCAAAACCGACTCGATTTCGGAAATGGCGGATTCAATGCGCCGGTCGATTTCCTCCCATTGTCCGGTGATTGGTTTAAAATCCTTTAACTGATCGCTTAGTTTCAGATTTTTCACCATATTTTCGACTTTTTCGCGGCGGGTGCGAAACGGGGTCGATTCTTCGCCGCTGTAGGAGCGGGCCAGGTCTTTGATCCAGGGATTGGTCTGAGCGGCATCGGCGATTTGCAGATCGCCCTGCCGGATGATCATTCCGGCGACCCGCTCGGCATATTTGCCGGGGAAAAGCGCATTGACTAAGAGCATTTTTTCGGGAAAAAACATCGTTATCCTCAATACACCAATCTGGGTAGGATCGCCTGCGGAGTCAGTTTATAATATTTGGAATTGATGATAGTGCGGATATTCCGGCTTTCAATTCGGATCAGAAAATAATAACCGATCGTCGAACCGATTGACAGCGGATACTCTAAAAAAAGCCGGTTGGCTTCATGAAACAGAGCCTGGTTGAGAAATTGCTCTAAGCGATCGAGCGCCATGATCTGATCGCTGTCCGGAGCTGCGGTTGGCGCCAGTCCCGGCATGATTTTATCCAAACCATCCTCGAGTGAGCCGCCGGCAATCATTTTACGCAAAGTGGTGTACGGCAGGCGAAAACCGTTGGGAATCAGGCTGTTTTCGGTAAGGCTGATCTGCGCCAGATAATATTTGCGGATGCGGGCGACCCAATCCAGATTTTTCAGATCGATTTCAATGCCGACCATGCGCCGCACGATATTTTGATCGGTTTTATTCAATCGGGCGGTCAGGTTCCAGACGTCTTCGTAGAGACTTTTATCGATGGCGACCTCAATATCGAACAGGCTCCTACGCCGGTCAAAATCCTGTGTGGCTTTCAGAAAGGCGCCCTGAAAGGGAAGCATGGCAAAATATTCGGCGAATTTGGCCGGGGTCGGCGCAGCCAGCATGTTGGCGACTGGCAGGAGTACCAGGCCGGGACACTCGATTACGTCGCTGACGGTTTTTTCGTGTTTCTGCCAGGCACGCAAGATGGATTTGATGTTTTCGGCGTCGATGCGTGCGAGCATCAGGGCTATAATCTCACGGGCTGGGCCGCGGCTGGAGTTTTTAATCTCCAGGATTTGGCGAACCTCTTCCCGGATCAGAAGGCGCTCCAGTGATTCAATTGAGAGGTCGCGGGCGCGTTCGATCATGGTTTTATATTTAAAGCGGGAAAGCAGATTGAGGGTTTCGGGTAAATCTATGGCTGCAGCTAAGGCCTTGTATCCGCTGGCGGTCAGCAGGCTGGAACGTTTGGCGTGTACCCGGGCGTTCACCAATCCGTAAGTTGCGACTGAACTCACCGTTCCGGAACGTCCATGTTTGTGATTTTTTGTACGAGAAGATTCACGGCGTTGGTAATATCCACCTGATTTGCAATGATGGCTTCATCCCGTTTTTTAAGAGCGGCCGTGATCAGCTCGGTCTGTTCGCGGGCGGCTTCTTCGCGGGCATTTACCAGAATTTGCTCGGCTTCCTGCAAGGCAGCTGTTCTAGCCTTTTCGATGGATTGTTGAGCGGCCACCTGAGCGGTTTCCGTAGCCTGCCGGGCCTGGTTGCGAGCGGTTTCAATCCGCTCGCGGGCCAGTTTCTCTTCGTCTAATATTTCCTGAATAACTTCTTTCAAACCGACCTCGCGCCGATAAAACGTGAATTAAGAAATCCTCCGGTTCGCCGGCGTTTACGCCCAGGCTTGGATGGCAGGGACTTCAAGATGGCAAATTCATTCAAAACCACGAAGCGTAATTTAGGCCATCTTGGGACTGATAATAAAGCTAAATTTTCAAAGATATACAACAAGTTCCGGTTGATTATCCAAAGAGCACCCGGCCTAAAAGAGTTTTTGGTTTGTTTGTCAAGGAGAATGGTTTGATTTTGGTTCTAAAATCGCGAAATTAAGGAGAAATAAAAATCAATCCGGAGAAACATGGCGACTAAAACAATTGAAATAAAAGGGGTCGATCCGGCGCTGGTATTTGGCGTACGGGACGCATTTATCGATAAAATTGCCGACAGCTTCAGCGTGCGGTTGATAGCTCGCGGCACTAAGATCAACATCGAAGGTGACGAAAATACTCTCAGCCAGATCGAACGCGTGTTCGGCGAGATGCTGCTGACCATCAATAAGAAAGGCTTCGTTGACGACCGCGACGTCGCAACGCTGATTAATCTGGAACTGGGCGGACAGCCCTTGCCGGCAGAAATCACTGCCGACACCGTAATTCTCTTCAAGAAAAATGGCGTAATCAAACCGCGTTCGGTCAATCAGGAAAAGTATTTCAGGGCTACCACGAAAAGCGATCTGGTGTTCGGTATTGGTCCGGCCGGGACCGGTAAAACTTATTTGGCAGTCGCGATTGCCGTGGCGGCTTTGCGTAATCACGACGTCCAGCGGTTGATTCTGACTCGACCGGCCGTTGAAGCCGGCGAAAGCCTGGGATTTCTGCCGGGCGATTTAACTGAAAAGATCGAGCCGTATCTGGCACCGCTTTACGATGCGCTATATGACATGTTGCCGCCGGAAAAGGTCAAAGTCTACGAAGAGCAGCATATCATTGAAGTCTTACCGCTGGCTTATATGCGCGGGCGGACGCTTAACAATGCCTTTGTCATTTTGGATGAGGCCCAGAACACCACCCCGATGCAGATGAAGATGTTTCTGACCCGCCTGGGCGCTAATTCCAAGGCCATTATTACCGGCGATATTACTCAGATTGATCTTCCCGATAAGCAGAAATCCGGCCTGATCGACGCTCTTGAAATCCTGAATGGTATCGATGGAATTGAATTTATCTACTTCGATACGATCGATGTAGTCCGGCATCGTTTGGTGAAAGAAATTATCAGGGCTTACAGCGGCGGAAGCTCTCAGCCGGAATAAAAAAAACAATATATCATTTTGTCAATAAAAAACGGGGCTTTTAGGCCCCGTCGATTTATTGATATACAAAGTGCTTATTGACCCACAGGTCACGGAAGACTCGTAGTTAGAGTCTTCCGTGTACACTGCAGAACCGCCATGGAGGAATGGAGGTGCGAGAGAGAGAGTTAGAGAGAAATTTATCTGAAAATCTTTGTTTCAAAATATTCCGGAGATTTACTGTTTCACAGCCAGAGTTATCGAAATGTTATATGAAAAGGACTGATCACTGGAGTCTTCATTACCGGGGCCGCCCATACCACCACCGGGACCACCACCCATACCGCCGCCAGGGCCGCCCATACCGCCATCGGGGCCACCACCCATTCCGCCCATGCCACCGCCACCGGGACCACCCATACCACCGCCAGGGCCGCCGCCCATATCACCGCCACCGGGGCCGCCGCTCGGCATTTCGATTTTCACGGTGCTGAAATTTACCTTCAATGGCTTAGTGGTCGAAATCTGTTCGCTTTGCATATATTCGCCGAGTAAATCGAAGGGTATCTTGATTTCATATACCAACTGCTGACGATCGCGTCCGATTTTGACCTCGAGTCCCAGATCATTTTCCAGGGGTACAATAGTTTCCTGTCCTTTGCCGGGACCCAATAACATCAATTCGGTTTGCAGGTCGTCCATCCGTTCCATAAAACCATTATCCTGGTTATTCTGGCCGGAACGGTTCAGGCTGGACATACCCTGCGGGCCGCGCATTCCGGGTTGCGGACGTTCATGTCCGCGCATGTTTTGGCCGGTTTCCTGACTCATATCGTCCGGCGGTTCCATTGGCTGAAAACCCTGACCGTCCATTCCCAGGGGAAATTTGATGCCGAAATTGTGGCTTTTTGCGCCTTTCTGGTCGATTTGAATGATAAAGCCGCCCATCATTATCAGGCGGGGCAAAGTCCGCTCGGAAGTAGTCAGGCACAAATATAAATGATCGGCGTCATTGGCAACTCCGAGTCCGGTTTTGTTCTTCTCATTCCAGACTAAACGCGGGCCCCAGTCTTTAACCACGGCGTCGATTTTTATTTTTCCGTCGTTCCAGGTGCTCTGGACCGTTACCCGATTGCAGCTGTTCAGCATTACGGCTACGCAGCACATTCCCATCGATATAATTCTTCGCACTTATTTACCTTTCAAATTGACCATTTGACATCTGCCGTTCCGAAAAGTTAAACCGTGAAAAATATTTTTCCCGATGTGCCTTTTTCGATGCTTTGCTAAATGTCAAGAAACCAAACACGCCTATTAGACAAATCAAAAGAGTTTTTTATTCCGGAATATTTTAGTATTAATGATTGGTTGGTTTTAAATAAAAAAGGCTCACAGTTTTCCGGGCTGACATGTGAGCCTTTCAAAATTTGATTGTTGATTGTTTTTACTTTGGCGAAGAACCTTGATGTTGTTCTTCTTCGGGCGGTGGGGGCGGCGGCCCGGGATTCTTGGGGCCCTTTTTAATTTTTTCCCGGAAGCGCGCCATTTGTTCGGGGGTCAATACCTGAGCCAGCTCGGCGCTTAATGAATCCAGACTTTTCATAAAAACAGTGCGTTGTTCTTCGCTGAACTGTTTGACCCAGAGAGAATGACGGGTGAGGATTTGATGCACGGGTTCTTTTTGTTCCGTAGTCGGGGCGATCATTTTTTCCATTTCGATCACGAAGCCTTCGCCTTTACGGAAATGCCCGAAGCGTTTTTTCTGGTTATAGTGAACCCAGCTCGAAGCCCCGAGAAAGCCGATAACGATTCCCAGCAGCAGAACGCTGGTTAGTATTATTGTGGGTTTGGTGGTTGTCTTCATGCCATTACTCCAAAATTAAGTTGCTGAGAGGATCGGCCATTTCTTCGATAGGAAGCTGGGCCACACCGAAGGCCTCGGCGATGTTCGGCCGGGAAGTGGTGGAAACATTAAAAGCCACGATCAGAACCAGGATCGCAACGGCGCCAAAAATGACGCGGCTGTATGCCGGCCGCAGGCCGCTCAGAATCCCGAGCGGGCTTTTTCGGTCGGACGTGATCTGGCGGATGCGGCTCATGGTGCGTTCCGTAAACCAGGGGCCGAAAGTTTCCGTTTGGTTATTCGTTAAATCCTGCTGAATTTTCTGTAACAGTTTCTCGTCTTCAGCCAGATTCGGAAACGCTGGCCGGGCTGAGGCCAGGATGGTTTCTTCCCGGTCGGTCAGTTTCCGGTCGCCGGACTGAATTAGCAATTCGCGAATATTTTTCTCTTTCATAATTGCTCCTTGTAAGGTGCAAGTAACTTTAACAACTGGGCTTTGGCGCGTGACAACCGCGACAGTACCGTACCGAGTGGTAACTTCAAAATTTGAGCGGTTTCCTCGGTCGAATAGCCTTCGATCATTCGTAGAACGACCGCCGAGCGAAATTTCGGCTCGAGTTGGTCGACGGCCCAATGGACAATTTCGGTGGTATTGGTATCTTCGTGAGCTGCGCGGACTCCCGGGATTTTTCCGGCAAAATCCGGGTCATCAAGGGTCACGACCCGCGACTGACGTTTTCGCCGGTCGAGCTCATTGAGGGACAGGTTCATAGCGATCCGGATCAGGTAAGTACCCACCGAAGATTCGCCCCGAAATTTTTTCATGCTTTTAAAGAACCGGATGAATGTTTCCTGGCCGACGTCCTCGGCTTCCGGGCAGCGTCCCAACATGCCGTAGACGGTGGCCGCCACTTTGGATTCATGACGCCGTACGATTTCCGCAAAGGCACTTTCATTTCCCGAAATGCTGGCTTCAATGATCTCCTGATCGGTCAATAAAGCGGTTTTCTCCATTACATTCAAAACACTTCCTTAGACAATGCGACTGCCTAATTTATTCCCGGTCTGGTGAAATAAAAAATTCTTCCCGATCCTGGTCGATTACGGAATAAAACCGGCCGGTTCTTTGTCTAATCAGCGGTTTTTAAAATTGAAAATTGAAAGGAATGTAAATGAAATCTATGAATGTCAAACTGAATATCGCGCTGTTGTTGTTGACGTCTGTGGTGATAAATGCCAGCGCCCAGCCCGAACCCGGGCCGCGAGCCAGCAAAGAGCAGATGTTAGCCCAGCGTCTTGAAAAAATCGACACTGCCGTAAAATTAAACGCCGAACAAAAGGCGAAAATCAAGACCATCCTGGAAGAAGAAATGACAACTATGGAAAAGAACATGATTGCCCGGCGTCAGGAGGGCAAACCCCAGGATTTTGAAAAGATGAAAGCTGAAATGGATAAAGTCCGTGAATCCGCCAATGCTAAAATCAAGGCTGTTCTTACCGATAAACAACAGGCCGCGTATACTAAGTTCCTGGCCGAAGAAGAAAAAAATCGCCCCGGCGGCAACGCGCGACCGAAACCACCAGTCTCCGACTGAACTATATTATAAGGAATAGAGCCCCCTATGAAAACGAACATAAAGAATACATTTTTTCTGCCGGTCATTCTCCTGGTAGTGATCGCTGTAGTCTGGATTTTTATCAAAAAGAAAGACACCGCCACAACGGCGCAAATCACTTATGGAAATGTTACCCGTGGCAACATCGAGACGATCATTTCGAGCACCGGAACGCTGGTGGCGATCGGGACGGTGGACGTCGGCACGCAGGTCTCGGGAAAACTCGACAAGGTCTTAGTCGATTTCAACGATAAAGTCCGGAAAAATCAGGTGCTGGCCGTGCTGGATACGGTCCTCCTGGCTCAATCGGTCGACGAGGCCAAAGCCACCCTGCAAAAAATGCAGGCGCTTTACGAGCAGGCCGATTTCGAGTTCGATCGGAAGTCGAATCTGTATCAGCAGAAGCTGGTTTCGGAGCAGGAATTTGTCGAAGCCCGGACCAATAAAGCCACCAGCGAGGTTGGCGTCACCCAGGCGAAAATTGCACTTGAGAAAGCCGTGACCGACTACGGCTATGCCATCATTCGATCGCCAATCTCCGGAACGGTCATTGACCGGGCGGTCGAGCAGGGACAGACCGTCGCCGCCAGTTTTTCGACGCCGACGCTGTTTACGATTGCCAAAGATATGACTAAGATGGAAATCGAAGCCTTAGTCGATGAAAGCGACATCGGTTCGATCAAGACCGACCAGAAGGTCCGCTTCACGGTACAGAGTTATGAAGGAAAAACTTTCAACGGCGTCGTCAATCAGGTGCGCCTGCAGCCGACCACCGTTTCCAATGTCGTGAACTATACGGTCATTATCGAAGCCGACAACGAGGAACAATTACTATTACCGGGTATGACCGCGACGGTCGATTTTATCATCGATTCGCGCGAAAATGTCCTGACCGTTCCGAATACGGCTTTGAAAATCAAGCCGACCGACAAAATGCTGGCCGAAGCCCGCGATGCCCGGCGCGCACAGATGGAACAATTGCCCGATTCGACCAAAGCCAAAATGCGGGAACGCATGAATGCCTCGCGACCGGAAGGCCAGCCTCCGGCTGAATTCGACGAATCGAAACGGCCAACGATGGTTTGGTACATTAACGATGCCGGTCAAAACCTGATGACCATGGTCAAAACCGGTCTGAGTGACAGTAAAAACACCGAGATTCTTGAAAATCCCGAGATCAAAGAAGGGATCAAAATTATCGTCAGTTTGACTACTAATGGTGAAAAGACGACTACCAATTCCACCAGCACCCAGCGGCCCGGTATGGGCGGCCCCGGCGGCCCGCCGCCTTTTTAACCGGATGGAAAAACGTGTAATTGAAAAACAAATTTGAAAGAAGAATATGTCAGCTGTAATCGAAGTCAAACAACTCAGAAAAACCTACCAGGTCGGTGATATTGAAGTCCATGCGCTCCGCAAGGTCGATTTCGCAATCTCGGTCGGCGAGTTTACGGCCATTATGGGAGCGTCCGGCTCCGGCAAATCGACCCTGATGAATATGCTGGGCTGTCTGGATCAACCGACCTCCGGCGAATATCTCTTGGACGGCATAAATGTTAGTACGCTGTCGCCCGACGAACGCGCCGACATCCGTAATCAGAAAATCGGATTTGTCTTCCAGGGCTTTAATCTGCTGTCGCGTACAACCGCTTTAGAAAATGTCGAACTGCCTCTGGTTTACGACCGTCATCAACGGATTAAAAATGCTCATACAGCCGCCCGGGAGGCGCTCGAGCGTGTCGGCCTGAAAGATCGTATGCATCATGTGCCCAGTCAGCTCTCCGGCGGTCAGCAACAACGCGTCGCCATTGCCCGGGCCTTGGTTAATAATCCGTCGATCCTTTTAGCGGACGAGCCGACCGGCAACTTAGACAGCCGGACCTCGATGGAGATATTTAGTTTGTTTCAGGAACTGAACGAAGAAGGCATTACGGTCGTCATGGTTACCCACGAACGCGATTTTGCTTTTTATGCCAAACGTATTCTGGAAATGCGGGACGGCGTGTTGCATAAAGATACGCTCATCACTAAAAGGCGTAACGCGGCGGCCGACCTGAAAACTTTTATCGCAAATCAAAGAATGGAAGACGACCAATGATCAGAATATATAACCTCCTGAAAGTAGCTATAAAAAGCATTATGAAGAACCGGATGCGGAGTCTGCTGACTTCACTGGGCATCATTATTGGGGTCAGCGCCGTCATTATCATGGTGGCAGTCGGCCGCGGTTCCCAGGCCACGATCGAAGATAAGGTCAAGTCACTTGGCACCAATCTGATAATCGTTTTTCCGGGTTTTAAGAAGAGCGGCGGCGCCAGTATGGGCGCGGGTAGTTTCAACCGTTTTACCATGAGTGATATCGAGAATATTCAGGAACAGGCCACTCTCCTGAGCGGACTTTCTCCGGTGGTCAGGGCGAATGGTCAGATAATCTACAGAAGCAATAACTGGAGTACGAGTATCCAAGGTGTTGCGCCGGATTACTTTACCATTACCAACTGGGAAATCGAAAAAGGTGAATGTTTTACCGAACGGGATGTTATTGCCCGTAAAAAAGTTGCTCTGCTCGGTCACACGGTGGCCCAGGAACTGTTCGGCGATGATAATCCGGTCGGCGAACAGATTCGTATCCGCAATACGCCTTTTACGGTGATCGGCGTACTCAAGGAAAAGGGCGGCTCCGGCATGAGCGGCAGCGACCAGGATGACATTGTGCTGGCCCCGTCCACGACCGTGCTCTATCGGTTGAAAGGCTCCCAGTTCATCGATATGATCAATGCCAGCTCGGTCGACGAGGCATCCATGGCCGCCGCCCAGCAGGAAATCCGCACCATTTTGCGTGCGGCGCACCGTCTCGGTCCGGCCGATGATGACGATTTCAACGTTCGCACCCAATCGGAAATCATCGATTTTGCCTCTTCGACCTCGAAGACCATGACCCTACTCCTGGGAGCGGTCGCCTGTGTCTCGCTGATCGTCGGCGGCATCGGCATTATGAACATCATGCTGGTTTCGGTCACCGAAAGAACCCGCGAGATCGGCATCCGCATGTCAATTGGCGCCCGCGCCAGCGATATTCTGAGCCAGTTTCTTTCGGAAGCGCTGGTGCTCAGCCTGGCTGGCGGAATTATTGGAATCGCGCTGGCTCTCACAACCTCAGCGATTTTAAACGGCCTGACCGATTTGCGTACGGTTATCGACCCGATGGTCGTCGCGCTGGCTTTTACTTTTTCCGGGGCGGTCGGGATTTTTTTCGGCTGGTATCCGGCGCGCAAAGCCGCCAGCCTCAACCCGATCGACGCCCTGCGTTACGAATAGAAAGGACTTTTACAATGAAACGTATTTATATAACCGGCCTGCTTCTGCTGATGGCCATTTCTTTATCCGCCGCCGAGAAGCTCAATCTCGAGCAATGCGTTCAGGCCGCCCTTAAAAACAATAAATCATTGCAGCAGGGCAGTCTCAGCGTTCAACAGACTGCGCTGGGTACGAAGTCGGCTTACGCAAGTTTGTACCCGTCCGCCAGCGCTTCGGCCAGCGAGAGCGGCGGCAATGGCAGTTCAAAATTAGGCGCCAGTGCGAGTATCAATCAGAGTCTGTACTCACCGGGATTGTACTCCGAAATTAAATTGGCCAGGAACAAGACCGAAGTTGCCAGACTCGACCAGGAAGAACTGGAAGCGGAAGTCCGCTCCGGCGTCGAAACCGCTTACTACAACATCCTGACGGCTCAGGGGCTGTTGAACGTCTATCGTGAAAACCTGACGGCCGCTGCCGAAAACCTGCAAATGATTCAAACGATGTACAAGCTCGGTACCAAGACCGAGTCGGATGTCCTGAAAGCCGAAGTTCAGAAAGGCGAAATCGAAAACAGCCTGATCGATGAAGAACTGACTCTGATCAATAAAAAACGTTCGCTGGCCGTTCTTATGGGAACTTCCCCGGAGCAGGAATTCGAGGTCGAAGAGGCCGATATTGAACAAATCACGACGCCGACCTTAACCGAGGCTAAAGCGGTGCTTTTCAAAAACAACCGCGATTATCAATCCCTGCAAAAATCTCTCAAAAGCGAACAAATCAGCTTGAAAATCGCCAAAGAAGCGTATTTACCGACCATCAGCGCCGGTTATAAGTATTCAAAAGACTGGAACACCGCCAAGACTGTCGGCTCTAATTCATGGAGTATTTCGGTCGACATAGGCTTATTTGACGGATTCAGTAAAAAACAAAATGTTCAGAAAACCAAACTCAGCCTGAAAAGCGCCGAAGTCGGCCTGCAGGCTAAAGAACAAGAGCTGCTTTCTACATTGCTGAATTATTATTCTGACCTTGAAAATAAAAACAGGATCATTGACTTACAGGAAAAGACCTTAGAGTCCGCTCGTAAAAATTACGAACTGGTGACCCGCCAATATGAACTCGGCATGGCCACCATGCTGGATCAAACCACGGCCCAGGTTTCGGTGCTGGAGGCCCAGACCAACTTAGTGAAAGCCAAGTATTCCCGTAAAACCGTCGAGTCTCAGATCAGACAATTACTGGCGTTATAGGATGAATATCTTTTAACCGCTGAGATTGTTTTTAATTCGTGGTACTTTTCAGTGGATTTGATCGGGTAAGTATAGTGGGGTGCGGACCATCCCATAGCCGACAGACCCCAAAATTCAATCTTGCGGGATACTTTTTCAGTCTCGGAAGGCTGTTCGGGTACCTTTTACGGGTCAAACCCGCGGAAATTCGGCCTGATGTGTTGGAATTGTCCTTCGTTTCCGTAGATTTTTCTGATTGTGCGGGACATTGAACCCAAATGGACTTAGACTTACAAAGATTTTGGAGTTATCTACAATCCATCGCTAAGATATTTCAATGAAATCTCGAAATAAATGAATAACTTATTTCCGACTTTACATACTCCGTCTTATACTACCACGTCAAATTTTTATCTTAAATATTTTCTTGTCAGTGCGACTAAAAATGCTGACATAAGGAAAAAACCTGTTAACGCCTCTAGAGATACTATTATTCTAAGCCAAGATAATGGACAATATTCTCCATAACCAAAAGCAATAAATGTGACTATACTGAAATAGAGTGAAGTCAGAAAATCTTGTACAATAGTAACTTCTCCATTAAAATTTTCATAAAGTTGTTTTGAGTATTTGTAAATAACACTAAAAATAATGATCAAGATGAAAGACATCTTAATTATGTTACCAGGACGCTCACCATATCCCCATAAATATTTTAAAATCTTCGATAGTATGTATTTAAAAAAAACGATTATTTTATTTTTTATTTTTATTATTCTTTTTGCGTTAGATGTAGTATCAGAAATAAAACAATATGTCATTTCATTTGGCCCTACTGCATGATGAATATTTCGGATAAGCCGTTCTGTCGGTGTATTCGGGATAAGATATGAGAATTGAATGCATTCAAAGATATTTTTATTATAGAAGAAAAAACTAGTAGAATCTGATTCCCCAATAGTTACAGATATTGATTGAGAATAGGAACAAAGATCTTTTAATGACATTATCAACCAGATATAAGAGGGTTTATCTAATTTTTTACATTTATCTAAAATTTTACATTCCTTTTTTATCGCTTTTCTATTATTAAAAAATTCCTGTACCATGATTTTTGATTTTATTAACGCTTTACTTTTTTCCCCTGAATCTAAATAACATAGAAAAAGCATATTTTCGAATGAATTCTTTTCAATAATACTTATTTTTCTTTCTGTATATAGTTCATTGATTGGAAGTTCAACTAGGCTATAAAGCCGTTTAGCCAGATCAGATTTGTTGTATTTATATATAATTGATCCGACAAATGAAATGTTTTGTACAAACTGTTTATTTAATTCATCACTGCTTGTGTTTTTTAAAATTTTGTCAGTTACTTCTTCAATTACTTTATAATAGTACTCAAACTTTAGGATAAATTCTTGATACCTATCAAGATTTCTAAGATATTCAATAATTTCGCTACTTTCCATTAACAATTCCTATCCTTAACTCAAATCAATCTAATATGAAAACATATACAAAGTCAAAAAGAATGTTACCCATGTCGGATATTATTCCGTTTTTAGGCATGAAACTTGCGAAAAATCCGGAATTCATCTTGTTATACTGCTGAAGCGTATGGATAAATCAAAGATTCGATTCTATGACAACCAGGGAGCGCTGACATGTCATTGAAAATAATCTTGTTAATCTTGTCTGAAAAACCAATCCCCCGCCGGCAGCCAGACATGGGATTTATAAATATCAAATCAGACTATATCGCTGACAGTCGTTTCAGCGGCTGACCGGGAAAGATCGGAACGGCAATTTCCAGTCGGAGATTATCAGTTCCAGTAAACTGATAGTCTGCACTGCTGACGGGATGTCTGCAAATGTCAGAGTCAATTCGGTCGGCACTCCGGCAATCATCCGGTGATTGAGGGTTTGATAACGATGCGCTTCTTTATTGCCAATTGTGCGGGATTCCTGAGCGTACTCCCGCCCTTTTTCATCAAAGATGCGGGTCGAGACCTCGAAGTTCAGTTCGCGGTCGTCATCCGCCAGATTGGTGATCTGGATGCGGATAATGATTTTATTGTCCGGCGTGGCTTTGCAGGACAGCATCTTAAGCGAAAAGTCATAGGCTTCCAGGGATGGTAATCCAGCCGGTTTGGACGTGATTTTATCTGCGGCCGGCGGTGGGGTGGGTTGAGGCGGAGGGGTGACGACTTTTTCAACCTCGATTATTTTTGACAGGGCAAAATTGAAAGTCACCGGCTGCATCGGAACCTTGATTGTTTCCCGGGAAGTAATGAAGCCTTCTTTGCTGATTTCGATGGAATGTTCGCCGGGGGTCATTTTCCGGGTCGGGCCAACCCAGGCTTTGCCGTCGATCATTATCTTTGAACCGGCCGGAGCAGCGTTAATCGTGACATCAAAGACAATGTCACCGACCGGCTGGAGGTATAAATAGTATACTTTGGTCGGTTTGAATCCGCCACCCGGAGCGTTGACAACCAGGTCCTGATAGCCGGGAGATTTCAACGTTAGGGCTTTTTCGCGGGCCGCGAAGAAGAAATAATTTTCGCCCTTTTCGGTTTGGCGCGTTTTGTAGATTTTTTCCAGGGCGCTCAACGGAACCGGCTTGGTGTATTCCACCCGCAACGCTGCACAAAAATTGTTATCCATGTCGAGAACCGGTATGGATTGCGCCGTATAATCGCTGGGTAGTTCGCGAAATTCCAGCACTTTCAGTTCGGCGGCCTGCACCAGTCCGGCACAAATTAAACCGTACAGAATGTTTGTAAAATATTTCATATTATGCTCCTGGCGATATGTGATCATTTATTGGTGTTGATTAATAGCAATCATTATTTTCAAAATTATGGGCAAAACACCTATTGCCGGGGGGCGCGACAAAGCGAATAATAGGCGTCGTTTTGGGTATCGTGCCAACGGGCAACGATGGTCGCGTTTTGCAGGATGAGGTCATAGGATTGTTTAAGAATTACCGATTCAACCGTCGTGCGATTGTCGCGTCTGGACGCGAAAATCGACTCGGCCGTTATTTTCAGATTCTTGCCGAGGTCGAAGCGCGCATATTCGTCGGCATCATACCAGGCCCGCAGCCAGCTGCGATATTTGGCGACCATCCCGACGCCGTAAACGAAGCCCTTTTCATGCGGCAAATCGTTAATCCATTCCGGCCGGCTTCCCCATTTTTGTGCTCCGGAGTCGCCGACGTGTAAATTTTTTTTGGTCGGATAAGCGAGCAGGACATAATAACCGTCATTGGTTATTAAAGAGTCTACAACGGAGTAATTTTCTTCGACGGTGCGCAGATGGATTCCTTCGTAAGATTCCTTGAAGGAAGGATTCAATAGACGAAAGCGACCGTCTCCGATTTCTTCGATGTCGAATTGCAGTCTGACCTGGATTTGTTTGGCTAAATTTTTTAGACCGGAATCAACGGCGGCCGCTTTAGCCCGTTTCTCGGTTGTGTATTTACCTGCGTATCCGACTTCAAATTTCATTCTGGCCGGCGGGTCGGGCAATTTTTCAAACCAGGACGGAATGAGTTCCTGGGCCGACGCTCCGCCGACCAGTCCGATGGTCAGAATAATGCTGAAAAGTACGGATTTCATGGCGAACGAAAGCAAGCCCGTCCCGATCAGGATCGGGACGGGCTTAGATGCAAAATTATTCGCCGACGCTTTTCAGTTTTTCGATCTCTTTTTCCAGTTCTTCGAATCCCATGTTGGCTTTGGCTTCATTATAGAGAGCTTTCTGCTTGCGGGCTTCGTTGAGAGTTTCCTGGACGAGCGAGTTCAGGTTGTATTCGGCGAGCGAATAGCCATGATACTGGCTGCCTTCGGTTTTCATTTCCCGTTTGACGATCTTGCAGCCTCTCAGGACGGTGTTGGCGACCTGTTTGCTGACAGTGGAGGTGAACTCCAGGGCTTCGGCATCCTGGCCGACACCGCTTTGTTGCATGAAATCTTTCATCATGTTGGTAACCTTGACTTCAATCGTCCGGGCGATAGCGTCGCGGGCGCGGGCGTCAGCCGCATCTTTGGCGAGAGCCATGCTGATCTTGAGAGCATCACCGGCCTGATAGATTGCGTCTTCAGCCTGGGGCGGATTGAGATACCAATCCGGGATGTCGATCATCTTGGCTTTGGGCTTCTCGGCGCCGCAGTTCATAATCATCAGTGCTACGGGAATCAGTAAGACAAAAACGAGTAACTTTTTCATAATTTCTCCTTTCGTTACTTTTAAGATTAATTCATTTTCTATTTATTGGCATTTTGCAGAAAAGCTGCAAACTTGTTAGCGGGTAATTTTAGATTACGGGAAGCTTTGGCGACTGCGCCAGCGGCCGATTGCATATCCAGACCTTTCGCGTTGACATCAAGAGCGGCCAGGATATTCGAAGTCTGCCGGTCGAGCAGACGCAACTGCAATTGCGCTTCAACTAAGTATTGAGTGCCGGCCGGTGACGGGATTTCCTTTTGTGAGATAATGGCTAAAGCGCCTTGCACCAGCAAAGGTGCATCCGCTGAATGCGTATAGCCGTTGGCGGCAATCTGGCGCACGAGTTCTTCCTCGATGATTGTCTGGCGCTGATTGCTTTTATCCCGGACTTCAGCCGCGAAGGCCAGATCACTGGCTGTCAGGACATAGTTGACCTGAACTTCCGAGCGCGTCAGGGCATTGCGGTACTGCTCCGGGAATTTCATCAAATCCAGGGCCAGACTGATCGCGCCGGCTTTCCCGACATTATCGGTGGCTGTTGCCACGCAGAGAAACTCGGCGGTGCCGTCGGGCGCAGTTTCCTTTTTGGCGAGTGGCTCACCGCTGACATATTTGGCGACGACCGTTAACCCGGCGACGCCAACAGTCTCACCATCTCTGATATAGACGGCTTTAATCTTAATGGGCTCCGGCAGGTTCTGACCGGTGACGGCCAGTTGATTGTGGCCGGAAGCGATCTGCAATTCAATATGCGCCAGAATTTCGCGCACTTCGGCGACGAGGCCGGGCCCGGTGAACTGTTCGATGTTGGGATATTTGCGGCCGGAGAGCGCCGTATAAAGCGCACTCTTGGTGTAGAAATCGGGAATCGTATTCTGGGCATCGATGAAATTATTAAGTGCGTTTAAGACCCGGCCGTCGGCCACCATCGCGCGCGCCGCCGAAACGAGTTGTTCGCTCTTGGTCAGAATTTCCGCCATCTGGACTTCCAGCCCGGAAAGATATTTTTCCTTGTTAAGCACGGCCAGAACGTAGGTTTTGCCTTTGACTTCCTTGATCTCGGCCACTTCAATTCCGGAAATGGTCTCCGAAACCGCCGATTTGGTGCGGCTGGTCGTTTCGGCTTTGAGGTAATTTTTATCGGCGTCCTTGAACTCGCTCTCAATGGTTTCCAGTTCGGACTCGATGCGCACCTGGATTTGTTTGGCGACGTCGGCGCGGGCCAGTTCGATGGCCTCGGTCTTGTCATTGGCGACCGCCACACCCAGGAAATAACGGCTGGCCGGATATTTTTTATGCTGATTGGTCTTATACCAGTCGGGAATCTGGCCGAAAGCCGCTGAAAGAACGAAACCGGCCAGGATCAAGATAGTTTTGGAAATCAATTGCTTTTGCACGGCGACCTCTTATTCTTCGGCGATGTTTAAAAGGAT
>Ga0172375_10001957_pt1 | contig 32737 bp, 34 predicted proteins | sample LakKiv1m_FD_114537 | JGI IMG/M metagenome (GOLD analysis project Ga0172375, IMG submission 114537) | Freshwater microbial communities from Kabuno Bay, South-Kivu, Congo - kab_092012_11.1m | ecosystem: Environmental > Aquatic > Freshwater > Lake | place: Democratic Republic of the Congo... | reverse complement strand
GACGCAGGACGATAGACGATTGACGATAGGCAGTCGTCGATCATCGTCCGTCGTCCATGGTCTATCGTCCATGGTCCATCGTCCATGCTCTATGGTTTGTCGTCATTTGTCGGCAGCACAGGATCGAGTCATGAGCGATACTACGCTAGTCACAGAAACTACGCTCGCGGTCGAGAAGCTGCGGGCGAAGTTCCCCGAAGCGATCACGAGCATCTATCCGTTCCGTGGTGAAACCACACTGACCGTCCGATCGCAAGATTTGGTCGCCGTGGCACGTTTTCTGCGGGATGATCCCGACCTGCGCTTCGATCACCTTGCCAACCTGACGTCGGTAGACTGGAGCAAATATCCCGGTTACGCCGCCAAGGAACGCTTCACGACGGTGCACCACCTGCTCTCCACACGCAGCGGCCAGCGTATCGCCCTGAAGGTGCCCGCGGCCGGAGGGGATAGCCCGTCTGTGCCCACGCTCACCGGCTTGTGGCCTGGCGCCAACTGGTTCGAGCGCGAGGTCTACGACCTGATGGGCGTCAAGTTCGAGGGCCATCCCGACTTGCGCCGCATCCTCATGCCGAACAACTGGCCCAACCATCCGCTGCGCAAGGATGTGCCGCGCGGGGGTGAAACGGTCCCGTTCTCGATGATCTGGGAGGATGAGGAGTTCCGAACCTTCGGCAAGCAAATCGTCGAGGCCAAGGCCGTGCCCCAGGTGCCGCCCAAGCAGGCCGATGCCAACAAGCACATGATCCTGAACATGGGCCCCCAGCATCCGGCCACCCACGGCGTGCTGCGCGTGGTGGCGGAGCTGGACGGTGAGCGGGTGGTCGCGGCCTACCCGGACATCGGCTACCTGCACTCCGGCTTCGAGAAGCAGGGCGAGACCATCCGCTACAAGGATTTTACCCCCTACACCGATCGCATGGATTACGTGTCGTCCATGAGCAACAATCTGGGCTATGCCCTGGCGGTCGAGAAGCTGATGGGCGTGGAAATCCCCCCGCGGGCGCAGGTTATCCGGGTGATCATGGCCGAGCTCCAACGTCTCGCATCGCACCTGGTCTGGCTGGGCACGCACGTGATGGACGCCGCGGGCGTCAGCCACGCGCTGCTGATGTATTGCTTCCGCGAGCGCGAGCAGATCCTCGACATCCTCGAGCTGGTCAGCGGCGCGCGCTTGACCACGTCCTACATCCGGCTCGGTGGTGTGTGGCGGGATGTGCCGCCGAGCTTCGTGGACCGCGTCCAGGATGTGCTGAGAACCTTCCCCCGCCGCATCGACGAATACGAGCGGATGGTGACCAACAACCCGGTATGGAAGGCGCGCGCGGTCGGCGTCGGCAAGCTGAACACCGAACAGGCGCTCGCGCTGGGTGTCACCGGCCCCTTGCTCCGGGCCAGCGGCCTGGCGTTCGATTACCGCAAGGCACGGCCGTACAGCGGCTACGAAAACTACGACTTCAAGATCCCGACCGCGGCTGAAGGTGATATCTACGCCCGTTACCAGGTGCGTGTGGAGGAAATGCGCCAAAGCCTGCGCATCATCGAACAGGGCCTCAGGAATCTGCCGGACGGCCCGGTGTGGACGGCCGACCGCAAGATGGCGCTGCCGCCCCGCCAGGAGCTGGACACCAGCATGGAGGCGCTGATCCATCACTTCAAGCTGAACACCGAGGGTTTTGTGCCGCCGGTGGGTGAGGTGTACGAATGCGTCGAGGGGCCGCGCGGCGAGCTGGGATTCTACCTGGTCAGCGACGGCACGGCGATCCCGTACCGGCTGCGTGTTCGCACGCCTTCCTTCGTCAACCTGCAAGCGACGGACACCATGGCCCGGGGTGGCCTGATTGCCGACCTCGTGCTGGTCATCGGATCGATTGATATTGTGCTGGGGGATGTGGATCGATAACGGTTGAAGGTTGCAGGTTCCAGGTTGAAGGCAATCTCCTTCAACCTTCACCTTTCAACCTGTGATACCCTGGAGGCATAGGTGCTTTCTCCGACTGATCGGCGCATAGCTCGTGAGTTTCGTAATCGAGTGGCAGCGGTGGCGCCTTTACTCGATCTGCGGGTGTACGGCTCGCGGGCCAGGGGTGATGCCGGGCCCGATTCCGATCTGGATGTCTTTATTGAGGTTGAGAGCATAACCGCTGAATTGCGTCGGCGTATCAGCGAAATCGCCTGGGAAGTTGGCTTCGAGGCCGATCGGGTCATTTCCACGCTAGTGACTACTCGCGAGCAACTCGAGCGTGGACCGATGGGGGCCAATCCGCTCATTCTGAATGTTGAACAGGAAGGAATTCGGCCGTGAAGCCGGAGCAGCTCGAGGCGCTGATCCAATATCGATTGGATCAGGCGCATGAGACGTTGCGAGAGGCCGATCTCCTGCTTGGCGAGTCCGCATTGCGCGGCGCGATTAATCGCGCTTACTACGCCATGTTCTACAGTGTGTTGGCGTTGTTGGCAACGAAGCGCATAGGAACATCGAAACATAGCGCGATCATCGGAGTATTTGATCGAGAGTTTGTGAAGACCGGCGTGTTTACACGTGATCTTTCTCGCTCTTTGCATCTGGCGTTTGACCGAAGACAGACTCACGATTACGGTGAAATGATCCAGCCAGATCGCCAGACTGCGGAAGAGACGTTGGCAGGAGCCAAGGTGTTCGTGCTGAGTATCGAGGCATACTTGCAATCCATTGAGCATAAGATGGCCGATTCCGTGGAGGAATGAGTGCTCTCCAATCAAGCAGTCGCTGAAATCCGGGTGCTTCAAGCCCGCTATCCTGTCGCCCGCTCGGCATTGGGCCCGGCGCTGTACGTTGCCCAGCGCGAAGCCGGCTGGCTGCCGGTGGAAGTGATGGCCGAGGTCGCCGCATTGTTCGATCTCGACGTGACCGAGGTCGGTGAGTTCGCCAGCTTCTACCACATGTTCAACACCCGCCGCGAGCCGGGGCAATACCATATTGAGATCTGCGACAATGTGCCGTGCTTGCTGGGCGGCGCCGCAAAACTGAGCGATCTACTGAAGGAGCGGCTGGGTATCGACTTCGGGCAGACCACGCCGGACGGCAAGTTTTCGCTGGGCCGCGTCGAATGTCTGGGCTCATGCGCCACCGCGCCGATGTGCATGGGCACCGAGAAGTATACCGGCAAGATCCGCTACTTCGAGGAATTGGACACGCCCGAAAAGCTGGATGAAGCGCTGGCGCTGATCGGTTCCGGCCACGGCTTCGACACATGCGAGCGCTGGCCGGTCGGCCCCTTCCATCACGGCGGCAAGCCCGAGACTAACTTCCTGCTGAGCCGTGTCGACAAGCCCGATTCGCACAAGATCGAGACCTACATCGCCGACGGCGGGTATGAAGTTGCGCGCGGCGTCATCACGGGTGTAGGAGCGGACCCTCCGTGGCCGCCTCAAAGGGTCATCGACGAGATGAAGGCCGCGAACGTGCGCGGCCGCGGCGGCGCGGGTTTCCCGGCCGGCACCAAATGGAGTTTCCTTCCCGCAGGCAAATATCCGCGCTACCTGGTCGTCAACGCCGACGAGTCGGAACCAGGCACGTTCAAAGATCGCATGATCCTGGAGTACGATCCTCACCAGTTGGTCGAGGGGATCATCCTGGCGTGCTACGCAATCGAGGCCGAGCGGGCGTTTATCTACGTGCGCGGGGAATACTACTTCGCGGCGCAACGGCTGGCAGGTGCGCTTGCCGAAGCCGAGGCCAGGGGTTTCCTGGGCCAGAACATCTTCGGCAGCGGCAAGAACCTGAAAGTCGTCGTCCATCGCGGCGCGGGCGCGTACGAGTGTGGTGAGGAAACTGCCCAACTCACTTCGCTGGAAGGCTATCGCGGCCACCCGCGGCTCAAGCCACCCTTCCCCGCGGTCGAAGGGCTTTACGCCAGGCCGACGATTGTCAACAACGTCGAGACGATTTCCAACGTGCCGCACGTGTTGCGTCGCGGCGCAGGCTGGTACAAGCAGTGGGGCACCCCGCAGAGCACCGGCTTCCGCATCTTTTGCCTGAGCGGACAGGTGAAGCATCCCGGCCTCTACGAGCTGCCGCATGGCACCACGCTGCGCGAGCTGATCTACGAGTACGGCGGCGGTCCGAACGAAGAAGCCGGCGAGCTGAAGGCGGTGATCCCCGGCGGGCTGTCCGTCCAGTTCATCACGCCCGAACAACTGGATATCCCGCTGGATTACGAGAACCTGGGGAAGGCCGGGTCGGCGCTCGGCTCCGCGGGTGTGATCGTGATCGGCGCAAACCAGAGCATGATCGAGGTGGCGCGGCGCACGGTGGCGTTTTACCGCGAGGAAAGCTGCGGCAAGTGCACGCCCTGCCGCGAGGGCACGCCCTGGCTCGAAGCCATCCTGGAGCGCATCGAGCACGGCGAAGGTCGCGTGGATGACATCGCCCTGCTTACCTATATCGCCGACATGATCGGCGGCAAGAGCTTCTGTCCGTTCGGCTACGCGGCCGTCTGGGGCTTGCAGAGCAACCTGGCCAAATTCCGCCCCGAGTTCGATGCCGCCATTGCCGCGGCCAAAGAGCTGCCGGTGATCCCGGTGCGGCCAATCTACCGCCCTGACCCCGGCGTGCCGTCCGGTGTGACGGAGCCGAGTTTGCCGCTGGAAGAGGAGTACAACGCGCCGACGCACCGGCGATAATGAGAGAAGGTTTATGAGCCGTCGTTACCAGGACTGGTTGATGCAAGGACAGCGCGACTTGAAGGCCGCGCGTGACAGTCTGGACGCGGGCAACTACGAGTGGACGGCTTTTCAGGCTCAACAGGGCGCGGGAAAGGCGCTCAAGGCATTATTGCGTTTTTACAACCAGGAAGAACGAGGCCATACACTGCTTCATCTGTTGAGCGAAGCCCAAAGTTATGTGGCCGTGCCGGATGATCTGTGGCCGAAGGTGCGGGAGCTGGACCGGCACTACATCCAGCCGCGTTATCCCAACGGCTTCGACTCCGGTTAGGCCAACTGGCGGAAGAACGTGGTCAACCAATACTGTAAGGCCGAGACTCATGAATGGAAGTGCCAGCGTCCGAGGTTATCTTGTTCAAACAATGATATGCTTACTGGACACCCTTGACGAAAAGCACCAGTGGAGTGCAGTTACTCTTGAACCCGACATTGATTCAACTAAAGTAGATGTTCTGTGGTACTACCCGAATCGGGTTAAGTGTACGCAAGTGAAGTCATCCCATCGTCAATTCAATAAGGCGGATGTCGTTGAACATGCCAATGCCCTGCAGGAGTCGGTTGTCGCTGACGAGTACGAACTGATACTTCTTGGGCCTTGTTCACAAGCAGTCGTAGAGCTAGGCAGCGTGGGAAAGGTCAGGATTCCGGTGCCGAAAAATCTTGACCTACAAGGACTTATCGAACAGGCCGCGCACAAGTTGGACAAGTTTTACGAAGCCAGAGATTATAACTTCGTAAGTGCGCAGGAACGTGAACTGTTGACTCACCATTTAGTCAGCAGATTAGAGGCGTATTCGTCCTTTAGTTTTCGTATTACTCGATCTTTTTTCGAGGAGTTGCTTCAAGAAGCCGTCTCAAGAATGTACTCGCAGAGAAAAGATAAAGTAGACATACTTGAGTACTACAGGCTTCGGATTAATCGGAACTACGATGAAATGGCTGAACGCTATCATGTCTCAACGACGAGGCTTCGGGATGCCATTATGACTTTGAGCGACCGGCATCGGGTAGTGCTTACACTGCGAAATGGTTTGAGAGGAGAAGGAGAGAAGTTATCGAATAAGGGGGTCGCGTTGGAGTTCGGACTTACGGCGGAGAGAATTCGGGAATTAGATCGGCAGGCCAAGGTCATTTTGAAACGTCGTCTTGCGCAACAAGAGAAAAAAGGGGTGGGTGTGCAAGACCAATCAACTGTCACACCGAAATAATCCTGCTTGGTGAGTCAAGCCCCATTGCGCTGCCCAAGTTGACCGTGAGAAAGGTTGGTGTGAGCACTGCTCAGAGTCACTTGGTTCGCCGTCATGGGCGGCTGGTTTCGTTTTGTGGGTTTGGTGCTTAGGCTTTGTCTAACCGTGTGTCAAGCTGATGGCTGCGCCGGTAAGCTCAGGGGTCGCGAGAACCACGCCAAGCGCAGCCGCAGCTTACACTTGCCGTTATCCGGCCGAGTTCTACGACCAGGAGACTGCTGCAAGAGTGCTGGCTTATGGCATCGCAATTCTTGAATTCGTCCAGGGTTGTGTCCAGGACTCAGCAGCCGAGTCGTAACTACCCATACAGGCCGTCGGTAGAGCGTTTCGTCGCGCAGGTGCGCCAGCTCAGGCCAGCGCTGGTGCTCTTGTTTGGCTCGGTGGCGACGGGGGAATTTACCCAGCACAGCGACGCTGATGTCCTGGTGGTTTTCCAGCAGCCTGTTTCCTGGGAGGCGGTTTACGCGTGCAGCGACGGCATCGTCCAACCGGTTGTGAAGACGTGGAGTGAGCTAGAGGCCAAATTGAAGGCTGGCGAGCCTTTCTACTGCGAGATCGCTGAAGACGCCCAGGTGCTTTTCGACGCCGGCGACGTATACGAGCAGTTCAGACGTCTGGTCGCCACTTCCCGACAGGATTGGGGGCTGAAGCGTACCCTAAGCGGCTGGCGTTGGGCCACCGGCAAGGAAATCATAGCACGATAAAGGGTGGCGGCGCTGATGTGGAGAACTGGCCGGAAGTGACGCACTGGTCGAGCTTCTGGCGGAACACGAAATGGAGACCAGGGGAGAAGGTGTGTAGGAAGGGTTAGTCAAGATGACTATACAGATCATAGAATCCCAAGTTATAGATGCAACCCACCTGGAGCTATTTCAGCCAATTCAGATACCGCCACACTCAAGGATAGTCGTTGCAGTGATGGTGTCTGACGACATGCTGGACGAACGAGAGATGTGGTTCAGATTTGCTGCAGAGCAGTTCCAGGCTGCCTATGGTGAGCATGAGCCGGAATACTCACTGGACATGATCCGAGAACCTAATCCAGAGTACAAACCGTGAACGAGGGGAGTATCATTCTCGCGGCACTGCCGCAGGCGGACGGCAAAATCAAGTTCCGGCCTGCGGTTGTGTTGTGCGAAATGCCGCCCTATGGAGACTTGCTCATTTGTGGTATCAGCACGCAATTGCATCAGTTCATCGCCGGATTTGACGAGCTGATCGTTCGCACGGATTCCGACTTTGTTACGAGCGGCCTGCTCAATGACTCGATCATCCGGCTGGGCTTTCTGATGACCGTGTCCAGCCCTCACGCCGCCGGGAGTGTCGGTTCTATCTCACGCGAGCGCTATCAGCGTTTGCTCCGCCGGTTGAGCGCCCATCTGGTAAAAAATCTGAGATAGACAAGCCAACTCTCGACTATTCGTTGATTCGTTGATTCGCTGATTCGCCCATTCGAGGATTCGTTATGCCCGATCAGGTCACTCTGACCATTGATGACGTCAAAGTATCCGTGCCCGCGGGGACGTTGGTGGTGGATGCTGCCAGGGCTGCCGGCATCGAGATACCGGTCTTCTGCTCGCATCCGAAGCTGGACCCGTTGGGGGCGTGCCGCATGTGCCTGGTGGAGTTCCCCGGCCCGCGCGGCAGCCGGCTCGACACTGCCTGCACGGTGCGGGTGAGCGAAGGGATGGTGGTGCGCACTGACACGGAGCAGGTGAAGAAGGTGCGCGAGGCCAACCTCGGCTTCATCCTGATCAACCACCCGCTCGATTGCCCCATCTGCGACAAGGGGGGCGAGTGCCCGCTGCAGGATCAGACGATGGCGTATGGGCCCGGCGTCAGCAAGTTCATCGAGCCCAAGCGCCACAAGCAGAAGCACTATCCGATCAGTGACCTGATCATGCTCGATCAGGAGCGCTGCATCCTGTGTTGGCGTTGCATCCGCTATCTCGAAGAGTGGGAAGACAAGCCGCAGCTCGGCCTGTTCGAGCGCGGCGGCGAAACGATGATCGACATCTTCCCCGGCCAACCGGTGGATGCCAGGACCTCGGGCAACATCATTGACATCTGCCCGGTCGGCGCGCTGACCAACCGCGTGGCGCGCTTCCGATATCGCCCCTGGGAGATCAAAGAGACCCCTTCGATCTGCACACACTGCGCGGTCGGCTGCAACCTGCGGCTGGACGAGCGGGTGCATGAGCTGCGCCGGATCGTTGCCCGCGAGAACATGGCCGTCAACGACGCGTGGATCTGCGACAAGGGCCGGTTCCTCCATCAGTACGTCGATCATCCCGATCGGCTCAAGACGCCGCTGGTGCGCGACGCGAAGGGCGGTGAGCTTCGCCCCGCGACATGGGATGAGGCGCTGGGCCGGATTGCCGAACGTTTGGGTGCCATCGCAGACGACAAAGGCGCGGCCGCGGTCGGCGGCATCGCCTCAGCACGGATCAGCAACGAGGCGGCTTACCTCTTTCAGAAGTTTTTCCGGGCGCTGGCCGGCACCAATAACGTGGATTTCCCGGACGGCGCGGCCGTGCGCGCGCACGTGACCGGCCTGTCCAACATTACCGACATCGCCAAAAGTGACCTGATCGTCCTGGTAGGCTTCGATCCCAGCGAAGCGGCGCCGGTGCTCGACCTGCACACTAAGCGGGCCGTCCGCCGCGCGGGCGCCAGGCTTTTGATTATCAACCCGCGGCGCATCGATCTGGCGCGCTACACGCCGGCCAAAGGTCTCTATCTGCCTGTGCTGCCCGGCAACGAGGCGGTGCTGCTCAATGATCTGGCTGCGGCGATTCAAGCGAGCAAGGGGGCCAGGGATCAGGGACTAGGAGCCAGGGATCAGGAATCGGGAACTAGAGGCCAGGGCGTAGGGAGCAGAGCACAGGAGGCACGAGGCAAGCAGAACGTCCGCGTCGCCCAATCCCTAATCCCTAATCCCCAATATCCTGCTATAGTCGATCTGCTGACCGGCGCCAAATCCCCACTCTTCATCTACGGCCCCGAGGCGGCGCGCGGCGAGCGCGGGAAGTTGGCCGTGACTGCGCTGAGCAACCTGGCCGTAACGCTCGGCTTCGGGGACCGGCTGGCGTACATCGGCGCGGAGGCGAACAGCCAGGGCGCACGGGACATGGGGCTGCTGCCTGATGCGTTGCCCGGCCACCAGCCTGTGAACGATCCGGCTGTCCGCGAGCGATTGGGCAAACTGTGGGGCGTGCAGCCTCCGGCGGAAGCCGGTCGATCTTACGCCCAGATGGTCGAGGGTGGGGTCAAGGCGCTGTACGTGATGGGCGCGAACCCGGCAGTCGTAGCCGCGCACGCTCAAGCACTGCGCGGGCTGGATTTCCTGGTCGTGCAGGATCTGTTCCTGACCGAGACGGCACAACTGGCCGATGTAGTCTTGCCCGCGGCCAGTTTTGCCGAAGCCGACGGCACCTACACCAACCTTGAACGTCGCGTCCAGCGCGGGCCGCAGGGCATCCGGCCGGTCGGCGAAAGCCGCGCGGATTGGGCCATCCTGGCCGCGTTGGCCGAAACATGGCTCGCGACGCAGAGCGTCGACTCAACCGAGCTTGCCGAACTGGCCAGGCTGCCGGACTGGAAAAAGAAGAAACGCAAAATCAAGACTGGCCCGGCGCCCAAGCCGTGGAATTATCCGAGCGTGGCGGCTGTGCTGGATGAGATCAGCAAGGCTGTACCGTTCTACGCGTCGATGCGGTGGGAAGCGTTGGGAGAAAGCGGCGCGCAATGGGCGGCTAAGGATGTGAAGCTGAGGACTGCAAACTCCGCGGCTCCTGACGCCCAATACCCGGTAACCAATCCCCCGGCCGGTAGCTTCCTGCTGGTGAGTGGCCCTGTGCTGTGGGATGGCGGCACGCTGATGCAGCACGCGGCCGAGCAGGTGCGCGAGCTGGCCACCTTGCCGTTCGTGGCCTTGAATCCGGCCGATCTGGCCACTGCCGGCCTGGTGGAAGGTCGTCCTGTGACCGTCGCCTCGGCAGGCAGTTCGGTATCGCTGACCCTGAAGGCCGATGCTGCTGTGCAGCCCGGCACCGCGTGGATCCCTTATGGGCTGGCCGGCGCGCCTGCGGAGACGCTCGGCGCAGGCAGCGGCGAACCCGCGCTCGTTCGGTTGCAGGTGACAGGTTGAGGGGTTGCTTTGAGCCTTTAACCCCAACCTTCGACCTGCTAACTTTCAACCTGAAACAGGATTCGGAAGCATGGACTGGATCAATCTAGTCATCATCCCGGCGATCAAATCGATCATCCTGGTTGTCATCCTGCTGACCGGCTTTGCCTACCTGACGTGGGTTGAACGGAAGCTGATCAGCCGGTTCCAGCAGCGCATCGGCCCGAACCGTGCGTGGAGGTTTGGGCTGGGCCATCCGATCGCGGACGCGCTCAAGATGATCTTCAAGGAGGAGATCGTCCCCAGCTACACGGATAAGATCCTGTTTGTGTTGGGGCCGGCGCTGGCGATCGCCCCCGCCTTGCTGATGTTCGCCGTGATTCCGGTGGGCCCGAGCCTCCACCTGTTCGGCAGGGATATTTCGCTGGTCGTGTCCGACGTAAACATCGGCATCCTGTGGGTGCTTGCGGTGGCAGGCATTGGCACCTACGGCATCGTGTTGGGCGGATGGGCGAGCAACAACAAGTACTCGCTCCTCGGCGCGCTGCGCACCAGCTCGCAGATGCTCTCCTACGAGCTGCCGATGGGGATTCTGCTCATCGCGATCCTGTTGGTCTACGGCACGCTGAACCTGAATCAGATCGTCACGCCGGTTACGCCGATCCCCTGGTATTTCCGGGTCTGGCTCCTGCTGGCGTTCCCGCTTTATTTCATCACCATGCTGGCTGAGACGAGCCGCAAGCCGTTCGATTTCCCGGAGACCGAAAACGAGTTGGTGGCCGGGTTCCAAACCGAGTACGGCAGCATCAAATTCGCGCTGTATTACATGACTGAATACCTGCACATCCTTGGCGCCAGCGGTGTGGCGGTCACACTTTTCTTCGGCGGGTGGCGCGGGCCGTTCGTGGAGCAGGCGCCGATCCTGGGCGTGTTCTATTTTGCTGCTAAGGTGCTGGCGATGGTGTTCCTGTTTATCTGGGCCAGCGCCAGCGTGCCCCGGCCGCGTTATGACCAACTGCTGCGGTTCTGCTGGACGTTCCTTTTTCCGCTGTCGCTGGTGTACATGGCGATCACGGCGGTGGCTGTGGTGTTGCTTTAGGGGAGATTGGGATTAGGTATTGGGTATTAGGTATTCAGGGAATCTCCAATGCCTAATACCTAATACCCAATATCTAATACCCATACCGAGGTAACAATGACGAGTGTGAGTGAGGTATTCCAGGGCGCCAGTGCGACCGTCCAGGCGATGGGTGTCACGCTGAAGGCGCTGTTCTCGGGGCCGTTGACGGTACAGTATCCCGAGCAGCCTATCGCGGTGTACCCGCGTTTCCGGGCGCGGCACGAGCTGCGGCGTTACGAGAACGGACTGGAGCGTTGTATCGGCTGCATGTTGTGCGAGGCGGCCTGCCCTACCGGCGCGATTCACGTCGAGGCGGCGGAGAATGATCCGGCCAACCCGGTCAGCCCTGGCGAGCGCTACGCCAAGGTGTACGAGGTTAACCTGATGCGCTGCGTGTTCTGCGGTGACTGCGAGACCGCCTGCCCGGTGGAAGCCATCGTCCTGGGTCACGACTTCGAGTTGGCGGTGTACAACCGCGACGGGTTCCTCCTGACGAAGGAGGAGTTGCTGAATACCAAGGTCCCGAATGTGATCGTCAGGGCGGAATAGCCTGCACGGCGTATTGCGTATTCCGTAGTCCGTTCGCATGGCACGCCACTACGCAACACGCAACACGCAACACGCAACACGAGAGGCGCGCATGTTCCTGTTCATTGTATTCGCACTCATCGCCGTCGTCGCGGCGCTCGGCGTGATTCTCAGCCGCAAGCCGGTGTACAGCGCGTTATTCCTGTTGGTAAACTTCGGGACATTGGCCGCGATGTACATTATGCTCCAGGCACAATTCCTTGCCGCGGTGCAGGTGGTCGTTTACGCCGGCGCGATCGTCGTCCTGATCCTGTTCGTTGTCATGCTCATCGGTGGCGGCGAATTTGGACGCGGTGACACGGTGGCAGGGGCGCGCGGAGATAGTCCCGATTCGCCAGCGTCTCCCCGCGGTGCCGCGGCGCCGCGTCCTCGCGCCCTTTTGGATTGGTCGCGCGTCATGGCGCTGGTGCTGGCTGTACTTCTGCTGGCAGGGCTCGCCTACGGCTTCATCACCGGCGCGCTGAATCCCGCGCAGGGCAACGCGGCAGCGTTCGGCCAGGGCAGCGTCCAGGCTATCGCGGGCGCGCTCTACACCGATTATCTGCTACCGTTCGAGCTCGCCTCGGTGCTGTTGCTGGTGGGGATGATCGGCGCGGTGGTGCTGGCGCGGAGCGAGGGGTAGTGTTTGATATTAGGTATCAGGTATTGGGTATCAGGGATTAGGTATCAGGGATTAGGTATCAGGGATTGGAGATTCCCTGATGCCTAGTCCCTAGTCCCTAATCCCCAATACCTTTTATGTGGATCCGAGGACTGTCATGGTTCCTACATCTTACTATCTTATCTTAAGCGCGATCTTGTTCGCTCTCGGCGTCGTCGGCGTGCTGATACGGCGCAACGTACTGATCATCTTCATGTCGGTGGAGATGATGCTGAACGCGGTCAACCTGACCTTCGCCGCGCTGTCGATACATTTCCTGAACCTGAATGGCCAGATCTTCGTGCTGATGGCGATGGTCGTCGCCGCGGCCGAAGTCGCCGTTGGCCTGGCGATCGTGATGACCGTGGTGCGGCACAAGGACACGACGAATATTGAGGATGTGAATTTGTTGAAAGGTTGACCATAGACGATAGACCATAGACGACAGACCATCGTCTATCGTCCATCGTCTATCGTCCATTTTGGGAGTCCGCATGCTTGATTATGCCTGGTTGATGCTTGTTTTTCCTGCGCTGGGGACGTTGGTGATTGCCCTGTTCGGCACGCGGCTGGGCAAGCGCGTCGTGGGCGTTCTGGCGCCGGCCATGGTCGCGCTGAGCTTCGGCGTGGCGGTCTGGATGTTCGTGACGCTGCTGGGCCTGCCCGCGGAGGAGCGCACCCGCGAGGTGATGCTGTGGCAGTGGATGACCGCCGGCAGCTTCTCGGTGAACGTCGCGTTGCTGCTTGACCAGCTTTCGGTCACCATGGCGCTAGTCGTCACCGGCGTCGGCTTCCTGATCCACGTCTACTCCATCGGCTACATGCACGACGACGCGCGTGTCCCGCGTTTCTTTGCCTTCCTCAACTTCTTCATCCTGATGATGCTGACGCTGGTGTTGGCAAACAACTACCTGCTGCTTTACGTCGGCTGGGAGGGCGTTGGCCTGGCGTCCTACTTGCTGATCGGCTTCTGGTTCGAGAAGCCGTCCGCAGCCGATGCCGGCAAGAAGGCGTTCCTGGTCAACCGCATCGGCGATTTTGGGTTAGCGATCGCTATCATGCTGATCTGGACAACCCTGGGCACGCTGCAGTTCAGGGACGTTTTCGCATTGGCGCCGACGGCTTTGACCGGCGCCGTTGTCACGGCGATCACCATGCTCCTGCTGCTGGCCGCGACGGGCAAGAGCGCACAGATCCCGCTCTACGTCTGGCTGCCGGACGCGATGGAAGGCCCTACACCGGTCTCCGCCCTGATCCACGCTGCGACCATGGTAACGGCGGGCGTGTACATGCTGGCCCGTTCGGCGGTGTTGCTTGGGCTGGCAACCACCACGAGCACCTGGGTGGCGGTCATCGGCGTCGTGACGGCGCTTTTTGCGGCGAGCATCGCGCTCACGCAGACCGATCTCAAGCGCATTCTGGCGTACTCCACGATTTCGCAGCTCGGCTACATGTTCCTGGGCGTGGGTGTGGGCGCATACGCTTCGGGCATCTTCCATCTGATGACCCATGCGTTCTTCAAGGCGCTCCTGTTCCTGGCGGCCGGCAGTGTGATGCATGCGCTGGCCGGTGAGCTCGACATCCGCAAGATGGGCAACCTGCGCGCCAAGATGCCGGTCACCCACTGGACTTTCCTGATCGGTGCGGCCGCGCTGGCGGGCATCCCGCTCTTCTCCGGCTTCTTCAGCAAGGACGAGATCCTCTGGTACGCGTGGCAGCGATCACCCTGGCTGTGGTTGGTGGGCCTCATCACGGCGGCGCTGACCGCGATCTACGCCTTCCGGGCGGTGTTCGTGCCGTTCTGGGGACAGGAGCGTGACCGCAAGCTGTTCCACCATGCGCACGAATCGCCGCGCGTCATGACCGTGCCGTTGATCCTCCTGGCGGTCGGCGCGGTGCTGGCCGGCTACGTCGGCATCCCGCACTTCTCGCTGTTCGAGACGTGGCTGGAACCGGCCTTTACCGCGGCCAAGAACACGGCTCCGGTCAGCGGAGGCATCCTCGAATGGGTGCTGCTGGCGATCTCGGCGCTGGTGGCGCTGGGGGGCGCGTTCATTGCCTACCGGGCCTATGTGGTCGACACCGAGATTCCGAAACGGGTCCGGGCATCGCTGGGGTGGTTCGCCAAACTCGTCGAGAACAAATACTACATAGACGAGCTCTACAACATGGTCATCGTCCAGCCGCTCCGCGACCTGTCCGGCTGGTTCGCCGGCTCCTTTGACAAGCGCGGCATCGACGGCGCGGTGAACGGCATCGCGGGCGTCACAGGCTGGGTCGGCACGCAGACCCGTAAACTCCAAAGCGGCATGGTGGGGCTGTATGCGCTCTCGATCTTGTTCGGCGCGGTGGCGCTGTTGGCGTGGTTGGTGATAAGATAGGGAGGGAAGGCATGGTTGGCGGGCGACGCTGGACAGTCCGTGACCGCTATGGGAATGAGATTTATCTCACCCAGGAGCGGTGGGATCATATCATCGAGTCAACCAACCATCCTGAAATGGTGGAGTGAGAGTATGGACAGATCAGTTACCAACTACGATGAAATAAGCGACACGCTCTACGTGTCGTTTGCTCCTGGCGAAAAGGCGACGGGTATTGAGCTGAATGACCACATTTTGCTGTGCATCAACAAAGCCGAACGGCGAGCGGTGGGATTGACGTTTTTTGAGTATTCCCTTCTGGCACAACGAACTGAATGGGGGATGCGTAGTTTTCCCATGAGCGGCCTGGCTCAACTTTCCGAGGAATTGCGTCAACTCGTGTCAGAGGTCATCCAACGCCCGCCGGTGAGCGATGTTCTGTCGCTGTCGGCTTACACGCCTTCAGCCGCGGAGACGATTCCGATCGCCTGGCTCCATTCTGAGCCGGTCATGGCATGAAAAGTGAAGGCACAGGCGAAACCAGCGTCTCGCGAGCGCGTTCAGTTCAGGAGATCGGCGCGTTCTGGGATATGCATAGCCTGGCCGACTACTGGGATCAGACTCACGAAGTTGAGTTCGAGGTACGGGCGCAGCGACGGCGACGCGTGACGCTCGATCCAGAGGTGTTTCTCAAGGTTGAAGCACAGGCGCGAAAGCGCGGCCTTCTGCCGGAAACGCTGGTCAATTTGTGGCTTGTTGAGCGCCTGCAAGAAGTCCCTTGACACATGATGATGGGGAAATAGAGGAGTCTCTGCGTCGCGACGCTGACCGAAGGCTGTTGGAGCGAATCAACGCAGCCTACGAAGATGCTTTTGATTCGGGTGAGGCAGTAAATCTCTCGCACGATGTCGAGTTTGAGGCAGGGGCGCAGCGAAAGCAGTGCGTAGAAAATGAACGGACAGAGACCAATCCGGCGAGCGCGCAGCAAACAGAAGGCGGTGCAGGTCGCGATTACCGCCTATGTGGAGCGCGTGGCGCGGCTCTACCCTGAAGAGGTTCTGTCCATCACTCTTTACGGCTCACAGGCTCGCGGCGACGCCAGGGCTGGTTCGGATATTGACGTGCTGGTGGTGGTGCATCGGGATTCACCGGCTCTGCGCCAGGCGCTGGCGGACCTGGCCTGGCAGGTGCAGTTCGAACATAGTGTCGTGATCTCGGATATCATCCGCAGCGTCGAACAGTTCAATCGTATGCGTGCAAATCGGTTCCCGTTCTACCAGAACATCGAGCGAGAAGGCGTCTTGCTGTGGAAGAACACGTCCGTGCCTACGCCCGCTTACGCCTAGAGATGGCTCGCGAGGAGCTGGACACGGCGCGAGAGAACATCGCACATGGGCGTTTCCGCGCTGCGGTCAGCCGTGCGTACTACGCCGTGTTCTACATGGCCTCGGCCGCCTTGTTCAGCCAGTCCGTGGTGCGCGGAAAGCATTCGGGGATCGAGTCGGCGTTCTCGGAATATCTGGTGAAGCCTGGGATCGTTGAAGTGGAGTTTGCCCGCATTTATCAGAAAGCGCGCCGATACCGTGAAGAAGCCGATTACGCTGATGATGTGACTATAGATGAATCTGCTGCCCGCCAAACGCTGGCCGATGCAGAACGATTCACGGATCGCCTGGAGCGTTTCCTCAAAGATGTGAGTGCGCTATAGAGGTGATGTAGTCTCTGACCTGTTGATGGGATATCGGATCTTGCATTGAGACCTTCGGGGCACAAGTGAAGGAACTGCGTGGTGGAAATCCAGATTGACCCGCATACCCTCGAACGTGCGCTTGAACGCGGCACGAGCGAAGCGGAAATCGAGGATGTGATTCGCAGGGGAGTGCCTATTCCGGCGAGACGTGGTCGCCTGGGTAAGGTGAAGGTCTACGCATTCCAGCAGGAACGAAACGGCAAATACTACGAGCAAAAACGAGTTGAGGTGATTTATACTGTTGAGCGGGGTATAGTCGTTACTGTAACGGTTTACGTATTCTACGGGAAGTGGGAGTAACAAAATGCAAATCAACTATAATGCCAAGACCGACTTGCTCTACATTCGTCTGGACGACCGGAAGCAACCGGTGATTAATAGGCGGGTGTCGGAAGACATCGTATTGGATGTCGGGGAGCAGGACAAGATCGTCGGCATCGAAATTCTTGATGCGTCCGAACGTTTGAATCTGGGACAGCTCTTACCCGTGCAGTACGAGATTGCACGGTGAGCGACTCCGGCGTCAACAGCTTGCACGTGTTTGAGTGAGCCTTTATGAATCCATCTAGTATTCCATTGCTCTCGATTATCACCTTCCTTCCGTTAGCCGGTGCGCTGGTGTTGCTGTTTCTGCCCGGCGCCAAGCTCCAGAAGTGGTGGGCGCTGCTGGTCAGCCTGGCGACGTTCGTCATCTCGTGCCTGCTCTTCGCCTGGTGGAAGAACGGCGAGGCGGGGATGCAGTTTGTCGAGCGGCTGCCGTGGATCCCGCAGTTCAAGATCCAGTACTTCCTGGGCGTCGACGGGCTGAGCCTCTTCCTGGTGTTGCTCACCACCCTGCTCACCGTGCTGGTGCTGATCTTCTCCTGGGAAGGCATCGAGCAGCGGCTGAAGGCGTACCTGGTGCTGATGCTGGCGCTCGAATCGGGCATGATCGGCGTCTTCGTGTCGCTCGACCTGGTGCTGTTCTACGTCTTCTGGGAGCTGACGCTGATCCCGATGTACTTCCTGATCGGCGGCTGGGGCGATCCGCATGGTACCTACAAGTTCCTGGGTCGGGAGATGCCGTGGCGCATCTACGCGGCGCTCAAGTTTTTCATCTACACGTTGGCCGGCTCCGCGTTGATGCTGGTCGGGATCATCGTGCTCTATTTCCAGGGCGGCACGTTCGATCTGCTGGCGCTGCAGAAGGTGGGGCTGGCGCCGACGGTGCAAATGTGGCTGTTTGCGGCGTTCGCGCTCGGCTTTGCCATCAAGGTGCCGCTCTTCCCCTTCCACACCTGGCTGCCCGATGCTCACGTCGCGGCGCCCACCGGCGGCTCGGTCATCCTGGCCGCAGTCCTGCTGAAAATGGGCACCTACGGCTTCGTGCGCTTTTGCCTGCCGCTCTTCCCACAGGCGACCGCGCGCTTCGTGCCGTGGATCGCCGCGTTGGCGTTGATCGGCATCCTCTACGGCGCACTGGTCGCGCTGGTGCAGAAAGACGTCAAGTCGCTGGTCGCTTACTCGTCGGTGGCGCACCTGGGCTTCGTGATGCTCGGCCTCTTCGCGCTGAACGCGCAGGGCATCGCCGGCGCGACGCTCCAGATGATCAACCACGGGCTGAGCACCGGTGCCCTGTTCTTGCTGGTCGGCATGCTCTATAACCGGCGGCACACCCGCCAGTTGGCGGATTTCGGCGGCTTGTGGAAGCAGATCCCGATCTACGGGTTCTTGTTCATCATCGTGGCGCTGTCGTCGGCCGGATTGCCTGGGCTGAACGGTTTCGTGGGCGAGTTCAACATCCTGTTGGGCGCGTTCCAGAGTATTCGAGTCTTCGCGATCCTGGGGACGCTTGGCGTTATCCTGGCCGCCTGGTATCTGCTCAGCGCCATCCGGCAGATGCTGCACGGCCCGCTGACCAGGTCCGACAACACAGCTATCAAGGACCTGAACTGGCGCGAGGTACTGGCCCTGGTGCCGATCATCATCCTGTTCTTCGTCATCGGCCTGTTCCCCAACCTGTTCTTCGACAAGATCAACCCGTCGGCGCAGGCGGTGGCGGATGCGCTGAACAATCAGAGGCCTGTCGTTTCGATGGTCACGGATCATTTGCCCTGAATGTAGTGCGTAGTGCGTATTTCGTTCCACGCCAAACCCACGCACTACGCACTACGCAACACGTAACACGCAACACGTGGAATTGAACGCCTATGAATTTTCCAGTTCTAAACCTCACCGTTCTTGCTCCCCAGGTCGTCCTGGTGGTGGCAGCGCTGGTCGTCCTGATGGCTGACCTGGCGATCGCTGACAAACGCATCCTGGGGTGGGTCAGCCTGGTGGCCGTGGTGGGCGCGCTGGTGGCGGTCTTCGCCTGGCGCTCCGCCTCGCCCGCATTCCAGAACATGGCGCTGGCCGATGGGCTGGGGCTGTTCGCCAGCGCAGCGGTGCTGATCGCGGCCGCTCTGGCACTGCTCCTGGCGCTGGAACGGGTGGCCGACTTCACCAACCGTTCCGGAGCCTACTACGCGCTGATCCTGCTCGCAACCGCGGGCATGACCGCGCTGGCGACCGCCAGCGATTTTATGACGCTCTTCGTCTCGCTGGAAATTCTCTCGCTGGCGCTGTACGTTCTGACGGGCTTCAACCGGAAGGATGCGCGGTCGGGCGAGGCGGCGCTGAAGTATTTTCTGCTCGGCGCGTTCGCCAGCGGCTTCCTGCTCTACGGCATCGCGCTGATCTACGGCGCGACCGGCACCACGAATCTCGCAGGGATCACCCGGGGCATCATGCCGCTCTCGGTGACACTGCCGTTCGCGCCGCTGCTGCCGATCGGCGTGGGGCTGCTGCTGGTGGGGCTGGGCTTCAAGGTGGCGCTGGTGCCGTTCCACATGTGGACCCCCGACGTCTACCAGGGCGCGCCGACGCCGGTCACCGCGTTCATGTCGGTAGGCACCAAGGCCGCGGCGTTTGCCGCGCTGATCCGTGTGCTGGCCGCGCTGGCCAGCCATGACCGTCCGTGGCTGGTGGCGTTGGCTGTGCTGGCTGTGTTGACCATGACCCTGGGCAACCTGGCCGCCCTGCGCCAGAGCAGCCTCAAGCGCATGTTGGCTTATTCGAGCATCGCCCACGCCGGCTATCTCCTGGTTGGCCTGGCGGCCGGGAATGCGATGGGGACCCAAGGCGCTCTCTACTATCTCATCGCTTATACTTTTATGAACCTGGGCGCGTTCGCGGTGCTGCTGGCCGTGCAGCGCAAAGAGGAAAACGACGTCTCGGTCGAGCGGATGCACGGGCTGGCGGGCCGCCAACCGGTGCTTGCTGTGCTGATGGCGGTCTTCATGTTCTCGCTGGCGGGCATCCCGCCGCTGGCCGGGTTCTTCGCCAAGCTCTACGTTTTCAGCGGCGCGGTGGAGGCCGGGCTGGCCTGGCTGGCCATCGTCGGCGTGCTCAACAGCGCGATCGGCGCGTATTACTACCTGCGGGTGACGGTCTCGATGTTCATGACCGAGCCGGCCGCGGGCGCGGTCGAGGCGCCGAAGCCGAGCTGGCCGGTGATGGCGACGATCGTCATCGCCGCGCTCGGCACGGTGGTACTGGGCCTCTGGCAATTCCCCTGGATGCAGAGCATCACGAGTGCAGTGACGGCGCTGGCACTGCGGTAGTGTATATCCGTATCATGAAGTTCCAGGGGCACGTTGAGGAAGATTACGACGTGCCCTTGTGTTTATTTGAGGCATGGATCGGCGCGGCGATTTGACAGACCTAACTCCGCATATACAATGAAAGCGCATGACGATATACTTGGTGGCAGAGCACGATTTGTGGGGAGGTATAACAGATGACAGCAACAGTGACGCTGGAGCTTCCAGAGGAGGTGTTGGTAGCAGCGTTGCGTAAGCTTTCTCCTGCGCGCCGGCAGCACTTGCTTGTGGAACTGGATCGTCCACCGGCATTCATATTGCAGACTGTACCGGCCGCCGAGTTGGATAAGCTGACTGGTTTGATCTCTGTGGGCGGAGATGCCCTTCAAGATAGCGAACGACTCTATGACGATGCGGATCGCGATTGATACTGCTGTGCTGGCGGCACTCGTTGATACGCGAGACAAATGGCATGCTGCCGCCGTGCTGTTGCGAGACGCCCTGAAATCAGCACTCGCTGAGGTGTCTTATTTCGATCCAATACTAAGTGAAACCGTGAGTGTGTTATCGCGTAGGCTGACTGAACAGAAGCGTCTTGAACAATTCGTTGCGGCCCTGGACAACTTGGAAAATCTGGTACCTTCGGAGCAAATCACATGGGTATCGCCCGAGATCGTTCGTCTGTATTCTCAGATCATGGCACTTGTGCGAGCGCATCGCGGTGAGCTCAACTTCAACGACGCTTTGATTGCCCTGGCTTGCCGAGAACTGGGTGTCCATTTCATTGCGAGCTTTGATCGGGACTTCGATAGTGTGGACTGGCTTGTGCGATTCGAGACGCCGGATGATGTCCGAGCAGCAACGCGAAGCTGATCGCGGCGCTCGGCTTGGTGCCATCGCGACCATTAACCTGGCCGAGCGCAAGGCGCGGCTGGTGGTGGGGTGATTCGTTCATCCTCCCGATTCATCTTTTCCTCCAGTGCCGCCATTCTTCTATCCTACTATTGGTAGTGCTATCCGCCGACGAAGATGGCCGGCTGGCCCCGGTCAATCATGGATAGTGTTAACGCAAGATCACCGGCAGGTAGACGCGCCTCTGCTCCGAGGATGATGTTGGGGTCGATGTAGGTGTCGCCTCCACTGTAACGGTGGCCGTCGGTGTAAGCGTCTCAACAGGGACGACGGTTGCCGTTGGTGTTGCCTCCTGTGTAACAGTGGCTGTGGGGGTCGGTGTTAGTGTCGCATCATCGACCACCTTGATGAGCGCGGCGTTGATGCCTGAGATAGTCTGACCGACGGTGAAGGTGATATCGGTCGCCGCATCGATGGTCGCAGCATCATTATAGAATTCAAAGCGGTATCGATTCTCGGGATCATAGAACTCGACGCGATAGACGCCGCTGCCGAACCCGCCGAGAGTGTAAACCCCATCGGTCCGTGAAGAAGTGCAGTATGGTTGGCTCCAAGCGTTATTCCATTGCCATAGTGTCACCCAAATACCCGACAATGCTTGACCTGTCCGTTGGTCGGTGACGGTGCCGGTGATTTGACCCCAGGGCGCCAGCGCGGCGTTGATATTTCCAGTCACTTTGCCCGCGGTAACGCTGACGTCCATGCCGCTGCCGAGACTCTCAGCGCCGTCATAGTACTCACCCTGATATCGCCAACTGTAATCCATAAATCTGAGACGATAGATTCCGTTGGGCAGGCTATTAGTGGCGTAGGTGCCATTTTCGCTGGTCTTTACGATCTCCCACGGGGATGCGGATTGACCATTCCATTTATAGACCGTGACCTCGATTCCCGCGGCCGGCGCGCCGGTGGTCCGATCGATCACCGTGCCGGTGATAGAGCCCAGCCTGTCCAGGGCCGCATCAATACCTGATATGAATCCGCCTCCGGTGGCGTTGATATCAGTGCCGGAACCCAGAGTCCCAACGTTGTCATAGTATTCGGATTGGTAATGGCCACTGGGATCGGAGAAACCGACTCGATAGACGCCATCAACCAGTTTGCCGCTATCGTAGGAACCGTCGGTGGCAGTGGTGACTGAGCGCAGCTTGCTCCAATTCTGGCCGTTCTGCTGCCAAAGATCGACCTTGATGCCTGACAGTGGTGCGCCGGTCTCCTGGTCTGTGACTATGCCGGAGATGCGGTTCCTTTCCTTTTCTGTCAGGGCAGCGTTGATGTCCGTGGTCGTTTGGTTGTCAGACACAATGATATCCGTGCCCGCTTCCAGGCTGGTCGCGTTGTCGTAGACCTCTGTCGCATACTGGCCTTTTGGATCCACGAATTGCAGCCAGTAGGCGCCGGAGACCAAATACGGCGTCTTGTAGAAACCGTCTGCGTCAGTGATGTTGCCACAGCGCCAGTACGACACGACGTGTGCTGAGTAACATCTAACCTGGATGCCGGGCAATGGTTTCCCGGTCGTCTCCTCGGTCACTCTGCCGGTGATGTAGCCCAATTCGATCAACGCAGCGTCGATTCCTGGGGTTTCCTGTTCGTTGGTGACTGATGCCTGTGCACTGCGGGTTTGATATTGGCCGTTGTCGCTGGTGAACCAAACCTGATAAGTGCCGGCCGCCAATGGCCCGCTTCGGTAACGGCCGTTGGCGTCGGTACTTGTAATAGAGTCTCCCCACGAGCCACCAGAGAATTCGGTGATCACTCTGATGCCCGCCAGCGGCTGTCCTGTTGCCTGGGCAATGACTTTGCCGGTGATGTAGCCGCGCTCAACCAACTCGGCGCTGATGTCATTCGCGACCATCCCCGCGACCACGTTAACATTCGTTGCAGCTTCAAGGCTGGTGGCGCCGTCGTAGTATTTCAGGTCGAATCGGCCGCTCTTATCGAAGAATTCAATCCGGTAAGTGCCAGGAGACAAACCACCGATATCATAGTCACCGTTAGCGTCGGAAAACGTATGTTTCAAGGAGCCCCAATATCCAAAGTCGTAGCTAAGAATAGAGACCACAATGTTATTCAAAGGAACACCGGTTCGCCGAGCTGTAATTGTGCCAGCAATGTGTCCCGTGATGCCTTCCAACCTGTCCAGGGTGGCGTCAATGCCGGTGACCAGTGAGCCAATGGTCACTAGGATATCGCCGGTGAACACGGGAACATAGACGCTGCTGGGATCGGAAAACTCCACCCGATAGGTGTCGTCGGCCAGACTGCCACTATCGTAGCGACCGTTCAGATCTGTGGTCGTCGTGGCAATCTCGACCCAGTACCATTCCCACCCCCGCGATCCATAATACCCCGCAAGGTGCTCAACCGTGACGCGAATTCCGGGGAGCGGAAGCCCCGTGTCATGGGCGACGACCTTCCCGGTGATGTGACCCCACTCAAGCAACGCAATATCGATGCCCCTGGAAGTTTGGGTAGCGGTGACAGCAACATTCTCGGAGGATTTGGGTGCGTACTTGCCGTTGGGATCCGAGAAGTCCAGACTGTAGAGGTCTGCATCCAGTCCGCCGCTGTCGTAGGCGCCATCCGCACCGGAGGTGACATTCACCACAGCATCGCCCCATCTCCACGATGTCGCAGGAGAGAACTCCACTCGGATACCTGCTAGCGGTTGACCGGTGCTCTTTGCCGTAACCGTGCCGGTGATGCGCCCGCGTTCCAGAAGCATCGCATTGATGCCGGCGGTTGTGTGAGCCAGCGTGATGCTCACCGTGGTTGCGCTCTCGATGTTGGCAGCGCCGTCGTAGAATGTCGTCTGGGATCTGCGGCTGGGATCAGAGAAACGAACCCGATACGTGCCGGTCGTCAGACCGCCGCTGTTGTAGTTGCCAGCGTTGTCGGTAGTCACGGTCTTCGTCTCCGCCCACTGCGCGCCGTTCCATTGATGCAGGGTCACTTGAATACCGGCCAACGACTCGCGAACCGCTCGCGCGGTGACCGTGCCGGTGATACGCCCCAAAGGGACCAGGGTCGCATCGACGCCTGAGGTCACGCGGCTCTTATAAACAACGACTTTGACCGGGTCCCCAGGGGCATAAGCGCCGTTAGGATCGTTGAACTCCACTTGGTAGCTATGTGGGGACAGGTCGATGCTGTAGACACCGTTGGTATCCGTACTGGTTTCGCCTTCCTTGAACCTCCAACTTTCAAGAGTAAATGCACTGACAACGACGCCGGGGAGCGGCTTGCCGGAGATACGATCCGTGACTTTGCCGGTGATGCGACTGGGTTCCAACAGCGCCGCGTTAATATGGGGAGTCGTCTGCCCCATGAGGACGCGAACATCAGCCGCGTCGGCTCCATTCGGCGAACCATAGTAATACGCCGTATAGTAGAACCCAGCAGCATCGGAAAAGCGGATGTGATAGGCGCCGGGGAGAAGGCCGCCCAGGTCATACGTGCCGTCGGCCGTGGTGACCGTTGAATTCGGCTGCCACCTACAGAAATAGACACCATCCTTCTGGCAAACGTCGACCTGAATGCCTGGTAAGGGGTTGCCAGTTCCCAGGGCGGTGACTTTGCCGGCGATGTGACCGGCCCCAGATAGCGCGGCATTGATGCCTGCCATTGTTTGCCCAGCGCTCACTGTGACATCTGCACCGACAGATAGATAAGGGGCATTATCATAAGCTTCGGTGACGTGATTGCCGGCAGGATCGGAAAACGCGATGCGGTAGGCGCCCGGATCCAGATCACCTACGTCATACGAGCCGTCTGCATCGGTGATCGCGCTGCCGCGGATCTCCCATGAACCCGTCGCCTGGTGAACATTGACCTGGATCCCCGCCAAAGGCGCGCCGGTATTCTCATCGGTGATCGTGCCGGTGATATGCCCGGCTGACTGTCCGCTTGCGGCGACCGCGAAGCAAAGCAGCAGGAGCAGGGTGATAAGAACGAGCGGAGCAACGCGATGCGCGGAAAGAGGCCCTCGGCTGATCATATTGCCTCCCGGTGCAGGCGCCATTATCCAGAATAGAAGCGAGGATGAGCCAACGCGATTGATGTTATGTCCGTGAGATGAACAAATGGTGAAACTGAAGCATCGGAAGCATGAGAACGTGTTAATGTGTTTTTGGGTGGAAATGGCAACAACGGCCTGAGGCGGCGAGGATCAAAACAGGCTTAACTGCGCATCTTCCCGCTTTTTTGCGGTTGGCCTGTGCTGCATCTCCCGCATCTCCTTCAGCGCGGCCTCGATGTCGCCCACAAAGCGGGAGGGCGGGTTTTCCAGGCGTTGGCCGTAGAGGAAACGTGTGCGGGCGTGGGTCAGGACGAGCTTGTTCCGGGCGCGTGTCAGGCCCACGTAGAACAGCCGGCGCTCCTCTTCAATCTCCACGACATCGCTGTGGCCGGTCTCCGACCGGGCCACTCGTTCGTACGGCAGCAACCCTTCCTCGCAGCCCACGATGAACACCACCGGGAATTCCAGTCCCTTGGCCGCATGCAGCGTCATCAGCGCCACCCGGTCGGCGCGGGGATCATAGGCGTCGGTCTCGCTCTGCAGGGCGGTGGATTCCAGGAAGTCGGCCAGCCGATCACCGAACGGCGCGGCGCGCAAGGCAAGCTGATGCAGGCGTTCGGCGTCGGCTTCATTGTGCGGCTTGCGCCGCTGCTGAGCAATCAGCGCCGTGACCTGCTCAATCAGGCGAGCCACCGACCGATCGCTCTCACCCGTCGCCAGCCATCGATCATAGGACAGCTTGTCAAACCCTCCTACAGCCGATACGGCCTTCAGATGCGCTTGCGAGCGGGGATTATGCAGCAGCCAGAGCCAGGCCAGCACCTCGCGCACCGCTTTGTGCGCGGTGAGCGGGGTTTGCCCCACCGTTTGGTAAGGGATGCCGGAACGGTCGAACGCCTCGACCAGGAGACGCGACTGTGCGCTGAGCCGATAGAGCACTGCGAAATCAGCGAAGGAGCGCGCCGCGGCCAGCGTCTCGCCGGAGGCGCGGCCCGAGTCGAGTGAAAAGTAGCTGGTGCCGCCCACCATTTGCTCGATCTGGTGGACGACGTACTCGGCCTCGGCCCGGTCGGTCGGCGCCCGGTAAACGTCCAGCTTCACCTGGTCGGCGAAATCGGCCAACACCTGAACTGCCTCTACGGGCGGGGTCGCTCGGAGAGACAGGATGGCTTGTAGGGGCGGGGTTTCCTCGCCTGTGGGCGAGGAAACCTCGGGCGAGGAAACCTCGCCCCTACGCGTGATGACCTGCATTGCTGCGTCCAAGATCAACTGCGTAGAACGGTAGTTGCGGTTGAGGGTCAGCGTCCGGGCGCCGGGATAATCCTGCTCGAACTGGAGGAAATAGCGCCGATCGGCCCCGCGAAAGCCGTAAATGGCCTGGTCGGGGTCGCCGATGACGCAGAGACTGGCCCCCCTGCCCCCCAATTCTGGGGGGAAAGTCTGCTCCCCCCATGATTGGGGGGACGGGGGGGCCACTGGGACGGTGAGCAGCCGCAGCAGCCGGTATTGCGCAAGGTTGACGTCCTGGTACTCATCCACCGAGATCCACTGGTAGCGCGCCCGGACGGCTGTCAACACGTCGGGGTGCGTTTCCAGCAGGCGGATGGGCAGCCCGATCAGGTCGTCGAAATCGACCGCATCCGCGGCGCGCAGCGCGGCCTTGTAGCGGCGATAGATGGCGGCGAACGGGCCTGCGAATGAATTCGCATTCTTCATCGCCGAAATCTGCGCCAGCGCCGCGTCCACCTCGCCGCCCTTCAGCTCGGGGCACGCCTGGCGCAGCAGGGCGGCCCGATCCTCGTCGGTCAGGATGGCGAAGTCCGGGCTGATGCCCAGCCGCGCCGCGTGCTCGCGCAGCAGCGACGCACCCAACGCGTGGAATGTCTTGATGGTGATGCGGCTGGCGGTCTCGCTGCCGAGCATGTCCTCCAGACGTTCGGCCATCTCCCCCGCGGCCTTGTTGGTGAAGGTGATCGCCAGGATTGCCTCGGGCGCGACGTGCTTCTCCAGGATCAGGTAGGCGATGCGAACCGTCAGCGTGCGCGTCTTGCCTGTGCCCGGTCCTGCGACGATGATCAGCGGTGCATCGGTGCAGAGGACGGCGGCGCGCTGCTGTTCGTTGAGCGTTTCCAGGATCGAGGCGGGGTATTGGGTATTGGGTATTTGGGCAGTTGTCAGTGGGGTGTCACCCGCGGGTTCATCCGGCTGAGCAAGCGCCGGTTTTGGCTCGCTTGGCTCGGCGATGTAGTCAGCCGGCGCCTCTGCCACGGCGACCAAATCGGGCGTCCGCCCTCCGTCCCCCTGCCCCCCTGCTCCTCCGCTCCCTTGCTCCTCAGCCCCCCTGCCCCCTGTCTCCTGGCCGAACAGCCCCATCTGCGCCGCGGGAACGGGCTTCGCCGCGCCGCCGAACACGCGGACGACGCCGTATTCGCCGTCATACCCCGCCGCGGTGACCACCTCGCCGCGGCGCATGCGGCCGATGCCTTCCGCCAGGCGTTCTCCACCCGCAGGGATGATCTCTTCCAGCGGGATGTCGCGCAGGATGGACAGCTCGGGGCCCAGGCGGGCCAGCAATTTGGCGTACTCCGCCTCGACCTGCCTGGAGCCTGCGCCGACGCCATACACTTCGCCCAGCACCTCAGGCAGCGGGACCAGGCTGTGGAAGGGATGCGTCCGGGCCGGACGCCCACCTTCGGGCCGGTCGGCCAGCGCCTCGACGCGGTGCATCACGCCGACGGTCACGGGTTTGCCGCACACCGGGCAAATGCCGTTGTGGGCCAGGGTGGTTTTTGGATCCCAGGCAATGCCACAGGCACGATGGCCGTCGAAATGATACTTGCCTTCCTCCGGGAAGAACTCGACGGTGCCGAGTAGGGGCGAAGCATTCCTCCCCGGACCCAACGTCGAGGCAGGTGTCTCATCAGGAGGAGGCATTTGGGTCATGGGAGGCATCCCTGGGAATGCTTCGCCCCTACGATGGTCCATCAATGCCTCGAACAACGCCCCATACGCCAGCTCGCAGTCGAACAGTGTGGCTTCCCGGCCCAGCTTCTCCGGCGAGTGCGCGTCGGAGTTGGAGACCAGGGTGAAGCGATCCAGCGCCGACACGCGCCAGTTCATCGGCGGGTCAGACGAAAGGCCGGTCTCCACCGCGAAGATGTGGGATGTCAAATCACCGAAGCATTCTTCCACCGAGTCGAAGCCGGACCTGGACCCCAACAATGAGAACCACGGCGTCCAGATGTGCGCCGGGATCAGATGGCAGGCCGGGTCGATGCCCAGGACGATCTCCAACAGGTCCCGGGAATCCAGGCCGAGGATAGGCCGGCCGTCGGAGCGGATGTTGCCGATTTTCTCCAGGCGAGCCTGCAAGCGTTCCAGGGCCTCGAAGGAGGGCGCGAAGACCAGGTTGTGGATCTTGCGGGTCTTGTCGCCGCGCTTGTAGATGTTGCTGATCTCGCCCGCCAGCATGAAGCGCACCGGGCCCTGGCAGGCCGGCGGCACTTGCGCCTGCACCGCGGCCGCGTCATCGGGCTTGAGGCGGAATAGCCCTTCCTCGGCCGGCTCGAGCTTCTGCTTCATCTCCTGCAGCCAGCCGGGATGCGCGATGTCACCCGTGCCGACGACCTGGATCCCCTTGAGTTGAGCCCAGCGGGTCAGGTGCTCGAAGGTCAGGTTCGGGCTGGTGGCGCGGGAGAAATGGGAATGGACGTGCAGATCGGCGATGATTTTCATGGCGGGGAGTGTACATCGAGAAACAGCGACTCGCTCCGGAAGGCTCGAACCTTGGCGCCGATCAGTGTCACATCAGCAAACATGCCACTCTCTCGCAGTTTTTCGACGACGAGCCTGTGCCACATGGCTACATCATCTCCAGAAGCGAAAGGAGTTCGATCATCTCCTGGCGCAAGGCGCGCCATTCCAGCAGATCGGTGTATAGGGTGTGGTCGTCGAGGGGCACGCCCTCAGTGGCGATCCTTGTTTCGAGATCCTGGAGAGATCCATACCTGGAGCGGAGACGCAGCTCTGTCCTCTTGAGCGTAACGATCCGATCGGTAGTTTCCGCCGTGATCCCGCGCAGCAGAAGCTCGTCGCTGGTGGCTGGAAGCACCGTTATCGCCCGTTTCAAAACCTGTTGTGTTTCGTAGGTCATTGTTGTCGGTCTCCTCGTTACCTGTTACCCCGACTCGTTACCGGCATTATACCGTTGCTCAAACGCGAGGTCAAACAGACTTTACTTCCTGAGTTTCTTTGCGAGGAAGACCCGGAGAGGACACTTGCAGAAGTAGACGTAGCCGAAAGGCAGGGCGAATTCACACGGCGGGAAATGATCTTCGAGACATTCGACGTAGCCATCCAGGCCAAAGTCTTTGACTTTGCAGAGATGTTCGAATCCGCCTTTAGCGCACTCGAACCCTTTGCCGCATTCCATTTGCCCTATAATTTCCACAGCCTTTTGTCGGATTTTCTCATCCATCGTTCGTCCACCTCCGATGCTTAACCTGAAAAAAGCCCGCTCACCACAAAGGCCCCAAGGCCCGAAGGACACAAAGCCCCCTCAATCATTCCTTGTGTCCTTTGTGTCCTTGAGTCTTAGAGGTGAGCCGCTTTCATCCGCCGTGGCGCCGCGCCCGACATGTGAAACTGTCGTCAGGCCTTCCGTCTCTTTCGCTGGTAGGCCACGATCCCGCCAAACGATAGGCCGATTACCGCGACACCCAGAACCCCCAAAAACCAGGGGTTGCTGAACCACTCCTGGGGACGTGGAATCGGTTGACTTGTCACGTCGGCTTCGCTGCTTTGGGGGGTGGACAAAACACTGCTCGCCACCAAAATCGGCTTGCTGGTCGGCCGCGCTGCTTTCGGGGTCGGAGTCACCGTGGGATTCGCGGTAGGGGCAGACGCCTGAGGCGTGGCAGTAGGTGCCTGGGATGGTGTGGGAGGTTCCGATGTCGGGGGAACGCGCGTCTCGGTAGGGCTCATCAATCCTGCCAGAGATGTCGGAGTGCTGACAAGTGCCTTCAATGCGGGTGTGACCGCGGGTGATAACGTTGCAGTAGCCGAAGAAGCGCCCACAGACGACGCTGGCGCGGTGATTGGTGCGACGGTCGCCGGAACCCCGGCTGTGGAGGTTGAAGAACGCGTCGCTGTCGGTGGATTCGTAGAGGCTCCGCTGCCGGTCGGAGACGGCGTCGATGTAGCAGCCGGCGCCGGCGTTTGCGTGGGCGTGGATGTGGGTGTCGCGGTCGGCGTCGCGACAGGGGGCGCTGTCTGATTAACACGCAGCCGCAATTCTGTCACTGCGCCAGGGGTAAAGGCAAAGGTTTGTTGCCAGGCCCCCCCGGGTTCGGCGCACTCGGCCTTGACGCCGTTGATGAAGAACTCCAGTGTGGCGCCTTCAGCAATGCTTCCCTGCACAACCAGCTTTACATCAAAAGCGCTTGGTCCACCATACATACCGGCTTCGGTAGTAAAGATCGGGTTGCCCGGTATGCCAATAAGTACTCCCGTTCCCCGCACCTCGATCTGAGTTCCGGCCGGCGCTGCATTCCCGGCGATCTCAACCGAACCGAAAAAAGCATGCGGCAGCGTGGGCGCCTGGGCCGATGCCGAACCGCCGCATACAGCCGCGAGCGTCACTAAAACTATTACTATACAGCGGATAGCGTTCATCCGAAAGGCGCTGGTGAATTTTCCCATGTTGGATCAATCTCTCTAATGCACAATGACTGCATCTGCCGGCCCGGCCATAATCAGCGGCAGGTAGGCACGCGCCATAACTGCCGGCGGTTGGCCCACCCAGAGATCGAGCTGTGTGACATCGCCCGCACGGTAGGGATAACTATCCTGCCATCTCCCGCAGGGTGTGGAGCAATGAGCTTTTTGGTCGTTGACATAGAATTCGAGGGGAGTTCCATCCACAACGTCGCCTTGAACCACAAGTTTGGGATCAAAGGCTGCCGGTCCACCATACCGCCCGGCCACAGAAACGCTGAGTGGATTGTTGGCTGCACCCATCAGGACATTGGCGCCCCTCGCCTCTATCCGGGCGCCGACGGGAACGGGCCTGCCATCCACCGTCACCGTGCCGAAGAACGCATGTGGCAACGCAGGCACCTGCGCAAATAAAGGCGCAGCGGCAAGAACCGCGACCGCGAGGACGCCAGCCAGCAGAAACGCAGCGCAATGTCTGTTCATGATGGATTCCAGGCGAAACTGCCGCTTCCAGTGCCCCGCCAGCCTCGTTGTGCAAACGGAGATCGGCGGGGCAAAGTGTCCTAATGGTCGGCGCTACTTGAGCGTCATCGGCAGGTAGAGCCGCTTGTAGCCAGCAGGTGATGGCTCGCTGGTCATGCCGGCAACTACCGTAACGCTGATCTTGATCGTCGGCCAGTGATGCTGGGGATCGCTCACCGTGATCTGGTAATTCCCCGGAAGCACATCCGCAAAGCGGTACCTGCCGTCAGCGTCGGTGATGGTCTCGCGTTGACTGGCCGGCCCTGCGATGGCATCAAGCGCCAGGGCGGGATCCAGGCCGACAACCAGGCCCGAGATACCGGGTTCGCCCGAATCCTGGTGATTGTTGTGGTTCCTGTCTGCGTAGACCATCCCGGTGATTGTTCCGCTCGTGGGCGTCGCTGTCGGTGTAGCCGTTGGCGTGTTGGTCGGCGTACTCGTCGGCGTCGCTGTTGGCGTACTCGTCGGCGTGTTCGTCGGTGTGTTGGTTGGCGTAACCGTCGGTGTGTTGGTCGGCGTGGCCGTCGGTGTGTTGGTTGGTGTTGACGTGGGTGTGTTGGTCGGCGTGGCCGTCGCTGTGTTCGTCGGTGTGTTGGTCGGCGTGCTCGTCGGTGTCTTGGTTGGCGTTGACGTCGGTGTGCCCGTCGACGTGGGTGTGACCTTCTGCTCACCGAAGTTGACGGCAACCGCAGCGTTCGCGACCGTTATATCCACAGATCCAGGCGAGGTCAGCTTGTAGCCGATTGGCTGTACAATCTGCACCGCGTAGTCACCTGGCTCAACACTTACGAACTGGTACCAACCTGTGGGTGACAGGCTGAACGCCGAGCGACTGGCTCCCTGATGAGGAATCAGCTTGATCTCCACCTGGCCGAGCCCCGTGCTATCTTCTGGATCCCTGACTCCATTGCCATTCTGGTCAATGAAGACCCATCCAATCACCGGGGGAGGCGTCGGCGTGGCCGTCGGCGTGTTGGTTGGCGTGTTGGTTGGTGTGTTCGTCGGCGTATTCGTCGGCGTATTCGTCGGCGTCGCTGTTGGTGTGTTCGTCGGTGTACTGGTTGGTGTGTTGGTTGGCGTCCTGGTCGGCGTATTCGTCGGCGTGGCCGTCGGTGTGTTCGTCGGTGTACTGGTTGGTGTGTTGGTTGGCGTCCTGGTCGGCGTATTCGTCGGCGTGGCCGTCGGCGTGTTGGTCGGCGTGTTGGTTGGCGTCCTGGTCGGCGTATTCGTCGGCGTGTTCGTCGGCGTCGCTGTTGGTGTGGTCGTCGGTGTACTGGTTGGCGTGTTGGTTGGCGTGGCCGTCGGTGTGTTCGTCGGCGTATTCGTCGGCGTATTCGTCGGCGTCGCTGTTGGTGTGTTCGTCGGTGTACTGGTTGGTGTGTTGGTTGGCGTCCTGGTCGGCGTAT
>Ga0172375_10001955_pt1 | contig 32745 bp, 38 predicted proteins | sample LakKiv1m_FD_114537 | JGI IMG/M metagenome (GOLD analysis project Ga0172375, IMG submission 114537) | Freshwater microbial communities from Kabuno Bay, South-Kivu, Congo - kab_092012_11.1m | ecosystem: Environmental > Aquatic > Freshwater > Lake | place: Democratic Republic of the Congo... | reverse complement strand
GAGAGAACCGGGAATAGGGTAGGTGGTGATGTGAGAGTGGTAATCGGAAAGGAGTGGGCGGAGAGATACAGATAGACAGTGATGAAAAGGGGAGTTTTTTTAAGTCTCTGACTCGGGTAGCTCGAGAGGAACTTCGGCGATGGGGTCAGTGGGGAGAAGAGCAAAATAGTTTTTGGTGTCTTTTAAAGGAAATGAGGGAAGACCCTTGAGACGTTTTGATTTGTGGATTTCTCTGATAAAGATTTCTATTTGAGAGCGGGAGATATTTCTGATGGCAGCTTCGTATTTGTTGCCGAGTTTGATAAGGCGGAGTAAATAGCGGGATAGATCGTCAGGAAGTGAGCCGATGCAGGTGCCTTGCGTAGTGAAAACACTGATACGGCGCCTGTAAGGCTTTAAAATGACTACCTGTGAAGTATCAAGAGAGTTGATGACTTGCTTTGGGGCTAGTTTGGTTAATGAAGCAGTTTTCGTTTTACCTGGTTCCTCAATGAAGCTGAATGTTTTTTGAGGATGTGAGTTGGTGATGTCTGATGATGGAGTACGAGGTGGAGACTTTTTAATACGAGAGAGGTTGGAGATGGCAATGTTGTTAAAGCGGTCAAGTTTTAGGACTTTTTGGTAGGTTTTTTTAGCCTTGTCTGGCTCATATGATTTTTCGTAGGCTTTGGCTAAACGATTAAGGGTGGGGATGTCGTTGGGTTTGTGCTGGAGAATGTGAAGATTGAGATCGATGGCTTCGGTCCAGGATTGAGAAAGGGCTGCCTTGATAGATTTGTTGATAAGGTCTGGCAGGTTAGGATTCATAAGCTGAAGGAAAATGTAAATGATTGTGGAGATGACGTCAAGGGTTAATTGTTGAGGTGCTATAATACTGGGCATGTCAGGACACAGTAAATGGTCAACTATTAAACACAAGAAGGCAGTTGTTGATGCCAAGAGAGGTAAAACGTTCACAAAAGTTGCTCGAATGATCACGATTGCGGTAAAGGAAGGAAACAGTGGTGATCCTGCGACTAATCCGACGCTGCGATTGGCGATTGATAAAGCTAGGGAAGCCAATATGCCCAATGACAACATTAGAAGAGCAATTGATCGGGGACTGGGAAAGGGGAGTGAGGGAAAGATGGAGGAGATTGTGTACGAGGGTTATGGAGTGGGTGGTGTAGGAGTGATTGTGAAGGTACTAACTGATAATCGGAACAGGACATCAGCAGAGATTAAGAATATATTTGATAAGAATGGGGGAAGTTTGGGTGCACCTGGGTCGGTTGCTTATTTAAAAACAATTGAGCCAACACCTAAGATAACGCTTGAGGGTAAGGATAAGGATGCAGCTGAGAGACTGATTGAGACTTTGGATGATCATGATGATGTGGTTGAGGTCTGGAGTAATTTGGCTTAAGCTAGAGGGTAGTAATGACTAAACGGTTTAAGTTTGTTTTAGCTTCTGGTTTGATGGCGTTGTTGTTATGGGCAATGCAGTTTGTAGTGCCTGAACATAGATTACAGGTAATTATCGTGGCAGTGGTTTTGTCTTATTTGCTGTCTGTGTGGGTGCTTTTTGAAGACTTAAAAGGAGTTGAGTGGATTACGATTATTATTTTGCCGGTGTTTTATACCCTTGGAGCGGGTTTGTTTTCTTTGTTTTTGCCTGAGTCAGTGCCGCGGATTTTGGGTCAGCGACTTGAGGCTGATGTAGCGAGGTTGGTGGCGAGTTTAATTAGGGCGTTGTTCTGGGTCGGATTTGGTCTGGGTTACTATGCTATTTATTTAACCGAGAATATTTTTAGTGTGGCGGCAATACGGACGATTCAGCTGCTGAGGGCAGCTCATGCGGTGGGTTTTTTGTTGACCTTGGTGGTGGGATTGTTTTTGTTTCATGCTTTGGTTTCATTTAAGCTGCCGTTCTGGGCACTGTCGTTGTTGGCGGGCGGTATGTCTCTGCCTCTTTTTTTGCAGGGCAACTGGTCGATGCAACTAAAGGAAGGATTAAGTAGACGGGTTTGGCTTTATTCATTAGTTGGTGCATTAATCGTGGCTGAAGCGGCTTTGGCACTTGCTTTTTGGCCGGTTGAAGGATTGACGGCGGCCTTGATGCTGGTGACGGTGATGTATGTGGTGTTAGGTTTGTCACAGCAGTACCTTTCAGGGAGGTTGTTTAAAAATCAAATGAATGAGTATGTGGCTGTGGCGGTGATGGTGCTTTTGGCGAGTTTTTATATTACGAGTTGGCGTTAATTTTTTTAGGATGCGGGTATGGAGTAGGGAAGACCTATAGTCTATGCGGGAATTGTAATTACCCTATAATAATACAGGCGGTAGGTTTGTCCGGTCTTTTTAATTTAGCTATGATTTGAGGCTAGCGAACACAAAAATTTATGACTAGGTCTTGAGGGGGAGAGAGGAGTCTAGGGGTAGATAATTTGGCCTTATTTGATACAGTTTGATCGAAATGTGGAAAACTATAGGTATTTTTTCACGATTTCCACGGGGATATGGAGGATAAGAGGCTTAGGTCACTTGAGGGGAGAATAGCTTGGTTTTGTTAGATAAATATATCGTTGTTGGTTTATGTAGAGGATATTTTTGATGGATACATATCTTCACTTCCCTACTTGTTCGAGAATGGTTTCCGACTAGGAGACTGTGTCGTACAATGTTACTTTTACGACATGGTGTGGTGCAAAGGTGGTGGAGAAGTGCCAAGTAGTCCCCAACGATGGATTGAATAAAAACCCGAAAGATTTTTGATCTTAACAACCATGACTATACTCCCCGGTTTTTGTGCCACTAGTTATGGCTTTGTGCCTGATTCGCCTTTTTGAATAAAAACCCGAAAAGATTTTTGAGTTTTCTTGTATCAGTCATTGGATATTATCTGATTATGCCATTCTGCTTAAAATGCCCATATATCAATGTATTCTTGAGGTATTGAGATAGCTTGCATGTGTCCAGAAAGCCTTCTGAAGGCATTAGAAGCGGCCGTAGGCATGTAGGCCATGCTTTTTGAGGCTAGGACTGTACGAGTATGTGTTGTTTATTGCCATAGTGTGGTTGTCGAGTGTAGTGGTGGCTTTAAGGTCGTTTGTGGCGGATGATAAGGAGTGTTGGCTGTTGTCTTGATCAGATCCTTTTTAATTTCATGACTAGCCTATTCGACTATAGATATGATTTGGCAATGTGAACGCTTAGATATTAATGAAATAAATAGGCAAACTAGGTAAGTAAGGATTGTTTATGTAATTTATGGTGGATGGATGATTGGTTAGTTTTTAACTTTCTTGTTTCTTTAACCAAACAGGAGAAAAATACCATTTATATATTATGGGATATATAACCGTTTGCGTCGTTTTTGGATATTTAAGGGGAATATGAGTAGAAGACTCCCCTCTCCCCTATTGAAGGTGTGGAGAATTTTGACGATTTTAAAAATGAAAATTTAGAAATATTGGAAGCTGTGGACTGCAATCAGAATGGTGCCTGTAGCTACTAGTACGACCTTGAAGTACTGGTGGGCAATCTTGTGCCTGAATTGTTCAGAGGAAATAAGGTAGAAAAAGGCGAAGATTAAGGCTAATCCTAGTAGGATGATTTGGAATTGTCCTGAGAAATTGGAGAGTAAGAGGAGGGTAATAAGGATGGCGGGAATGACATGGAAGTAATGAGTTTTGTTTTTTATAAGGTCGACATTAACGATGGAGGCAGTATTGTTGATGTTTGAAAGGCGATCGATCTTGTAGTCTCTAATTTCGCTGTAAAAATCGGAAAGAACGGAGAAGCTAAAGGCGATTAGAGCTACCAGGTAGATCTTGGGATTTAGTTCAAGGCCAAAGCCAATGGCAGTAATGAGGATCTGGGCTGTACCTAAAAAGAGACCGTGGGAGACTAGGTCAATGATAGGCATGGACTTAAGCCTGACTGGTTTATATGAATATAGAAAGCCTAATAGGAGGCAGGTCAGTGCAATTATTGTGGCTAGTTGTCCAAATGGCCAGACTAGGAGAATGGAGATGATAGCTAGAAGAGTGGTAAAAACAAGACCTTGAGAGCGGGTGATTAGTTTTGCGCTGATGGGGTTTCTTAAGCGTTTTTTGGGGTCTAGAGCGTCATCAGGCGCATCCTCAAGGTCATTGATGGCAAAAGAAAAAGCAGTTATGAAAAGATTGGTTAGGAAGAGGTGGGTGAAGACAAAGGGGTTAATAGTCCCCTCAATAAAAGTAGCCATTAAGCTGACAGTGGCAAATGATTGAGCAAAGTAATCATTGACACGGGTGAGTTTGTAGAAGCCTAGTAGTTTTGTTTTCATCAATAAAGATTATATGCCCCTAGTTGTTGTTTGTAACTAAGCATAGTGTCGCACATTGTTGATTTGTAGCGACAGGTGTGCTAGAAATTATCAAGGGTCTCCCCTACCCTAGTAATGAAACAAATAAAGAAAACAAAAGAAGATTTTGAACTAAAAAAATTAATTAATCGGTTTATCGCCTACCTTGAGGTTGAACGGAATTACTCGAAATATACGTTAAGAAACTATAGGTTTTACTTGACTCGATTTAGGAAGTGGTTTGAGAAAAAATACGAGCAGGAATATGTTAATCGCTTAACGGCTGAGATGGTTAGAAGCTATCGATTGTGGTTGAGTCGTTATGAGGATGAGAAGGGCCAGACCTTGTCAAGAACAACGCAGAGTTATCACGTAATTGCTCTACGAGCTTTTTTAAAGTACTTAAGTAAGAAAGGGATTAAGAGCTTGTCTCCTGAGAAGGTAGAGCTGCCTAAGGCTGAGGGTCGAAGAATTAGGTTTTTGAGCCGTGAACAGATTGAGAGACTGCTTGACCAGCCGCTGACATCAGAGCCTGAAGGATTGCGAGATAAGGCGATACTGGAGGTGTTGTTTTCAACTGGTTTGCGGGTTAGTGAACTGGCTAAATTAAATAGAGAGGATATTGATATTAAGAGTCGAGAGTTTGGAGTGGTGGGTAAAGGAAGAAGAGTAAGAGTGGTTTTTTTAAGTGAGCGAGCAGCTAAGTGGTTAGAGAGATATCTGATTGCTAGAGATGATCATTGGCGGCCGGTGTGGATTCGGTATTCGGGAACTAAGTCTGATCCAGCGACTGCTGGTGAACAGATGAGGTTATCGGTTAGGACTATACAGAGAATTGTTGAGAAGTATCGAAGGTCGGCAAAGTTGCCGATTAAAGTAAGCCCTCATGTGGTTAGGCACTCTTTTGCGACAACCTTGCTGCAAAACGGAGCAGATTTGCGCTCGGTTCAGGAGATGTTGGGACACAAGAATGTAAGCACGACTCAGGTATATACCCATGTGACTAATCCACAACTGCGCAAGGTACACGAACGCTTTTTGAAGTAGGGAAAATGGTTAAAGGAGAGAATCTTAGACTATAGTGATTGATGCACCAAGCTGACGGTAAACTGAGAATATATCAGGATAGCGTCGGCGAAGAATGTCTACTCCATGAATGGTAGTGGTGACAGGATCGGCCAGAGCAGCTAGAAAGATAGCCTTGGTGGCTTGGATGACTGAGGGAGGACTGACCTCCCCACCTTTGAAGGTAACTGGTCCGGTGATGATAAGTCGTTGGGGGTCGCTGATAAAAATGTCGGCACCAAGGTTATTAAGTTCTCTGACGAACTCAAAACCATTTTCATACATCCAGTTTTGAAGAAGTAGACGCCCTTTAGTTTTGCTGGCTAAAGTGGCCATAACAGGGATGACATCAACAGGAAAGCCTGGCCAGGGTCTGGGGCTTAATTTGGGTAGTTGGGGGGCTGATAAGGGTAGGTTGGAGTCTGGGTCAAGAGCCAAACCATGTTTGTTAAGCGAGACAATAAGATCCTTGTTTTGGCGGGTGACTTTGATGCCAAAGGCAGACATCCAACGGATGAGCCCGTCGACGATATCAGGCAGGTTGGCGTTTTTGATGGTAATGCGTCCGTTGGTGATACCTGCAGCTACCATGTATCCAGCAATATCAACAAAGTCAGGACTGGGAGTGAACTGGGATCCATTTAGTTTGGGTGAGCCTTTGATAACAAGACGATTTGAGCCGATGCCTTGGATTTTGGCACCCATGTTAACAAGTAGATTTTCCAGATCGGTTACATGTGGTTCGCAGGCAGCCTCAATAAGTTCTGTTTGAGTAGATAGACCTGAGAGATACATTAAGAGATTTTCAGTAGCAGTAACGCTGGCTTCCATTTGCCAGATACGTAAAAGGGGGGATGGTTTTTTGGGTGCAGTTAGGATGACATGATTGTTGGCCAGTTTGATCTTGACTCCAGCTGCTTTAAAGGCATCAAGGTGAGTGGTGATGGAACGGAAACCAAGTAGACAACCACCGGGTAGTGGAATCTGAGCTTTGCCTAAACGGGCAAGTAAGGGGCCGGCAAACATGAGTGATCCACGAAATTGCTCACCTAGTTGGCGGTCAACCTTGTGGGTTTTTAAGTTTTTGGCTTGAAGTGTAACTGTGTCTAGTTGGCGGGTGACTTTTACACCTAGAAGCTTGAGGATCTCAAGGATTTTTTCAACGTCACTGGTGGCGGGAACATGATGGTAGACAACTGGCTGGTCGGTTAGAAGAGCAGCTGGGAGGGCTGGTATGAGGCTATTTTTGTTGGGTATGGGGGTGACGGTGCCGATTAAAGGTTTGCCCCCGACGATGCTGACTGTGTCGCTCATTGAGTAGAGAAGATATTTGTTAAAAATTTAGATGACCGGAGAGATATTGATGCCAGATATCGTAGAGTTCTTTGGTGGAGATAACGTCGCGGGAAACATAGTCAGCGATGGCTTGATGGTTTTTTTCGTAATAGAGTTGGCTGACCAGTAAACCCGAGACACCTTTTTCCTTAGGATTAGTGATGCCAAAGGCTCGGCAAAAGGCTTCTAGTTTAAATTGTCTACCTCCTTGGCGAAGATGATCAGCTAAATCAATGAATTTGTGCTTGTTGTAATGGTCGATTTCCATGGGGATTTTGACGCGGTTAATACCTGAACGAATGATTAAAAAGGGCCAGTCGAATCCCCTACCGTTGTAGGTGACGAAGCGCTGATATTCTTGGGTAAGATTCCAGAATTTTGTAAGCAAGTCTTTTTCATTGGTAAAGGTTGAGTAGGTGAAGTCGGGATTGGAGTTTTTAAGTTTTTGGTCGGTTAAGGCAAGGACCTCTCCCCTACCCTCTTGATTGATCAAACCGATAGCCTGGACAAACCCATAGAGGGAATATAGGCCGGTTTTGGTTTTGGCTTCCTCCTCATCAGTTTGGCCCTCGATGCGGTTTAGAAAATAGTCTTGGTCCCAGGCCTCTAGTTCATCAAAAGGCTTGCCGACTGTTTCGATGTCGAAGATCATGGTGGGAATGGTGGAGAGATGGTCGGTGAAGTTTAATGAAGAGTCGATGCTGGCTTTTTGGATAGTGAGGTCGATTTTGCCCTGGTACTCCCCTACTCGACCGGTGACAAGGGCAATTTTGCCGGCTTCAAGAGTAACATCATCAAAGGCATCGTTCCAGACTTTGGCTTCTAGTTGACCAGTTGAGTCGCTTAGGGTGACTTGAAGATATGGGGTGTTGTTTTTGGTGGTTTTTTGAGTGACATTAGTGACGGCGAATGGATGGTCGGTAATATAGGTTCCGGCTTTAAGAGTTTTGATGGTAATCATATATTATAGGGTTTTAGTTCCGCTTATCAGTTGTACTAAAAATCAGGAGTAAACCAGGTTATTACTCGGTGGTGGTTTGGTCGATGATGGTGGTAGCGGCCACGGCATCGCCTGATTTGGGGCGCATTAAGATCACTCCCTGAGTAGGTCGTTTAAGTTGAGGGATGTTTTTGATAGATAACTTGATGGCTTGGGCCTCCTTGGTCGTAATGATGAGATACTCGGCAGTCTGGGTGACCATCATAGCTCCGGCTATGTCACCAGTTTTGTTGTTAAGAGTAGCGACTTTGACCCCTTGGCCGCCACGTTTCTGGGTTGGGTATTCCTCAAGTGGAGTACGTTTACCAATGCCATGGCTGGTGACGATGAGCAAGTCTCTGAAGTATTTGCGGCGCTTGTCTTGAGGAGGAGTGAAGGTGGGGGCAAAGGTCTCCATACCAAGAACATAGTCATCTTGGTGGAGAGTAATACCGCGAACTCCCATGGTGTCTCGACCAGTTGGTCTAACGTCAGTTTCTGGGAAGCGGATGGATTTGCCGTGTTTGGTGACTAAAAGAATATGGTCGGAGCCTGATGTTTGTTTAACCCAGACTAACTCATCATTGTTTTTTAGGCTAATGGCTATAAGGCCGTTGCTTTTGATGTTTTTGAACTGTTTGATTGAGGTGCGTTTGACTAGTCCTGAGCGAGTGGTGAAGAAGAAGAACTGGTCGCCTAGATCTTCGATTTTTTCAGGAACGGCTAGAATAGCTTGGATCTTTTCCTCCGGATTAATGTTAATTAGATTAACAACAGCTTGTCCTTTTGAGGTACGGCTGCCTTCGGGAACATCCCAGACACGGAGTAAGTGAACCTGACCTTTGTTGGTGAAAACAAGCAGGTGGTCGTGAGTACTGGCGGCTAACAGCAGGTGCATCTCGTCTTCTTCTTTTTTGGTCATGCCGGCAACACCTTTACCACCACGACGCTGGCTTCTGAAGGTAGCGGGAGGCATGCGTTTGATGTAACCAGTTTTGGTTAGTGTAACGATGGTTTCTTCTTTGGCGATTAGGTCTTCGTCGCTAAATTCGTCGACGGCGTTCTTGTGAACAATGGTTCTGCGGTCATCGCCATAGGTGGTGACTAATTCGTTTAGTTCACTGATAATGGTGTTTAAGATATTTCCAGTGTTGGTGATGAGTTTAAGGAGGGTGTCAATTCGTTTCATGAGCTCGTCATATTCATCCTGAATCTTTTGGCGTTCGAGGGCAGCTAGTTTGCGAAGCTGCATGTCGAGAATGGCTTGAGCTTGGATTTCGGTGAAGCCAAATTTGTCCATAAGGTTGGTCTTGGCTGTTTCTGAGTCAGGGCTTTTCTTGATGGTCTGGATGATTTCGTCGATCTGGTCAAGAGCTTTCAGCAGCCCCTCGAGAATGTGAGCCCTGGCTCTGGCTGATCTTAATTCGTACTGGGAGCGGCGAACGATGACTAGTTGGCGGTGTTGGACATATTCATTAAGAATCTGCTTAAGGGTCATTAACCGGGGGTGCATGTCGCTGGCTAAAGCAACAAAGTTGGCGGGGAAGGAGGTTTGTAGTTCGGTTTGTTTGTAGAGATTGTTTAAGACCTTTTTGGGAACGGCGTCTTTTTTCAGCTCAATGGCAATAGTTAAACCTCTCCGATCGGATTCGTCGCGGATGTCTGAGATACCGTCAATTTTCTTTTTGCGGACCAGGTCAGCTATCTTGGCAATTAAGTTCGCCTTGTTAACCTGGAATGGTAGTTCGGTAACTTGGATGGCGTAGTGATTCTTTTTTTCAACAATTTGGGCAACGGCGCGAATGATGATGCGGCCTCGACCGGTGGTATACACCTCTCTGATGGCATTGATGTCAAAGATTTCGCCCCCAGTGGGAAAGTCAGGCCCTTTAATGTGTTCTAGTAGATCGTCGATAGTAGCTTCGGACTCGAAGTCGCCAATCAAGAGGCGGGCATCATCAGTTTCTGGGTTGTTAAGTTGTTTTTGGGTTTGCTGTGAAATGGGAGATTTGCCTTTTTTGATTAACGAGGTGATGGCAGCGGCTACTTCTTTAAGGTTATGGGGAGGAATCTTGGTGGCCATGCCGACGGCAATACCATCAGCACCCATTAGCAAAAGATTTGGAAGTAAGGCTGGCATGACAGTGGGCTCTTGCTGGGAGGCATCGAAGTTGTCGGCGAAGGGAACAGTTTCTTTTTCAATATCCTTAAGTAATTCTTGGGAGATTTTGGTGAGACGAGCCTCGGTGTAACGCATCTGAGCTGGAGGATCACCATCGATAGAACCAAAGTTTCCTTGACCGTCGACTAGTGGGTAGCGCATGGAAAAGTCTTGAGCAAGCCTAACCATGGCATCGTAAACTGAGGAGTCACCATGGGGGTGGAACTTACCTAAGACCTCACCGACAACACGAGCAGATTTCTTGTATGGACTTTTGTGAGAGATACCAGCGTCGTGCATGGCATAGAGAATGCGGCGGTGAACTGGTTTTAGGCCATCTCGAACATCTGGGAGGGCGCGGGAGACGATAACGCTCATGGCATAGTCGACGTACGCTTGTTCAACTTCTTTGACTAAGCCAACAGTTTTGATCTGACCATACTCAGTTTGGGTGATGGTATCGATTTGGTCACCGTTAGTTATTGGGGGAAGATTTGAGCTGGTATCTTGGTTTTCTTTGGCCATATTGATGGTAATTTAGTTATTTATTGGTGTTGTCTAGCGCCTTTTCGATGGCGGGGGCAATTTCTTTTTTGCGAGATAGTTTGGGACCGATGTCTATAAGGTTGTTGTCTACAGATGAGGAAAAGGCTAATTGGGCAACATTACTCTCTTCGTCTGAAGCCAAGAGTAGTTTGGTATTGGCGTTTAAGATATCGCTGATGGCAAGAAATGCAAGGTCAACCTGTTGCTCTTGTTTGACTTGTTGAAGGGCGGCAAGTAACTCAGGTAACCTTTTGGATATTAGTACTTGTTGTTCAACGGTTTCAATTTGGCCGATGAAAGTTCGTTTGGCGAAATCAAACACCTTGTAGTCATTTTTAACAATAGATATGGCGTCAAGACTATCTAAGTTTGATTTGGCCTTGAAAATTTCTAGGGTGAGAGAGTCTAGACTTTCAATGTTTGCCAGCTTGGCTAATTCCTGGGCAGCTTGTCTGTCTTTATTAGTGGTAGTAGCAGACTTTAGGCCAACGGTGTCGGAGAGTATTGCTGAGAGCATGAGTGCGGCCAAGGTTGGAGATATGGACAGATTGTAGCGAGTAAATTTGTAATAGATGATGGTATTGGTTGAGCCCCAGGGCTTGGTAGTGACCGAGATGGGTTGATTTAGATTTAGGTTAAGTTTGTGATGATCAATGACACCTGAGATTTGATCTGGATTGATTCCGGGCAGTCTTTGGTCTTCTTCATTATGATCTACTAAGAGGATCTGATCTTCTTGTTTGATATCTTTGGCACTAATTATTGGTGGTGGTGTTTGATTAAACTTGTTAAGGACATACTCGGTCTCTGGATTGATGGGGTCGGCGATGACTGGGGTTCCGGTGGGGTCGCCAATTTGTTTGAAAAAGTCAGCTAAAGAGATGGCGGCGACGACTGAGTCGAGATCGGGTTTTTGGTGACCAATGATGTAGTGCTTCATTTAATTAAAGTCTAATTTTTAGATATCTAAAGTGGCGAATTTGGCGTTTGTTTGAATAAACTTGCGTCGGGGAGGTACGTCTTTACCCATCAAAACATCGAAGGCATCATCAGCTTTACTGCCATCTTCAATGGTGATTTTTTTTAGGATTCTGGTTTCTGGGTTCATGGTAGTTTCCCAAAGTTGCTCGGGATTCATTTCTCCTAGACCCTTAAAGCGTTGGACGTTGTATTTTTTGTCTTGATATTTTTGTTTAACTATTTTGTCTCTTTCGGAATCGCTGAAGGCATAATCGAAGTCTTTGCCTGATGAAATTTTGTAAAGGGGTGGCATAGCTAGATAGATGTAGCCGCCATCGATTAAGGGGCGCATGTGACGGAAGAAGAAGGTTAGAAGCAAGGTGGCAATATGGGCGCCGTCGACATCGGCGTCGACCATGATGATGACGCGATGGTAGCGAAGTTTGGATGAGTTCATAGTTTCACCAATACCCATGCCGAGGGCGATAACTAGATCTTTTATCTCATTTGATTCAATAATTTTGTCGAGTCTGGCTCTTTCGGTGTTTAGGATTTTGCCTCGAAGTGGGAGGATGGCTTGGTTGCGACGGTCGCGACCTGATTTGGCAGATCCTCCAGCGGAGTCTCCCTCAACCAAGTAGAGTTCTGATTCGGCAGGGTCTTTGGTTTGACAGTCTGCAAGTTTGCCTGGGAGAGCAGATCCCTCCAGAGCGCCTTTTCTGACCACTGCGTCGCGAGCGGCTCTGGCAGCAAGTCGGGCTCTAGCGGCTAAAAGGATTTTGCCGATAATGGCACGAGCGTCATTGGGGTGCTCTTCAAAATAGGACTCGAGATAGTCTTTGGTAACTTGGTAAGTGGCGGATTGGGCTTCGGCATTGTTGAGTTTGGTTTTGGTCTGAGATTCGAATTGGATTTCGGAGCTGGGCATCTTGATCCAGACAACGGCAGTAAGGCCCTCTTTTAAGTCATCTGAGGTAAAGGTAAGTTTTTTGGCTTCATCAATAAGTTTGTTTTTGGTGGCGTAGTCCTTGAGAGTGCGAGTTAGAGCGGTGCGAAAACCGGTTAAGTGGGCTCCCCCATCGTAGGTATTGATGGTGTTGGCAAAGGTCTCGACGGTTTCGGCAAAAGCATCGGTGTACTGGAGGGCAATCTCGACGCTGATGGGCACCTCAAGTCCTTCCTCGACTTTGCCTTGAAAGTAGATGATATCAGTGAGAGAGGTTTTGTTGCGGTTGAGATGAGTGACGAGAGAACGGATACCTGACTCAAAGTAGAAGTTGGTGTCATCAAGGGTGATGCTGGAGTGGAGATGGAGATGGACTCCAGCAATAAGATAAGCGCGCTCGCGGAGTTGGTTGGCAATGTGATTGAACTTAAACTCGGTGGTTTTTTTGAAGATGATGGGATCGGGTTTAAAAGTAGTGAAGGTGCCAGAGGCGGCGTTAAGAAGGTGGTGATGATAAGAGGGAAGGAGTTTTTTGGCTTCAGCTTGAGAGATGGTAGTAACGGGTGCTTTGGGTTTGCCTTGATTATATTCTTGGGTGAAGTATTGTTTGTCCCTTTTAACAATGACTCGAAGATGAGTAGAAAGGGCGTTGACTGCTGAGGCGCCAACACCATGTAGACCACCAGAAGCTTGGTAGGCATTTTGGGTAAACTTGCCACCAGCATGAAGTTTAGTAAGGGCGATCTCCAAAGCCGAGACGCCAGAGGAGTGCATATCGGTGGGGATACCTCGGCCGTTATCGCTGATGGAGATGTAGCCGTCTTGGTGGATAAGGACAAAGATATCAGTGGCAAATCCGCCAATAGCTTCGTCAAGAGAATTGTCAATAATTTCGGTAGCTAGGTGGTGGAGTCCCCTTTCGTCGGTAGAGCCGATGTACATGCCGGGACGTTTGCGAACAGGTTCTAGGCCTTCAAGAACGGTGATGTCGGCAGCGGTATAGTGTGTATTTGTAGCCATAAAAAAGATAATAACGAAGGGGTATTAAGGATATTAGGATACCCAGGTTGGCAGGATGATTGTAACTAAAAGGACCGGCTAATTCAACGATGAGACAGTTGTTTGAGGGTGAAAAAGAGATGTTCTAGGGTTAGTTGTTTATTAATATTAGTTTTGAGATTACCAAGAGCCTGGGTGGTGGATTTGATGGCAACTAGACGGGCTTTGGTTGGTTTAGAGTGCAGGTTTTGTTTTAAGAACAAAAGAAGAGAACGAAGTTGTTTTTGGGCTGTTTTGGTGTCTGTTTTGGCTGCCAGATTAATTAATTGAGCATGGTTGTTGCTAGTAATATTTTTAAGCAAATCTTTAGCTAACCTGGTGTGGGTTGATTTAGGTGAGGTTAAGGGAAGGTGGTAACAGCGGGAAAGAATGGTGTCAAGTAAGGAGTTAGGTTGGTCGGCAGTGAGGATGATTTGAGTACGAGGAGGTGGCTCTTCGAGGGTTTTTAAGAGGGCGTGTTGGGCAGGTAAAGTGAGATTTTGGGCTTCTAAAATAAAATGGCGTTGAAGTTGATTTAATTCTGTAGATAGATTGATGTCTTTTTGAAACTGACGAATGGTTTTGATGGTGATGGGTTGTTGGTAACCATCAATGATTTGGGGTGGTAAGGGTAAGTTTTGTCGGAAAGACTCAATCTTGTTTAATCTTTTTTCGCGGTTACCCCCGGTGATTAAGGTACTAAGAGTACTCATGGGGTCATTATAACCAGATAACCAGAGATGGAGAGTGTCAAACTATACTTTGATTGGTAAGGTTGTTAAACTAAGGTTAAGTATGAATACGCCTGCCCCGGGTACTAATAACACGTTGAGTGGTGCGCCAGTAACTGCTGGCTTGTCGAGCGTGGAGGAAATTTTACTGGCTCGAGGGGAGATTACTCAGGAGCAGTTTGATAAGGTAAGGTTGGAGGTGGTCAACAAGGGTAGGAAGGCGGATCAATTGATTTTGGAGCATAACTATGCGACTGAGAAGGCGGTGGTTAAAGCTAGGGCTGAGGTGATGGGTGTTGGTTTTGTCGATGTGTCAAACTTAGGTGCTTCACCAGAGGCGTTGGGGTTGATTCCAGAGTCGGTGGCAAAGCGGTATCAAGTGTTGCCCTTTGCGCTTGATAAGGCAGAAGGAATATTGTCGGTGGCGATGGCTAACCCAGCTGATTTGACTGTGACTGATTTTGTGCAGGCTAAGTCTGGGATGAAGATACAGCCGTTTATGGCTGTGGCTTCAGATCTGAAAGCAGCAATTGAACAGCGATACACAGAGAGTTTGTCGGGTGAAGTAACTCAGGCTCTCGAAGAGGGTGGGGTGACACAGACTGGAGTAACGACGGTTGATGCTAAGAATTTAGGTGAGCTGATTAAAGAAGCACCGATCGCCAAGATTGTAAGTACAGTGTTGGAGTTTGCTATTAAAGCCAGAGCCAGTGATGTGCACATTGAGCCTCAGGTTAATAGAACGAGGATCAGATATAGGATTGATGGAATTTTACAAGAGAAGTTGGTATTGCCGAAGTCAGTTCATAACGCGGTGATTTCAAGAATTAAGATTTTGGCAGGAATGAAGATTGATGAGAAGAGATTGCCTCAGGATGGTCGGTTTAATTATGTGATGGGTGAGGAAGAGGTGGACTTGCGTGTGTCTTCTCTGCCTACAGTAAATGGTGAAAAAATCGTGATGAGGTTGCTTAAAAAAACTGGTCAGGCGTTGGCCTTGCCGGAACTGGGATTAAGAGGTAAGGCTTTGGCTAATTTGCAGGATGCAGTACGGATGCCTCACGGTATTATCTTGATTACTGGTCCGACAGGTTCAGGTAAAACGACTACCTTGTATTCGATTTTGTCGATAGTAAGTACCACCAAAGTGAATGTGGTGACACTTGAGGATCCGGTGGAGTATCAGATTGAGGGAGTTAATCAGGTTCAGGTGAATCCTGGAGCAGGTTTAACTTTTGCTTCTGGGTTGCGAAGCTTTTTGAGGCAAGATCCTAATATCATCATGGTGGGTGAGATTCGTGATGAGGAAACAGCAGACCTGGCGATTCAAGCTTCGTTGACCGGACATATGGTTTATGCAACCTTGCACACTAATGATGCAGCCGGTGCTTTGCCTAGGTTATTGGATATGAAGGCGGAGCCATATCTATTGGCTAGTTCAATTACGGCAGTGGTGGCTCAGAGGGTGGTAAGGCAGATCTGTAATGCTTGCCGGGTGGATTATGTGCCAGAGCCTGAGGTGGTGGCGGATATTAAGAGGGTTTTGGGTCCTTTGTACGAAGCATGGCGGCAGTCGCATCCAGAGATGGTAGCGAAAGCGGCTGAGAAAAATGTTGAGTTGTTGTTAAGCCGCGGGCAGGGTGATAGTTGTAAGGTTTGTGGTGGGAGTGGGTATAAAGGAAGAATTGGTATTTTTGAGGTGATGCCAATCACTACAAAGATTGGACAATTAATCATGCAGAGAGCAACCTCCTCGGATATTGAGAAACAGGCGGTACTTGAAGGGATGATTTTAATGACTCAGGATGGTTATATGAAAGCATTGGAGGGAATAACAACAATTGATGAAGTATTAAGAGTTTCAAGAACTTAAACATATGGAAAATAATAGCGCGACATATAAGACGATAATGCATAACTTGATGACGACCACATTCAAGATGGGGGCGTCTGATTTGCATTTGATTGTTGGATCTCCGCCAACGATTAGGGTTCATGGGACCTTGAGGTCAATCGAGAACATGGAGATGTTGAATTCAAAACAGGTTGAACAGCTGGTTTTTTCAATTTTGAGTGAGGAGCAGCAGCATAAACTGGTTAAGTTTCGCGAGCTTGATTTTTCGGTGGCTTTGGAGGGAGTGGGAAGGTTTCGAGCCAATGCTTATTGGCAGAAACAAAGTTTGGCTTTGGCGCTTCGAGCTATAGCGGAGAGGATACCCAGTATTGATGAACTGAAACTGCCACCGGTGTGTCATCAGTTTGCCAGACTACGTCAGGGGTTTGTGTTGGTGACTGGTCCGACCGGCCATGGAAAGAGTACGACCTTGGCGGCTGTAATTGAGGAGATAAATCAAAATCGAACGGAACATATCGTGACAATTGAGGATCCAGTTGAGTATGTATATAGCAATAGGGGTTCACTGATTTCTCAGAGAGAGATGGGTGATGATACTCTAACCTGGTCGGGGGCATTGCGGAGTGTGTTGCGAGAAGACCCGGATGTGGTTTTGGTGGGAGAGATGCGTGACCCAGAGACGATTGCGGCGGCGATGACAGTGGCCGAGACGGGTCATTTGGTGTTTGCCACTTTGCATACTAACAGTGCGGCCCAAACGATAGATCGAATTGTAGACAGTTTCCCAGAGGATCAGCAGAACCAGGTAATGATGCAGCTGTCTAACTCACTTGAGGCTGTTTTTTCGCAGCGATTAGTACCAACGGCTGATGGTACGGGTCGGGTGCCAGCGGCTGAAGTGCTAGTAGCAACACCAGCAGTTAGAAACAATATTAGGGAGGGTAAGAGTCACCAGTTGGATAGCATCATCCAGACCTCTTCAGAACTGGGGATGATGACTTTGGAGAGTTCGTTGGCTAACTGGGTAAATCAGGGTGTGGTTAGTTTTGAGAAAGCTAGGGAATTTAGTTTACGGCCGGCTGATTTATCAAGACTGGTTAGAGGAAGGTAGAGAGATATGGCTAAGCAGTTTAGTTATAGAGTAAAGAATGAGGAAGGTAAGACATTGGATGGGGTGCTTGAGGCTTCAAGTTTGGATCACGCTTCCAAACTGCTTAGGGGTAGAGGCTATTTAATTATCAAGATTGAGGAAGAAAAAGAGAGTGAGATTAAGGAGATTATGCGACGCTTCGAGCGAGTGAAGGTGGATGACGTGGTTAATTTTACCCGTCAGTTGTCGACGATGGTCTCGGCTGGTTTGCCACTGACTGAGTCTTTGTCTATCTTGCGAGTACAGAGTCCGCCAGCGATGAGTCGGGTGGTGTCAAAGGTGTTAGAAGAAGTAGAGGGTGGTAAAACTCTGGCGATAGCCATGGAGGAGGCTGGTGATGGAGTTTTTGATGATATATATATTGCTTTAGTGAAGGCGGGTGAGGCCGCAGGCGTGCTTGACGAGGTTTTAAAGCGCTTGGCCGAGACAATGGAGAAGCAGAGAGATTTTAGAAGCAAGACTAAGGGAGCTATGGTTTATCCGATGATCATTATTATTGGTATGGTGATTGTGTCTGTAATTATGATGATTTTTGTGGTGCCAAGGATGACGGAGATGTATAAGGATTTTGGAGCGGAATTACCCCTGCCTACTCGGATATTGATTGGAGCGAGTGATTTCACGGTTAAGTTCTGGTATTTGCTGTTTCTAATTTTTGGTGCCGTTGGGTATGTTTTTCTAAAATGGTCTAAAACTGAGGTCGGTAGTGTGATGATTGAGGAGGCTTTAATGAAGATGCCGGTGGTAGGAGAGCTTAGATTGAAGATGGTAATGACTGAGTTTGCTAGAACAATGAGTTTGTTGATTAGTGCAGGTATTTCTATTTTGGATGCTTTGCGGATTACTTCAGCTGCGGTGGGAAGTAAGATAATTGGAGCGAAGATGATGATGGCGGCTTCGAAAGTGGAGAAAGGTCAATCACTGGGTTTGGTGTTGGCAGAGCTGGGTGAGTTTCCGCCGATCGTGCCTCAGATGATTGCAGTTGGTGAACAAACGGGAAAGATGGATGAGATTCTTGATAAGTTGGCAGATTATTTTGAGGGTGAGTCTGAGCAGGCGGTGAAGAACTTGACGACGGCTATAGAGCCGATGATTATGGCAGTAATGGGTGTTGGGGTAGGTTTCTTGGTGTTTGCCGTGATCATGCCAATTTATAATTTGACCAGTCAGTTTTAAGATGTTTGCTAACAATATTAGGCTGGAGATACAAAAGAAAAAGCTTGTGTTGCATTTGTTTTTAGGGATTGGTAGAGTGGTACTTGACAAGGGATAATTATTTATTTGAAAATGAAAATCATGATAAGACACAACCAACCCCAAGGTTTTACGTTAATTGAGCTACTTATTGTTATCGGAGTTTTGGGAATCTTGGCAGCTGGTTTGTTGGCGGCAGTAGACCCATTTGAGCAGCTTAAGAAAGGTAGAGACAGCAATACTCGTAACCAGGTAGTTGAGTTGCACAACGGATTTATCAGATACTACGCCACTCATGGTGACTTGCCTTGGAACGATGCAGCCTGTGTAGCTGACTTCACCGGTGGCCCGTTGACCTTGGACGCACTAAATACAGCTGGTTGTATTGATCCGCTAATTTCTGATGGAGAGCTTAAGCCTGACTTTATGTCAGCTGTTGGAAGTGGTACGGCTGGTAATATTTATGTGAACTCGCCTTCTGCAGTATCTTTGTCAATTTGTTTTGAGCCAACTAGTAAGTCGGTGTTTGCTGACGCAGGTACTCGATACAGTCAGGATGGTCAGACTGATTTGTCGGCTACGACCTGTACCACCGAGAACAAGGCAACTATTGGTCCAGGAACTGCCGCTTGTTATTGGTGCGCTAAGTAATACCAAAAGTTTTTAACTTGAACTGGGAATGCCCACCGAGAGGTGGGTATTTTGGTTAAAGATATCCGTTATTTGCTTGAGGTTTGATTAGGGGTTTAATGTTTGATGGAGAGATTGTATAGTTGAGGGCATGTTTTGGTACTGGGTGTTTTGGCTTTTTATATTTGGTTTAGTGATTGGAAGTTTTCTTAATGTGGTAGTTTATCGGACTATCTATGGTGAGTCACCGTTTAAGGGCAGGTCGGTTTGTCCTCATTGTAAAAAACAAATTTCGTGGAAACACAACATTCCCCTACTCTCCTTTCTTTTACTTAGAGGTAAATGTGCGTATTGTAAAAAAAGAATTTCTTGGCAGTACCCAGTGGTTGAGGGGTTAACTGCGTTGTTGTTTGTTTGGTGGTATGTAATGGGTAAGGGCTTCTTTTTACTCGTGAACACACCACTCGAGTTAGTTCAACCATATTTTTGGTTGATGGTGGGCGTATTGCTTTTGTTAGTGTTAGTCTTTGATTTGTGGTATGGAGTGATACCGAATGCAGTGAATATGTTGTTGTTGGTTTTAGTTTTGGGTTATAGGGTAGCGCTAGTAGTGATGGGAATAATGAGGCTGGAGGATTTCTGGTTGGCGGTTATGGCGGGAATTGGATTAGCATTGTTTTTCTATGGGTTATATTTATTAACTAAGAGAAAGGGGTTTGGCTTAGGAGACGTGAAACTAGCACCAAGTTTGGGTTTATTGTTAGGATTGAGGGGAACTATGGTGGCGACAATGTTGTCGTTTATGAGCGGAGCTGTGGTGGCTGTAGTGTTGCTGGCTCTGGGGAGAAAGAGATTTGGTCAAACCATACCCTTTGGACCCTTCTTAGTTCTGGGAACGGTGATGGCCTTGTTGTGGCATGAGTTGATTTGGGAGTGGTACTTTGGTTTGATGCGATAAGGAGAAGGCTTGCATTTGATTAGAGTCTGTTGATGGTGGTGATTGTGATACGCTTAAGTTATGAAGAAGGGCGTGAAGGGATTAACGACGGTTGAGTTGTTGGTAGTAGTAGCATTACTGGCAATGTTTGCCATTTTGTCCTATGCGGCTTGGGACCATCAGCTAAAACGATCTAGGGATGCTCAAAGAAAGGCGGACATGAATGAGTGGATGAGGGGCTTGTATGGATATTATGATGACACTTTGTGTTTCCCTGAAGAGGATGTAATGCAGTGTGGTAGTGAGGCTTTAAGACCATATCTTGACCGGGTGCCTTGTGACCCGCTTAATAACAGTGTTCATTATTATGTTTACGAGAAGTTGGGGTGTAACTTGATATATATTTATGCACGACTTGAGGCGACAAATGATCCGGTTATTGAAAAAGTTGGTTGTAGTGATGGTTGTGGTCCGGGGGGGGATATGAGTTTTAATTATTATGTAACTAACGGGGATGCAGAGGTGGTGATTGATACGGGAGCTGATCCGACTTGTGGAACATTGACTAAGTATTGTTTTCCGATGCAGTGTAGCGCATGTTGTCCTGGAGCGGGTTACCGGTGCAATGCGACTGGAGACAGGTGTATAGTTGATCCAAGCTGTATAGAGTAATATAGTTGAAGATATGAGATTTAAGGATGTGAAGGGTTTTACGTTAATGGAGATTTTGGTAGCAATGGCAATTATGGGCATTTTGGCGAGTGTGGGTTATGCTGCTTATGCAGTTAGCTTGGAGAAATCAAGAGATGCTGGTAGAAAATCTGATTTGTCGCAGGTTGCCAGGGCTTTGGAGGCGTATAACAATGATTATGGAGTCTATCCACGAGCTTGTACTGGTGGCGTGGTGGGAGGGTGTAATGATGGCGATGATGCTTGTGCGTGGGGAGGGTCGTTTGAGACGACTGACAAAGTGTACATGAAGCAGTTGCCGGTAGACCCAAAGAATGATTGGACATATGTTTACTTGACCAGTACTGACCGGAGGAGCTATCAGTTGTATACACGGCTTGAGAATGAGCGGGATCCTAATTGGGTTGAGTACACACAAAGCTGTACCGCTATTGGCGAGGCGTGTACTTATGGTATGAGTAGTGCTAATGTTGATTTAGAACCACCATTAAGTACAGAGCCATGCTAAACAAGAATAACAATAAGGGGTTTACGTTGATTGAGTTGTTGGTGGTGGTGGGGATAATTGGAATATTAACGGCTTTAGTGACGGTAAACCTACAAAGCGCCAGAGAGAGGGCTAGAGATGCTCAGAGAAAAGGTGACTTGGATCAAGTGCAGAAAGCTTTGGAGTTGTATAAGAATGATCAAAATCCACAGTCATATCCATCAAGAATTGATTATCAAACAGTGATCGTAAGCGGTGGGTATATGATGGAATTTCCAATAGACCCGACTCACAGGCAGGTCGACGCTTGGCCAGATTATTGGTATTACGCTGATTTAGCGGTTGATCCTTTGGAGTACACACTGATTGCTTGTCTTGAGAACGCAGCTGATCCTGATGCAGATAAAAATAAGCCTGGAGGGTCAAATAACTCGTCAGTGTGTACTAACGGATATAGTTATACTTTAACTGAGCCATAAATATGAAAGATAGAAAAGGTTTTACGCTACTTGAGTTGTTGGTAGTGATTGGAATTATTGGGATTTTGGTGGCGATTGGAACGGTGTCGTATAGTTCGGCACAGAATCGGAGTCGCGATTCGAGGCGAAGACAAGATTTGGAGGCGATTGCTAATGCTTTAGAGGCCTATTACGCGGACAACGCAGTAGCGAAGTATTCATATCCGAGCGCGGCGGACTGTACTGGTTATGAGGATTATTTATCAGCCGGGACGCCAACTGATCCTAAATGGGGATTTGAGTATACTGATCCGACTGCTAACACAAGAAGTGGTGGTACTGGGTCATTTTGTGCTGCAACTGAGTACTGTATTTGTGTGGAGATGGAGGCGGCTGGAGGGGGCAATGCTTACGGTAGGTCAGGAACTGATTGTACCTGGACTGGAACAGGAGACAAGAATTATTTCTGTGTACAAAACAAACAATGAGAATAAAAGAAAATGGTTTTACTTTTGTTGAGTTGTTGGTAGTGGTTACGATTATTGCAGTTATTTCAGGCATTGCGATGGCTAGCTTCTCATCAACAAATGCAAATGCCAGAGATAGTAAGCGTAAAGGTGACCTGGAACAGATAAGAGCGGCGTTGGAGATATGTCGAGCTGAAAGCGGGGCGTATCCAGTGTCTTTAGGAACTGCGATCGTTTGTGGTGCGCAAACTTATCTTGATCCGGTGCCAACCGATCCCAAGGATGGTCAGACGGGTTTTGGATATACATATACATATGTGTCCCCTACTCAGTACACTTTGTGCGCTACAACTATGGAGGGAAGTGGTGAGACTAGTCCGTATTGCTTGAGTAATCCATGATAAGTCGAAGAGTTGGTATAGCTGGTTTTACAATGGTGGAGTTGGTTGTGGCAGTGGGAATAATTGCTTTGTTGTCGGGTATGGGGATGGCAGTTTTTTTGGACTTTAGAGATAAGCGAGCGGGAATTGCGGATATGAAAGTGGTTGAGCAGACACTGCGTGAGGCACAAAGAAAGGCGTTGGCAGGTGAGCGGCCAGTTGAGTGCGGTAGCTTTCCTTTAAGTGGTTATCAGGTAGTTGTTGAGAGTGATGCGGTGGTGATGTCGGCTGTTTGTGCGGGAGCAGTTCCTCCAGAAACCAGGGTTGAGATGAATGATGTGACGTTAAGTAGTACTTTGGGAACGATTGTTTTTGGTTCGGTAAAAGGCGGAGCAACGGCGGCGACAATTACGGTATGCGTGCCTGAGATAAACTATCATTATCAAGTTGAGGTTGGGAGCGCTGGCTTGATAGAGGTAAGCGACGAGCTGCCCGGAGGTTGTTGATATGAAAAGTTTGATTAATCACAACAAAAAACAAGGGCAGTCATTGGTTGAGATAGTGGTAGCGATTGGAGTGATGGGTTTGGTGTTAACTAGTATGGTGATGGCGGTAACAATCGGAATCAAGACAACCAGAGTAGCCAAGGAAAGGGTGGAAGCAAGGCACTTGATTGAAAATAGATTGGAAGAAGCAAGAAGAGAGCGTGACACTGATCCTGATGGTTTTTTTGGATTGGGGAATCGGACCGATCCGACTGAACAAGTTGGAACTAATCCAGTGTACAGCTTGACAACCTCGTATACCGAGATTGTTCCTGGGGAGCAGGTTGAGGTTGAGGTTGAGGTAACATGGGTAGATGGGGCAAATGATTATGTGGTGAAGGGGAGTACTTATTTAAGTAAGTGGGAGATAAGATGATAAAAAAAGTGGGTATTGGCAACAAAGGATTTACATTGATGGAGTTAATGGTGACAGTGGGGATTTTGGGGATGATTATCGTGACGATTATGGGGATGTTTTTTAGATCATTTAGAGGAGGAACTAAGGCAGATACAATAATGACCTTGGATCAAAACGCTCAGATGAGTTTGTCCATTCTGGAGCGGTTTGTGAGAAATGCTCAGTCGGTAAGTGTGGGTGGAGGTGGTTGTCCGGCTACAGGTGATAGTTTGACGGTGGAGAGTTGGGATGGTGGGTCTACGGTTTTCTCATTGGAAAGCGGCCAATTAGCATCTAACGGGGCAGTTATAAGTGGAGAGGCGGTGGTGATCTCTGACCTGGTTTTTGAGTGTGTCAGGTCGCAAGGAATTCCGGATCAGGTGACGGTTAGGTTTAATGCGGTAAGAACAGATGTCGGTGGCGGAGCTGAAACGGAGGCGAGTTACGAATCAGTGATTAACTTAAGAAACTATTGATGTTTGACTCTAAAAGAAGAATTGGTCAGAATGGGTTTATGAAGAATGGTCTACGAGATCAGCAGGGTCAGGTGGCGTTGATAGTGGTATTAGTATTGGTGGTGATGGGAGTGATTGTGTTGTCAGTAGTGAGTCGATCAGTTTCTGATTTGAGATTGGCAGGTGTTGAACAGAGCTCATCTCAGGCCTTGAAGGCGGCGGAAGCAGGTATAGAGGAGGCATTGAGGAACATTAATATTGGTGGATCATTTGAGGGGACAGTGAATGAAGCAAGTTTTGAAACCGAGGCTCAAAGCGAAGGGGCGGATGGTCAGGTGACTAATGTAGCGATCGAGACTGGTGAGGTGGTTGAGGTTAATGTGACTGGTTCGGCAAGTCCGCCTACAAGTTTGGACATATATTGGGCGGATCGAGGTGAGTCAAATGAGTCCCCTACTGGAGCAGTGGAGGTGATTAAGTATCAACAGTTTTCTGGCAGTGATTATCGAACAGTGCATTATGCTTTCGATCCAGATGCAACCAGGGGGGCTTCAAACAACTTTGATGCAGCAACAGTGAACCCGGGAAGTTTTATGGGTGTTAGTTTTGGGGCCAGAGCCAATATACCAATTGTGGCTGAGGATGTGATCGTTAGAGTGAGAATGTTGTATAACCGAGGAAAGATCGGGGTGTCTCCCTTGCCTGTTGGATCGCTGTTACCTGATCAGACATATAGGATTGTCTCTACGGGATCAACAACGGATGGTGTGGTTCGAAAAGTTGAGGCGGTAAGAACTTTACCGGTGTTGCCGGTTGTTTTTGATGCGGCCTTGTATTCAGGTGGTCAGTTAACTCAGACTAATTAAGGTTTTTTGGTGTGTTGTGGATGTTGATGATGTTATGATAAGAGTATGCCTGCTCGTTTGGGAATTGATCTAGGGAGTTCTAGTATTAAGTTAGCTAAGGTTAACGGGAAAAAAGTTGAGGTTCTGGGAATGATTAGCAACCCGGTGGGTAAGGTAATGGTGGAGACAGAAAAGGAAAGAGATGCTTTGGCTGAGGTAATCAAACGGATGGTGGTTGAGCATAAGATTAGCGAGAGGCGTTTTAGGATTGTGGTGCCGGAAAGTGTGGTTTATTCGAGAGTAATTAATTTACCAGTGTTGTCGGACGCGGAGCTGTCGAGTGCGATCAGATGGGAGGCAGAGCAATATATTCCTGTTCCGTTAGATGAGGTTGAGTTATCTTGGGAGGTGGTCGATCGGCCAGTTAAGCGGACAGGAGGGGAAAAGATGAGGGTTTATTTAGCGGCTGCAGACAAAAAGCTAGTCAATGGTTTAATGGAGGTGTTTGCAGAGATTGGTTTGGAGCCGGAGCGGATTGAACCGGAATTAGTGACGACCTCAAGGGCGATAGCATTGGAGAGAAAGCTAACAGGGGCGACCATGGTGGCGATTATGGGAGCGACTGGAATGGGAATTGGGGTATTTGAAAATGATCAACTTTTGTTTGTATATAAGTTTGGTTCGGGTGGAGTAGCTTTGACCAGGTCGATCACAGCAAGTTTGCAGTTAACACTGCAACAGGCTGAGGAGTACAAGAGAACGTATGGAGTACAGAGTAATGTTTTGGAGGGTAAGTTACTCTTGGCGATGAAGCCAGTGCTTGATGGTGTAATTGGCGAGATGAAGCGAGCGGTAAGTTATTATACCCAGAGTTTTCCAGGTGGGCAGATGGCTAGAGTTATTATTGCTGGAGGTGTGGCATTGACTCCTGGATTGGTTCAATGGATGACGGCTCAGTTAGGTGTTGAGGTAGCGATTGGCAACCCATTTGAGGGTTTGGAGGTAACAGGTGATCAGGCAAAATTAGGGGCTGTCTATGCACCGGTAATTGGAGCAACGGCTCGAGGGTAGTTAAGATGATTAGTGTTAATTTAGCGTCAAAAGAGGTTTTAAAGATTGCTAAGGCTAATCAGTTAATTGATCGGCTTAAGTTGGCATCGATATTGGCTATAGTTGTGTTTGTAGTAATTGTGGGATTGGTTTATGGATACTTCTTCCTGACTAATAGGCAGGTGGCTTCGGTGAGTAGTGATATTGAGCTGGTAAGTGGGCAGATTACTCAAATGGCGGAGACTGAGTTGTGGTATAGGAGATTACTGTCGGTGGCTGAAGAAGCAGATCGGTTGGTGAGCTTGCGCAAGGACTTTGCGGGAGTGCTGCTTGATGTCTATGATTTATTACCTGATGAGGTGACGATTGAGGCGGTTAGATTTGAAGGGGATGTGGTGGTGGTGGAGATAATGACAAATGGGGTGCAGGCGATGAGTGGGGCTTTGGCGGTATTGTCTACCGTAACGGTTCAAGATAGCGCTAGGTTTGATGAGGTGGCGTTAAGTTCGGTGAGGAGAAATGACCAGGGTTTGTATATATTAAGAATTGAGTTAGGTTTGAGGGAGGCAATATGAGAGAGTCAAAGGTAAGCAGTAAAGACGGGAAGCAACAGTCAACGATTTTGGGAATGGAGTTGGGTATCGATGTTGATAAAAGGGTGCTTAAGTCGGTTATGGTATTGGTGTTGGAATTGGGGGTAATGGTGGCTATTGGGTTAATGTTCTTGGTTCCAAAATGGAACGAAGTGGTTGGGATGAGAAATAATTTAAGTAAACAACAAGAGCAGCTTAGAGGTTTGCGTAATAAACTGGCAATTTTAGAGCAGTTTGAGGTGGAACGTGCTGGCTATGAGACAGTTTTAGGTATGGCTTTTCCACTTAATAAAGATGTGGGGACTGCTTTAAGATCGCTTAGAACATTGGCTAATGATGCGCGTATTGAGATAGTTGGATATAGGGTTGATCCAGTAATGATTGAGGAAGATGAAAATGACAAGCCTAAAAGTCAAGGTTTAACGGCTGCACCAACACCAGCTTTGGCATTGCCTAGTAGTGGAATGCCAGCTAAAAGTGAGGCAAAGGCGGAAGGGTTTATGATGGAGGTGACGATTTCTGGAAGTGCTTTGGCGATTCAGGATTTTTTGGATAGAGTGGGGCGATCACTGCCGCTTAAGGTGGTGGAGAATGTGGTTATTGCACGAGGTGAGGAGGTTAAGCAAGAATCGGGAGAAATACTTGAGATGAGGCTGGAGATAAGAAACTATTATTTGCCGATGACGTCTAAGGCTAATCCTACTGGGATTTTAAGGGCATTAAAGGATGAGGAGATAGAAACAATTGAGACAATACGTGGTTATAGAGGGGTAGATACAGGAGTTTCCGGAGAGGGAGAGACTGTGCCACTGGGTAACCAGAATTTATTTGGAGAATAGAACCTGAGTCGTCTTTTATATTTATAGCGATAGCGAGATACTTCGTAGCTTAGGCCTTTGGTTGGCTTTAGCCTTAGGAGACTTCGATGCTTATTCAGTTTGAAGGTCGATGCCCTCTTCAGGAGTAGATTCCTGAGTAGATGCGATTTCTTCTGGTTGAGTTTCAGGGATATCTGAGGTAGTAAACTCGTCTTCCTGATTTAAGTCTGAAGCGGTTTCTTCTGGGGTGTTGACTGGTTTGTCACCACTATCGAGGACATCGATGTTGACTCTGACGCCTTGCTTAATAGCAATGATGCGGGCAATCTGACGAATTGATTTGATGACTTTACCGCTTTTACCAATGACGCGTCCGACATCTTCTGGATGGGTCTGGATGGTGACATTGACGAGACCGTCTTGATTGGTCTCTTCTATCTTAACCTCTTCGGGATGATTAACAATATTGGGGATGATGTACTCAAGGAGTTGTTTCATTTTTGTTTGGCTACTAATTGACGGACAGTGTTGGTGGGTTTGGCACCTTTGGTGATCCAGTCGGCGTAGCGTTTTTTATCAATTGTTAATTTATTTTTAGGGTCATTGGGATCATAGTTACCAAGAAGGTCAATGTATTGACCAGTTAGCTTGGATCGTTTTTCAGCCACAACTACTCGGTAGTAAGGTTGATTGCGTTTGCCGGTACGGGAAAGTTTTATTTTTAGCACGGATAAAAGGATGAGTAGTGGTTTGTAAGTGTATTCAAGTGATTGGTGTTTAGTGGATTGAATTATATCAAATTTACGATTTTCGAGCAAGGCGTTGGGTGTTTTTAAGAGCTTGACGGGCGGCGTCTTGTTGGGCGGCTTGCTTGTTTTTACCCTTGCCGGTGGCAAGAGGTTGATGATTGACACTGACAGTGACGGTAAAGGTTTTATTATGATCTGGACCGGTTTCACTATCAGTGCTGTAGACTGGTGAGGTGAAGCCTAATTCCTGAACCTTCTCTTGAAGTAAGCTCTTGGGATCTTTGAGGTTATCGCTGTCAAGAATATTTTCAGCTAAAGGTAGAATGTGGCGATGGATGAAGTCTTGGGCTGACTGCAATCCCCCATCAAGGTAGATAGAGCCGATGATAGCTTCGGTGGTATTGGCAAGTAAGGAGATGTTGTGGCGGCCACCAGACTTCTCTTCGCCTTTGCTCATATAGAGATACTCACCTAAATTTAGTTGAGTGGCTACCTTGGCTAAAGATTCAGTACGAACAATGGCAGAGCGAGCAGCAGTAAGAGTGCCTTCTGGCTCGTCAGGTTTTTGAAGGTATAGGTATTCAGAGATAACAAGTTCTAATACCGCGTCGCCAAGAAACTCTAGCCTTTCGTTAGAAACTGACTGGTTGGATTCGTTTAGGTACGAACGGTGACTAAGGGCGGTTTTAAGGAGTTGTATATCTTGGTAGTGATGACCAAGTGAGTTTTGGAGTTGGTCAAGATTGGGGTTCGTCATGGTCTGGAGTTGATTCATCGGATAATTTTTCTGGATTGGAAGATTGATCGATATCTTGATCTCTGTTGGTGGCTTTAAGAGCGCTGGCTAGAACTCCGTTGATAAAACTACCAGATGATTGACTGCCATAGCGCTTACCGATTTCGATGGCTTCGTCAATGATTACTTTGGGTGGAGTGTCTTTTTTGTTTAACATTTCGTAAATGGCGAGACGAAGAACAGACAGGTCGATACGGTTGATTTGGGAGAGAGGCCATTCAGGGGCACACTGGGTGATGATTTGATCAATGTTGTTTTGCTGAGATGCAACCTTTTGAGCAAGTTTGGATGAGGTTTCTTGTTCTGGGTGGAAGGTATAAGAGAATAAAGCCTTGACAGCTTTGATGCGGCGTAGGTGGCGAGGGTCGTGAGCAGTCTTCAATTTAGTAAAGTGGAACTAATTTTCTTTTGAAGTGCTTAAGGAACGAAGGTGTTTGTTCTTGACCGGATTTAGATTTTTAAGTTTGGTGACGTGTTCTGCTTTGCGTACGGCGCGGCGAATGCCTTTGCGACGAGTTGAGTGTTTGCGTTTGGGTGTAGGAGCCATATTTTGGATATATAAGATTGATAGACTGGTTGTATTTTAGTTGGGTGAGGTTGTTTTTGCAAGATTCGGGTTTAGAGAGACGAGAAGCTGTTGAGGTTGTGGTTTAGGTAATAAAATTAGTTGCTGGGCAATTTGCTTAGCTTGTTTGTTAAGATCTGCGTTCCAGAACTGAGGGAATTGAGTGTCGAGGTGTCCGCTTTGGGCGGTACCGAAGATCTCCCCTGCCCCTCTTAATTGGAGGTCAAGTTTGGCTAAAGTCAGACCGCGTTGATACTTCTCCATAAGTTTTAGGCGGTGAAGCGAGGTGGTTGATATTTCAGAGCTAAAGAGAAGGCAAAAAGATTGGTGCTCTCCCCTACCGACCCGACCTCTGAGTTGGTGGAGTTGAGATAATCCGAAGCGTTGAGCCCCTTCGATGACCATAATATTGGCGTTGGGTATGTCTATGCCAACCTCGATGACTGGAGTGCTGACCAGAATGTCGTACTTTTTAGATTTAAACTCTTTAAGAATCGTGTTTTTCTGTTCGGGCTTCATTTTTCCATGTAGAAGGGCAATTTTGAGATCGGGAAAGACCTGTTGGAGGTGTTGATACTCGCTGGTGGCTGCCTTAACGGTTTTAAGACTTTCACTGGATGAGTTTTCAATTAGAGGACAAATGAAGAAGGCTTGGGTTTTTCTGGTAGTAATTTGCTGCTTGATCCATTGATACGCTTGTGGTCGTTTGTTTTCCGAGACAACCTTGGTTTTGACGGGCTTGCGATTCTTGGGAAGAGTGTTGATGTTGCTGATTTTAAGGTGGCCATATAGGGACAGGGCAATAGTTCGTGGAATTGGAGTAGCGCTCATGGTAAGAAGGTGAGGTGTTGAGATTGAGTTAAAGAAGGATGAGCGTTGGAGAACGCCGAAGCGATGCTGTTCGTCAATGATAACTAAACCAAGCTTTTGATTTTGGATAAGCTCTGGTCGGTGTAATAAGGCGTGTGTGCCGATGACCAGGGGGGCGGTGGGTAACTTCTTTTTAGATTGTCCAGTGACAAGTAGTGGCTTGATTGAGAAGGATTTAAGCAGTTGGGAGAAGGATTGGTAGTGTTGTTCTGCTAGGACTTGAGTGGGGGCAAGAACAAGGGTTTGAAAGCCTTGTTTCACTACTTGTAGAGCAGCCGAGACGGCGACAATGGTTTTGCCTGAGCCAACATCGCCTTGGAGAAGCCGGTTCATGGGGATGGTTTGTTTTAGGTCCTTGAATACATCGTTAATGGCTTGTTGTTGGTCTGTGGTTAGATCGAAATCTAGTTTTTTGAGTAGTTGGTTATGAAGTAATGGGGTGGTAGATATAGGGGTGGTGGATCGCTGCTGCCAGTCTAGTTGAGTGAGAGCGGATTTAAGATAGATACTGATTAGATCATTAAGGCTTAGGCGTTTTTGGGCTAATTCAAGTTGCTTTTGAGTGTCTGGAAAGTGGATTTGATGGTAGGCGGAGTTAAGGTCTATGGGTAGGCTTGATTTAAGAGAAGGGGGAAAAATCTCTTTAATGGTGAGCGATGAGAGAACTAGACTGATTTTGTGACGGAGCCATTTATGGGAAATGCCGGCGGTAAGCGGGTAGAGAGGAATAATGCGGTTGGTGTGGAGTTGTTCTTTTTTAACTGGTTCGAAGTCTGGTGAGTTGAGGATTAGTTGGTTTCTGAATTGATCAACTTGGCCGGTGAAATAGTATTGCTGTTTGGGGATAAGAGAGTTAGTAAGATATGGTTGGTTAAACCAGGTTAGTTGAAGTGATCCAGTAGAGTCAGTAACAGTGGCTTTTTGGAGGGTTTTTCGATTGGGAAGTCTAACAGAAGTTAGTGAGACAAGGGTGGCCTTAAGACAGACCTCTTGGTCTGGTTCGAGTTTGTTGATGGGGGTGGTGTGTGAGTAATCAAGATAACGGGAAGGGAAGTGGTTGATGAGGTCAGAAATAGTGTTGATATTAAGTTTCTGGAGTCGTTTTTGGTAAGCTGGACCGACTCCGGGCAGATTGGCAACAGAGTGATTAAGCCGCATGGTTAGTAGAGAAAGAGAGGTAAGAAGGAGGAGGCTAGTAGAGCTAGGCTGGAGATAACGATAATGAAGGAGAAGATACGTTTGCGTTTTTTGGTGAGTCGCATAAGGCTAATTATAACGAGAAGTTAGAGAGATTCAAAAGCAAAAAGATGATAAAATTTTGGTTATGATGCGCAGGTATGGTCGTTATAGTAGTTGGTCGAGAAGAGGAAATAGGTTTGGTCGGCAGATTGATAACTTCAAGAAATGGTTGACGCCTGTGAGGTTGGCCAAGCTTATGTTTGTGGGTTTGGTAGTGGGAACACTGACCATGTTTGGGCTGTTTGCTTGGTACTCGCGTGATTTGCCCAACCCAAATGAGATTCAACGGGATAGGGGTTTTTCTACTCAGATTTTAGACCGTGAGGGTAAAGTCGTTTTGTTTGATGTATACGAGGAAGAGAATCGAAAGTTTACGCCGATTGAGGAGATACCAGATGACTTAAAGAAGGCAACGGTGGCGATTGAGGATAAGGATTTTTATAAACACCAAGGATTTGATGTTTTAGGTATGGTTAGAGGTATGAGCCGGTTATTTACCAGAGGAAGAGCTCAGGGAGGATCAACATTGACTCAGCAGCTGGTTAAAAATGTTTTGTTGACTAGTGATAGGAGTATTAGCCGTAAGTTGAAGGAGTTGGTGTTGGCAGTACAGATAGAGAGGAAGTTTAGCAAGGATGAGATCTTGCAGATGTATTTGAATGAGGCTCCTTATGGAGGAACAGCCTGGGGAATCTCAGCAGCAGCTCAGCAGTATTTTGCTAAGGAGCCTAAGGATCTTGATTTGACTGAGTCGATAATTCTGGCCGGAATGCCTCAGGCGCCTAGTCGGTATTCTCCTTATGGCAAGGATCCGTTGGCTTATGTTGCCAGAGCAACGGCGGTAGCAAGAAGAATGAGGGAGGAAGGGTTTATCAGTGAGGAGCAGGAGAAAGAGGTGGTGGATAAGCTTCCGGGGGTAAGTTTCTTGTCTGAAAAAAGCTCGATTAAGGCGCCACACTTCGTGATGTATGTTAAGGATCAGCTGGAAGAGATGTATGGCGAGGAGATGGTAACGGGGGGAGGATTGAAGGTAACCACTAGTTTGAATTGGGAGTTGCAGGAAGCGGCGCAGAATATAGTGGCAGAGGAGATTGAGAAAGTGGTTGATACGCTGGCGATTAGTAACGGGGCGAGTGTGGCCGTTGATGCTAATAGTGGTGAGATCTTGTCGATGGTGGGCTCAAAAGATTTTTTTGCGGAAGATATCGACGGACAAGTAAACGTGACCTTGTCCTTGAGACAACCGGGATCAGCGATCAAGCCAGTCACTTACGCAACCGCTTTTGCTGAAGGGTACTGGCCTGGAAAAACCTTGGTTGATGTGGTGACTGAGTTTCCTGGGGGAAATGGAGAGAAATATGAGCCGAAGAACTATGATGGAGAAGAACACGGCCCGGTTCATTTGCGAGAAGCATTGGGGTCATCACTTAATATTCCGGCGGTGAAGTTGTTGGCTTTGGTTGGGGTTAAGGATAACTTGGAGATGG
>Ga0172375_10001954_pt1 | contig 32747 bp, 27 predicted proteins | sample LakKiv1m_FD_114537 | JGI IMG/M metagenome (GOLD analysis project Ga0172375, IMG submission 114537) | Freshwater microbial communities from Kabuno Bay, South-Kivu, Congo - kab_092012_11.1m | ecosystem: Environmental > Aquatic > Freshwater > Lake | place: Democratic Republic of the Congo... | reverse complement strand
TTGGCGAGGGCGGCGGCCTCGTCCGTGTCGAGTTTCTCGGCGTTGCGCAGGAAGAGGCGGCGGTTGCCTTTGACGGCCTCGAGGGTGGCCGCGTCCATGTCGCGCGAGACCCTGCGGCGCACCTTGTCGAGGCGGTCGTAGACCTGTCAATTTTGGGGTTGGACAATCTTCCCGTGCACGCGATACGCTTGACGAATCGCTGGAAATGTCCATTGCGAACAATAAAAGAAAGATGCCGACATGAAACTGTTTCGCCTCTGCGTCACACTCGCGTTAACGGCCGGTTGTGCGTTTGCTTTCGACAACAAAGCGCTCTATCCGCAGTCGCTCGTCAGCACCGGCGACCTCAGCCGTGTCTGGGCTGTCTTGGCCAAAGCCGAGCGGGGCGAGAAGGTAACCGTGGCCGTCATCGGGGGATCCATCACCCAAGGTGCCAAAGCCACCAAACCCGAGTTCCGCTATGGCGACCGCATCGCGCAATGGTGGCGCGCGCGTTTCCCGAAGACGGAAATCTCTTTCGTCAACGCCGGCATCGGTGCCACGGGATCGAATTTCGGCGCACTCCGCGCCCAGCGCGACCTGCTCTCCCACCGGCCGGATTTCGTGGTCGTCGAGTACGGCGTCAACGACGGCAACACCCAGGCGGCCGCCGAGACGTTGGAAGGACTCGTTCGACAAATCCTCAAGCAGCCGCAGGCACCCGCCGTCGTCCAGCTTGTCATGATGCACCGGGGCGGCGGCAACGCGCAGGAGTGGCACGGCAAAGTCGGCCGCCATTATGCGCTTCCCATCGTCAGTTTCCGCGACGCCCTCTGGCCGGAGATCAAGGCGGAGCGGCTCCCCTGGGAGACCGTGATGGCCGACGAGGTCCACCCCAACGACCTTGGCCATGCCTGCGCCGCCGAATACGTGGACAACCTGTTGGAAGCCGCTTGGGCGGCCCGCCCCGCGCGTCCGCCCGCCGCATCACCGATGCCCGCGCCGCTGTTCAGCGACCTTTACGAATTCACCGCTCTCTTCGAGGCACCGGACTTGAAGCCGACTGCCAGTTCCGGCTGGATCTTCGACGCCACCGAAAAGAGCTGGCACAGCGACAAGCCCGGCAGCGCGATTGGGTTCGAGATCGAGGGTACGGCCATTTTCTCGATGCACTTCGTGGTCAAACGCGCCATGGGCAAAGCCAAAGTCCAAGTCGACGACGGGGCTCCCGTCGTCTTAGACGGCTGGTTCAACCAGACTTGGGGCGGTTACCGCTCGACCAACCTGCTGGCCAAGGATCTCAAGCCCGGCAAACACCGCGTGCGCTTCGAAGTGCTCGCCGAAAAGGACGCCGACAGCGACGGACACGAATTCAAACTCTTCGGCCTCGGCTCCGCCGGTCTCAACCGGTGAGGAGGTGGGACGGTGTTGGAACAGGAGTTCTGACCGAAGAAAATCGTCATGCGCAAAACAACCGGTAAATATATATTATCTGAAAAGAACTTTCTTTTCAACCGATTTCACTTGTCAAGTTTGGCTTAGAACTGTTAGACTTTTTTTTGCAGGCATATTATGGCAGGTATTATTTCGCTTCTGGTAGTCGTTCCTTTTATTCTTGGGCTGATGCTTCTCGCCATCCGCTCGCAGCGCGTCCGGAGCCCCATCGTGGGTGCGGGTGTCGCTTTTGTCGTTCTCGGTTCGCTGTACCTTGCCTTGCCCGGGGTACCCGCACGCGTTGCGGGGCTCACAGTCCCGCCGGAAACGGTGAGCCGCGTCATGCAGGGAATCGAAGCGCTGATTACGATCTACCTCTTGTCGGTGGGCATCCGTATGCGCCGCCCCCTCATCGCAGTGCTGGCGCTGGCGCAGGCCGGCGTCTTGGCGGCGGCCGAACTGGGCGGCGGACACCACCACGCCGAAGCGGGAGTGTACGTGGTCGTCGACCAGTTCTCGGTCATCCTTGCCCTCATCATCGGGATCGTAGGCGGCCTGATCTGCCTATATGCGTTGGACTACATGGAGCAGTTCCATGCCCATCATTTCCCTGAAATGCCCGACAAGCGCCCCAGTTTCTTCGCGACCCTCTTTGTGTTCCTTGGCGCGATGTTCGGCCTCGTCTTCTCCAATAATCTCTTCTGGATCTATTTCTTCTGGGAGATCACGACGCTCTGTTCGTTCTGGTTGATCGGGTACAAAGGCAATGCGGAATCGATCAACAACGCCTGCCGCGCCCTCTGGATGAATCTGGTCGGCGGCTTGGGTTTCGCCAGTGCGCTCTTTTTCTTGGCGCGCGGCGGTCATCCGGTCGCGGTCGACCAACTCGTCAAGGCCGTTCCGGCCGCTGTTCTGCTGCCGGTGGCCCTGCTGGTCTTCGCCGGCATCACCAAGTCTGCCCAGATGCCCTTCTCGTCCTGGCTGCTGGGTGCCATGGTCGCCCCCACCCCCGTTTCGGCCCTGCTGCACTCCAGCACGATGGTCAACGCCGGCGTGTACCTCGTCCTGCGCATGTCCCCCGTTCTCCAGCATACCGCGGCGGGCCTGCTGGTGGCCTTGGTGGGCGCCGTGACATTCCTCATCACGTCTCTCGCGGCCATCACCGCCAGCGACGCCAAGAAGGTCCTCGCCTACTCGACCATCGCGAATCTGGGGTTGATCATCATGTGCGGCGGCATCGGCACGCACGAGGCCGTCTGGGCAGGCGTGCTTCTGATCATCTTCCACGCGATCGCGAAAGGCCTCCTCTTCCTGTGCGTCGGTCTGGTCGAGCACAAGATCGACAGCCGCAACATCGACGACATGGCGGGCATGGTCCTTCGGATGCCGCGGGTCGCCGTCATGCTTCAAATCGGCATGGCGGGCATGTTCCTTGCGCCGTTCGGCATGCTGATCAGCAAATACGCGGTTTTCCGCGCGGTCTTGGACTCGATGCCCCTCATGGCGGTCTTCGTGGTGTTCGGCAGCGCCGCAACGCTCTTTTTCTGGCTCAAGTGGATGGGCATTCTCCTGATGGTCTCCGGGCCGACCGAGAACGTCGAGAAGGACGTCGGCACCGGCAAATGGGCCGCGCTCTACACGCTGGCGGCGCTGACGTTTGCCACATGCATGCTCTTCCCTCTGCTCTCCTCCTATCTCGTAGAGCCTTACGTCAAGGCGCAGTACCATCTCGCGCAGTTCTCGGCGTTGAGCCAAGGCAATGTGATCATCATGATCAGCATGCTGGGGCTGATCTGCCTGTTCCCGCTCAGCTTCTTCAACTACGGGCGCAACGTCAAGGTGGTCGACCCCTATCTGGCAGGTGCCAACACGGACGCCGGCGTCTCCTTCACGGGATCGGCCGGCACCGTGCGCGACATGTCGATGCGCAACTATTATCTCGCTTCCCTTCTTCCAGAGGATAAGTTGACGAAGACCGGCGTCGTCACCGCCTGCCTGTTGTTGGCCGGATTGTTGCTGAAGGTGGTGTTCGCATGAGTCCGTGGCTGAGAGTTCTGATCTATCTGGTGGTGGCCCCTCTGGCGGGCGGTCTGTTGGCGGGCATCGATCGCAAGCTCTCTGCGCGCATGCAGGCTCGCATCGGGCCGCCGCTTCTGCAGCCGTTCTACGACGTGGCCAAGCTGTTCAGCAAGGAACGCATCGTGGTGCGCCGTTCGCAGAACTTCTACATCGTCTTTTTCTTCCTGTTCACGGTGTTCACGGGCGCGCTCTTCTTCTGCGGCTCGGACCTGCTGCTCGTGTTCTTCGCGCTGACCCTGTCGGGCATCTTCTTCGTGCTCGGCGCCTACAAGGCCAGTTCGCCGTACAGTTTCGTCGGTGCGTCGCGCGAGCTGCTTCAGATGATGGCCTACGAGCCGGCCGTGCTGCTGACCGCCGTCGGGCTCTACATGGTGACGCACACTTTCGCCGTGGACACGATCATCGGCTCCTCCACCATGCCCGTGCTTCTTCTTCCGGGCATCTTTCTGGCGCTGATGTACGCGATGGAAATCAAGTTCCGCAAGTCGCCCTTCGATCTCGCGACCTCGCACCACGCCCATCAGGAACTGGTCCGCGGCATTACCACTGAGTTCTCGGGGCCTACGCTCGCGCTGATCGAGATTTCCCACTGGTACGAGAACGTCATGCTGCTCGGCTGGATATTCCTTTTCTTCAGTATCCACTGGGCCGTCGGACTGGTCGCGACCGCCCTGATGTTCTTTCTGTTGCTCGTCGTCGACAACGTCTGCGCGCGCGTCAAGTGGCAGTTCGCCCTCCGCAGTGCGTGGCTCATGACGTTTGTGCTCGGATGCGGCAACGTCCTCGTCCTCTGGCTATTGGATGTGTCCGGTCTCATGAAACTGTGAGTTGAGTAGGAACCCTCTCCATGTCTGGTCTGCAAAAATCACCCTGGGTCATCCATTACGACGCGTCGAGCTGCAACGGATGCGACATCGAAGTTCTCGCCTGCCTTACGCCGGGCTTCGATGTGGAGCGCTTGGGCATCGTCAACACGGGCAATCCGAAACACGCGGACATTTTCCTCGTTACGGGCTCGGTCAACGCGCAGAATCGCAGCGTCGTGCGCAATATCTATGACCAAATGCCTGAGCCCAAAGTCGTCGTCGCGCTCGGCATCTGCGCCTGTTCGGGCGGCATCTTCCGCGAGTGTTACAACGTCTCGGGCGGCGTCGATGCGGTCATCCCGGTGGACGTCTACGTGCCTGGCTGTGCCGTCCGCCCCGAGGCCATCATCGATGGTGTCGTCCGGGCGCTGGGCATCCTCGAGGCCCGCCGAGCGGCCATGGCCGCTTCCGCCACCGCGACCGGCGTCATGCTGGTCCAGCGCGCGACGGCCGCCGACCTCCCCGAACTGCTCGCGATTCAAAAGATCGCCTACCAGAGCGAGGCCGAAATCTATGGCGACACCAGCCTGCCAGCCCTTCGCCAGTCGCTGGCCGAGATAACGGAAGACTTCGACCGCATGGTCTTCCTCAAGGGCGTGGTCAACGGCAAGATTGTCGCCTCCATCCGCGGCTATCAGGACGACCAGGGCGCCGCTCATTTCCTGCGCCTCAGCGTCCTCCCCTATTTCCGCGGACGCGGGCTCGGCATCCGGCTGACCGCTGCCATCGAGCAGGAATTCAGCAAGGCCTCCCGCTACGAAATCTTTACGGGCCACCGGAGCGCAACCAACATCCACATCTACGAGAAGATGGGATACAAGCGCTTCAAGAACGAGCCCTTCAACGCCAACGTCGAATGGGTTTATATGGAGAAGAAATCGTCATGAGTGAAGACCAACCCATCGTCGCGGTCACCCCCGACACCTTGGTCGCCGAAGTCAAGGCCCGCCAAGAACAGGGTTGTCGTCTGGTCCAGATCGGCGCGACTCTGTTGGGCGACACGCTCGAAGTGAACTACAGCTTCGACCGCCAAGGAGCGTTCTCCAATCTTCGCCTCACGCTCCCTGCCTCCGGCGCGAAACTCCCGAGTGTCAGCAGCGTCTACTGGTGCGCATTCCTTTACGAAAACGAGATTCACGACCTGTTCAACGTCACGTTCGACGGTCTGGTCCTTGATTTCAAGGGCACCCTGTACAAGACGGCCGAGCCCTTTCCCTTCGCGAGGGCGACCCCCGGCGTCTCCACCTCTGTCGTTCAACCCACTGCCTGAGATTCGTTATGGCCACACGCACCATCATCCCGTTCGGCCCCCAACATCCGGTCCTGCCGGAACCGATCCATCTCGACCTTGTGGTCGAAGACGAGACGGTCGTCGAAGCCATTCCGTCCATCGGCTTCATCCACCGCGGACTCGAACGGCTCGTTGAAAAACGCGAGTATGCCGAATTCGTTTACATCGCCGAGCGCATTTGCGGCATCTGCAGTTTCATCCATGGACAGGCCTATAGCCAAGGCATTGAAACCATCATGGGCATTGAGGTCCCTCCCCGTGCGCGCTACCTGCGCACGATCTGGGGCGAACTCTCCCGTATCCACAGTCACTTGCTCTGGCTCGGACTCATGGCCGACGCCATGGGGTTTGAGAGCCTCTTCATGCACGCGTGGCGCGTGCGCGAACGCGTGCTGGACGTCATCGAGGCCACCACCGGGGGCCGCGTCATTTTCGGCACCTGCAAAGTCGGCGGCGTGCGGCGCGACATCGACGCCGCCGCCATGCAGAACCTTTTGGCCGCGCTGGTCGAGGTCGAGCGCGAAACGCACGAGATCGTCCAAGTCTTCATGAACGACAACACCATCAAGCACCGCCTCTGCGGTGTTGGCGTCCTTTCACGCGACGAGGCCCACACCCTCGGCTGCGTGGGCCCCACCATGCGCGCGAGCGACATCGCGCAAGACATGCGCACCCTCGGCTACGCCGCCTACGGCGAACTCGCCTTCAAGCCCATCACCCGCACCGAGGGCGACTCCTACGGCCGCTGCGCTGTCCGGTGTGACGAGATCTTCCAGTCAATCGACTTGATCCGCCAAGCGGTGGTCAAGATTCCCGGTGGCGACATCGCCGTCAAAGTCGTCGGCGCTCCCAACGGCGAACATTTCGTGCGCGTGGAGCAGCCGCGCGGCGAAGTGATCTACTACCTGAAGGGCAACGGCACCAAGAACCTCCAGCGGTTCCGCGTGCGCACGCCCACGTTTGCCAACATTCCGGCGCTCGTGAAGATCCTCCAGGGATGCAGCCTGGCGGACGTGCCGGTCCTCGTCCTCACCATCGACCCCTGCATCAGTTGTACGGAGCGCTAAACCATGTCCCTTTTCAGCATGTCCGGATTGGTGATGAAGTGGCTGTGCCGCAAGCCCTACACGAACCGTTATCCTTTCGAACCGCGTCAGCCGCTCCCCGGATCGCGGGGCTCCTTGGACGTCAAGCTGGACACCTGTATATTCTGCACCATCTGCGCCAAGCGCTGTCCCACGCAGGCCATTGAAGTCGACCGCGCCGCCAAACATTGGACGTTCGACCGCCTGCGCTGCATCTCCTGCGGCAGTTGCGTCGAGGCATGCCCGAAAAAGTGCCTGTCGCTGAACACCGCCCATGGCGTACCCACGGTCACCAAGGACCGTGAGTGTTTCGCCTGAGCCTTCCCCCGGTCACCAGTTCAGTGCGACCAGCTCGAAGTAGGCCTTCGGATGCGCGCACGCCGGACAGACGTCGGGCGCATCCGTCCCCACGTGAATGTAGCCGCAGTTGCGGCAGCGCCAGACGGTCATCGGATCGTCCCGTTTGAACACGGTCCCCTTCTGGATGTTCGCGGCCAGCGCCCGATACCGTTCGCCGTGGAATTTCTCCGCGATCGCAATGCTTTCCATGCTCTTCGCGATCTCTTCAAAGCCCTCCTCGCGGGCCACCATGGCGAAGTCTGGATACATGTGCTGCCACTCGTACTCCTCGCCCTCGGCCGCGTGCCCCAGATTGTCCACCGTCTTGCCGATCACGCCCGCCGGAAGGGCCGCGCAGACTTCCACCTCGCCGCCCTCCAAGAACTTGAACAGCCGCTTGGCGTGTTCCTTCTCCTGATTGGCCGTTTCCTCAAAAATCGCCTCGACCTGGACGAACCCCTCCTTCTTCGCCTGCGCCGCCCAGTACGTATAGCGGTTGCGCGCGGCCGATTCGCCGACAAAAGCCGTCAACACATTCTTTTCAATGATCGTCGCATCCGGCGTACCGCTGCGCCCTTCGACCGTGTTTTGCCCGCAGGCGACTCGAACGTCGGGCGCATCGATTTGAAGCGCGACCGTCGGGGGCTTCGCCGCGTTCACGAACGACCAGTTATAGGCGTGGTTGCGGCGAACCACCGCGAGGTCCGCGCCCTCGGCCACGTGATACGCCACAGGCGCGTCGCGCACGACATTGAACTCGACGACCGTCCCCACGACGGAGGCCGAAGGATCGCGGGCCGCATCGCGTTTGCGGCTCGTCAGGATCACGCCGTTCTGGCGCGAGGCGACAAACGAATTGTGGCGCAGCACGTTCCCGAGCGCGCGCGGAAACTCGATCGGCAGCCCCGCGCCGTCGCCGCTCGTGACCAGAGCGCCGTCGCTGCACACATCCGTCCGGTTGCCTTCCGCCACGTTCCAGAAGAGCGGACTGATGCCGCGATTCCACGTGCGCGGCATGGAGGAAGCCAGCGTCGTGCCGTTTGCGTAGAGGAAGAGTCCCGGCTTGCGCTGGCGCTCGACCGTGTTGTCGGCAACAACGTTCTCGACGCACGAAATCCAAAGCTGGATGCCGGTCATACCATCCGGCGTGCGGTTGCCGACGATCAGATTCTGATAGAACATCGTGCCGACCGCGACTACGGACCCGGCCTGCGGCGCGACGCGCCATGGGCGGTCCACCAGCAGACGGCACCCCTCGCGACCGATCACGCGGCGCGTCTGCCCCTGGCCCGCCCCCGCGAAGACCGTCACGAAATACTCACCGAGCGGCGGCTCGACCGAACCGTCGTCGGCTGTCGGCGGCCAGAAGGGCGTCTCGCGTCCCTGCGCGTCGTGCGGCAACTGGTCGCGTTTGGCACTGCCAAGCCGTGTGTCGGGCGTGTCCGGCAACACGGCGGGAAGGGTCACGCCGCCTGCGTCCGCGCCCGCGAGCGGTCCGAAAAACATCGTGCGGTGGTTGCCCTCGAAGAGAATCGTCTCGCCCACGTTCTGGTCCGTGCCCGCCACCCCACCGAAGCGCGCCTGGCCGGACTGACCGGCCGACTCGACGCCGTTGTGCGCGATCCAGTTCTGCACGACCGAACCGTGTCCGGTGGAGAACCAAAGCAGGCGGCGCGCGGTCGGTCCGCCCGCCCCCGCGCCCGGCGGCGACGCGACGACGTTGCGCTCGACCACGCAGTGTTCGATCGGCTCGCAGCGCCCGAGAATCGCCGCCTCGGAATTGCCTCCGAAGCGGGTGACGGAAACAAGCCGGTTGTCGGCGAATGTCGACTCGCGCGCCCCCGAGAGAAAGAGCGGCGTGCGGCCCCACAGCTCGCAACCGTACACCGACCCGCCGCAGAGCTGCCGTACAAAAACACCGCAGTTCTCACCCTGCTTGCCCTCGCAATCGGCGATCCGCACGCCGCCGACGCGGCAGCCGGAAAGCCATGCCTGCGGCTCCGCCGCGCGAATCGCGATGCCTTGGTTGACCTGCGCGTTTCCGAGCACCGCGAGGTCGGACAGCTCGGCGCGGTCGCCCGCGAGCCAGATCGCGGCACGGCCGGAATGCGGCAGCGACCCCTCTTTGCTCTCGAAACGCACGCACGCCTCGCCTTGCACAACGACGCACGTCGGCGAGTCAACCGGGAACGGATGGTCTGACGGTTCCGCCGCATCGAGCACGAACACGAACGCGTCGAGTGAAAGACCGCCGCCGCCCGTGTTTCGCCAAACCAGCGTGTGCCGACCGGCGGTCAGCTCGAGCGCGGCGGTCCGCGTCCACTTGAAGACGCCGAAGCCGCCGGTGTTGGGCAGGTTCTCGAGCACGACCGGCGCATCGTTGTCGGCCTGAAGTGTCGAGTTGCTGCTGACGCCCGACATTTTCCACGGCGACATATCGGTGCCGTAACGCATCCACACGGTCCAGCGGCCCGCGCGCGGCACGTTGAGAGTGTAGGTCAAGGTATCCCCGCGCGTGTGGATCGCGTTCGGCGCAAGGCCCCAACCCGCGTTTTCGAGACGCGCAAAGGACGCGAGGGGACTTGTTTGCAATTCGAGCGCCGTGCGGTCGCGGCCCGCCCCCGCGAGCGACACGTCGGCGGGAATCCGCAACGTACCGACGAAGGGGAAGCGGCCCTCCGTCAGACGCACCGTGCCGCCGCCGCGCGAAGCCACCGCGTCGAGCGCGGCCTGAAGATCGTCGCCGGGCTTGAGCGTGCGCACCGTCTTGGCGCAGCGGCGCGCAACGGGCACCTCGACGCGCAACGGGCCGCCCCATCCCCACGCGGCGCCGCGGCCGCCATGTATCCACAGCTCGTAGGTTCCCGGCTCAATGTCCTGCGGCAACGGACAGGTCAATGCGTACTTACCCGTTTCGGAGACGTCCAGCCAACGCCCCGCGCCACCCGGCCGGACGAGCCACACGAAGGCCTTGCGATTGTCCGGACGGCAGGCGAGGTTGCGCCCGAAGATGCGCAACGTGGCGGCGGAGGCGGACGAGAAAGAGCCGCTCGACCGGACGGAGGAAGATGAAATCGAAACCCACCACGGCTCAGGCGCGTTGACCGTCACGGGGTCGGCGTATCCCGCCCCGTTCTTGACCGACAGCACCCAAGGACCGTCGTAGGCACTGTCGGGCAGCGTAACCGCCAGATACGTTTCCGTAGCGAGCTGCACTTCGGCACGCACGGCCTTGCCCGCCGGACTGTCGGGGTGCGCGCCCCACACGACGACGTCACGCGTCAGGTTGGTTCCGACGAGGAACAGCGTTTCGTCGGGTCCCGCCTCGCGGCTGCATTCATAAATCCGGGGTGCCCCGGTCCCCGACGGCCAGGCGGGAAGTTCGAACGCGTCGCCCGGTGCCACGACTCCCGAAGGTGCCGACGGCAACGCCAAAGCGGAAACGACTGAACAGGCCATGATCCCCGCAACAAACCGCATACGCCTCCTCCCTCCACCGGCAAATTAATTTTGAGTGTGGCAGATTTACCCACTTGCTTGCAAGTGAGTTTGAAGATGCGGGATCTCACGGACGACGTGGCACGCTGTGCGCCGCAATCGTCTGCCGTGCCCACGACCCCTATCGAATCAGAATCAGGAAGCCCTTGGGAATCAGGCTGAAGCGTCCGGTGGCAGCGTCGTACGCGAGCGAGTAGCCGGCGAGAGGAGCACCGTCCGCGTAAACCGTCCAGCTCTTGAATACATCGGGGTTCGTGACGGTACCGATGGTCATCGGACGGGCCGTCGGCGACCGAGCGGCCGATCAAGGGGAAAGCCGTCCCCCCATTGTACCACGTGTAGCGCGCGGTCGGCGGCACGACGTTCGTGCGCGCATCGAGGTCGGCCCAGTCCGCCCCGTTGTAGCTGCCTTGCAAACGCCACGCGGACGGATCGCGCTCCTGCGCATCGTCGCCCGTGACCCAATTATAGGAGGTCACCCGTTGGGCCGCAGGGAAATCGATGCGAATCCAGACCCGGTCGCGGACGGCGGCGGAGTTGTTGGTCGCCGCGCGGAAGTCGAGCCACTTGTCCCGCGCAGTCGTGCCGATGTTCGTGACCCCGTTCACGACTTTCTCCGGCTGTTCGGTGGACGGATAGCCCACCGAAGAAACAAACCGCAACGTGCCCGCCGAGACCGTCGTGTTCGTCGCGAAGACATTGTCGGCGGCCACCGTGAGCGTGCCCGCCCCCAGCTTGTTGACGACGATATCGCCCGTGAACCAATCGCGGACCCATGTGTCGCTGGAGCCGTCCGCGAGCACGCCCAGCGTGGCAGCGGCGTTCGTGCTGACGACCGTGCCGTAACCGGTCAAACGGTTGATCGTCTCGCTCTTGCCATTGAGGTCGAAGACCGCGCTGTTGGTGGCGAGAAACACATTTCCGTAACCGGCACCGTCTGGAATCTGGTTGCTATCGCCGAGTTTTGAGAACGCCCCCTCCGATTACCGTGTCGCCTTCGTAGGCGACCTGATTGGCCGAGAAAGTCAGCGTGCCCGTGCCGAGCTTCTTCAGACCGCCAGCTCCCGAGAACGACAGTGTACCGGGGGCGGAGCGACGTGTCGAGTCCGGGGTTGCTGGCGAGATACAGATGGGCGCATGGCAGTTCTGTTGGTGGATACCCTTCTTTATCGTAATCCTTATCGTAATCGTAATCCTAATCCGCTAACCGCCGATTGTCGGTCTCATATTCGGCCCGTTCCTCATGAATACGATCAGCGGACGTGCTGCGTATCAAGCCCGCCAGCATCGAGACAATACCCACCCGTATCTCTTCCCCCTGATCCAACCGGTCGTAGGCCGCCAGACTCTTTGGACGTGTTTCCAAGAGTTCACCCGCCCACACCACAAAACGGATCGCATCCTGACAGACGGTCAACTTCTCATGGTCAAACAGCCCGTTCAGGGTGACCGTGTAATAGCGCATGCGCGCCTCAATCAGGATTATGATTACGAGCAAGATTACGATTACGAATCAACGACCTCAACAGAACGGCCATGCGCCCGATACAGAATGCCGCCGACGATGAATTGGCCGCCTGTCAGCGTCAAGTCGCCGGTGCCGCCGTTCAGGCCGACGTAGGCCGCGCTGCTGAGCGTGACGGTGCCCGTCGACTGCGAAAACCCGCCGACAAAACCGGTACCGCCGCCGACTTGAAGCATGCCATCGGTGAGCGTCACACCGTCTGTGATCGCGATCATCCCGGCGTCGGCAGACGCAAAGGTCCGGCTGCCCATGAAATTGAACGTGCCGGTGCCTTCCACCTGCAATGCCTGCGTCTCCAAGGTCGTATTGGCGAGGTTCAGCGTGCCACCCTGTCCGATCAGCCGGAAAGGCGTTTCCAACGTACCGGCCGAATGCGTCACCGTATTGCTGAGTGTGAAAGTTCCCGCGTAAGGCCCGGCCAAGCGGTCATCGTAGTACAAACTATCCAATACCGACAGATCGAGCGTATCCGTGTCGACCGCCACCGTGTAGAGCATGCGCGCGCCGGTGCCGCCGTCGAGGAACGTGATCTTGTCGAGATCGTTGGGCGAATGAAGCACGACGTTCGCGCCCGCAGAAACGGTGGCGGTCTGATTCGTCGCCAGCGGACGCCCCAAGTCGAGGGTTCCCTGCGTGACGGTTACGGCGCCCGTGAATGTGTTGCAGGCCGCTGGAAGCCGCAAGACAAGCGCGCCCGCGCCGATCTTGGTCAGCCCGCCGTTGCCGCTCGCAGACGCACCGTCCGCACCGCGCAACGTCAACACCGTGTCGTAAGGGCTTCCCTGCGGATTGACGATAACCGTTTTGCCGTTGGTGTCGAAGACTGCGTTCGTGTCGTCGGCGATCACCATCGCCATCGCGCCGACCCCGGTGATGAACGACGTATTGTCCTGCCGGGCGCGAAGAGTCCCGCCGTTGAACAGAAGGGTCGATGCGGCCAAATCGTCTTTTAAAATAAGTTTTTTTCGCAAGTTTCTCAAGGTGACATTTGCGCAATTTTCTACGACTTTTACGCAAGATCGCGCAGGATCGCGAAAGACGCATGGCGGCGCTATCGTCGAGATTCGCCCGATTCGATGGGAACAGGTACCTGCCAGCTTCCGCCCAAAGCGTACATCAGCGCAGCGGAGTCCGCATAGCGGGCCGCCTGCGCCTCGACCCGGTCGAGTTCCGTCTGCAACAGTTGACGTTGGGCGTCGAGCACAACCAGATGGCTGACCGCGCCGGCTTTGAACCGCTGTCGTGCCATGTCGCACGCGGCCCGCGCGTGGCGGACCGCATCGGTCCGGTCTTTGAGCAGACGCGCGTCGCTGTCGAGCGCATGCAGCGCGTCCGCCACGTCCTGAAACCCGTTCAGAACGGTCTGCCGATAGACGGCGGCCGCCTCGTCATACGCCGCGACGGCCTCGCGTTTGCGCGCCTTCAGTTCTCCGCCCCGGAAGACAGGCTGCATCAGGTTGGCACCCATGTTCCACACGTTGAGGCTGTTCAGCATGTCGTCGGCCGACGTGTGCTGCGACCCAATGCTTCCCGACAGCGTCACGCCGGGATACAGGTCGGCCTGGGCCGCTCCGACCTGCGCGCAAGCCCGATGCCAGAGCGCCTCGGCGGCGCGGATGTCGGGACGCTGCCGCGCCAGTTCGGCGGGCAGCGTCAGCGGCAATTCTTCCGGCAGATACAGGTCGGCCAGTTTCACGTCCGCGCCTTCCGCCGCGGCCGGCGTCTGCCCGAGATAGACCGCGAGCTGATGATCGACGAGGGCGGCCTGGTGATCCAGCGTCGGCAGCGACGCCCGCGTCTGAGCCAGCAGCACGCGCTGGTTTTCGAGCTCCAGCGACGCGAGTCCGCCCGCCTTGTACTGCGCCTCCATGACGGCCAGCTGCTGCTCCTGAACCGCCAGAAGATTGCTGACGCAACCGAGACGCGCCGACAGCGACGCGCGGCGGATGACTGCGCTCACGACATTCGCGGCCAACGCCCGACGCGCCGCTTCCCGTTCAAAAACACGCGCTTCGACGACGGCGCCGAGCGCTTCGAGCGTCCGCCGGTTTTTCCCGAACACGTCGAACACGTACGCGACCGACACCGACGCGTTGAACAGCGAGAACGGAGGCGGGGCCGACACGGAGGAAAAGCCCATCGCCTCAGGGTTCACCTTCTGCCGTTTTGCGGAAAGCGCCGCGTCCACTGCCGGATACCGCGAGGCTCCCGCCTGCGCGATGTACGCTTCCCGCGCCTGCGTCAGGCGGGCGGTCGCCTGATCGAGCGTGGGACTCTGTGCCAGCGCCATGTCCACGAGCCGGTCGAGTGTTTCGCTGCGGAACAGTGTCCACCACTGCGGCGGCGGTTGATCCGTCATAAACCGCTGTGACGCTCCGCCCGCGCCATCGGACGCGACGGTTTCGGCAGGCTGTCCGGCTGCCGTATACGCGGAGGGTGCGGGCGTTGGGGACGTTTCAAAATCCGGTCCCACCGTGCATCCGCCCAGCAAACCGGACAGGCCCGCCCCGATCGATCCGAAAAGCAACGTCATGGTTCGAGATGTCGTCATCCCAGCCTCCTCAGTCCAACGTGCGCCGGTAGAATACGACGGCGACCAGCATCACAACCGTCGTGAAAACCATCAACGGCCAGATGTTTGGCCAAAGGTCCCAGAACGGATTCCCTTTGAGGAAAATGCCGCGGATCAGCCGCATGAAGTAAGTCAGTGGTAACAGATTGCCGATGTGTTGCGCCCATCCCGGCATACCCTGAAACGGAAACATGAAACCGGACAGAATGATGTTGGGCAGAAAGTAGAACAGCGTCAATTGCATGGCCTGCATCTGGTTGGCCGCGAACGACGACAACGCGATGCCGACCGTCAGATTCGCGACGACGAAAAGCAGCGCCGCCAGATAGACCATCAGCAGACCGCCCGCGTTCGGCACCCGAAACAGGAAGTGCGCCGCCAGCAGGATGATCGACGTTTGCAGCAGCCCGATCGCGATGTAGGGAACCAGCTTCCCGGACATGACCTCGAACGGCGAAACCGGCATGGCCAAAAGATTTTCCATGGTGCCGCGCTCGCGTTCACGCGTGATCGCGAGGCCAGTCATCAGTACCATGGTCATGCAGAGAATCACACCGATGAGTCCAGGGATGATGTTGTAGCGGGTGATGCCTTCCGGGTTGTAGAGACGGTGTACGCGGACCTCGAAAGGCTCTTGCCCGCCACCGAGAAAGGCGAGCGGGCCGGTCAGATCCTTGGCCGCCGCCGAGCGGACGAGCTGTCCGGCCGCCGCGAGAGCCATCGAAGTCGCCGCCGGGTCCGTGGCATCGGCTTCGAGCAGCAGGGCTGGACGCTCGCCGCGCAGCAGACGCCGAGTGAAATCTGCGGGAATGTTCACCACGAACTGTACTGTCCCGCGCGCCAGCGCCGCGCGTCCCGCCGCCTCGTCCGGCACTTCCCCGACAAAATCGAAATACGTGGACGTGCGCATCGCGGCAAGAAACGACCGCGTGAAATCGCTGCGGTCGGCGCAGATGACCGCCGTCGGCAGATGCCTCGGATCGTTGTTGATGGCAAAGCCGAACAACACCAGTTGCCCGATCGGAATTCCGACGATCATGGCGAAAGTGAGCCGATCCCGCCGGAGCTGCAAAAATTCTTTGAGCACCATGCTCCACCAGCGCGGGAAGGGAAAACCCTGAAACGCGCTCATGCCGCGCCTCCCGGCGTTCCGGACGCCTGTTTCATGAGATAAATGAACACGTCCTCCAGACTGGTCTCGTCCCGCTCGACGCGCGTATCCGCCAGACCGTCCGTCGCCGCGCGCAGCGTCTGTTCCAGCGCCGCTCCGTCCCGGCCGCTCACGTGCAGGCGCGTGCCGAACAAAGAAAGAACCGCCGGACGTCCCGAGCGCGTCGCAGGAGAGAACGCGCGCCGAATGGTTCGTCAGCGTGAGGCTTCCCGTGCCCAACAGGGCCGGTGCGCCGAGCGCCACGTCGGTTCCGTCGGCGATGCGCCACGCGCTCGAAGTCGGCAGCGCCAGCAACAAGACTTTCTCCGCGAAGGTTACGCCGCCGGGGGCGATCGCGTCGACGCTGTAGGGCGCATGTCCGCCCAAGCCGCCGACGCGCAACTCGCCCGAACCTCCGGCGACGGTCAGCACCGGCGACCCAGCGGCCGGATCGGTCATGAGTCCCCCTGCCCAAAGCGGAGCGAAGTCCGCGTTTTGGAGCGCAAGGTCGACGGACGCGTTCCCGGCAAGCACGACCCGCTGAGGCATGGTCGCGATGCGGTCGGTCCGCAGCACGCTGCCATCGCCCGGATCCTCGAATACTTTGACGTTGGCCATGTTGGTCGCGGAGAAATCGCCGTCTGTCGGATCGTACATGATGCCCGACGCGAAGCGCGACTGCGTCGGCCCCACACCGCCGCCCCCCTGCGCCACGCGGATCTCGATGTCGTGCCAACCTTTGGCGAGCTTGACGCCGCGCACGACCGTGACATTGCTCCACATGGTGTCGTTGATCAGCGCCGCGCGGTCGACGGCAAGGTAGCCGCCGTCGTCGAAGTTCTTCATGAAGCTGTAGGTGGCGTCGGCCGGCACGTATCAGCGGCCGAGATAGATGTACTGCGTGTTGCCCGGGTAGGTGGTCGACAGGTTGCTGTTGGTGTTGGCCATACGCGTCGTCAGACGCACGCCGATGTTTGTCCCCATGGTGGAGAGGGTGATGTTGTTGTTTGGAGAACAACTTTCCAATAGGCCGGGTGTGCCGTCGGCCAAAAAGCGAATCGAACTGCCGGTCAGGCGCAGGACGCCGCTGCCCGGTTCCGAAGCTTCGCCGATCAGCAGCGCGCCTGCGTTCACCGTGGTGCCGACGCTGCTTTTGTTGCCGCCGGAGAAACGCAACGCGCCGCCACCCGCCTTCACCACGTTGGTCGCGCTATTCACAGCCAAAGCGAGCGTCGAGGTGTTGGCCTGCACATCGACGATGGCCGGCGCGACCAAAGCAAGGGCGCTGCCGTTCAGTGTCCACGACGCGTCGTTGTCCGTGCCGTCGTTAAAAGTCAACCCCGTGAGCGACACCGTTGTCAAGTCGTTGGAAACGGCGATCACGCCGTTTGCCGCCCGGAAAAAGGCGGCTCCGTTCGAGACGACAGCCTCGCCTTCCTGCCAGTTTGCGCCGACGCTCCACACACCGTCTGCGGCGTTGGTCCACACGCCAACCGTCGCCAAGGCCGCCACCCCTTGCAAACAAACAGTCAACACGATCAGAACACGCACTGGCACCGTGACGTTCATGCGTTCCTCCATTCTCGATGCAACCACGGAAAACTTTTATGAAAGAAACTTATAATGGCGTTTGAGACAAGTCAATAACCAACGCGTCATGCGCAAACCGGGGGCGCATCCTATTGACCGCTTGTGTCCTCAGACGAATCTGCTTGCATAGCGCCTCATGCCACTGCCGAAAAATATCTAGACCCACTAACGGCCACCAGACACACGAGCGGGACAAGCATCTGCTTACCCTTGGACTTGCGCTTTCCTGTTGAGATACAAATGGCCTAGCCTTTTGGACTTGTGCCTGCGTTGTCAAAACGAACATTGAGACCATCGTCCGATTAATGCCCAACATGTTTTTCATGCTATCGTCCTTTTTGAATTTCCACTTGCGGATACCCTTCCATCCGAGCAGTCACCCGAGTTGAGAGCACCCGCTGAACCGACAACAATGTACCATTATGGTGTGTAGAAAGTCACGCACTATTTTGGTGTGCTATTTATGTGAAATCACGGAACCCGATCCCCATGTACCGCAAGAAACTCGGATATGCCATTCGCGCACGGAGAAGCGCCACCGGGATATCTCAGGAACAGTTCGCGGAGTTTACCGAGTGCCACAGGAACTATATCGGGCTGATCGAGCGGGGCGAGCAGAACCTGACGCTCGATAGCCTTGTCAGGGTTGCCCGCGCTCTAAACTGCAAACTCTCCGACCTGCTCGCCGAAGCTGGGCTATAGATGGGAAAACAACTCGGAACGGTGAATGGCTGAATTAAAGAGAAATTTCAATAAGCCAACCTGAGTGAGGTGTTCGGAGTGTTGGACGAAAGGCGACGCTTCCCCCTTGCGAGAGAATATCGCGGCCGAGAATTCCAGTCTTTGAGTCGATCGTTTCTGCGAAAAGGACGGGGATCATTGCGGACCGCCACGGCGGAATCAATTTGCGCCAAGTTCTCCCAAGCGGATCGATCAGCTCAATCTGTAATGTGTGGATATGAGCCTTCGCCACACCACCAACTCCGTGGATTGTGGTTGTTTTAACCCGTTGATCCCGATTATCGTGACCAAAAAAATCTGCGCAGTCTACTGGAAGACAAGTCCTCGCGGATCCCGTGTCAACAAGCATCTGAAACATTTGCATTCCACCCGTTTTAGCGTGAACGATATTGACGATCAGGATCGGCAGATCACCCAAACAGGGGTATGACAGCGGGCGGGACGTCATTACCGTATCCAGGTCGCTTCGTGGCAAGGCTTTCCCAGAACGACAGGTGTCCGTCCTCTCACAATCGCCTGTTGCGCCGTTTTCGCGACTTTTGAGGCGGATTTGCTTACGGAAAGGATCTTCAGGGTTTCAGCATCCAGCGCCACTATACTTCTTGGGTGCTGTTTCATGGCCGCCGCCGCCTTCCGAACTAACTTCGCGTAATAGGTCATGGCAAACTCCTCACTGCGGGCTGCATCTTAGCTTTTGATGGTGGCAATTGTCAAACCACGTCCGCACTTTCGGCAATGGCAATAAACGCCGAACGCCCAAATTCGATATTCGGCGTTTTGCTATTTCAGCGTCGCGCTCGCGGGGGCGAGGCCGTCGGCGGCGGCGGTGAGAACGAGCTTGCCCTTTTGGCCGGCGTGGCGGCGGACAACGGCAACGGCCTTGCCGAAGTAGAGCGGATGCTTCGACACGTCGGCGAAGGAGTCGGTGGCGCGCGGGTTGCCGTTGCCGACTGCGACGATGTCGCCGGGGCCGGTCAGCGAAAAGCGGATGAGGTTTTTGGCGAGCGGATCGCGCACGCCGCGCGCGTCGACCACGTCGACCTGCACGAAGACGACGCTCTCGCCGTCGGCGGGCACGGCGGCGTGTTCGGGGGTCAGTTTGACGGCGACGGCCTTCTCCGCCGTACGCATGACCGCTTCGCCGATCTTCTTCCCCTCCCGGTAGGCGACGGCTTTGAGTTCGCCCGGTTCGTAGGCGACGTGCGTCCAGCGCAAGCGGTAGGTGTCGCACACGTCGTAATACGGGTTGTCGGGCCGCTCGTTGAAGAGGCCGAACTCGCGGATCGACGCCCAGCGTCCGTCCGCAAGATCGTCGACGACGACGCGCACGAAGCGGGCGGTCGCCGGTTTCTCCAGCAGGTCGGCGCACTTCTCGCCGCGCTTTTTGGCGCAGAGCGGCTTCCACGCGGTGTTGTCGTCGGAGACGAGCACGGTGTAGCCATAGCCCTTGGCCTCGTTTTCAAAAACAAGCGAGAGGAAACGGAACGCGGTCGGCACGCCGAGGTCGACCTGCCACCACTGGCCTTTCTGCGGCCCGGAGGCGCACCAGCGCGTTTCCGTGCTGCCGTCCAGCGCGGCCGCGGCGGGGTTGTCGTGCGCGGCGGTCTTCTCGACGGAGGAGGAGGCGACGGACTTGCCGACCGCGAGGTTGGCGGGCTTTTCGATCGGCTGGCTCTTGGCGCGGCAGCCGAGGGACTTGCCGTTGAGGAAAAGCTCGGCGGAATCGCCGCTGGTGTAGACGTAGACCGGGATGTTCTGCCCCTCCCGGCCCGCCCAATTCCAGTGCGGCAGGATGTGGACGGTCACGCGGTCGGCGTTCCAGAGGCTGCGGTAGAGGAAGTAGCGGTCCTTGGGGATGCCGCAGAGGTCGACGATGCCGAAGTACGAACTGCGGGCCATCTGCTCCTGCGGGTACTTTCGCATCTGCTCGAAGTAGTGCATGTAGGGCGTGGGCTCGCCGAGGTAGTCGATGCCGGTCCAGACGAACTCGCCGCCGCAGTAGCGGTCGCGCGCCATGCGGGCGAACTCGAGGTCCGGGATGTCCGACCACGGCGCGGCGTTGCGGTCGTAGGAGCTGACCTCCAGATCGTCGACCGCGTAGTCGGTTTTGTTCTGCGCCTGGGGGATCGCGTAATAGCCGTAGGAGCTGAGGGCGGAGGCGGATTCGGAATAGAGCACGGGCTTGTCGGGATACTTACTTTTGATATTGGCGTACTGGGCACCGTAGTTCCAGCCGGTGATGTCGAGATCGTCGAAAATATTCATGCCGACCGCGTTGCCGTGACAGCAGCCGATGCCGACGGGGCGCGTGGTGTCGTACTCGCGGATGACGCTGCGGAAGAGCGCGCAGCGGGCGCGGGTCATGCCGGGGTCTTTGGTGTCGCCGGGCTTGGCGGGCGGGATCTCGTTGCCGATGGACCAGACGAAGACGCTGGGGTGGTTGCGGTCGCGGAGCGCGAACTGGCGCAGGTTGCGGCAAACGTAGCCTTCGAGGCTCTGGTCGGCGCGGCGGCCGGAGGTGCCCTCCCATTTGTCGAAACACTCGTTCCAAACGAAGATGCCCCTCTCGTCGCAGAGGTCGAGCAGGTCGGGCGCGGCGCAGTTGTGACTGGTGCGGAGGGCGTTGAAGCCCATGTCTTTCATGATCTCGAACTGACGGCGCATGGCGGAACGGTTGAAGGCCATGCCGAGCGGGCCGAGATCGGCGTGGAGGTCAACGCCCTTGAGTTGGACGCGGCGGCCGTTGAGGTGGAAACCGTCGTCCGGCGGGAAACTGAACGAGCGGATGCCAAAGCGGACGGTCTCGGTGTCCGCGAGATTCTTCGCGGTCACGGCGACCTGCGCGTGGTAGAGGTTCGGCGAGTCGATGTCCCACAGCTTCGGGCGGTCGAGCGCGAACCGGGCGGCGAGGGGGGCGCTGCCGTGCGCGGGGACGGTCGCCGACAACTTGGCCTTCGCGGCGGTCTTGCCGTTCGGCGCGAGAAGCGAAAGCGTGGCGGAAATTTCGGCGGGCGTGTCGAGCGCGTTCGTGACGGCGGTGGCGACGCACACTTCGGCGCGCTCGGCGCCGACGGCGGGCGTGGTGACGACGGTGGCCTGATGGACGACCTGCACGGGATCACAGAGCGTGAGCGTCACCTTGCGATAGATGCCCGCGCCGGGATACCAACGCGAGTGATGGTTGCGGGTGTCGGCCCTGACGGCCACGACGTTGTCCTTACCGAAGGCGACAAAAGGCGTGGCGTCCACGCGGAAACCCATGTAGCCGTAATCCCAGCCTCCGGCCTTCCGGCCGTTGACGAAAACTTCGGGACTCGCCATCACGCCGTCGAAATCGAGGTAAACGCGTTTGCCCGCATCGGCGGCATCAAGCGCGAAGGCCTTCCGATACCAGCCGACGCCGCGCCACGGCAACTTGCCGGTGCCGCCGTCGGCCTTGGGGTCGAAGGGGCCAGCGATGGCCCAGTCGTGGGGCAGCGTGACGGGCTTCCACGAGGCGTCGTCGAAAGAAGTCGGCGACGCATCCATATCCTCCGCGCCCTGAAGAAAACGCCAATCGGCATTGAAGGGTATGGTCGTGCGGGCGGCGAAGCCGGAAAGCGCACAAAGACTCAGGAAAAAGGCGGTGGTCAATTTCTGCATGGTTGTTTTCCTTCAGCAAAAGTTCTGTGAGAATATAGCAGAGGCCAAATTTAGACGCTATACCCGCAAAACGCGCCGCTGCCCACCGTTTTCCGTGGGCGATCCAAGCTATGGCTTTTGCCGGGTTGCTTTTGCGGCGGAGCCTGCTATCATTCCCCGCATGCAATCACCCGGAGACGCCGCCGCGCACGCTGACTTCACGCCGTGGCGCGCCGCCAAATTCTATGTGCCGCTGCTGATCCAGGCGTTCTCCCAGAGTCTGACTTATCCGCTGGTGGCAGCCATCGTGTCCCACGGCAAGAACGGCGTGGTCGACCTCGCGGCCTTCGCGCAGGGCCAAGCCGTGATGTTCGTGATCGGCGCGCTGGGAGGCGGTCTGCTGACCACCGGCATGGTCTTCGGCCGCGACGCCGAAGGCTTCCGCCAATTCCGGCGACTCAACCTGATCATCACCACAGTCCTGCTCTTGGTCCAAGCGCTCGCGTGCGCGCATCCTTTCGACACGATCATTTTCCGCACCGTCCTCGGGCTTCAGGCGCCGATGGATGAGACCGCGCGCGAGGTGCTTTTCTTCAGCATCCCGCTCCAGCTCTTCTTCTTCCTCCGCAACGCGCCGCTGGTCGCCCTCTACAACGCCCGCGCCAGCGCGGCCGCCAACTGGGCGACGCTCTGCCGCATCATCCTGACCGCCCTGCTGACCCCGCTTTTCGTGAAGCTCGGCTGGTCGGGGCACATCATGGGCACGCTGGCCATGACCGGCCCCGTGTTGGTGGAGACCCTGCTCGCCCAATGGCTCGCCGCGCCCTACATCCGCAGATTGGAGCCGGCGCAAACGAAGCCCGCCGATGCCAAGACGCAGTTCTTCTTCACCGTGCCGCTCTCCTTCGGGGGCGTGCTGCTCGCGACCTCGGGTTTCATGATCGGCGCCTTTATCGCCCGCGCGGCCGAACCGGCGCGCATGCTGCCGATCCACTACGTGACCATGGGCGTCGTGAATCCCGTGGGGTTCGCGGCCCTGCGCATGCAGGCGGTCGCCCTCTCGTTCCCGCCGCGCGACAAGCAGGACCATCGCATGTTTCTGTTCGCGCTGACGGCGGGCGCAGTCCTCTCGCTCTTCCCCCTCATCGGGCAGATACCGAGCGTGGCCCGCTGGTATTTCGGCGAGATCCAGAACCTGCCGACGCCCGACATCCCGCTGGCCATGCGCGCCATGCTGCTGGTGTCGATACTGCCGATCATCCAATCGATGCGCGGCCACGCCGAAGGCATCGCGGCCTGGCGGCGGCGGCCCAACGCGATTCTCGCCGGGCAGGCAATGAACCTCGCGTCGCTGATGCTCGCCCTCTTCGTCGCCCTGCACCTGGGTGTGTCGGGCTACCTCATGGGCGTGATCTCGATCGTCATCGCCGTGACGATGACTCTGTCGACCATCCGCATGGGACTGGTTTGGGCCGAGATGGAGGACGCGCTGAATCCGACGCCGCGCGTGCGCGGCGTTGAGGGCTAAGCGCCCGGCGGATTTACCCTAAAATCGGTAGTTGATGAAACAACGAAACACACGAAAAGCGCGAAAAGTGTTTGCCCAGCAAGCAGTTTCTTTCGAGTTTTTCTCGCTTTTCGTTGTTTAACCGCTCTTTTTAGGTTTACGTCAGCAGCAGGTCCATCAGGTCCGGCCCTTTGATCAGGCCGAGCGACCCTTGGAGCGCCGCCGCCTCGTCGAAAGTCTGGACGCCATCAGGCGCGACGCCCGGCTGACAGAAAGCCACCGGCACCGGCGTGCGGGTGTGCTTGCCGATGGCCAGCGGCACCGGATGGTCGGGCAGCACACAATAGGCCACGCCGCTCCCGGCCTTGGCCATCACGCGGCCGATCAGCCTCCGGTCGAAGTCTTCGATGCTCCGGAGCTTCAGCGCGAGGTCCTGCGCATGCGACACCTCGTCGATCGCCTCGACGTGGACGTAGACGAAGTCGTAGCCATCCTTGAGCGCCTGCACGGCCGCGTCGGCCTTGCCCTCGTAGTCCGTATCGATGTAGCCGGTCGCGCCAGGCACCTTGATGACGTCCATGCCCATGCAGCGCCCCAGACCGTTGATCACGTCCACGGCCGAGATCACCGCCGCGCGGATGCCGTAGCGCTGGCAGATGTTGTGGATCGCACCCGCCTTACCGCCGCTCCATGGCCAGATGCCGTTCGCCTCGCGGCCCTTGAGCACATCGGCGGCGCGCGCGATCAGGTCGCGCAGCAGCGCGGCCGTGCGCTCGCCCTCGGGTTTTTTGGCCCGCGGCAGATGTTCCGCCACGGGATTGCCGTGGTTGTCGTCCGGCTTGTCGTAGGCGACCTCCGCGCTGTACGGCGGTCCGGAAAGGATCAGCAGGTTGCGGTAGCTGACGCCCGAGTGGAAGCGGATCCCGTCCGAGCCCAGCTTTTCATTGAGCAGACGTATCGCCTCGACGGCGTCGGCCTGGGCGATGTGTCCGCCGGAAAAATCGCGAAGGATGCCGCCCGCGTCGACCGTCACCAGATTCATGCGGAAGGCCACGTCGTCCGGCCCCAGCGGAATGCCCCGGCTCGCGGCTTCGAGCGGCCCGCGGCCGCACAGTTCGCGCGCGAGGTCGCAGCCGAGCACCGACATGTTGGCCACATCGCTGGAGGTCGGAAATCCGGCCGGAAGCGTCAGCATCGTACCGCTGCGCCCCTGCCGCGCGATCGCGTCCATGTTCGGCGTGGCCGCCGCCTGAAGAGGGGTGCGGCCGCCGAGTTCGGCCACCGGCTCGTCGGCCATTCCATCGCCCAAAAAGAGAACTGTCTGATGCGCCTTCATGATGGCGCTGTAGTTTCGCAAAGGACCCCGGCCCTGTCAACCCAATGGCTTCCCGCCAAACGGATGAACGGATGCGCCAACTGGTGCGAGGGCACCTTATCTGATGTCGCAGGAAGAAACAGCGACAAATGAAAGACGGAACAAAAAGTCCTTGCGGCATAACGATATAAGAAATACAGTAGCATTATGGATACGGTACGGTTTGCATGGGACGAGGCAAAGGCTGCGGAGAATCGGCGTAAACACGGCGTTGAGTTCGAGGAAGCCGCGACGGTCTTTGCGGACGAGAACGCCCGTTTGAAGCACGACCCTGATCATTCTCTGGAAGAAGACCGATTTGTCCTCCTCGGGTTCAGCACCAAACTACGGCTGCTACTCGTGTGCCATGCATATCGCGAGAATGACGAGGTGATCCGCATCATTTCGGCACGTAAAGCAACACCAAACGAACGCAAACAGTACGGGAGCTATTTATGAGAAAAGAATACGACTTCACCGACTCGGTTCGCAACCCTCACGCGAAGCATTTCCGAAAGCAAGTAACCATGCGCCTAGGGACGGACGTCATCACATATTTCAAGGCCTTGGCTCAAGAGACTGGAGTGCCCTACCAGAATTTGATCAATCTCTACCTGAGCGAGTGCGCCCATTCCGGAAAGAAGCTGGCCCTCACGTGGGAATCTTGAACACGCAGAAGGTCGTCAGCCCACACAACGGCCGAAACAGAGTTTTTAGAAGCTCTCCGGCACAATGAGGCAACACGCCGTCCCCACACGTTGTCGGATACCCTGACTTTTCACGTCTGCGCCGGGATCGTTTATTTATGCACAAGAAAGTCGTCTGCACCGTTCTGCCCCCCCTCTTCGGCCTCTTCGCCGCAGAAACACCCATGCTCCGAACCCCGGCGGGCGGCATCTCCTTCAGCCCCGACACCGGGTCTATCGTCGCCGTCACGCCCAAGGGGTCGGCGGCTTCGATCTGGGCGAGCGGCGCAGCGGGCCTTTGGTCCGCCCGTTTTGCGGACAAGTCCACGCTCGACGCCGCCCGTTTCCACGCGACCAACGCCCTCTACGCGTTCTCGTGGAAGCCCGGTCCGGACAAGGGCGCACTCACGCTTTCCTATACGTGCAAAGAACTCGCCGTCCGCGTTGTCGTCCGCCCGCGCCCGGACGGTGCCGAGTTCAGCGCCGAAGCGACGCCCGCCTCCCAAACCCTGCTCGGCCTCGACCTCCCCGCCCGCCTGCGTTTCGACCCCGCTTCGGTCGTGCGCTTCGTCTTCCCCCACAGCGGCAACACGGCCCTCGGCGCCGCCTTCAACCGCCGCTTTTTCGAACGCCAGCCCGAAGATCGCCCCTCGGGGTGGGAGCCCCACCTCTGCGGCCCCAAAAACTACCAGACGCTCTGCGGCGGACCGCTCGTCCAGCGCGACGTCCGCGACCCCGCCACGGCGCTGACCGTCACAGACGAGGGCAAACGCTGGTTTTCGCCCTCTACCGCGTCCAGCCACGCACGGTCAAACAGCCGTGGGACGCGGCCAAAAACACGGCCGAGATTTTCATTCCCGGCCACCTCGCCTGCGGCGGCGACGAACGCGGCGGCTACTGCGACCATGGCTTTGACACCTACGTCAAACCCGGCGAGACCTGGCGCGCGCCCGCCGTCCGCATGACGCTCGGCACGCCGGTCTACGACGACCTCGACCGCTACGCCGAAGCCAACGGGCTCACCCGTCCGCTCGCGGAGAAAGTGAAGCCCGACCTCCTCCCGCGCCTGAAGCAGTCGGTCCTCCTTTTCCTCGGCGGCCCCTGTCGCGAGAAAATCGCCCTCCTCGACAAGCTGCCCTCGCCTATGCTGATCCACTTCTCGGACTATCTCAAGGGCGGTTTCGACAAGCAGTACCCCGACCATCTGCCCGTGCGACCGAACGTCGGCACGCCCGAGGAATTCAAAATCTTTTTCGACCGCGCCCACAGCCTCGGCCTGCTGATTAGCCCCTACACCAACCCCACCTGGTGGTGCGACCACCCGAAAGGTCCCACCTTCGAACGCGAGGGCGACGCGCCGCTCCTTAAGGATCTCAACGGCAAGCCCATTTACGAGCGCTATTCCAAGAACGACGGCTGGACCATCACCTTCTGGCATCCCGCCGTGCAGGCCGCCAACCGCCTCACCGTCCGCCAGTTCACGCAGGACTACCCCGTGGACGTGCTCTTCCAAGATCAGTGCGGCGCGCGCGGCTGGCGCTACGACACCAACCCCGCCTCGCCCGCGCCCACCGCCTATAGCGAAGGCATCATCTCCATGAACGACGAGGACAGCCGCGTCGTGCCCCTCGGCACCGAGAACGGCTGGGACCGCGTCGCCAATTACCAGACGCTCCTCTGCGGCCTGAGCTGGGGCATCGTCCCCACCGAACATCATCCGCTCTGGGTGCGACTCTTAAAAGCCGACTACCCGGCAGACACGTGGGAAATCTTCCCGCTTGCGCCCGCCCTCATGCACGACAAGGCGATCTTCCTGCATCACGACCTCGGCCAGTTCGTCACCAACGACCGCGTGCTTTCCTGGACCCTCGGCCTCGGCTACAGCCTCAGCTACCGCGCCACCTGCTCCGCCCTCGAAACGCAGGACGCCCCGCGCGAATGGCTCGCCTGGCTCGACCGACTCCAGAAGTCCGTCGTCACCCGCGAACTCGGCACGCCCCTGCGCGCGTTCAAGCACGACCGCGCGCCGCTCTTCGCGACCGGCGGCGATCTGCGCCGCGAATCGGACGACGGCACGCTCGCCGCCACCTACGGCGATGTCGCGTTCCTCTGCAACCTCGGCGATGTCCCGCGCACCGTCGGCGGTGTGCGGCTTCCGCCCTACGGTTTCCGCGCCGACGCGCCCGGCCTGACCGCCGGCTACGCGCCCGACGGCACCGGCTACGTTGCCGAAACCCGCAAAAGCAAGACCGACCTCTGGATCTACGGTGCGCCGCTCTCGACCGTCTCGCTTCCACTCAAAGGCCACTGGGCCTTGGACTTGGACGGGCTTGATGTATCAAGCCCCTTCGTCCTGCCCCCGCGCGGCAGCGTCGCGCGCGTTCCGCCACCCGCCGCCCTCGCCTCGCTCGCCCCGCGCGAATGGCCCGGCGACAAGCCCGCGATCGGCGTGCTCGACCTCGGCCCCGGCGTCTCGCTCGCGCTCAGCACCGTCGCGCCCGCCGCGTGGCGCGCCGCGTTCGAAGCCTCGCCGCTCGCGAAGCAACACGGCCTCGCCGTCAAGACGCTCGCCTCCTACGACGAACTCGCCGCCGCGCTCGCTGCCGGATCGCCCAAATGGTTCGCGATCATCAACCCCTACGGCGAGATCTTCCCGTCGCCCGGCCCCGGCCGCTGGACCGACACCATCGACGCGATCCGCGACTACGTCAACCACGGCGGCATCTGGTGGGAGACCGGCGCCTACTCGTTCCACCGCGCGGCCTACCGCGACGGCGACGCATGGAAGACCGAACGCGTCGCCAGCGCCGGCCTCGACCGCCTGCGCCTGCCCGTCGGCGACGGCGAGGTCGACGCCCCCGCCGAACCGCTGCACGCCACCGAGACCGGCAAGGCCTGGCTCGGCGACGCCCTCGCCGCCCGCATCGAGCAGGCCAGCAGCGTCGTCAACCGCGGCGTCATTTGCGCCCCCGCCTCCCCCGCCACCGTGCTCGTCGCCGGAGCAGAGGGCAACTTCATCGGCGGCTACCGCCTCGACGGTTGGGGCTCGCTGTGGCGCATCGGCGGCTTCAATCCGAACCCCGAGGTCGCCACCTCCGTCGCCGTCGCCGCCACGCTCCACCAGTACACCGCGCCGCCCGATCCGCTCCCGCCCTCCGGCACGCGCTACCTCTACCACGCCACCCTCGCGCCCGCATCGTTCTGGTCGCGGCTGTTTTCGTGGCTGTGACGCAACGCGAGTAGCCGAGGGATTTCAAAGGTCAAAGGTTGATTATGCAATTTCATTATTTTTTGTTGATTCTGCATAACATCCGGCCGTATACTCATGCGCCATGAAAGCGAAGTATGTTGCCCGCGAAATCGAAAAGGAAATCATCGCCGCAGCACGCCAATTTCCTGTCGTGGTTTTGACCGGCGCGCGACAGACCGGAAAATCCACACTCCTGCAACATGTTTTCCCAAAAGCAACCTATGTGACCCTCGACGACCCGTTGATCCGTCAAGCCGCACGGGAAGATCCGCGCACGTTCCTCGCCGGTGCCCGGCAGATGATTGTCGACGAGATCCAGCTCTTACCCGACTTGTTGCCTTATATCAAAATGGCCGTGGATGCCGATCGCCGTTCGACGGGCCGATTCCTTTTGACGGGCTCGCAAATCTTTCCTCTCATGGCCGATCTTGGCGAGTCCTTGGCGGGACGTGCAGCCGTTTACCGTCTTCACCCTTTTTCGTGCATAGAGTCGCAAACGCGGTCCGGTACACCCGCAACCTGTTTTCGACGCCTTTTTGAAGGGTTCTATCCCGAAGTCGTCGTTCACGGCGTCGACCGCAATCGTTTCTATGCCTCCTATGTTCAGACTTATCTTGAACGCGATATCCGACTTTTAACAGCGGTTCATGATTTGCGCCTTTTTCAGAATATTGTCGAATTGTTGGCCGCACGTATCGGCGGGCTTTTGAACCTGAACGAACTCGCCAAAGAGGCGGGCGTCAGCTTTTCCACCGTCCAACGCTGGCTCTCCTTGCTTGAAAGCACCGGGCTCGTTTATCTTCTCCGACCCTATTCGCGCAACATTACCCGCCGCGTTGTCAAATCGCCCAAACTCTATTTCGGCGACACGGGACTGGCCGCTTGGTTGCTGCGGTATCTCGATTCCGAAACGTTGCGTCACGGGCCGCAATCCGGAGCTTTCTTCGAAAATCTCGTTGTCCTCGAATGCCTCAAGCACAAATCGAATGTGGGGATCAATGCGGAACTTTTCTTTTATCGGGACTCCAATCACAATGAGGTCGACCTCCTGATCGACAAAGGCCCGGCCGTCACGCTCGTCGAAATCAAGCAGACAGCAACGCCACGCGCCGAACACTTTGGAACGATGAAGAATCTGTCCTCCCTTTTTCCAAACGCGAACGGTTATGTCGCCTGCCTCTCGGCAAAAGAAGAGCCGTTCTCGGCGACCTTTTCAGCGATCCCATGGCACATGCTCGCCGCGCGGATCATTTAACCGAAAAAAACCTCCTTTTCCACACCCTACAGAAAGGCAACCATGAGCAAAAAACCGGATATCCTCCCCAGCGACGCACGGCCCCGACCGCTCGACGACACGCCGCCGACGCCCGAACAGTACGCACGCTTCTATGCGCTGGCCCAACAGATCTTCGACGAAGCGCCGTGGAACTATTTGGAGGAGAACCAGATCGTAGCGGTTGATCGCGAGGACGGCGAAACCGACTTCGTGAGCGTGATGGGAGCGCTGGGCACGTATTTCGCCATCGCCGTCTATCCGACCATCTCGGGCCTCGTCTGCTTTATGACGATGGATCAACTGCCCCAAGACGAAGCGACGGATTTGTTTTTTGAAAATCCCCAGACCCAGCTCGTCTTTGACAGTAAGAGCCTGCTCTTCCCCGGCGAGCGCGAGACCATCGCGGCCTCGGGTATCCGTTTCAAGAACGGCAAATGGCCGAGCGCCCAAGCCTATGTGCCGGGTTACTATCCGTGGAAGGCCGGAACAAAAGGCATGGCGTCACTGTGCGACGCATTGGAGCAACTGCTCGCCGTTCTCCGCGACCAGACGAAAATTCCGTTCTTCCACGAGCAGGCGGAAAAGTTCGTGACGCGTTTCCGAGAAAACGGCGGATGGCGCACGGCCATGCGGAAACAGCCGATCAAGGCGAAACGATACGCCTTCGAAATTCCGCAGGACTTGCTGGCTCAAGCGCAAGCCTTGCCCGTGCGCGAGATGCGCATGGAGGCCGATTGTTTCCCGATGCAAATACAATTCGGCAAGAAAGGCGAACGCGCGGTCTGCCCGCGCCAACTGCTGCTGGTGGACCGCGCCAGCCATTTTCTCTTTTCACCCGACATCCTGACGCCGGAAAAAGGCAAAGAGTGGTTTTTTATCCGACCCATCGTCGAATGCCTTCGCCAATTGGTCAAACTCGGATTCCGCCCCGCGTCCTTCGCCTTCGCCCGCGGAAGCACGGCCGGCTGGCTCGAACCGCTCTGCCAACTGCTGGACGTCCGCCTTGACACGTCTCCCTGCAACGCGCTGAACGAATGCCGGCACGAAATGGAACGCCTCTTCTTAAGACGATAGCCGCAATCGCCGCTACCTTTTACAGCTCCATCGATTCCAACCGGCGCTTGGCAACTTCCCAATTGGGAAACAAGCGGTCGAGTTCGACGAAAAACGCTTTGTCGTGCTTCGGGTGCGGCAGGTGGCCCATCTCGTGCGCGATCACATAGTCGATGCACACAGACGGCGCGCGCACCAGCTCGGGATTGAGAGCCACACATCCGTTCTTGTGCGCACTTCCCCACCGCTTGGGCATGGACAAGAGACAAAGCTGCGGTTCGGCCAAACCATGCTCCGCACACCAGTTGCACCAGCCTTTCAGCCGACGCGTGAACTGTTCTTTCGCCCGTTCGCGCATCCAACCCGACACCAACGCCGCCACGGAATTTTCCGACCCCGTTCGCGACACCACAAACAAGTAAGCGCCTCGCAACTTGACGCTCTGCTCGTCGCCGACCGTCACTTTCAGCCGATACTGCCGTCCCAGATACCGATGCGTCGCGCCCGTGCAATACCGGCGCGGCGAACGCTTCGCATTCAACACGGCAAACGCCCGGCGCTGCCTCAAAATCCACCGCGTCCGTTTCTCAATCTTCTCTCGTATTTTCTCGATCTCTGCATCGACCGGCGCGACTACCTCGACCGTCCCGTCCGGCAACACGCTGATTGCCAGCGTCCGCCGCCGCGACCGCTTCAACACGCACTCCCCCACCCCTGTCTTTACGATCGCCATCTTCGTCCGTGTCTGTCCGTGTTTGTCCGTGTTGGTCCTTGTTGGTCCTTGTGTCCGTGTTCTTGTCCGTGCGTCCGTGCTCACACATCATCCGGCCGGTTGCGCGCGATGCTCAGGCATGACTCGATGACCGCGTCCATCTGGTCAAGCGTCAGGTCAATTTTGTGCTCCTGTTTGAGCTGAAACAGATAGTCGTCCATCGCGTTGCGCATCCGGTTCTGGACGTCCGGGTTCTCGCGCCAGCGGACAATGGCCTCGTCGCGGATGATCGCCTCCAGACGCAGGCTCATCTCGGCCCGCAGACGGTCGGCCTCAGATATGGGCGGTCGAGCAGTCCCATACGCGACCGGCTCCTCTTTCACCTGCCACCCTTCCGCGGGCGTCACCTTCTCGCTGACCACGCCGTAGAGAGCCTGCGCGAAATCGCGCCCCTCCAACGCCGGCGGCACATCCGATTTCTTGCGGTCGCGCACCTTCTCCATGATTTCGCGCACCTTGGCCAAGTACTGCGCCTCGGTGATGCGCTGCCGCCGGTATTCGTCGATGGTCTGCTCCAACAGCAGGGAGAATTTCCGATAGAAGAACGGATCCTCGTCCATCCGCTCGGTGATCGTCCGCTTGGTCCGGTTAACGATCGTGTCCGCCTTGGCCCGCGGGGTCCGCGCACGCTCGACCTCTTTCTCAAAGGCCTCGCGCTCGAAGATGTTCACCGGCTCGACCACTTGAATAACCTCGTCCGCCCGCACGTAGGTCGCCAGCATTTTCTGAATCTGCCGTTCGTAGTCGCGGTAGTCGATCTCTTCCGCATAGCGGAGCTTCACCGACGCCCGCAGGTTCTGGAAGAACACCGCGTCGCGTTTGTACCGCTCGGCCGTCTCCGGCGGCGTGGTGTTCCCCCACTGGATGCACGCCAGCGCCATTTTGAGCACGCGGCAGAATTTCGAGAGCCGCGCATAAAACTCGTCGCGGCGGGCCGGGTCGGCCAGCGCCAATTCGAAGGCCTCCTCGTCTTTCTTGTTCGGCACATCGCGGAACAGATCCCAGAGACCGTCGTGCAGACTCTGCAGCGACTGGATTTCCTCCATGACATTCGAAAGCGTGCCCTCCAAGTCCTCGGG
>Ga0172375_10001952_pt1 | contig 32753 bp, 36 predicted proteins | sample LakKiv1m_FD_114537 | JGI IMG/M metagenome (GOLD analysis project Ga0172375, IMG submission 114537) | Freshwater microbial communities from Kabuno Bay, South-Kivu, Congo - kab_092012_11.1m | ecosystem: Environmental > Aquatic > Freshwater > Lake | place: Democratic Republic of the Congo... | reverse complement strand
CAAAGAGCGAAAAGATGAACAAAAAATACAATATAAACAAAGAAGAAACACTACATATAAGGGTAGTTATTACTAAAATTAAGGCAAAACTCGTTTTATGACTTTTGCAACGGTCTCAAGTTAGCTATATTCCCTTTCCAATAGAAAATGCTTGGCCCAGACATTTTCCTATACCATGATAAGTATATAATTCTGGATCGTACAATATTGGCTTTATCTTTTCTGCATCAGGCAGGTTATTCTTCCCTATCACGTTTTCATCAGCTTTCACATCTAATATCTCTCCTATAAACTGGGTGTGCAGGCCTATTTCAACAGTATTTATAACCTTACATTCTAAAATAAGAGAAAATTCTTCAATGTAAGGCGCGTCCACTAAACTGCTTTTTACAGGTGTCAGGCCTGTCTTTAAGAATTTATCCTCATCCCTGCCTGATACAATTCCGAAATAATCAGCAGCCTTAACATATCCTTCGGACGGGATATTAACAGTAAAGGCCTTTTTATCCATAATATTCCCGTAAGAATAGGTTGCCTTTCGTAAAGATATGCCGACGCACGGAGGTCTTGAGCATACAACACCTCCCCACGCAACTGCGCAGGCATTCGGTTTGTTATTTCTATCGTACGTCCCTATAATCCACGTAGGCGTGGTAAAAACAAGCGCCTTAGCTCCCAATGATTTTTTCATGGCCGGTCTCCAAAATTTTATGAAATCCCGCCCTTTTGGCGAGCATTTATAGTGTACCCCCGCCTAAAAGAGCGGGATGAAACAAAATTTTACCCCGAACAACTGAGGAGTCCTTAGGTTACAATATAGTATATTATAACACTCTTCTAATAAGACGTCTACCAGCCTATTTGACATATACTTGTATATTGAGTATAATTTTTATATTGTATGGGAGGGTTTAAAAACCCTCCTCTACACCATATATGAAAAATCGCGAAACATGGAAATCTAAGCTTGGGATCATACTGGCTGTCGCAGGCAGCGCTGTTGGGCTTGGAAATTTCCTTAGATTCCCAGTCCAGGCAGCCCAAAACGGCGGCGGGGCTTTCATGATCCCGTATTTCATATCGCTTATCCTCTTAGGAATACCTTTAATGTGGATAGAATGGACTATTGGCCGTTTCGGAGGAGGATTTGGACACGGCACAGCGCCTGGCATATTCCATAATATGTGGGCCAAAAACAGGTTTATAAAATACTTTGGAGTAATAGGCATATTTGGGCCTCTTATAATCTTTATATACTACACATATATAGAATCATGGACACTCGCCTATGCATTTTTTTCGCTTACAGGGAAATATGGGCAGGCCCCTGATCAGCAAGGCATGATTTCTCTTTTAAGAGGTTTTCAGGGGCTTGAAAAAAATCATTTTTTTTCAAACCTTTGGTGCGCGTACGCATTCTTTCTAATAACCTTCGCAGTAAATATTTATATAATATATAAAGGCATATCTGGCGGCATAGAAAAATTATGTAATATCGCCATGCCAATACTCTTATTATGTGGAATAATTATAGCTGTAAGGGTGCTGACGCTTAATGCGCCAAACATCCTTAAGCCTGACTGGAATGCATTAAACGGTTTGGGCTATCTGTGGAATCCTGACCTGAGCTCATTAAAAGACGCTAAGGTATGGCTCGCTGCGGCTGGCCAGATACTTTTCACATTAAGCGTTGGTATAGGCGTCATACTCACTTACGCCAGCTACCTCAAAAAGACAGACGACATCGTGTTATCAGGCCTCACCGCGGCAAGTGCTAATGAATGCGCTGAAGTTATACTTAGCTCTTCTATTATCATCCCTGCTGCATTTGCCTTTTTCGGTCCTGTTGAAATCGAGAAGATAGCGAATAGCGGGGCATTTAATCTCGGGTTTGTGACAATGCCTCTTATTTTCCAGAAAATAGCCCTGGCCGCATTTTTCGGATTTATATGGTTTCTCCTGCTTTTCCTCGCAGGCATAACATCCTCTGTGTCGCTGGCGCAGCCGAGCATCGCCTTCCTGGAAGATGAGTTTAATATTTCAAAGAAAAAGGCTGTTATTATCTTTGGCATAACATCTTTTATCCTGTGCCAGCCTGTTATATTCTTTTTTAAAAACGGCATTGTAAATGAGCTGGATTTCTGGGGAGGGACCTTCTGCCTTGTTTTATTCGCGGCCATAGAAACAATACTGTTTGCTTGGATATTCGGCATGGAAAAGGCATGGGAAGAAATACACCATGGCGCTGAAATGAAACTTCCTGCTATATATAAATTCATAATAAAATACGTAACGCCATTATTTCTTATCTTGATACTTATTGTATGGTTTTATCAACAGGGTATACCAATACTTTTGATGAAAGGCGTGAGCCAAAGCGATAAGCCTTATGTATTAGGCATAAGGCTTATGCTTTTAGGCATATTTATCAGCCTGGCAATACTTGTAAAGATTGCTTGGCGAAATAGAAAGACTGCAGGTAAAAAATGACTGTCTTAGGCTGGTTATTTATAGCTATATCCTGGGGAATTATTATAATTACCGCTGTATTCTGCTTTAACAAGGTCCTATCTAAAAAGAATTAAAAATAGACGGGCCTGTCCACTACTCTATGATTATCGCTTCTACAGGGCATTCGTTTTTTGCCTGTTTAGCGCAATCCTCGCTTCCAGCTGGGACAACTTTTGCCTTAACAATCGCCTTATCTTCCTTCATCTCAAACACATCAGGGCATGTATTGACACACAGCCCGCACCCAACGCATAAATCCGGATCTATTCTTACTTTCATATTTCTCCTTTCCTTGTAGGCCTTTGCCTTAAAAATTATTCACTTATGATATATTTTAACCCGGCTATTGTCAATCAAATTTTAGGCGTCCTCTTGGGAACTAACCCTTGCGATAAATTCCGCAAACATCATGTCAGGAATGTAAAAACCGCTGGCTTCCGACCTCCTTATAATGCCTTTTTCTTCAAGCCTGTAAAGAAAGTTTTTTATATTCGCTATGGGGAATTTTTTCGCCCTTTTGCCGACTATCATCATTGTCGTGAAATCTTTTATAGTTATCGGCCTTTTCTCCTCCGCCAATATTCTCAACAAGTCTTTTTCCCTATCGCTTGCCTTTGACAGGAGGTAATGAAAATAATCCCTGCCCAATTCTTTAAGCGTGTTATTTAACGCGCTATCCCATGCGCCCGCGGCCACCCTCCCCTCTATCTGGCTGTCATAAAGGTGGCTCGCCAGAAGTTGCACTTCATACGGATGGCCAGAGGTATGTTCAAATATATTACTTTTTATTTTTTCCTCAAATTCTACACCTGTCCCTTTTAAAGTCATATTTATTGTAGAAATGACTTCGCTTTCTTTTAAATTATCGACATTTAGCCTTTTCCGGAAGAACCTTCCCACAGGGTCATGTTTGTCTATAAAAGACGCCCAGCCGTTAGGAGTAGACGAAAGCACAAACAAAAACCTGGTATTTTTAATTATATCCTCATTGCTTAAAACAGCCCGTAAGATATCTATAGTATTAGAAACTTCCATAAGATTCTGGGTGTCATCTAAAAGGACAACCGCCAATCTCGCATCCAGCGCCTTCCATGATTCAAGCAAAAATTTTGTAAGCTGGGCCTGCGCATTTAATAGGGAGCCCTTTTTAGAGAACAGGCCCAGCAGATTCTCCCCTGCCTTATCAATCTTTGAAAAACCCATAACCATCTCTTCAGCTATAAGATGGATAGCATCTATCGCTTTATTTTTTTCTGTAAACCTGGATATGGCGCAAAAGGCGGCCGGAAAGCCTTGCTCCTGGCTCATGCGCCTGAACTGTTTTAAAAGCGAGGTCTTACCAGCGCCCCACTCTCCAAGGACTACGAGGTGGCTGGGCCTCGCATTTACCGCATCGCCTAGATTTAATTTAAAGTTTTCCAATTCCTGGTTCCTACCGCCAAATATCTTTGGCTCCCAGCCTGATTGAGGGGTAAACGGATTTGAGAATATCATAAATAAATCCTAATTTAGTGTAGGGGAGGGTTTCAAACCCTCCCCTACAAATGCGCTTGGGCAGAGTTTATTTATCCCGCAATCCATGCAAAGCGGTTTTCTTGCGTGACAGATTTTCCTGCCGTGTAAAATCAAAAGATGAGAAAATGCCCCCCAATCCCGCCTAGGAACTATTTTCATCAGATCTTCTTCTATTTTCTCAGGATCGGTATTTTTGGTTAAACCAAGAAGCCCTGACAGCCTTCTCACATGCGTATCTACTACTATTCCCACTACTATTCCAAATCCCGAAGACAGGATTACATTGGCTGTTTTCCTGCCAACCCCTGTGAGACTTATTAGCCCTTCCATAGTGTCCGGTACTCTGCCATTAAACTCATTTAAAATTTTCTCCGCGGAGCCTATTATACCCTTTGCCTTATTTTTATAAAAACCTGTAGAGTGTATATCTTTCTCAAATTCTCTGATATCAGCTTTCGCGAAATCGGATACTGTTTTATATTTTTTAAACAATACCGGCGTCACCTGATTTACCCTGACATCAGTGCACTGCGCCGAAAGTATAGTCGCCACTAAAAGCTGCCATGTGTTTTTAAATCTAAGCGCTATCTTTGCATCAGGATATTCTTTTTTTAAAATATTTATTATTTCTTTTATATCGCACATGTTTACTTTATTTATTTGATATGGTAGATTGTATACATGATTATAAAGACAGACCCTGATATTATCAAGGGTTATTTTGAGGACTACTCCGGGCTTCTTGGCGGATACGCTGATAAGGTAATATTGCCTGAAAATGAGAAAGATACCAGGGAAATACTGCTTGAGGCAAGCGCTAAAAATATCCCCGTGACGATATCAGGCGGCGGGACAGGCGTAACCGGGGCTAGGATACCTTTTGGCGGATGGGTCATCGCCACAGAGAGATTCAATAAAATCATAGATATAAACAAAGGCTCCCTCACTGCCACGCTCCAGCCAGGGGTAAGGCTATCAGACCTTGAAAACGAACTCTCGAAAAAAGGCATGGCCTACCTGCCTGATCCTACAGAGCCAAACGCGTTTCTTGGAGGCACCATATCCACTAACGCCTCAGGCGCGAAAGGTTTTAAATACGGCCCTACGCGTAACTATATAAAAAGGCTGAAGATACTCCTCTCTACCGGAGATATCTTAGATATAAAACGCGGGGAATATCTTATAAAAAAAGGCTCGAATTTTCAGCTCAAACAAAAAAATAAGGAGCTATCTATAAGGATCCCTGATTATTCAATGCCTGAGATAAAAACTGCCGCAGGCTACTACATAAAAAACAATATGGACCTCATAGATTTATTTATAGGCCATGAAGGAACTCTCTGTTTTATCCTTGAGGCTGACATAGCTCTTGGAAAAAGGCCTGAAGAGGTGATGAGCTTTTTCAGCTTTTTCCCTTCAGAAGATAACGCGATAGATTTTGTAAAAGCCGCAAAGGAATGCCAGGCAATGTCCCTTGAATACATGGATGAGAATTCTCTCTCGCTTCTAAGGACAAAATATCCCAGCATACCAAAATCCGCAAAAGGCCTTATATATTTTGAGCAGGATTATAAAAAAGAATTCGAGTCAGAAATTATAGACTCCTGGACAAAACTGCTTGAAGAACATAACGCCATGGCAGAAGACTCTTACTTCGCTGACTCTGAAAAAGAAAGGGAAAGATTAAAAGAGATGAGGCACGCGCTCCCAGACTCTGTAAATGAGATCGTAAAAAAGAATAAGATGCCGAAAGTCGGGACAGATATAGCAGTGCCTGACAGAGGCTTTAGGGAAATGATGAAATTCTACAAAGAAAGACTCCTCTCTTCCTCAATAGATTATCTAATATTCGGCCATATAGGCGAAAGCCACATGCACGTAAATATGCTCCCCAGGACAGAAGAAGAATTTAAAAAAAGCAGGGCCATATACATGGAGTTTGTGAGAAAATCTGTCTCCCTCGGCGGGACCGCTTCAGCGGAGCACGGCATAGGAAAATTAAAACACCCTTTCCTTGAGATAATGTATGGAAAAGATAACTTAAGGCAGATGGCCCTTCTTAAAAAATCTCTGGACCCGTCTTGTATATTAGGGCTTGATAACATATTCCCCAAAGAGCTCCTGAAATGAAAGTTATCATAGCTGTCCCAGATTTTACGCGTAAAGCGCATTTGAAAAAGGTCCTTCCGCCTATCCTGAATAAACTCAACAGAAAAGGCATAAGCGATAAAGATATCGAGATACTTATAGGGACAGGCTTGCACAGAAAACCAACTTCAAGGGAATTAAAAAATAATATAGGAGACATTGCTCTTAGAGTCAAGGTATCTTCGCATGATTATAAAGACGTATTTTACTTTGGCAGGCATAAAAGCGGCATACCTATATACCTGAATAAAAAACTAAAAACTACGGATTGCATAATAACAATAGGTGTAGTTGAACCTCATCTTTACGCAGGCTATAGCGGAGGCGTAAAAGTCGTATCCATAGGGCTTGCTGGAGAAAAAACAATAAATTCCACACATCACCCCAGGTTTCTTGACCACCCGGGGACAAGGATCTGTTCATTAAAGGATAACCCTTTCCAGAATTATATACAGGAGGCATCTGCCAGGCTGCCTATAAAATACTCTATTAATATAGTAAACAACAAAAATGGGGATATATTAAGAATATTCGATGGCAGCCCGCAGGCGTCTTTCAGAAAAGCTGTCATTTACTCAAAAAAAATATTTGAAAAAAATATAGGCAGGCCTATTGATGTGGTTATATGCGGTATACCGCCTGAAAAAGGCGCTAACATATATCAGGCATCGCGCATATTTAATTATATAGCAGACGCAAAAAATCCTGCTATAAAAAAAGGTTCTCTCATACTTGTAAAAGCGAACTTTGAAGAGGGTTTTGGAAAAGGCATTGGCGAAAGGCGTTTTATGAAAAAGATGCTCGAGATGAAAGGCCCTGAAAAGATGATATCCAAAATCAAAAGAAGCGGATGCCTTGCCGGAGAGCACCGCGCCTATATGGTGGCAAAGGTATTAACTAAAGCGAGGCTTGGGTTTATATCAAAAAAGGCGCATCTTTATAAAAATAAAGGCTTTCCATTTTTATTTTTTAAAGGCCTTGGAGACGCTAAGAAATATGTAAAAGAAAATTTTAAAAATCCAAAAATATATTACTTAAAAAATGCATTCACAACCATTTTGACCTGTCCCGCTGCGTCGGCGGACCAAAAGGTCCGCCGACGCAGCGGGACAGGTGTTTAAAAATCCCTGCTTATGCCTACAGAAAACTCTTCCCCATCAATAAAATCGCTTTCTATGTTTAATCTTATATCATCTCTAAACATGTAATCCACGCCAAGGACAGTTCCCCATTTCTTTTCAGACTTAACACGGTGCCTATCGTGCTCATTTACCCATTTTATATAATCCACTGTACCGTATCTTGCCCCAATGTAAGGAGAAAAATTCCAGACATCTTTTGATATAATAGCAGAGCCCTGCCAGTCGTCTATAATAACCCTGTGATGATCGCCTTGAGGAGACGCTGTAGGCGGATGAACGCTTATATGCTGAAAACCCGCGACAGTCCTTATGCCGAGGCCCTTGTTTTCATACCCTTTTACCCTAAAACCATATCCGCCAGCAAAACCTGCGTTAAAATCCAGGTTTCCAGGGTTAGAGTTTTTCCAGGAAACATCTCCCATTCCTATCTTCCCGTCAAAACACAGCCAATTGAACACCCCGTATGAGCCTGTTACAAAATACCTGTTACCGCTCGTAGCCCCCTGGTTATCTTTTAAGTTTCTGTCTACAAGAAAATCTCCCTGAGCGCCCCATGTCCAATGTCTTTTCTCAGGCATATGGGTGCCATAACAAGGCGCGCTATAGGCATATGCTGCGCACAGACAAACCAAGGCTATTGTCAAAAATACAATCTTTTTAAACATCTCTCTCCTGTAACTTTACAATTCGTGCCATGCACCATTTGTAAAGTTAGTGTCTATGCTTAGAATAATTTTCTACCTTTTTCCGCAAGTTCTTTCAGATCTGGCCATAATTTCTTGCCCTTAAGCATAACCACTATTAAGTTATGCCTTTTATCATAACTGATATACCCCAGGAAACACTGTTTTGCCCTTATTGTATAACCCGTTTTCCCGAGCACTATATAAGACGTATCCTTCCACAAACTCTTATTGTGGTTTCTTAATTTTATACGCCTTCCGCTGTTTAGCTCTGTTATATTTGTCTGCCTTATCCGCAGTATATCTAAAAACCTTTTGTCTTTTACCGCCTCGCGCATTATCAATGCCAGGTCATATGCAGTAGAATACTGGCCTTTTGCTGGCAGGCCATTAGAGGTTTTAAAATTAGTATTGCGGCAGCCTATTTTCCTGGCCATCTCATTCATCATTTTTACAAAATCCTTCTCTGTCCCGCCTACGCTTTCAGCCAATGCCACACTCGCGTCATTGCCGGAATTGAGCAAAGCTGCCTTAAGCATATCCTCTGTGGAATACACCTCTCCCTTTTTGATATCCACCTTGCTTGGAGGCATGTATGTGGCAGCCCTTGAGACAACCACTTTTTTATCAAGGGCGGATTTATTCAGGACTACCAAGGCTGTCATTACTTTTGTAGTGGAGGCAGGCGCTAGTTTAACGTGAGGATTCTTGGAATAGACCACCTTTTTGTTCCAGGTATTCATGAGAACCGCTGAATATGCGGTAACATGAATAACTTCTTTCGCGAAAAGATTCGCGCTTAAAAATACAATGGATATAAAGACAAGGCTTATACGAACCATTTAATCCTGATGCATGCGCCGGGTTTCTTTACTCATGTCTGCGAGTGCCATTTTTGCGCGCTCAAGCTCAGCGGCAAGCCTGGCCGTTATAAGCAGATGCTTATAGGAAAGCAGGCTGAATGCCAGGTTCAAAAGCGCCAATAGAAGCAAAAATATATTAACTTTTGTATTGAGGAGGAAATATATAAGAAAAAAAATTCCCAGTATAATAAGCAGCCTGTTCACCCTGGCTACTACCTCTATAAAAATCTCCTCGCTCGTAAAACTTTTCATGATAGGGCCCTCTCATAGAATATAGTATATAATAAATATCAGAAATGTGTAAACTTATTTGTTATAGGCATGCGCCTGTCTTTTCCAAATGCCATCCTGGTAATCTTTACGCCTGGAGGAGCCTGACGGCGCTTATACTCGCTGGAATCTATCATGCTTAATAATTTTTTAACCATATCCATGCGCCCCACTTCTTTCGTTATCTCATCAAATCCCTTATTTTTTTCAACATATAGTTCTATAACCTTGTCTAAAAAATCATAAGGCGGAAGGGTATCCTGGTCTCTCTGATTAGGCCTTAATTCAGCTGTAGGCGCTCTCTTAAAAACGCTTTCTGGTATAATAACCTTTTTCTCTTTTCTGTTTACATATCTCGCCAATTCATAAACAAGCCTCTTGGGTACATCCTTAATTACACTGAATCCGCCAGCCATATCTCCATAAAGGGTGCAGTATCCAACGCTTGTCTCGCTTTTATTGCCTGTATTGAGCACCAGATACCCAAACTTATTGGAAAAGGCCATTAACACATTGCCGCGAATCCTTGCCTGGATATTTTCTTCCGCTATATTTGGCTCTGCGCCTTTAAAATACAGTTTCAGCGTATTTAAATAAGAATTAACTATATTACCTATAGGTATCCTGTGAAATTCTACGCCCAGATTCCTCGCTACGATCTCCGCATCCTTTTGTGTTTCTGACGAAGAATACATGGACGGCATACTAAGGGCAAGGACACCCCCTCTGCCAAGCGCATCCCTGGCTATGCACGCGACTAAAGCGGAATCTATGCCGCCGCTTAACCCCAGGGCAACCTTGCTAAAATTGTTTTTAAGGACATAATCTCTTGTGCCAAGAACAAGAGCGGAATAAATCTCTTCATTTCTCCCGATAGGCTTAACCATTGGCCTTTTTTTTCCAGCCTCTCTTTCTGCGCATAAATGGAATATCAATAAATCTTCTTCAAAGGCTTTTGCCTCCGTGACAATAGAGCCATCTTTCCCAAAAAGAGCGCTTCTGCCATCAAAAACCAGCTCATCCTGTCCGCCCACAAGGTTGCAATAAACTATAGGCATTCTGAACCTTCTCGCCTTTTGCCCTATTATCTTCCCGCGTTCTTTAATTTTATCAATATGATAAGGTGAGGCGGATATATTTACTAAAAAATCCGCTTTCTTAAAGATACGCTCTGAGCTCTGCCCCTTGTCTTCTGCCCATATATCTTCGCATATATTCACGGCAAAACGTATATCCTTTATCTTTAATAACCGATTATTAGCGCCCGGCTTAAAATACCTCTTCTCATCGAAAACCCCGTAATTAGGCAGGTGTATCTTATGATACACATAGATTATTTTTTTGTTCCTAATCACCGCTGCGCTATTATAAATACCGCCCTTTTTATCGTCTATAAAACCCAACACAGCGGTCACGTTGCCTGTCTCTTGAGATATCTTTTTTAAAGATTCTATATTATATTTTATAAAATGCCTCTTTAAAAGAAGGTCCTCCGGGGGATAGCCTGTTATGCTGAGTTCCGGAAACACTATAAGATCTATGTCTTTGGAAATCGCCTCTTTTATGCAGGACAATATCCTGCTGGAATTTCCATCGATATCACCTACCACGGTATTTATCTGCCCTATTGCTATCTTAACATTTTTCATATATTATATAGCATATTAGCATAACTTAAAGAAATAGGCAATTATGCGCAAAATAATAATTTATACCTTAATAATCCTCTTTTTTGCAGGCACCTCTTTATGCCTTGCGGAAGAGATCAAAACAGAGGACAAAAATAACGACTCTAAGCCGGACATCTGGACATATTATGGCGACGACAACAGGCCTGTCAAGATAGAGGCTGACAGGAACTATGACAGCAAGATTGACCTATGGATAAACTACGGGGAAAAAGCATCAAGGACTACAAAGATAGACCTGAACTTCGATGGCTCGCCTGATATGCATTCATATTACCAATACGGCCAGCGAGTAAAATTAGAGATAGACTCGGATTACGATGGCAATCTGGACCAGGTAAATGAATATTCGAATGACAGGCTCGTAAAAATGCAAAGGGCTGATAAAAACCACAAGCTGGAAACTGTATTTGATATAAGCGGCCGCAATCTACCTCAGACAAAACACACCGAGTATTACGAGGCCAATTCCGATGCCCTTGATAGCAGTAAAATTCTCCCCGAAAAACAGAAGGCCCAATAAAAAAGAGACCAATGGATAGGTAGCCGCAATAGGGACCATCTTGGATACCTCTCCCTGCTTAAGCGCATTATAGAAAAATATCTGGCCAAGTATGCTCGCAAGGATGCCTCCCATAAATAAAAACAGCATGGTCCTAGGATCGGCTTTAAGCGCTGATTTGAATATATTGATATTGCACAGGCCCATGATAACAACGCCTATCATAATCCCGGACGAACGCAGAAATACGCCTGATAGCGGCTCTATATTCTTAAGCCCAATCTTTTCCACTACAGGCGCTATCCCCCACACTATGGCTGCCAGTATCGCAAAATAAAACGGCTTCATGTTATCCCCCTTTTTCTTGCTCGAGAAGTCCTGATATAAGATACCACGCCATATATCCAAACGCAATAACTTGATTACCCAACTTTACAATTTGTGCATAGCACTATTTGTAAAGTTAGCAAAAGAGTGGCGGCATAAACAAAACTAATATATAATAGACGCATGTTTAAAGCTGGAAAAGTAGCGATAATCGGAAGGCCTAATGTCGGGAAGTCTACACTCTTAAATGTCCTGGTAAAAGAAAAAGTCTGCATTGTATCTGAAAAACCAGAGACTACCCGAGACAGCATACAAGGTATATTATCAGGCAAGGATTTTCAGATCGTCTTTATAGATACCCCTGGCATACACAGGCCAAAAAACCTTCTTGGAAAATTGATGGTGCGCAAGGCCCAGGCCTCTTTAATGGAGACGGACCTGAATATCATGATGATTGACGGCCAGGCAGGCATAACCCAAGAGGACACGCTTATATTTGAGCTCCTCCCGGCCAAATTAAACTTTCTCATTATAAATAAAATAGATAAAATCGACAGGCGCAAGATCCTTCCGATTATAGAAAAATCCAAAAAATTCAACTTTAAAGAGATCATACCCATATCAGCTATCAAACAAAACGGCACAGATATTGTTTTTAATAAGATCATGGAATACCTCCCTGAAGGCTTTCCGTTCTTTCCGGAAGACCAGCTGAGCGATAAAAATGAGAGGTTTATAATTCAGGAACTCATAAGAGAGAAAACCCTGGAGATCACATATCAGGAAGTACCTCACTCCATAGCAGTAACAGTAGAAGAAATGAAAGAAAAAAAAGACAAGCATAATAACAACATCATATACATAAGGGCTAATATATACTGCGAAAAAATGAGCCAAAAAGGTATTATAATAGGAAAAGATGGAAAAATGCTTAAAAAGATAGGTGAGATTTCAAGAAAAGATATAGAAAATTTTCTGCATAAAAAAATCTTCCTAGATTTATGGGTGAAGGTATATCAAAACTGGAGAAAGGACCCGTTCGCTCTTAAAAACCTTGGCTATTAACCTTACAAGCCGAGAAATTGGACTGCCAGCCCGCAAAGGAATATACTCCCGCCTGCCAAGGCATGGGTATAACGCTCAAGCCGCCCCATGGGTATAAATTTAACTCCTAGGGCGGAAACCATTACTATAGCAAACATCGTTGCTATAGTCACGGATCCGAAAATAGCTGTTACCCAGAAAACCCCTGTCATGCTGTTTTTTGCAGCAGGATACATTAAAAGAGGTATCAGAGGCTCGCATGGCCCAAATACAAATATAGTAAATAACACCCAAGGCGTTATATTGGCCTTATTTTCATTTTCATGCACATGCGCATGTTCATCCGCATGAGAATGATCGTGGGTATGTATAGCGCTATCCATATGAACATGCGGATGCACATGAGGCTTATTTTTCCATGCCCTGCGCAAACCCCAGACAAGATACGTAAAACCAAATATAATCAACAACCAGCCTGCGATATTCCCTCTAAAGGATTCCAGCGCTTCTAATTTCATTACCTCTATCCCTAAAATAATGCCGATAAAACCCAAGATAACAGAGCTCATGATATGCCCTATGCCGCATAAAAAAGTTACAAGAGCGGTTTTCAACATAGGCCATTTTCTAGCCTTTTGCATCACAATAAACGGCAGATAATGATCAGGCCCGAAAACAGTGTGCATAAATCCTATCGTAGCGGCGGTAATATATAAAGCTATTAATCCATTATCCATAAAACGTTATCCTAAACAGATGTCTATCCTTTTAACCAGTCTATCCCTTATGTCTTGAGAGTAAGGCTGGCCTATTATGTCTTCCTGAATATCGAACTTTCTTCCATCATCATATTCTATTTTTATGGAAACCACTTTCGCAGAAAACCTGCCCGCAGTATCTTTCATCTTTGGATTATGATAAACTACAAGGGTCTTGCCTAAAAATTTAAACGCGTACGTATTTTTAGGAAATCCCCTGTTAGCCTTTTTCGTAAAAAACCATGAAGGCAGTATCGGACTGAACCTCAGATTCAATCCGCCTTTTTCATCAACAAAAAACGGCTCCTTGCCTATGCTCATTAAAAGCCATATGCTCAGCATCTCCGCTGTAGAACCGCTTAGCCGAGCCACAAAACCCCTGCCATGCATCCTCTTGTCAGGAAAAGCGCTGGACACCACAAAAGACGAGTTTTCAAAAATACTCCTTCCATACCTCTCCGGTCTCTGAAACGGTATGAGGGCATTTTTAAAATCTTCGAAGAATTCCTCATAAAGGCCTTTTTTCAATACTTCCAGTAAATATTTATACTCCATGTGAAGGAATATTGATTCATTTTCCAGCCACCCTGGAGTAAATATGCTGGAACGCCCCACTTCTTTTGATACGCCATTGAGAGGCTCATTAATTTTATACATCTTTAGCTTGGTATCATATATGTCAGTTTTCTTAAGGGCCCTGTATAAGGCCTTTGCCTTTTCAAAATTTCTTTCAACTTTTAGCTGCCTGGCAGGGCCTTCTAAAAACAGAGGCAGTCTAATGCTCTTAAACGCAGTGGGTTTCACCAAACTCAGGCCCTTTACAGGATCCACCTTTCCTGAAAGTTCATATTTTATGACCTTGTTTATAAAATATGTAGTATACGCCTTTTTGCGTGAGTCATAGGCCTTTTTAATTGCGCTATCAATTTTTAAAAGAAAGGTGCTCATCATCTCTTTTAATTCCGCGATATCCAACGCCTTTTCTATCCCGCTAAAACCGAGTTTTATTTTCTCGCGGTATTCCTCTTTAAAACAATTCGCCTTATCCCAATAATAAAAATCATTTTTATCTTCCTTTATCAGGTTTTCTATGTCCTTCAGGAAATTACTGATTTCTTCGGGAAGGCTGATTTTATAATTTTCATGTAAACTGAGCTTATCAAAAGCCTCTAATATAAAAACTATCTGGCGTTTTAACTCAAAGACCTCTGGGGCAGCTGAACCGCATAACCCAGGGAGTCCGTTCATTGAATCACACCAGCCAGGCTTATCAGCCTCCATCTCTATACCGATACCCGAGGCATCAAGAGTAGATATCTTGTTTACAGCTATGCATAACATTTTTACAAGAAGGGTTGTTTTGTACATCCCTTCTCCGCTGCAAAGCCTGACTGTATGAGGGTCTGTTTCTCTCTTTTTTATAACGCTTTCCTTTTTCCCGTCTCTCTCCAGGGAATGATACTGCCTGACTACCCCATCTTTCACCAGCAGATATCTTTCAGATCTAGGTTTTACGCAAAATGGACTGTCATAGAACGTGAACTCTTTTTTATCTATAAGTATCTCTTTCAACATATCTGGATATATCTTTAAGAAACTCTCTACCAGGTCCAGGTTATAAGTCCAGTGATCTATCCAGAAACCTTCTCCATATTCAGTGTCATACATGGTTAGGCAATTTTTTAAAAGGGCCTGCAGAAAATCATACGGGCTGGATTTAAGCCTTACCCCAAACCTTTCCATATCCATAAAAATCCTGCCCGGGGTAAAATTGACAGACACAAGAGGTTTTATTTTATCTATATCCTCATCTTCCAGCTTACCCCTAAGTATATCCTTTAAATAATCCACGTCTTTTAGCCTGAATTTAAGGCCTTTTAAGACCAATGGGTTATAGCCGTCTGCCTGCTGAAGGTTATAAAAATATAATATATTAAAATCCTTTATCTGGGGGTTAAAAAATACATCGTTTCTGCGATTTTGATTGGTGTCCCTGAAATTTCCATCTCCCTGCGAAAAATAGCTTGGTTCTAATAAAAACCTATTGTAATCCCTTTCAGGATCCCCGTGCTTGCGCGAATAAACATAAAACGCATTAGCGTTATGGTTAGAGCATGTTATAGGAAGGCCTCCTCTCAGGACATTATCAAGAAAAGTCTGGCCGCAATACCTGTCATATCTTTCATCGGCGCTCATGGTGAATATATTACTCTCCAGCCCCTTCACAAGATTTCTGTTTTCCTCTTTTTTTCTGATAAAAAAATCCTCGTTCCTTAACCTTTGCGAGGACGCGTTAAGGCCTTCTTTTGAGCTCATATGCCCAGCTAAAGCATATAATTTAAACTCTCTGCCGGGTTTTAACTCCACCGAGGTATAGGCCATCGCGCAGGGAAGCTTATTTTGTATCAGCTGATTTTTGGATAAATCGCTTTCTTTTTTATTTATAAAATTCACAGGATATGTAAAATCACTGATCTGGCCGAATATGGCCTCAGGGTCTACTATAACAGGAAGCGCCTTGCCTTTTGTTTTATCTTCGAAGGAGGACGCTACATAAAAATTGCCTTCTTTTATAAGAACCACCTCTGAGACATCTTTCGGGTCAACTTTCAGCCTGTAAAAAGGCGCTTTCTTATCCAGATTTTCTACAAGCATCCACGCCTCTATAGTACGCCTCATTTTCTGGAGAAAAAAATTGCATATGCCGTAAGGTATTATAATCGGCATCCCGTCCAGAATGCTCATAGACGCGCTATTTTTAGATATATTTTTCAGCGTTACGCATCTCGCAAGCCCGGCAAAAGGCTCATTTGGTATAGTAAAATATTCTATCTCTGTCTGGATCCCGAACTCCTGGTTTATTTCCTGTATCCTGAACTCGCAGGAATTTATAACCATTTTCTGCCTGACTGGATGAGAATTACTGTATGAACGCGGCTGAAAAGGCTCATAAAACTCTGTCTTCTTTTTATTTTTTATTTTAATAAAAGTGCGGAAACCCTGCAGAGTGGTGAGCTGATAGGACCTGTTGGCAGGAAGAAACTCCATTATAGGGCTGTCCTTTCCTCCTATTCCAAAACCGCATACGCCCTGGCCCCTGTTGGTATAAAATACCCACATGGGTATGCCAAAAAATCCGGCTATGCCTGGAAGAAAATTAGAAAACGCACCTGAGGCGTGATAATTTTCTATGACAAACTCTTTATCCTTATTCAGGTAATATTTTGCCTTGTCCATGTTCGATAATTCTATCAGATAGGATTGAAACTGGCAAGCAAATTAAGAAGCTGCTTATCTTTTGTGAAATTAGGCGTTTCCCATGATTTTGTTATTTCTTTTTTATGGCTTTCCCATAATGTATAGAAATTCTCAAAACCATATACAGGCCCCTGCCGGTTTACCCATAACAGGTTCCCGAGATACCGGTATATGCCGTCAGGAAACACGCTATTTGCTATTGCCTTATATGTCCAGTAAGTCCAGTGAAACTTATGCTCATTAAAACACTTGAGAATATCTTCTACCCATTTCAGTTCACCGTAAAAACCATCCCTGGAGTTTACCCCGAATTCTCCTACAAAGATAGGCACATCCCATTTGCTGGAATAACCGCGATATGCCTCTAATCTTCTATTTAACATACTTATATCCCAGCGTTCAGCAAACATCCTGCCTGGATACCTAAGCCCTTTTTCAAAATTAAACGTAAACTCGAGAGGATGATAAAAATGAACGCTGTAAGAAAGGTTTTTCGCAAAAGGCTCGCCTATGTGCTCCAGGACCTGAGACCAGATATTGCCTTCCAAAAATATTATGTGATTTTTATCTATTTTTCTTATACGCCTTACCGCCTTTACATAAAAATCCCTTAGAGTTTTTCCTGCGCCAGGCGTTTTTATAACAGGCTCATTCAATATGTCATATCCTGCCACAGCATCCTCTTCTTTAAACTCATCCGCAAGCATCTCCCATAAATTAAAAAACATTTCCCGGCTCTTGCTATCTGTCCAAAGCCCTGCCTTTCCGTCGCTATCCGCGTGCCAGTCTTGATTCTGGCATCCTGGCGCGGCGTGCATGTCCAATATGCAGTAAATATTATATTTCTTGCACAGCCTTACCGCATCCTTAAGTATTTTCAATCCGCCTTTTTCTTCTAATATCCTGTAGTTAAATGGGAGCCTGATGCAGTTAAAACCTGAAGATGATATGTTTTTAAAATCCAATTCTTGTATAAAGCTGTTTCTGTAAAGGCGAGTAAACTTTTCCAGCTCCTTACCGCCATAGCGTTTTTTGAACTCTGACTTAAAAACCCTCTCCGCGATATTCCTTCCATGGAGGATATACCCCTCCATCATCAGCCACCCGCCAAGATTAACGCCATGAAGGAAGATTTGCCTGGATTTGGGGTCTATTATACTTCCATTTTTTACAGTGAGCATTTTAAAAAGAGGGCAGTTTAGGCTCGTGCCCGGGAGCCAGGACTACAGCCTTCTTTGCAATGAGCTACAGGCCTTAACATATAATGAACAGTCACCTTCATTTTATCCACCCCCTCTCTATAATAATTCATTTAAATATAAACCCTGTCTCTCTAGACCATAACAGGAGATCCAGCTCATCCATAGGTATATTTATCTTTCCACAGAAATCCCGCAACCTGCCCTCTATCCTAAGATATTCCTTTTTAGTAAGCGAGCTCGGTATCTTTTTTATAACGCCATAGGCCTTTAAATTCTTCAGTATATGCACATCCAATATTGCCAGGCCTTCTCCAAAGCCTATATTCCTTAAAAAATGGCTGGCCTCCTTATAGCCCATGCCTTTTATATTTTCAGCAAACCATTCCCTGGTCTTAAGTATATCTTTTTCATCTATGTAATCTTTTATGTGGAAACGCCCTTTTTCCGTAAACACCCCCCTGGCTCCCACAATAAACTCCGCCTTCTTATTCAAGAATCTCGTTGCCTTGAGATATGGGCTGATAACCTTTGGCTGGCCGTTAAAAAGCAGGCCTGTTTTTTTAAGCTTATTTATTGCCTTATCGCACTCTACCGCTTCTGCCTGGGGAGTCAACAAACAAAAGCAAAACTCTGAAAAGACATGCCTATCGTCTTTTTTATAGCTATCCTTAAAATCCCTAAGCCTTTTTTTTATCGCGCTTTTACTTTTTTTATAGTGCCCTAATAATTCTTTCATTTATAACCAATTGTAATATAACTTTACATTCTAACAATGTCAGAGTGTAAAGTTATTATCCCAGGCCGAGGGCCCTGGATATAGCATCCTTGTCAAAACCTACTATTATCTCGCCGTCTATATCCAGGACAGGCACCCCCATCTGGCCTGATTTATCAATCATCTCCTGGCTCGCCTGGCGATTTACGCCTACGTCTATATTCTCAAACTGGATATTGTTCTTTTTCAAAAATTCCTTTGTCATCGCACAATAAGAACAGGTAGATGTGGAATAAACTTTAACGTTATGCATAATGTCTCCTTTGTCCATTGTCCATAAGCCTAACTTTACAATTCGTGCATAGCACGAATTGTAAAGTTAAAAAACAAGCTTGGCGCCAACATTAAAGGCATTTTTTAAACAATCTGAGTGTTTAAGTATATCGCCCTTCGCCTCAATAGACGGGCAGAAGAGTTCGTATTTATAAGCCACATTTATAGTGGCAAAAAAATTCTTCGCTACAGCCCTTGAGTTTTCAAAAAAATCCTTCCGCGTGGAACCCTCCACTGAAATAAATGCGCCAGGTATTTTCTTATAGCCCACGCCCTTTTTTAATATGTATTTTGCCCTCCACGCGCACTGAAACCTGTCTATCATCATCTTGGACTGGGCGCTTAAGGACCCGAAAAATACAGGCGAGGCAAACACTATAGCGTCAGCAGATTTTATCTTTTTATATACCACCTGCATGTCATCCTTTATCAGGCACCCACCGCTATCAGACATTTTCTGGCATTCCTGGCACGGGACAAACTTAAGGCTATTAAGGGTTATCTTTTCAGTCTTAGCGCCCTTGCTTCTGGCGCCTTCAAGGACCTTGTCCAACAGCAGATCCGCGTTTCCTCCTGTCCTCGGGCTGCCACATATACCCAAAATCTCCATCTACCCGCTCCTTAACTTTACAATTCGTGCTATGCACGAATTGTAAAGTTAGTAGTTTTCGGCGATTAGTTCGTAATACGCCTTAGGATGAGCGCACGCAGGGCATTTATCCGGCGCCTCATTTCCTTCATGTATATACCCGCAATTCCTGCATTTCCATTTCACTGATTTATCTTTTTTGAATACTGTCTTATCTTTCACGTTTTTCCAAAGCTTCCTGTATCTCGCTTCATGGCCAGCCTCAACTTCCGCAATTTCCTTAAACTGATCCGCCGCCTCAGAGAAGCCCTCTTTCCTGGCAATCGCCTCAAAATCCTTATATATCTTTGTCCATTCCATGTTTTCGCCATCAGCAGACGCCTTGAGATTATCCAGGGTAGTTCCTATAACGCCTGCGGGATAAGCCGCTGTTATCTCAACATCCCCTCCTTCCAATAACCTGAAAAATCTCTTTGCGTGCTCTTTTTCATTATCAGCGGTCTCTAAGAATATCGCTGATATCTGCTCATAACCTTCTTTTTTCGCCACGCCAGCAAAATAGGTGTAACGATTCCTCGCCTGCGACTCTCCAGCAAAAGCTGCCAGGAGATTTTTCTCCGTCTGACTGCCTTTCATCTTCATTTTATTGCCTCCTTTATTTTATTTTTTATTTCTACCAGCTCTTTATCGTCAGGCACCCATTGCGCCTTTAACCCCCTTACTGGCAATTCAAATTTTGCCGCCTCCATAATACTTTCTATATCGCCTATGCTTTGCCCTCCCCACCCATAAGACCCGAACGCGATGCCAGCCCTGTTCTTAGGGCTTAGCCCTTTCATATAGGTAAGGAAAGCTGACACTGTAGGCAGTATGCCGTTATTCAGAGTTGGAGAACCAACGCATATATATTTCGCGTCAATTATTGAAGTCATTATATCTGATATATGGCTTGCCTGCAGATTTCTTATCTCGCAGGAAATACCCCTATCCTCAAATATTTCTTTTATAGCATAAGCCATTTTTTCCGTGCTATGCCACATAGTATCATACACAACAACCGCCTTTTTCTCGCATAAATTATTCGCCCATTTTTTATAAAGTGCTGTTATATCTTTTATATGGCTCCTCCAGATAAGGCCATGGCTTGGGGCAATCATATCTATTTCCAGGCCAGAGACAGCCTCAAGCGCTTTATTGACCTGAACGCCGTAAGGCAAAACTATATTCGCATAATATTTCGCAGCCTCTATCATGGCCCTGCCCCATCCGAATTCGTCGTCAAACCTTTCATTCGACGCGATATGCTGGCCAAACGCGTCATTAGGCAAAAGCAGTTTTTCTTCAGGGATATATGTAGCCATTGAATCAGGCCAGTGTACCATCTGCATTAATATAAAATTCAAATTTCTCTCTCCTATATTGATTGAATCCCCGGTCGACACAATCTTGAAATTCAAATCTCGCTTAAAATGCTTTTTCAATCCTTTCTCCCCGTTAGGGGAACATACGACAGTAACATTCTTTGCGATATCCTTCATGTCAAGGATACTCCCGGAATGGTCCATCTCAGTATGGTTTGAAATAATATAGTCTATCTTGGACGGATCTATAACATCTTTGATCCTCTCCAGCATTTCTCCAAACATATGATGCTTCACCGTGTCTACCAGTGTAATCTTTTTGTCTATTATCAAATACGCGTTATATGTTGAGCCAAGCTGAGTAGAATACCCGTGAAAATTCCTTAAATCCCAGTCAATAGCGCCTACCCAGTATATGCCTTTTTTAATCTCTACTGCTTTCATAAATTATCTCCAATCCCTCGCCGCATATAATTCCAAATAATAACGGCTCGGGATAAGTTCGGGCTTATAACTTACGTCGCATTTCATGCTCCGTAAGTTATGCCCTCACTTACAAATTCGCTTTTCTTTGCTCCGCAGACAGGGCATACCCATGAATTAGGGATATCCTCAAACTTAGTGCCTGGCTGTATACCTCCGTCCGGATCCCCTATTTCAGGATCATAGACATAATTACAAACAGTGCATATATATTTCTGCCCTGCCTGTTTTTTCATAACCGCGGATTCGGATTTAATAAATGTAGGGGCTGTCTCAGGCGTTGTACCGCGTTTAACCTGGTGATAATAATCATACGTCATAGGCCTTCCTGTATTTAATACCTTTGAATCAGTTAACCTGCCAAGAAAAAGCGTGTGAGTCAGGCAGTCAAATTTTTCAATAACCTCTGCCTCCAGGTAACAGAGGGCATTATCTGTAACAACAGGGCAGCCTGAATCAAGTTTTATAAATTTTATATCTTTGAACTTATCCTCTGTCCTGCCTGATTTAAATCCGAACTTTCCTATAAAACTCAAGGATGTATCCTGCCCAAGTATTGAAACGCTAAACCTCCCGCTTGATTCTATATATTCATGCGTAAGATTTTTCTTATTTATGCTTATAGCAATAGTCACAGGCTCACTGGTTATCTGAAAAACCGTATTCGCTATCTGGCCGTTCGGCAGATTGCCTTTACTGGAACTGACTATATACATGCCATAACCTATATTATGCAGAGCATTGGGATCCATGTTAACCGCCTCTCAACCTCGCAGGAGACTGCTGCCGCCTGCGAGGTTTATTTTATTTTTTTAATGCCTTAACAATATCATCTTTAGGGTCAGAAATCAACCTCAAATCAAATTTTTCCTGAAGCAGCGCAAACACATTCTTAGACAAAAAGGCCGGAGGTGTAGGCCCTATATACATGCCTTTAATATTAAGGTATAACAGGCTGAGCAATATTGCAACTGCTTTCTGCTCAAACCATGAAAGGACCAGTGTCAGCGGTAAACCATTCACATCTGTCTTGAATGCCCCAGCCAGGGCCTCGGCAATCTTTATCGCGGAATAGGCGTTGTTGCACTGCCCTATATCTATAAGCCTTGGGATACCGCCTATCTCTCCGAAATTTGTCTTATTGAAACGGTATTTACCGCAGGCAAGCGTAAGAATTACGCAATCCTTTGGCACCTGCTCAGCGAATTCTGTATAATAGTTCCTGCCTGTCTTCGCGCCATCGCATCCTCCTATTAAAAAGAAATGCTTTATCTTTCCTGATTTTACCGCTCCTATCACTTTATCAGCTATACCCAGCACCGCTTTATGATGGAAGCCTGTGAGTATTTTTTTGCCAGGCGCATCAGGCAATCCAGGCAGGCCTTTCGCTTTTTTAATCAGCTCGCTGAAATCTTTTCTATCCTGTATACGCCTGGACCCAGGAACTCCTGTTATGCCTATTGTGAACAGCCTGTCTAAATAAGTGTTTTCAGGAGGAATAAGGACGCAGTTTGTCGTGGCTAAGATAGCCCCGGAAAATTCTTTGAACTCTTTCTTCTGGTCCTGCCATGCCCCGCCATAGTTGCCGACAAGATGCTTGAATTTTCTGAGCTCAGGATATCCATGCGCAGGCAGCATTTCTCCATGTGTGTAAATATTTATCCCTGTGCCTTCTGTCTGTTTAAGCAGCTCATAAAGGTCCAGCAAGTCATGCCCTGTAATCAGAATGCCAGGCCCTGCCTTTGTGCCTGTCTCAACAGATGCGGGCACAGGATTTCCGAATCTCTGATTATGGGCACTATCCAGGAGCTCCATTACCTTTATATTAATATATCCGCACTTTAAGACAAGCTCAATATACTGGTTTATGTCAAAACTTACATTTGTGACTGTCTTAAACAGCGCCTCGTGCATAAAGGCATCTACCTCTTTATCTATAGCGCCTAATTCCCTTGCGTGATAAGCATACGCAGCGATACCTTTCAGGCCGAACAACAATGTATCCTGAAGGCTCTGTATATCTTCATTCTTGCCGCACACCCCCACCCTTGTGCATCCTGTCCCGCCTGCTGTCTGTTCGCATTGATAACAAAACATATTAGGCCTCTCAAAGCCGCCATAGGCGGGTTTGACCCCGAGCGACCATATCTTCACACTGTGTCGCGAGGGGCCTTTTTACTTGTTTTTCTTATACCTTTCGTATTTCTCCAAACCTATGCATTCCTTTGCCATACTGCACCAGTCAAGGCATGACCCAGGCAAGCGCCTGCTCGCTTTTTGTTTGCAGTAAGGGCACGTCGTTTCTGACTCGTCAGACCATATTTCTATATCTTTGCCGCATAGGCACTTTATATTCTCAGGAAAAGGCTCTTTGACTCTTTTAGATCCAGGACATCCATCAAAAAAGCTCACTTAACATCTCCTTGAATCCCTATAGTAATTTCCTTTAAGGGCATCTTCTTCCCTGACAATTTCATCGCCTCGCTGATTATGTGATTTAACCCGAAACAGCAGGGCACTTCCATATGCGCCACTGTCACGCTTCTTAAATCATTAATCTTGAATATCTGCGCTAATTTCTCTATATATAAATCGCCCTCATCAAGCTTCGGACAACCTATAATAAGTTGTTTGCCTTTTAACAAACCCTGGTGGAAATCAGGGTATGAAAATGCCACGCAATCCGCAGCTATCAGCAGGTCTGAATCCTTTAAATATGACGCATCTACAGGCACAAGTTTCAACTGTACTGGCCAGTTCGTAAGTTCAGCATAGGTTTTTGTTTTTCCCTGCTCATCATGTCCTTTTATTTTTCTTACCGCTGTTCCCGGGCAGCCGCAAGGTAATTTCTCCGCCTCTTTCTTTTTAATCCGCTCAAGATGGATTTTAACTGCCTTTTCATCAAACGCCTCCACATCCCTTTCTTCAATAGAGATGGCTCCTTCAGGGCAATGGCCAAGGCACGCGCCTAATCCATCGCAGTAAATATCTTTTACCAGCCTTGCCTTGCCGCCCACTATCTTAAGCGCGCCTTCAGCGCAATTCGGCACACACAAACCGCATCCTGTGCATTTTTTTTCATCTATATTTACAATCTTGCGTTTTGCCATTTATCGCCTCTATACGGAAAGCTCTTCTATTGTTATCCCGTCTAATTCTTTTATGACATTAACGTTTATAGCCTTTATCTTTTTCCTTACGCTGCATTTCTCCTTATTCGGGCATATCCTTCCCTTAAGCAGGCAGTTTGTCAGGTCTATCTCTCCCTGAAAGATCACTATGATTTCAGCCAGCGTTATCTTGTCAGGCTGTTCTAAAAAAGAAAATCCGCCTTTTTTCCCTTTGTAGGAAGACAGTATTTCTTTCTCTGCCAGTCGCTGCAATATCTTTCTCAGGAATACCTTCGGGAGCCTCTCCCTGCCGACTATCTCCTCTACTGTCACTATTTTTTTCTTACCCTGCCTCAATTCCCTGGACATAAATATTAATGCCCTTAACGCGTAATCCGTATCTCTTGTTATAAACCTCATGCACCCGCCCTTTCATTAATTGATACTATTTTAGTATTATTTAGAAACTTTGTCAAGAAAAAATTTCTCTCCCATTTGTAATCTGGACAATCAGGTTACGCTTTTATGCTTCCAAGGCCTGGTCAAGGACTTAAGAAAAGATAGTATTGCCTGCTTTAGGCCGAGTCCTGAGGCGCCTCAGAAAAGTTTCGGCATCATAGTATTTAGCTTATAAGGCCGCAAGGAATTACAGCGAAGTTTTTATACTGTCAAGGCTGCCTTCAGTATAAAAACTGAGCTGTAAACCGTAGCGGCCCGCTGAAACTCTTTCAGGGCCGAATGGGCTCGGCCTAAAGGTAAAGGCATTATCTATCTATTCAGATAATACAAAACTTCTCTCCTGTTTTCCTGGCAGCCTCTTGCGCCTCTTCTATCTTTTCTTTTTGCGTGCCAGCGCCAAGCGCGTCCATTGGCTGGGCGTTTATAAAAGCAATGTCAGTTATCCCAGCAAGGCCAAATACTGCCCTGATATACGGCTCCTGAAAATCATAGGCATGAGCTGGGCTGCCAGGAGAATAATCCCCACCGCGGCTTGTAATAACAACCATCTTCTTGCCCTTTACCATGCCTTCCGGCCCTTTTGACGTATATCTGAAAAGATATCTCGGCTGAAGTATTATATCTATATAATGCTTTAAATAATAAGGGACACTGAAATTCCACATAGGAGAGCTTATTACATAGCCGTCAGCTGAAAGAAACCTCTCTATATGTTTTATAATATCTTTCCATGCCGGCTTCAGGTCATCCGGAAGATCTCCGCCTCCCAGCAATACATATTTCCCGTCTACTGCCCTAACCGTAAGGTCAGGTAGTTTTATCTTTGTCACATCAAGAGTATCTACCCTGCAATCAGGAGAGCTCTTTTCCAGCCCTTCAAAAAAAGCGCCCGTAACCTTCAACGTCCTTGACTCCTCTTCTCTTGGAGTAGCGATAATATGTAAAATCTTCATAACGCTCCTTTCTATATTAAAATACGCCCGCTATCTCTGTCCCGCATTCAAGACACCTGCTTTCTGTTATATTGTTCTGAACCACATTAAAACCAGCTCTTTTCACCAAAAGATTATTACAGTTATGGCAAAAGGTGTCATTCCCTTCCACTGTATTTCCTAAATATATGTAACGTAAACCGGCTTTTTTCCCTATTGATCTGGCCCTCCTCAATGTATCCACAGGGGTAGGCCCTGAATCAAGATGCCTGTATTCAGGATGAAACCTGGAGACATGCCATGGTATTTCAGTCCCGACGCCAGCGATGAATTCTGCGATAGCCCCAAGCTCCTGGTCTGAATCATTCTGGCCAGGGATAACCAAAGTGGTGACCTCAACCCAGATGCCTATTTTTTTCATTGCCTTTATCGACTCCAGGACAGGGGATAATTGAGCGCGGCAAAGCTTTCTGTAAAAATTTTCATTAAACCCTTTGAGATCCACATTAGCGGCATCCAGATAAGGGCCTATTGCCTCCAGGGCCTCAGCTGTCATATATCCATTTGTTACAAAATTATTAAAAAGCCCTGCCTTTCTGGCTATCTTAGCTACATCATACGCGTATTCAAAAAATATTGTAGGCTCTGTATAGGTATACGATATGCTTTTACACCCAAGCCCTATCGCTTTTTTTATGATCTCTTCTGGTTCTATCGCTTGTTCCATGCCTCTTGTCCCTTGAGTTATTTTTGTAACCTGCGATATCTCCCAGTTCTGGCAAAACGGACATTTAAAATTACACCCTATTGTGGCTATAGAATAAGATGTCGAGCCCGGCAAAAAATGATAAAGCGGTTTTTTCTCTATGGGATCAGCATGCGAAGCTATGACATCCCCGTATACAAGGGTATATAAAATGCCGTCTAAATTCTGCCTGACGCCGCAAATCCCGAATCCGCCAGGGATTATCCTGCAGCGGTGCGAACAAAGACAGCAACGCACATTATTTCCTATGTCCTTTTCATAAAGCATCGCCTCTTTATTCATTTCGGCACAATAATCCCCTTTTCCAATTTACCGCTTATATTGCAATAACCTTCCACTGACAGCTTGTCTCCGGCATTGGCGTCAGGTATAAGATAGCTGACAACCTGGTTAATATTATTATTCTGCCTGCTTATAGCATGGCTTATGATCTCTTTTCCGTTAAGGCTAACGTCAATCTTATAAATAAAATGTTTTTTGACATCGCTCACATTATGCATAATAACCGCCTTAAGAACTCTTGCCTTTGAGTCATATGTAATTTTAATATCCGATGGCGGATGGCCATACGCGGCTGATGTTATACAAAAACTTACTATCAAAAAAATGACCATTTTTTTCATGCTTGCCTCCTAAGGTTCAACCTTATTCTTAACAACAGATTAGCGCATAGTAGAGCCACAAGCTCTGCCTCTTTAACCCCAAACATATAAAAGATAAAAATCAATACCCCGGACAATAACCCGAATATTATCTTTCCTGATTTTGTCGCAGGCGTAGTCATTGGCTCGATGAGCATTATAAATATAAAAAAGTAATTCAGATATCCTAATATATTGAAAATATTTACCTTGTCCATAATGGCCTGGCCTCCGAATAAAATAAAAGAGGCGATAAAATAGCCTATAACCAGCTCTAATTTTTTTATTTTAAACAAGACATAGGCCCCGAAAGGAGCAATTACATACCAGAGATACGCGCCTTTCCATTCTGTAGAAGCCCCTAAAAAAAATACTGAGACTATTATCCCGAACGCGGCTGGATTGAAAAAATGTTTATTGCGAAATCTTATTATGTGCTTAGAAGCTATTGCCAATAAAGCTGTCAGCGCTATCAGCCACCACTTCTCCCGGCTGGATAACACACAGCCTATAATCAAGCCTGTTATAATTGAGCTTTCCGTTAAAACAAATTCTTTTTTCTTTAAATAAGAGGCGATGCAATCAATTATCGCTGCGGATATAACGCTAATACCTATAGCTAATAAAAATCTAACATCTTTCTCTAAAAAAGCTGTATATGCAGAAAATAGCAATAAAAAAATGCCTAATTGAATTTTTATAGATTTAAAATTCATAATTAGACCTGCCCTGACCTGTCCCGCTGCGTCGGCGGACCAAAAGGTCCGCCGACGCAGCGGAACAGGTCAGGCTGTTATTTTGAACGCGCAAGGTATCTAAAAGCTCCTAAGGCTGCCTTGGCTCCATCGCCAGCAGCTATCACTATCTGCTTCTCAGGGACACTTGTCACGTCTCCTGCGGCAAATACCCCAGGGATATTTGTCTCGTTCGCACAATTAACCTTTATTTCACCTTTCTCGTTCTTATCAATGCCTTTGGCAAACCATGAGTTTGGCATCAGGCCTATCTCTATAAATACACCTTTCACATCCAGGAACCTTTTCTTGCCATGGCTATCTATATTAATACCTTTTACAAATTTATCCCCTGTTATTGACTCTATCCTTGTCTTATGCAATATCTCCACCCTGGGGCTATTTTCCACTTTTTCCATCATAACAGGATCGCCTGTAAACGCATTGGTTATATTTATAAGGTAAACTTTATTTGCGATTTTCATCATTTGTATGGCCGCGTCCAGAGCAGAATTGCCTCCGCCCACTACCGCAACATCCTTATCAGCAAAAAGAGGCCCGTCGCAAGTAACACAGTAAGCCACGCCTTTATTTTTATATTCCATTTCTCCAGGGATACCTATCTCTTTAACTTTTTTGCCTGAAGCTATGATAGCTGTCTTTGCTTCATATAAAGACCTTGTGGTTTTAATATAAATTACTCCGCCTTTCTTTTCCAGGTCTATAACCTCTTCATCCTCCCTTACCTGAATCCCATATTTCTGCATATGCTCCTGAAATTTAGCCACCAGGTCACGGCCTGTTATAAACTGGTAGCCCGGATAGTTTTCCACATCAGAGCTCCATGCCGCCTGGCCCCCTATATCCTTAGTAATTATCAAAAAATTCATTTTTTTGCGGCTGGCGTATACGCTCGCGGTTATCCCGCTAGGCCCGCCGCCTATAATGATGAGATCCATTATCATGATTGAGCTTTCCTTTTTATATTAGAAGGCGTAAGGTCTATTATCTCATCAACATCGACTGCGATTAAATACGCGGGCGGCGGCAGGAGCGCCTCAGGGTGGGCAATGTGGCCATTCTCGCCCTTCATATTTTTTAATAGGCGATGCGAAATCCTGGATGTCACCTTATTCTCCCATAGTTTCAGGATACGGCCCTTGACCTTATCCTTTGGCACTATGCTTGCACTGCCCTTAAGGCAGTAACCTCTAAATTTATGCTCATCAACTGCGGTTATGCTGATGTGATTATCCTTTCTAAGATTTCCATAGGTCGCAGACATATAGAGATCCAGCAGATAAACCTTGCCGGTTTTATCTATATCCACTATGCCTTTGCAGGAATTATGAGGATATCCTTTTTTATCAATCGTGGATACTATAGTAAAACGCTGGCTATGGAAAAACTGGATAATATCAGGCGTAATCATATAATTTATCAATAACCTTTAATTATTCCATTGTTATATCTTTAGAACCCTGCCACAGCCCATGTATATTGCAATAAGAAGAAGCCAATATTGCCCCTGGCTTGTCTGTCTTAAATTTCAGGCTGGCTTCTGGAGCGGTATATACAGTGCTCGTATCAGCCCCCTGGCCTGATTCGCCGTGAGCGGAAAATTCAAACTTTCCTATCTGATATGGAAATTTCTCCCCTGTTGGCAGGAAATAAACTTCTATCCAGCGTATATGATGGGCCGTAGTATTAGGGTGCGCTATCTCCTTTCCAACGCTCACTTTTACAACAGTTGCCTCGCCCTTTTTTGTCTTCTCCACAGCCTCTATAACAGGCACATGTTTTTCTTTCTTAAAATCAGCGCTCTGAACCAGATCCTTTAATTCCGCCATAATTATTCCCTCCTCAAATTTGTGAAGCAAATTTTATCCCACCTCGTGCTGAGACGAATGCCAACTATACACTCGACGCCGAGGCAAACTCCCCGCTGCTTCGCTTTGCGAAGCAAAGCGACTGGGGGGGCGTTTCCTGCTTTTAATCATAACTCTTCAAACTGATCCTTTCCTACCCCGCACTCAGGACATACCCAGTCATCAGGCAGATCCTTAAATGCAACGTTATCATTCTCAATAGGGTCATAAACATATTCGCATACAATACATCTATATTTTTTCATTTTTACCTCCCACTATCTCTTCCAGGGCTCTAAGCGCCCTGTCATAATCAGGTGGCGATGTTAATTCCGGAACCACCTGAACATATTTAATTACATCATTTTTATCAATTATAAATATGGCTCTGGCCAAGAGCCTCAATTCTTTTATTAAAACCCCAAACTTTTGCCCAAAATCAGCATCTCTATGGTCTGAAAAAGTCTTCACCGCCTTTATCTCATTTGCCTGGCAAAATCTTTTCTGAGCAAAAGGCAGGTCCATTGAGATAAATATAATCACAAGGTCTTTTGAAAGCTTTGAAGCCTCATCATTGAATCTTTTTATTTCAAGGTCGCATACAGGCGTATCCAGCGAAGGCACTGAGGCGATTAATTTTATTTTATTTTTAAAACTTGAAAGAGAAATTTCTCCAAGATCATTATTTAAAACTTTGAAATCCTTAGCCTTATGGCCCGCCTTCATCTCTTCGCCTAATAACGTTACTGCTCCTCCCTTAACCGTTACGTTCATTTTGCCCCCCCCTAAAATTATGCCAACTTTACAAATGGTGCATGGCACGAATTGTAAAGTTAGGGTATTTTGCACCTGGATATCAGGGCTTCCATTTCTGGGCTCTGGCCCTTTCCTACCTTTATAAGATATGACGCTATGCTAAGATTTGCCCTAACCTTAAAAAGCCTTACCTCATCCATAAACCCTGCGCCTGTATTATCTGACTCCATAATATAGGTGTCAACAAAATCCTTCTCCCTGCAATATTCTAATATATTGGGATATTTGTAAAGCTGATTTTCAAACTGGGAGATAAAATAACCCACATCAAATGAACGCGGAAATAAAATGGCGCTTCCAAAATCTATCACAGAGATAAAAAGAGTCGTAACATCCTGCTGCCTGTCCTGGCCTATAATAATATTTTTAGGGTGATAATCTCCGTGATTTAAGATAAATGAGCCTTTGAGATTTGAGCAGATATCCTCTTCTCTGGCCCTCACCAGATTTATGACTTCTTCGATTTCTTTCAGATGCGGGCTATTCACCCTTTTGAAAGAATTAAGATAAGAATCAAACCTCTTCCGTTCTTTTATTATCACACGCCCAGCATCGCTTTGCCTTAAGGCCTTGTTATGAAACCTGGCGAGCCACCTGGCCGCCATCTTAAAATAATCTATCCCTATGGATTTATCAACATGGGTCAGCAGATCAAAAAGATTTTTCCCGCGCTGGCCGTCTTCTATTATAAGCCTTTCGCTGTCATTCACATCTATTATCCCGGGCACCCTGAACTGGCCATTTCCAAATCCATTGTTATATAAAAACCTGGTTATATCCGAAGACAGTTTTGCGGCTATCCACTTCTTGTCATCAATTATATTTTTCAATATAATCCTGCTCCTGGATTCATCATCGCCTTTGGTGCCTATCGTAATCTCGGTCACCGCGATATTTGCTCCGGATTTCGGTATCTCTTTAAAAAACGGCCTGCACCTGGATTCTCTGATCTCTGTCACGAGGTCCTGCATTTTAGCGATCGAGTGGTCAAATTGGGCAGGATACATACCCGCCACGACTTCAATATGAGCGTCGCTCCCGCTTATAGCCGTAAACTTATACTTATGCCATGCCTTGAGGCCCATATAATTTTCTTTCTGGGCCTGGTTCATGCTGAATATCTCTATTGCGTCCAACATAGGGTTCAATAGCTCTTTCTCTTCTGGCATCTTGCCATTTCTAAAAGGGTGCGCCCAGACCAAACAGGCGTTTGGAAAAAGCGCCCTTAAATCCATGAGGCCCATTCCTTCTTTAATTGTCCTGTCCGCTCCATACACAAGCACATGCCCGATATCTGTCTCCACCTCCTGGCCAGCCATTATCAAAAAATTTTCATCAAGCTCAGCCTTAACCCGCAGCTCCTCTATCTCATCCACTCCCCACAGATAATGATGCTCGGTAATAATAACCCCTTGCAATTCCTTCTTCTTTACCTGTCTCACAAGGCTCACAGGATCCACGTGGCTGCATCTGGAATATTTTGAGGTATGGCAATGCATTTCTAATAACATGGCTATATGATACCATTTTAGTATCTTAAAAGCAACATTAAATTTTGGGCAAATGTATTATTTGAATAGCTATGTTACATATTTAACTGCGCTGGCTTTACCCATGCCAGCAGGTCTCGAGGACACAAAATTTTCCCAGCGTTAAAATTTTGCTCCGTTTTGGCCCTCGCTCGTTTTGCCAGCTCTGGCAGGTTTGAGAAAAGCCTCGCCGATTCGAGCGGGCATAGTGTCCCGCCGCGTCGGCGGGCAAAGCCCGCCGACGCGGCGGAACGAGCGAAAATCGGCGTGGAGCGAAGGACGCCGCGCTGGGGCGTCCGAGTGTCTTTCCGAAAGCCTGCCAGAGCTGGCAAAACACCATGCCCGCTCGGGTCAAAAAGGCCTCTCGACCTGCTGGCATGGGTAAAGCCAAAGTGTAACCTGACATTCAGACTGTGTCGTAATTAATCATTAATTTCACTAACTATTATATCAATTTACCGTCAGAGATGCTATAATAAATATGTAAATACCGAAAGGAGATTTAT
>Ga0172375_10001950_pt1 | contig 32778 bp, 39 predicted proteins | sample LakKiv1m_FD_114537 | JGI IMG/M metagenome (GOLD analysis project Ga0172375, IMG submission 114537) | Freshwater microbial communities from Kabuno Bay, South-Kivu, Congo - kab_092012_11.1m | ecosystem: Environmental > Aquatic > Freshwater > Lake | place: Democratic Republic of the Congo... | reverse complement strand
TCTGGATTATGGAAAGAAATGGCCAGAGTTATCGGTGAAGTTCGACCCGCATACGTCCTGGTGGAAAATTCACCGTTCCTTGTTTCCCGTGGACTTGACGTCGTTCTCGCTGACCTTGCCGCGTTGGGGTTCAATGCGGAATGGGGAGTTGTTGGGGCGTGCAACGCCGGAGCACCTCACAAGAGGGAGAGAATCTGGATTCTGGGCCACTCCTGCAGCCTCGGATGGAAAGCGCGGAGGGACAATAACGCTGAACATGAGCGGACAGTCTCTCCCCCAGATGGTAAATACTCCTATCCATTGGCCTATTGGTGGGAAAACGACCCGGCAGATTTACCCTACACCGACGGCACAGGATGCAAAGAACAACGGAGCGCCGAGCCAGAAAGAACGGAATACCAAGCCTCTGAATGCGGAAATCGGTGGGGCATTGAATCCAGACTGGGTCGAGTGGCTAATGGGGTGGCCCATAGGGTGGACAGACTTGAAGCCGTTGGCCTCGGTCAGGTTCCGGCTGTGGTTGGAATCGCATGGAATACTCTTATGAAGACATTAACTGAACGACATTAGAAACAACGCCTCCGGGCGTTGAAACCACTTGACTTCACAGGCGCAAAGCCGCTTGTACAACGGGTGAGCATGATAGACCCGTAAATATATATTAGAGAGGTGCCGTCATTATGAACGCTCAGATTGCCATGAATACTCCGGCAGACAAGGCCCGACTCCTGCGCAGCTTCTTCGTCACGCGCGAGGATCGCGTGGCTGCGTGGATGGAGTGGGGAGAAAAGTCGCACCCGCAACCGGTCGAGGGAGGCGAATACATCGATGGCCTCATCGCCGCGCACGTATCCGAAAACGCGCCTCAAGCTTTCATTTCGACACAGACCCGACGTGGACGCTCCATCTCAAAGGGCCGCCCGCGTATAGGTTTCTACGCTCCCGATATGGAAGGCAAGACCCGCTGGGGCTGCCTTGACTTCGACGACCACGATCGCCAGACCGATCTGGCTGACCCGCTGGGTGTCGCTTTGCAGGCATATTCCAAGGATCTAGAGATCGGTCTTCCTCTCGATCTCGTTCTCTCCGGCGGCTGACGCGGCTTGCACTTGTGGCTCTTCGCTTCCGAACCGACCCCGGCCAGAATTGTCCGCAGCATCCTTGCCGCCCTGATTCCGTCGGATCTGCGCCGTAAGGACGGCACTCGCGTCGTCGCAGGTACAGGCGGCCTCGAAATATTCCCCAAGCAGGATGAGCATAAGGGTAAAAAGGTCACAGGCAATATGGTCTGGGCTCCGTGGTGGCGAGAAGCTCCTGCAGGCGCGAACCAGTTCTACGCCGTAGAGTACGACGACAGCGGCAACCTGCGCCTCGGAGATATCATCGTCCCGGAGTTCCAGACAGTAAACAGCGACATGTTGAGCCGCCTGCAGGCCGAGGCTGCAAAGCATAAGACCGAAAATCAGATTCGTAGCGACAAACCAGAACCCACAAAAGCTGCGAGCGCTGACAACTCACAGAACACCGCCACTCAAAAGCAGACGACGACCGGAGCCGCAACCTTTTCTCACGACGAGGAATTGCTGCGAGTCCGTTCGGCGCTGGAAAGCCTCGACCCGGATTGCGAATACGAAACATGGCTGCGCATCGGCATGGCCATCCACTCCCTCGACTCCGGCCCGTCCGGCTTCGAACTCTTCGACTCGTGGTCGCGTCGCGGAAGCAAGTATGAAGAAGGCTGCACACAGGACAAGTGGCAATCGTTCACGCCCGACGCCGGAGTGAACATCGGAACGCTCTTCCACCACGCCAAGGAAGCCGGCTGGACGCCGCCGATACCCGCAACCAGACAGACGCCGCAAACCGCAGCCAGCGCCGCGCAATCATCCTCCAGCACGACGCAGTCGTCGCACCCGGAGATCATCGTCAACAACCGTCAGGATCGCGAGATCGTCAACGATGCATGGGCCATAATCCTCAAACAGAACGAACGCGCCATGCAGGAAGCCGCCCTCGGAGAACTACCCGACGGCGAGCCCCAGCAGCAGGCGCAGAGCGCCTCGCCCATGTTCCTCCGTGGCGGCCATCTTACCCGCCTGACGTGGTTTACAAATCCCGTGGGCGAGTCGAATCTGGTGCTTGAAACGCTCGACGAACATCAATCGCTCTCACTATTGACCCGTCTCGCGGACTGGGTAAAGATCTCGGACACAGGCATCTTGCACGTCCGTCCGCCGAAGACCGTCATCCAGATCGTCCACAGCGACCCGGTACACTCCGGCGGAGCCTCGCTCCCGCAGATCGAAGCGGTCGCCCACACACCCATACTGGACGCCGAGGGCCGCCTTATCGCGACTCCCGGGTACCACCCGCATGCGCGTCTGTGGCTCTCGCCGTCGAAGGACCTGCTCCACATGCCGGAGATCGCCGCGAACCCGAGCGCCGCAGACATTGCTTCTGCAAGATCGCTGATCCTCGACGATCTGTTCGTGGACTTCCCCTTCGCCGGAGAAGCCGAGCGCGCCAACGCCGTCGCAGCCTTGCTCCTCCCATTCGTCCGTCGCATAATCGCCGCACCGACGCCCCTCCACCTTATAGAGTCACCGACGCCGGGCACGGGCAAGACGCTCTTAGCCGACGTTATCTCGCTGGTGGCCACCGGACGCAAGGCGGACCCTATCAGCATAGGACGCGACGAGGCCGAGATCGAAAAGAAGGCGGTGGCCATACTTCTGCGCGGCCGCCCGATCGTCCTCTTCGACAACATCAACCACGCTCTGGACTCCGGCGTGCTGGCCGCCGTCATCACCAGTTACCCGGTTTACAACGGTCGCCGCCTGTCGGTCTCGGAAATGCTCGATCTGCCCAACAACGTCGCATGGCTGGCCACGGCCAACAACCCGCGTATGACCACCGAGATCGCCCGCCGTTGCGCCCGCATACGCCTCGACGCCCCTGTAGAGCGCCCGTGGGAGCGCACCTGCTTCAAACATTCGCCGCTGGTCCCGTGGATCATCCAGAACCGCGCCCGCATAATCCACGCCTGCCTGACGCTTATCCGCTCGTGGCAGGCCGCAGGTTCCGTCCGGTCGAAGCGCCATCTGGGTTCATTCGACGAGTGGTCGGAGACCATGGGCGGAATACTCGAACACGTCGGGATAGCCGGATTCATCGAGAACCTGCAGGAAATGTACGACACCGTGGACGACCAGACCTCGGAGCTGCGGGAACTCATCGCCGCCTGGTGGGACACCCGCGGAGAATATCAGGTCACCTCGGCAGAGTTGAACCTGCTCTGTGAAGAGAAAAATCTGATGTTTGTAAAGCGCGGCGACGGTTCTCCGAAGTCTCAGCAGACAAAACTCGGCATCTTTATGAAGAGTATCCGCGACCGGATTGTTGACGGCAAAAAGGTGCATATGGGAAAAGACGCACACACCAAAACCATGAAATATTGGCTCTCGGAAATACCTCAAGAGGAAAAGGACGTGTCTAATAACGATACACAGGCCAGCCTCTTCGATATTCGCAACTTCAAGTGATCTGGACCGCCGGAAGGACGTTTTTCGATGAAAACGCAAATGTCATTTATAAAAGGTACCGCAACATACCGCAGAGCAAAAAACACGATTTTGCGCCTCAATGATCAAAAAATAATTCCTACGCCAATTTTTTACGTCGCAATATCTAAATGTCTGAATTCTGCGGTACCTTGTCCTGTTTTTGCGGTACCTTTGCGGTACCTCAAAATGGAACGTACCGCAGATTATTTTCAATCATTACTGATACTTAAATACCTTTGCAGTACCTTGCGGTACCTTTTTTCAACTATTCCTATAGAGAGTAATAATATATATAAAAAAGAAGTATATATATACGCGTATATAGAGCTGCTAGTAAAACCTACCGCAACATACCGCAAACCCAAAAAAATAAGGCGTAACTCAGCGTTATTATTATCAAATATGCTTGCGGTACCCTGTGCCTTTAGGTACCGCGAAACGCAAAAGTATTCCAAATCTTCCATTTGTTCCAAATCTTCAGGACGAGCCTCGCTGCACCACGAAGCGCCGCAGGCGTCGCAGGTGGCGGCATGATCCTCATCACTCCAGACCTAACCGTCAGCCACACTCAGGATTCCCAGGATATTCCCCTTGGGACCTGCAAACTCGCTCCCAGCGTTTACGCCTGGCTCCATAACCAGGTCGCAAACGCTCAATCTCAATTCCGGGCTGGAACACTCCCCAGCGAAACCTGGGAGACCGTCCGCACCCGTTTCAACGAGATTCACCGTCTGGCCCTCTCAACCTACGGCCAGGCCAATCTCGATAAAGTCCTAGACCTCTTCTCACGCATACCCGATTCCGAACGATGCAAAATAAACCCGTTCGGACACGCGAAGCACGACGCAGGCTTCCAGTCTGATGCATCCGATGTTCCAACCAAGGCCGGATTCCAGACCGATTGCAGCCTTTCCGTTCCGCAAACACAGAGTATGACGATCGAGGAGATCAAGGCCATACTGGCCGACTGGAACAGGCACGTCCAGAATTTCAAAGCCCTTAATGTAGACATCGAAATGACCACCGCCCATTGCGGTAAAGTAACCATCGTTCCCGAGCTGTCCCCAAACCCGCCTCCCGGTCGCAATGAGCTGCTCGTCGACGACACACGGGAACTGCTGCTTATCCAGAGCATATTCGGGCCGGGCGTCGAGATCGTGGAATACAGGAATAAACAGGCTGTGGCGGAAGAAGGCGCGCAGGGCCTGCCTTCGCGGGAATCTGCTCAATAGAAAAATGGATAAAACCTAAATGGGACGTAAAGAAGAGAAAAAAGAAGAGATAAGAATTTGCAAGTCTACCCGTCGCAGTGAAGGCCACAAGGGAGAGCCCTGTGGAGCCCGGGCTGTACCGGGAAGTGATTACTGCAGGTTTCACGGCGGCGGCGCTGTCGGCAAAAAAACCGGTAAGGGCCGTCCCAAGGGTTGCGATAACGGAGCAACGCCGGGAAACACCAACGCAGTCAAGCACGGAGCTTACTCATCGCGGTTATTGCCCGATGAGCAGGAACGCTATGAAGAAATCAAAAAGCGCTTCGAGCTTGAGCTGGGCGGCACTGAGCTGTCGGCCTCGGACGAACGCCTGATTCACCAGTTCGCCGCCGTGTCGGCCAAGTTCGACGTGGCCCTGGAGAAAGGCGCACCACCCGACGCTTTGAACACACTTAATCGAATGTCGCTGGAGCTTCTGCGTGAGTTGAAAGCCACTCGCGCCAGCAAGGCGCCTCAGCAACTGGTGGTCGGATCGCCGGCGCAGTTTGCAGGAGCGCTGCTGGCCAGAATGCAGGAGCGCAAGCCGGAGATGCTGGAGCAGTCCAGACCTATGCTTGAGATTATGGCTGAGGTAGAAGAGGCAGACGAGGAAGCCCTTGATGGGTTTGATTATGACGAAAAACATAAACATTAAACGATGATTAGAAAATTATGCATATATAAATAATTATTCATTGACATAAGTTTATATATACATAAACTTATAGGCGGTTTTGATGGTATAATGCTTATGCAGTGAGGAAAAGAGCATGTCAACCTACGCCTACATGAGAGTTTCGACTGAAGAGCAGGATCTTGACAAGAACCGCGCCGATATTCTTTTGCTGGCCAACCGCGAGCGACTTGGTCAGGTTGAATGGGTGGAGGAGAAGATCAGCGGTCGGACGCCCTGGCGCAAGCGTAAGCTTGGAGAATTGGTCGAGCGCCTGGCCGAAGGCGATGCTTTGCTGGTATCCGAACTCTCGCGCCTCGGGCGTTCGATGCTGGAGGTGATGGAGTTACTGTCTGTGCTGTCATCGCGTGGAGTGCGCGTGTACTCGGCCAAAGGCGATTGGCGTCTGGACGGCTCGCTGCAATCGAAAATAGTGGCCATGGTCTTCGCTATGGCGTCGGAGATCGAACGCGAGTTGATATCCAGCCGGACGAAGGAAGCCCTGCGCGCCAAGAAGGCGATGGGCATGGCTCTGGGTCGCCCGCGCGGCTCTTTCTCGTCGCGCCTCGACGTTGTGCGGCCTGAGATCGAAGCCCTGCTGGCCAACGGCAGCACGCGCAGGTTCATTGCCAAACGCTACGGCGTCACCACGCAGGCGCTTTATATGTGGCTAAAGTCCAGAGGGCTGCAGGAGTGAGCGATTATTTCCATTGCCACTGCGACGGGGACCAATGCAGATTTTTCTTTCCTGCCAGAATCGGGTAAAGAAATGTGCGCGCCGCTTTCAGCAGGCCAGGCATATCGATCCACTCCAGATCATCCTCCAGCGCCATTCGACGGTAAACTTCGCTCCAGGCGCTGGGAGGGTCCGGCAAGAAGTCCGGTATGGAATGTGTGCCGCGAAACTCGAAGGTCCGCTCAAGCGCCAATCGCAATCTGTCTCCATCCAGCTCGCGTATCTTGCCCAGCAAGGCGATATCCGGCAAATCCTTAACCCGCGAGTTTTCTCTCTGCCGGGGCATTGTGTAGGCATGGAGTTTTTCTGCAATATGCGACTCGACCGGATAAACGAGAAATACCGGAGTTGGAATAGCTGCGAATGCAAGCAGGTCTGAGGCGCTTTGAAGTTCCGGCTCTCCAAGAATCGGATCGGCAAAACCTATGTCGACACCAAATGCCTGACCGTACAGCTTGCCGGCCAATCTGGCCTCTGTGCGAAAACGCTGGCCGTCGTAAGGCTTTCCGTCGTTTTTGATGTCCGGGTGAACCGGGTCGGGTCGCACTTCGAATGTCATGAAATCACCCAGATCAAGCTGGCCAGCCTCCTGTAGACGGTCCAGAATGTTTTCTGCCGGGCCGGTTATGCGAAGGTCAACGTCTCTGGTCGTTCTGGCTCTTGCCAGCCGCAGTTCCAGAACCAGTCCGCCCTTGAGCACTACAGACTTACCCAGCAAGCTCTGCACTCGAGCAATGAAGCGATCGAAGACCAGCAGTTGCCGTCTCCTGGCAAAGTCATATCCGTCCTTCGAGCTTGACTTAAGTCTCTGCTCCAGCGCCTGTTTAAAGGCCGCCGGTGAATCATATTTACGCGGAACCATTGCTTTTCTCGAATGTGTGTTTATTGATTATATCCGTGACCATCGCCTGAAGGACTGCGCCGGACGCCGGAAGCAGAACCAAAACGGCTGAGCCGCTCTTTCAGCATAGACCTGGATTTGCCTGAAATCAGACCCCGCTGAACAGCCTCGTCGAAGGCGTCCCGCACCAGGTCGGGAGCCACTGCATCCTCAGCGCAATCGGTGATGGTGCGGGCGACTTTCGTTACCGGAACGGGGCCGATCCAGCCTCGATCAGCTTCTCCCACATCGGAGAAATGCAGCACCACATTGTTCGGAACCCGCAGCCGCCTTTCACGCGATTCGGCGGGCAGAGTCATATGCACACGCGATGGCAGCGCATCGGAGAGGCCATGCAGAAAGAGCGCCGTCTCGTGGGAGAATATTCCGAGTTGTTCGCTCCACAGCCAGATGACCACAAACTCCTCATGCTCTCCGGCTGGAAAGTGGGTAAGCCGATAGACTCCGCGCAGAGCCCGGACAATGCGGCCATTGCCCAGATACTTCGCCAGCAGCTGCGATGAATAGCCGGCTTCCAGAGCTTGAGCCGTGGTAAAATAACCTTCCCGGGCGGCGGCGATTTCGTATAGCCGGTCCCAGTCGGGGTTGGGTTTAAGTATGTAGTTATCGTTTATCATGCACAAATATTAACTCAGAGTTTAGTTTTGTGCAAGTCATTATTAACACAAAACTTAACCCAGGGTTTAGTTTCGTGCAGATACTCGCCTCAATAAGCTTTGTCAGGAGTAGACGAATATTAGACGAATCTTAGACGAATCTCACACCACTTCCATCACCAGACCGACGGCCAGCATGGCGTCGAGTATGGCGGCGCAGTCCTGCGCCTCGTTTCCGACGAGCTGTGTGACGGGCGCTTTTTTCTTTTGGCGCCTTATCTGTTCGCTCAGCCAGAGCAGGTATTCACTCATCGGACGCTCGTCCCAGCCGAAAGCCAGAGAGCGCATCTGAGTAAGTATTTCGACTGGCGTCCCTGTGAAGGTGCGACCGTCAATCAGCATTTTTATCGTGCGTGTTTTCATGGCTCAAACTCCTTTTGCCTTACGCCAGTCCCCGCTTGTTATCAGCGGACAGCCGGGCCGTCGTTGAGAGTAAATATAAGCCTCTGCCTGTTCTCTGTTGGCGAGGCGTATCCGGCGGCGCTCGTAAAAGCTCGGGTGACCCTCCAGTCGGTCGAGTGCTTCAAGAGTCCCGGCATCGACATCGTAAAGCTCACCTGCGACGGCAGTCAAGCCACCGGCCAACATGGCCGGGAAAGCGCCCATATCGATCAGGTCGAAGGCGGGCTCGGTGCGTGCCGGGCCTGCGTAGCGTGCGCGGATAAGCAGGCGGTGGTTGCCCTGTCCCTGCATCAGTGTCCCGTATACAAAAATCCTTGTGCTCATGTCTTTCTCCTTCCCCTTGAGGCAAGGCGGCTTAGGCCGCCCTGCGGGTGTTTTTCCATGCGCTCTGTCCGCCGAAGTTCGCCAGCAGGTGGTGGCGCGCGGTTTTGAATTCGTCTCCGATCATTCCGAGGCTGAGCAGGAAGACCCGGAAGTCGTACTTGGCTGTGGCCGGATCGCAGCCGCGTTTGGCGCTGCGGGTCGAGCGGGCTTCGATGGCCTTGGTCGCCAGCGCCATGCAGAACTGTACGTAGGCCTTGACCTTACCGGCGTGGAGGGTGCTGTTGAAGAGTCTGAACTCGATGGTACCGCGGTACCAGACGTTGTGCAGGTTGAGCGAGTAGTAGCGGGTCTGGTCGTAGTGCTGCGGGTTGCGATTCAGGTTGCCGTACCAGGCGATGTTCAAGGCGTCCATGCTGTGTGGGCGCTGGGTCTCGAGCTTGTGCAGGAAGCTGGGGTTGATCGGCTTGGCGAAGGTGGCTTTGCGCATCGGGGCGACCTTCAGGGCTGCGTATATCAGGTTTTCCTGCTTATTGACCATCTTGACGAGGTTGGTTATGGCGTGCGGGTTGAAGGCGCTGGCTCCGATGTGGATGTGGATGCCGCAGGAGTCGTCCACCTTGGCTCCGGCTGCGCGTACCGCTCTGACGATCTGCTGAAGCTCGTCGAGGTCTTCTGGCTTCAGGATCGGGCTGACGATCTCGGCCTGATATGCGCGCTCGGCGTTCAGGCTGGCATCCATGACCACCTTCCAGTTGCGGCCTTTGGAGTCGGTGACCGTCCATGCGTCGTAGCTCAAACCTTCGTGTCTGGTCGTTCCGCCTACTACGCTCTGGATGGCGTTGGCTACGTTTTCGCGGGTCTGTCTGATGGTCTCTATTTCGATTCCGAAGGTCAGGTTCTGCATCGCGGTCTCCTTGTGGTCGTTAGGGTTATCAATCGCCTCACGACTGAACAATGTTGCAGGATGTGTTCCAACTTCGCGAAATACGGGAACAATTACAGGAACTTGCAAGCCTGCGGAATGTGGCGTCAATTCGGATCGGAATTTCTGGCGGAGCTTTTCAGACGACAGAACGCGCCGCATTCGGGGCAAACGCCCGCAGTTTAGCGGACATCGACTGACAATTGCAGCAGCCTGAATAGCGCGAGTTAACGGGGGCTTGCGCGATTTGACAGGTTTCATTGTCACCTTTGCGTGGTGCGGGTTTGAGGGCACAGACGTTTAACGTCTTTTGCGGCGAGGCGAATTGAGGCCATGTTTCGCGGGCTTGGCGCTGGGATGTCATTTGTGGTCCATGGACATGGACGTTTAATGACACAATTCGCGCAAGTCCTTATCTGGTGAGGTTATGCGCGTTTATTGCCATCCGAAACAAGCGCCTTGTTCCGCGGACTTGCGAGGCTGGAGTTTCAGTCGGAGAAACGCGTGAACTGGAACACAAAGTGCAATGTACATGAAGCAACGCGGCAACGACGCCGCCGGATGAAAGGACGCGAAAGATGAATCAGGAAAACGCAAAGGTAGCCTACACAGAGAAACTGCAGGAGATCGAAGACCGCATGAAATCCTTAATGGGCTTGCTTAAAAAGCATCTGGAAAAAGGCGAAGAGCCCAACTGGGCGCACGTCGGCGACCTGGGATACATCGCCGAGCAGCTTCACATCGCGGAAGCCTTTATGAAGAACGAAGACATCTGAAAACGAAGAACGGGAGGAACGGAAATGTGCAGACTGCTTAAGACCAGAAACGCCACCGACGAGAACGGTAAGGTAATCCAGCACGCGCTTTACGACTGCGGGGCCAGCTTTAAAATCTTCCGCTGGGAGGAAGCCTGCGACACGAACGAGCTGCTGGAGGAGATCGGCTACGAGGGCTACGCAGATCGCAAGGCCGCACAGGCCATGGCGCTGGGCTGCCTCGACAGCCTGCACCGGCTGGTGCTGGAGCCGTAAAAGCGGCGCGGGGGCTCGGGCGCGAAGTCCGAGCCTCCTCCTGAATTTAAAACACAAAGCGAACGAAGGAGAATTTGAAATGACGAACGAGACGAACGCAACGGGCATCACTCTGAAAGAAGCGGCGGCGGCCTATGTCGAACACATGCGGGCACAGGGCCAGAGCAGCAGTACGCTTGGAACCATAGAGCGCACACTCAGGCTGCTGCAGGATGAGATGGGGGAAGAGAAAGAGCTGGCGAAGATACTGACGGTGCACGTGGACAAGTTCTTCAAGAGCGGGACTGCGACTATGCAGCCGGGCAGGGACGGCGCCAAGCCAAGGGCGGCGGCCAGCATACTGCAGATCAGGCGTATTGTGCGTATGGCGCTGGTCTGGTGGCACGAGCAGGGCTGGATCGAGCGCCTGCCCTTACCGGCGACGGAGCGGAAGTTTACCGAGAAGCACAAAATGGAGGAGGATGCAGATGCGCAGGCGGGCCGGGTCGACGATCAGGTTCATAACTAGCCCGCGACTTGAAGAATCTACTGACAGGTGATCGCAAAATGCGATCGCCTATTTCTTTTTAGGTGAGATCTCCGGCTTGACCGAAGCGGTGTTTGAGATGCGGCAGAGGTGGCAATCGCGGTAATCGTCGACAGCGCGACGCACGATCTCGGCTATGGATATACCGAGCCGGTCCGACTCTTTGTCGAGCCAGTCCACCTGTTGCTGCGTAAGCGATATGACCTGTTTCTTCATCGTCATGATGTGTGGGATTCTAACCGGCGCGGGCCCCGGCGTCAAGATTTCGGGATTTGCTTGACAAAAAGAATACTGTGGTTATGCTTTGGTTGTTACCTGCAACACGGAGGCAGCCATGAAAACTTCTATCACTGGTACGATTCAGTTAGACAAGATGAGCGAGGAGCCTTTAAAGGCGCGCGGCGACCGCGACGATCTGTGGGTGTCCGTCATTCAGGCACTGTCGTCTCTGCGCGGGGTGTTGGCAAAGATGCTGAAGGCCGCGGATATCGGGGAGGCTCGCGAACTGGCGCAGGAGGCGCTGGAGGAACTGGATCGGCTGGAATCGGAGAAAACGGAGATTCCGCCGGAAGAAACAGAATAAACGTACATTGACAGATATTAAGAGAAATTATCTAATAATAACATGTGAATACGTGTTGCATATCGATATTCAGTGTAATAGAATCATTGCTGTTAACGTTCTGAGGGCTAAATGACAGACGACCTGACAGCAATTGAGAAAGTATTATCATCACCGGCGCTCTTCGGAGAAACGCTGCTTTTCAACCGCGACGGATCCGCGCGTTGCTATCGCCCCTATCAGGTAGAAGATCTCGAATGTCGTCATCCCCGTGTGGCGCATCTGGACGGGCGCGCTGTGGGCAAGACGGTCGATCTGTCAACGCTGCTGTTGTGGTACGCCTTCACGCATCCGGGTAAGCAGGCGCTGGTGGGCGCTCCCTTTCAGGGGCATCTGGACGCCATCATCGAGGAGGTCGAGTTTCAGCTTGAAAGCGTCGATCTGTTGCGCGACAGTCTGGCTTTGAACGCACGCGGCCAGGCCAAGATAAAGCGCAAGCCGTATTTCGAGATCATGTTCGACAACGGCGCGGTCATGCACTTCAGGCCGGCTGGCGACAGAGGCAGCGCCTTCCGTTCGCTGCACGTCGATTTTCTGCTGGTGGATGAGGCCGCGTGGTTGCCGGAAGCCGCGTGGAAGGCTCTGCGGCAGTGCCTGAACGCCGGCGGGATATTCCGGGTTTACTCCACGCCCAACGGCCTGCGCGACACGACCTATTACCGCATCACCGAAGACAAGGCCTGGAAGATTTTCAGGTGGCCCAGCTGGATTGCTCCCGACTGGAGCCCCGAGCGCGAAGCGGATCTGCTGCGCTTCTACGGCGGGCGCGACTCTTCCGGCTGGCAGCACGAAGTGGCCGGCGAGCACGGGCGTCCCAGTTATGGAGCATTCAACGCGGTGCAGGTCATTCGCGCCCTGACGCAGATTCCCGAGTACCAGCGCCTGACGATAAACGGCGAAGCCCTGGACGGGCTGGACAACGAGAGCAAGATCCGAGAGCGCGTGGAACAGGTGCTGAACCTGCCGGGCGGACGCGGGCGCTACTGGCTGGGAGGCGATCTGGGGTACACATCCGATCCCTGCGAGTTGCTGCTTTTCGAAGAAGACGAAGAAGGCCGCCTGACACTGGTACTGCGCATCCATGTCGAGCATGTGCCTTACCCGGCTGTGACCGAAATCATAGCGCTGATCGACCGCTGCTACTCGCCGCAGGGCATTGGCGTGGACCGGGGCGGCAACGGCATGTCGGTGGTGCAGGAGCTGACCGGCCTCGACAAGTACCGCGACCTGCATCTGATCGACCGCCTGGTGGGCTACGAGTTCGGCGGCTCCATCGCCGTGGGCGAAGACCGCGAAGGGCATCTGATAAACAAGCGCGTCAAAGAGCACATGACGGCGCTGATAAACGAGGCGCTGAACTTCAGGCGGCTGCGGCTGCCGGACTCGGATCACGAAATCGAAGACCAGCTCTGCACACAGACCTACACCCTGTCGGATCGCGGCGTGGTCTACTCGAAGGGCAACGACCACATCATCGACGCCATGCGCTGCGCGCTCTTGCGTCGTGCGCAGGAGAACGGCAGCCTCTACGAAGCGCTGGAGATCAAAGCCGATGTGGCGCCGCTGGCGATGTCGAGGAACTTTTACGGATGAGGAAAGGAATGAAAGAGTTCGCGAAGCAAATCCGCCAAACCAGCCTTATCAAGCTTGTGTTCGGCGATGTCGAGAATGGCCTGATCAAGGCGCGGAGACGGAGTATCGATGACGGCGCCATTCAGATCGAGAAAAGTGACCGCACAGAGAAGCCCGCTGCGCTTGTTGCCGTCGAGAAAGGGTTGGTTCTGCGAAATATGGAAAGCATAGGCTGCCGCCATCTCAAACAAATCACGATGGACGAATTCTCCTCCAAACATGGCTTCCGGTTGAGCCAGCGCGGACTCAAGCAATCCCTGATCGCGGATGCCGGAAGCGCCGCCGAAGAGAACGAGCTGTTCTTCGTGGATGGCCAGCACGATCTCAAGATCAAGAAAGATTATGTCGTCTTTCATTCGGCCAGCCTCTTCAGAGAAGCTTCGTGGGTTTTCATCATCCGTCGAGCGGAAGCAAGCGCTCGTTCTTTCTTGCTCAGTTTGGCCGGCTTGATAATGAGCGCCTCACCGTCGGTTTTCATCTCAAGGTCCGTCTCCCTGTCGATATCCAGAAGTTCAAGAATCGGACGTTCAATGATGAGGCCAAGGCTGTTTCCTATAGAAGTCAATCGCTTATGCATTATTCACCTCCCGATGGCGTTTGCCATCTGTTCTTACTGAAGTATAACCGCAGGATATATGAACGTCAAGGAGCAAACGATGAAACGGCAGGCAAAACAGGAGAGAACACACAACAGCGCCCAGCCGCCTGCGGCTGAACTCGGCACGGCGGCTTCATTTGCCGGCAACCCTTTTGCGGGGCTCATCGCCAAGGACGCGGTTCCGCCGCTGTGGGAGGATCGCGCCGCCAAGGCCTGGGAGTATTACCTGCAGGAGCCGCTGGTCTCCAACGCCGTCAACGCCTGGCGGGCTTTTGCGCTGGGCGACGAGATCAAAGTCCGCTGCGAAGACGAGAGCCTGCAGGAAGAAGCCGAAGAGCTTTTTTACAGCCTGGGTCTGAACGACTTCGTGCGCGACATGATTCTGCAACTGCTGGTCAAAGGCGAGATGGTGGGATACTTAGCCGGCAGTGGATCCGGAGAGGAGCCGGAAAACGTCATCTGCGTGAACCCCGTTTCGGTCAAGTACACTTACGAAAACGACGAGCTGGTGGAAGCCGTGCAGCATCCGGTCAACGCCGAGGGTGTGGCTATGGAACCGGTGCCGCTGGATATTGAGAAGATGCTGGTACTCAAGTGGAACAGTCCCGAGTTCGAGCACCACGGCAACAGCATGGTGCTGCCGGCATTTGAGTCCATCGAGTTATTGCGCGATTACCGCCGTGCCGAACGGGCCATGGCACGCCGCTGGGCCACGCCTATGCGTTTTATTCAGGTAGGCGGCGTTTTCGGCGGGCGCATCATCATGCCCGATCAGAAGATGCTGGAGCGCGTGCGCGACCAGGTGGAACACATGGATATGCGCAGCGGTCTGGTGGTGCCGTTCTATGTCAAGGCCGAGACTTACGGCGCGGACGGTGCGGCTTTGAACACCGAGGCCAAGGTGCGCGAGATCAAGGAGGATATCCTTGTTGCGCTGGGCATGGCGCGTGGAATAGTCACTGGCGACGGCCCGAACTTTGCTACCGCCTCGGTCTCGATGCAGAAGATGGTGGTGCAGCTTAAAGAGATCAAAGAAGCGGCGCGGGCGCTTTTGGACTGGATCTTCGACGACTGGAAAGAGCGCAAGAATCATCGGGACGCCGAGCTGCATTACCAGTTCTCGGACCTCGACCTGACCAGCGAAGTCGATCAGAAGCGCCTGCTGGTCGATTTATACGATCGCGGCCTGATCTCGAAGAAGACTCTACAGCAGAAGATGGGTCTGGCGCCGGATGTGGAAGAGCAGGGCCGCAGGGAGGAGGAGATCGTCGTCGATCGCAACTGGACGGTGCAGGAGATATCGCAGCTGGTGGCGCTGGATGTGCTGACAGTCGAAGAAGCGCGCGAGCGGCTGGGTATGAAGAAGCCGGTGGGTAAAGCCCGCGAGGAAGCGGCCCGGGCAGACGTGGAGCGCATATATGCACGCCAGGGCTGAAACAGAACAGGTGAAACGCATCCGCAAAGCGGTGGAGGAAGCCGCACGTCGGCGCGATAAGTATGCCGACGAGAACGCCGAGGAACTCTTCAAAGCGCTGGAAGCCTCTTCAGCGCGTGTAGCGAAGCAGATCGAAGCCTTCGAGAGACAGGCTGCCATGAAAGAGTGGCAGAGTATGCGTCTGGCGATCCTGAAAGACCTGGAGAAGAATATCGACACCCTGGCGCTGGAGCTTTACGAGAACTGGAAGGTGGGCGTGCGCGCCCGCAAGGAAGGTGCGCTCAAGCTCGGTATCGAAGCGGGTCTCGAACAACTGCGAGCGGCGGATCACTCGAAGTTCCGCGATCTGTCCGACGTGGCGCAGAACGCGCTGGTGAAAAGGACTTTCTCGCAGATCGACCAAGCCGGCGTGGATTTTCTGGCCAACTATGAAGTGCAGCTATTGGGCGACGTCTCGCGCGAGCTGGCCACGGGCATCAAGCGCACCGTTACGCAGGGCGTGCTGGAAGGCCGCAGCATCCGCGATGTGACGCGTGATATCGGCAGGACGATAAAAGACCCGGACGAGTTCCGCAAGGCCGGAAAAACCGTGTTTAAAAGCGCTCAGCAGCGCGCCGAACTGATAGCGCGCACCGAGACCCTGCGGGCGCACAACGAAGGCGGCAAGGTCTTTCTGCGCGAAGTCGGAGTGAAAAAGATCAAGTGGCTGACGGCGCACGACGAGCGCACCTGCCCTGAATGCGCGCCGCTGGACGGACGGATATTCAACATGGACGATGCTCCCGGCCCGCCCAAGCATCCCGGCTGCCGCTGCACTTACTTGAGCGTGCTGGAGGACTGAAATGTGTACGCCGGAAGCCGCGCCGAAAATCAGCAGCGAAGAGATGAGCACGCTCTCGGCCTACCTCGACGACCTGGCGGGCAGGGGCTTCTACGGCCAGGTGGTGCTCTTCTTCCAGAACGGTCGCATCGATACCGTCAGGACGGAATCGGTAGCCAAGATTCAGGAACTGGCGGGGGAGAAGGGGTGAGATGCTAGGCATTGAAGAGTAATGTTTTCAGTTATGATAAAATTATCGACCCCGCACGAAGCGAAGGGGAAAATAATCAAATAACCGAATAATCAAATACCCAACTTCACGGTCCCTCTCTCACACAACGGGCATCGTAGTTGCCGCCCTTATTGTAGCCGTCCACGAAACCGTAGTTGAAGCTCACGTACCAGGCGTAGTAGGCGAGGTAGACGTTGGCAGACGACGACCAGAACCTTGAACACGTTCCGCTTAATTGTTGCGGCCAGTAGCAGCCCGTCGGACCACCGTTGTCTGCGCAGGAGGATGGATTACAATCCGCACTACAGGAATCGGCAAGGCAAGCTGCGGCATCTCCGCAGGGCGTACACACACCTTTCACCCCGCAGGCACCGCCGGTTTCAATTGGACCGCAGCCGCGCACTAGCGACCGCAGTTCGCTGATATTCGGCAGCCTCCAGCCGCCGCCATCAAGGTCTAGATTCTGGCAATGCGTAATAGCATCATTCCAAATCATCGTTCCGCCGGTAGGCTCCTGCTGCCACTCGAAACCTGTTTCCGGGTCGGTGCAGACGCCGTCACAACATTGAAACTCTAAGTCCATACAGGCTATTTCGCCAATGCAACACCCTCCGGTTCCGCACTCTTTCTTTTTATCCGCAACTCTGCCGTTGCAGTCGAACCAGTACACGTCGTCATTGTAGCAAGAGGACGAGTAATGCTCGATTATCACACATTCGTCATTGGAGCAGCCGCAGTCACCGCATTCTTGACTCTTATCTCCGCGTTCTCCATGGCAATCGTACCAGTAAACATTGTCGTTGGAGCAAGCAATTGAATATTGCGCTTCAAAAATGCAGACGTTATCCGAGCAGGCGCAATCATCGCACTCACTCTTCTTCGAGAGTCTGTTACCGCAGGAGTCGAACCAGTAAACATCGCCCGAATCGCAGGAATAGTGATCGTTATCTATGCAGCTATCTTCTCCGCCGCCATTATCTCCGTCAGCGCCATTATCTCCATCAGTGCTTTCATCACCATCCGAAGTTGTGTCTCCGTCAAGCGAGCAATCTTTTCTGCAGACATCATCCGCGCAGCAATCCAGGTCATCTAAACAGCCGCCATCGTCGTCACATGGCTGGCCCTCAGATCCGATGGCTTTTGACGCAGAGCAGGATAAAGACAGAGCGCTGGCGATGCACAGCATAAAAAGAGTGAATAGAAAAACAAGAGCACTTCTCATTTTATTTTCCTGATGGTTTAGATTGTCAGATAGCCTAACAAATACGTGCCATAAAGCAAGAAAGCGCTCTTTAAGGAAAATTCAACCGATTATTACCCGTTATCACTGATATTACCAATACGCCTGAGGTAGATATAATACTTGCCGCAAATATTTGCCGCAAAATATATCGTAACAATATGATATTATTGCAGAATAAGGCTTGACAGCCATCGATCAGCCGAATATTATTATCTCAGATGATGGCAGGAAGGGATCCTTCCGCCGGAGTCGGCCTGGACGTTTCAGAGCGTCGGCGAAGACATAGTATTTCAAGTTGGGTTAGACGGGAAAAACGGCGGCCCGACATTCTTACGGAGAAAATCCATCCCCTTTTTGTTTTTAAGGTGATCGGATCTTCGTGCGGATGTCGGGTCGCCGTTTTTTTTGTTCAAGGAAGAAACGGCGGATGTTTCGAAGCGATGCGGACAGACTGAATTTCCTGCTGGAAGCCGAAGCGGACCTGAACCAGGCCGAGCGCCTTTTTGTCGATGCGGAGACTTCCGGCGACGAATCCCAAAGCGCCACCGGCGCGGAGCCTCGCTCAGAGTCCGATGCGGAAGCGCAGGCGGCTGCCGAGGAGCGCCCGAAGTACATCACCAACTACATCGGCTCCAAGCAGAAGCTTATCGACTGGATCTGGGCGGCCACGCCGCAGGACGCCGAGTCGGTTGCGGATGCTTTTTCCGGCTCGTCTGTGGTGGGCTACATGTACAAGTCGAAGGGTCTGGCGGTGCATTCGCTGGATCGTCTGGCATACTGCCATCACATCGCACGCGCCATTGTCGAGAACGACAACGTCAAGCTTTCGGATGAGGAGATTGAAGGCCTGATGGCCGACGGCTCCGGCGTGAAGGATTTTGTGCGTAAAAACTTCAAGGGCTTGTATTTCGAGCCGGGTGTGCATTCCGTCATCGACATCATCCGCTCGAACTGCGACAAACTTGAAGGCTACAAGAAAGACATCGCGCTCTTTGCGCTGGGCAAGACCTGCATCACCGGCAAGGGCGGCTTCGGGCATTTCGGGACCACGCGCAAGCAGGACAATCGGGCCGACAATCCGGCGGAGTTCCGCGAGCGTTTCGCTTCAAACTGCAAACGCATCAGCGAGCTGGTGTTCAAGGGTGAGCACCCCTGCAAAGCGCATCACGGCGACACGCGCGAGCTGATCGGCAAGGTGGAGGCCGAAGTGGCCTATTTCGATCCGCCATACGCCACGCACTTTTCGCAGACCAACTACGAGCGCGCCTATCACTTCATCGAAGGCCTTATGAGCTGGTGGGAAGGCAAGGAAATCCGCAAGGACACCCTGACGCGCCAGTACGATATTCCTACCGAGGTCACGCAGAGCAACGCCGGTGAGTTCTTCAAGGGCTTCCTGACGGCGGCCAAACACATTCCGCACTGGCTGATTTCCTATCGCGACCAGGCTTACCCGGCTGAAGCCGAGATCAAGAAAATCATCGCGGGCGTGGGACGGGCCAGCCGAATGCGCAGCCGCGAACTGAATTACATGATTTCGGCCAAACACGGCGAAAACTCGCAAGCGCTGGAGCGCCTGTTTGTCTGCTGGCCGGAGGGCACGAAGGCCGAATGCGTGGGCGGCGAGGAGCTGTACTGTGCAGCTTCCGACATGTCTGTTGAAATGGCGCCGGTGGAAGAAACGCTTCAGGCCGCAGCCGAGAAACCGAACATGCACACGCGCGTGGAAGGACTGCTGGAAAGCATAGGCAATCTACAGGCGGAATCCGAGAGCGCCACCGGCGACCGGCGTTTTCCATTCATACTGACGCACGTCGGCACTAATCGCAACGGAGATCATTTTACACCGGAAGAACTGCGCCAGGCCGCTTCGACGGCCATAGGCAGGAAGATCGACCTGTCGCACTCGCAGGAATTCCGGGATATCGTGGGCGGCATCGCAGAGTCGAAATATGTGGAAGCCGGAGCCAAATCGCATGTGGCCTGTCTGGGCGATCTCTACACCACGGTTTCCGAACCGGCGCGTCTGGCATACAAGCTCATGCGTCAGAAGATCGTCAGTCATGTTTCGATGGAATGCGACTACCAGGAAGGCGAATGCTCGATCTGCGGCAAGCGCATCCGCAGCAAAGCCGAATACTGCATACATCTGAAGAACTTCAAAGGCCGGGATTTCAAGGGCAAGTCCTGCTACGAAATTCTGCACAACATCACATTCACCGGCATGGGGCTGCTGGATCGAGAGGGCGCCGATCCGGGCGCAGAGATCGGTCGGGTGGCGAGCCGTAACAAGCAAGGAGGAACGATGGATAAAGATAAGAGCAAAGAGGCGGCGCAGCCTCCCGAAGTGGACGAAATGTCCGAAACCGAGCTGCGCAAGCTGGCAAAAAGTCAGCAGTCGGAAATCGAGCGTCTGACTAAAGAGAAAGACGATTTGCAGAAGCGTCTGGACGAAAGCCAGGCGGCGCACAAATCCATGCTGCGCAAGGCCAAGGCCGAGAAACTGCTGTCGAAGTGGGAGGAAGCCGGACGCGAGTTCGCAGACGACAACTCCCGCACGGCTGAAATCGAGCGGTTGATGAAGATGTCGGACGACGCCTTCGCGGCCACTGAAGAGACTGTTTCGGCATTCGCCGCCGGCAAGAAGAAAAACAAGCCGGAGGAGGAAGAAGACCAGGAGCAGGAGCCGGAAGGTGAAGACGAGAACGACGAAGAGGAGAAGGAAAAGAAGAAGAATCCCTTCCCATTCAACAAGAAAAACAAAAAAGCCAAGGCCGCATTGAATTCCGAGGCGCGCAGAAACATTCCGCGCAATTCCTCGGATCAGGGTTCTGAGGATCTGGCGAGCAGACTGACTCGCGGTTTCATGGCGGCATACAAGGAACGCTCCGGTCAGCCGGGCGAAGAATAAGGAGGAAAAAGGATGGCATACATACAGGTGCTGGCTCCGGGATTCCGCTACGGTCTGGGCGTCATGCAGGGCGCGGGAGCCGCCGGTCAGATAGTCAAGGTGTCTGGCGACAACGCCTTCGCGGTCAACAGCGACCCGACGGCGCGTCCCTTCGGAATTATTGAGAAAGGCGTCAAGGACACCGAGATGCCGGGCATTTTCTGCCAGGGCGGCATTTACGAGACCGACGCTTTTGTCGGCTCGCCGACGCCGAATGCGAATCTGGCCTGCGATGCTGCGACTGGTCTGCTGAAAGTGGCCGGAGAAGGCGAGTTCGTGCTGGCGACGGTGATTTCCATAAGCGCGGGAGTTCTGCGCTTCAAGCTGCTGGTATAAGGAGGGAAAAACAAAATGGACGCACTGAGCAACGTACACAGCGAAGCCTATATGGATACCATGGCGCAGCTGATGAGCGAGGCCGCCGACAGTCCGGAGGGACTCAAGGCTCTGGCCGCCGCCATCGCCCCGCTGATCGACATGGAGATTCAGACCAGGGAAATCACTTCGCTGCTTTTAACGAAGCACAATCTGCCGGTGGGCGAGCCCGCCAAGTACCAGAAGAAGCCGAAGGTCAAAGCCTACTGGATTTCCAAAGACGGCGATGCGGTGGAATCCGGTGTACAGGAAGAGGAAGTCGAATTTCCGGTTCACCGCATTCATTCCATGCCCATGGTGGACGTTTCCGTATTGAAGCACGGCAATGTCGGCACCATGCTGGACATCCAGAAATCGGCGGCTGACGAAATCCGCAAGGCCATCGACCGGCGCACCGTGACCATTCTTTCGGCTGCGGTGCCGAACGATCGCATCGTGACGGTGGCCGGCGGCAAGCTGACTGAAGAGGCTATGAACAAGGCCATCAGTCTCATCGAAGACATGGAGCTGAGTGTCAAGTACATCATGTTGCGCGGCGCTCGCGCCAACGACATGCGCGGCTGGGAGCTGGATCCGCAGACCAAACTGGAACTGCGCCAGAAAGGCATCTTCAAGATATACAACGGCGCGGACATCATCAGCACTTCGACCATGCCCTTGAGCGAGGTCATTCTGGTGCCGGAAGAGGAAGTGGGCAAGTACGCCATTCGCGAGAAGCTCAAGACCGACACCATCAACGAGGTCAAACGCTTCAAGACCGGCTGGCTGGCGTGGATGGAAGCGGCGCAGGGCATCACGCGTTCCGATCTGCTGGTCAAAATCAGAATCACCTGATGAGGGGGCGACGATGGGACTGAAATTCAGAAACAAACTCAATACCTGGCTGACTGTAGACGGTGTTGTGTGGGGGCCGGCAGGTTCGACGGAACGGGATCAGACGGTTCCGCGTCGTTCCACTGCCATAGACGCGGCTGTTGCCGCAGGTCAGTTGGAGTTGCTTTCGGGTATAGCCGAACCGGGCGATATCAGCATATTGCCCGAAGTGGTTGCGACCGGTGTTGAGCAGGAGATCGAGCACGGATTGGGCCATATCCCGTCCGGCGTCGGCCTGCTTATAACCTACAACCCCGATACCGGATACGGCGGCGGCAGCGCCAAACCCTATGAGGTAATGATGGGCGGGCATACCGACACGCATCTGAAAGTAACCGTAACCAGCGGTCTGAAGTTCCAGCCGCTGCTTTTATCCTGACGGAGAAGCCATGAGCAGCAAGAAGAAGAACGCGAAGCAGCAGCCATATATCATCATCGCCGGAGAAACACTGGGTCTGGGTGGGTCCGAAAAGGTCACGGTGGATCTGGCCAACGCTCTGGCAGAAGGCGGACGCCGCAGAGTTGGCGTACTTCTGACGCTGGCTTCCGAAGGATTGTTCAAGCCCCTTCTGGATGCAGGAATTGCTGTACTGTCCTGCACCGGCGGCGGGGAGCGGGAGTTTTTGAGCCTGCTCTCCGCCGAAAAGCCGGATGTGCTGCTGTTTAACAATTGCCGTCTTGCCAGAAACTGCATTTCTGAAATTGAGAAGCTGAAGCTGGCTCCGGCCTATCTTGGTTTTCTTCTGCATGGTCATTCTCGTTTTTCCATGGATATGCTTCCTGAAAAACTGCCGGAACGGGCGCATATCCTGACTATCTCTGACGAGGCCGCCCGGGGCATTCTTAAACAGCGCAACGATATTGTCGGAGCGGTGGATGTGTTGCCCAACGGAGTGGACACAGAGCGTTTCCGTCCTTCTCTGGAAGGGGAAATGTTTGTCTCACCCTGGCCCGGGAGCAAAGGACCCATATTCGGTTACTGCGGACGTTTCTCGGGCGAGAAGGCTTTGGTAACCATGGTGGATTGTTTCAGACGTGCAAAAACCAGGCTGCCAGAAGCCAGATTGATGCTGGTGGGAGGAACGGATCCGGGAGTTCCGATGCATGAAGCTTACTGGAACGCCGAGCGTCGCATGGTTGAGCAGCTCATCAGGCAGATGAAGCTGGAAGACTGTGTGCATATCACCGGCGCTGTTTCGGATCCAGAGACTTATTACCGCCAGATGGATGTGTTTCTGCTGACAAGTCACTTCGAAGGCATGCCGTTGGCTGCTCTGGAAGCAATAGCCAGCGGTCTTCCAATGGTGACCACATCGGTGGGCGCCATGCCGGAGCTTGCGGCTTCTGGAGCGGTCAGGCTGGTAGCCAAATCCGGTCTGGATCTGAATGCCACCGAGCGAGACTACTACGCAGCTCAGATGGTTGAGGCGGCGCAGGATACAAATCGCAGGGAGATCGGCCTGAAAGGTCGTCTCTTTGTGGAACGCAACTATTCCTTAAGGCGTTACTGCAAATCCGTTCAGGCATATTTTGCGGAGAAGGCGGCATGCTGAACGAATTGATCGAAGACATCCAGATGGATTTCCGTGACGAGGAAGGCCAGTCGCTTATAGAGGATGAAGTCGCCGAGCGTATGGCCGAACGTGCCCTGCCGGTGGCTGCATCTGATATGGGTCGTAATTTCAGCCTGAACGACGGTGAAGTCTTACCGGTCATGTCCGCCGACGAACGCGAAGTCTGGTTTCTGCGTACAAAGATTCTGATTCTGCGCCACCTGCGCGCCCAGAGCGCCAACATGATTTCTTTCTCTTCAGGCGACAAGAGCGTCAGCCGGGGCAGGGAGGCCGCCAACTGGGCTGAGCTGGAGAAGTCGCTGCTGGCCGAGTACAACGCGCGTGTCAGACGTATCAACCCGGCTTCAGATGAAGAACTGCTGCTACCGCAATCCGACCCGCTGCTTTATACCCAGCTCGGTCGGCAATACGAAAGGAGTTGTGAACATGAAGGATAAACACACACTGATTCGTGGATTAATACTGCTGACGCTCGTGCTCGGAATGATCGTTTCGACATTCGGTTGCGGCATCGATCGTCAGTTTCTGCTGGATTCGCAGCGCGCCATCCTGAACGTGGCGGGAGATTATCTGTCCGGCTGTAAAGAAGTCAGCATGGCGCCGAAGCTGTCGGTCGACTGGAAAGGCGAAATGCACTTCGGCGGCGGAATATTTGTCGGCTGCGAGGAATCTGGCCGCCTGGCGCAGTTCTACTGCGAGATGAGCGCCGAGGAAAGCGCCTCTTCCGAACTGGTTTGTGAACCACTGGAAACCTGGGAGCGCGAGGCCGATTGATATGAGCCTGCTCGACCGCCAGATCGAACGCGCCAGACGGGATGTAGCCCGCCTGATACGACTTTCAAGAGTCGAGGCGAGGCTGCTGCGTCCGCAGGAGGAAGGTGATGACAGCTTCTTCGGTGCGCACGAATCCGGCGAAGTCGAGATCGTACGCATTCCCATTGAAATGAAAAGCCTGAGCGCCACCGATCTGGCCGAACTTGGAGCCGATGCTGTGGCCTCCGCGTTGCCCGACTCCGGAGTGCAGGAACAGGACTTTCTGGAGGTTGAGGGTGAACGTTATCGCGTGAGCGATATCAGGAAACACAACCTTTTCGGCGTGGTCACGCATCTTGAGCTGCATCTGGAGCACGAGAAACGCGAGGTGCAACATGGCTAAGCTGCATCTGGAAATAGATCTGAAGAAGATCGAGCGCCTGCGGCAGGCCATTAAAGAATTTCCTGAAGTTCTCAAGGAAGAACTGGGACAGGCCGTGCTGGAACTGGCCCTGATAATCCAGAATAAAGCGAAGGAGTTGTGTCCTGTCGATACCGGCCTTCTGCGTTCTTCCATAAATGCTCAGGTCGAAAGCTGGGCGGCGGCTTATGTCGGCACCAACACCGAGTACGCACCCTGGGTCGAATACGGCACCAGGCGAACTCCGGCCCAGCCGTTTCTGGAACCGGCATTTGAAGAAGGACACAAGCAGGCCGACAGCGTGTTCAGTAAGGCCGTCAAGCGCGCCATGGCGCGTCTGGAAAGGATGGCCGGCAAATGAGCGGCAGTCTCGTGCGCGCAATCGGTATCTGGGCGGCCACAGTGGTGGCAGGTCTGCATGTTTACGCTGACGATCTGGTCAACGTGAAAAAGCATTATCCGAGCCTGACGGTCAAGGAGATATCCCACGACACGAGGGCGGTGGGTTGCGGCAAATGTACGCACAGCCGTCGAAACGGAGCCAGGCAGACTCACGCCGGCAGGCTTTTAAGCGAGAAAAGTGTATTCCGCCTGACGCTGGCTACGCCTTCGGACCGTCAGCGCAACGGTCAGGAGATCGCCGACGACATCATCCGGCGACTGGAAAATGCGGCTCTTCAGACCTGGCTGAAAACTGCTCCGCTCGAGCTGACGGATACGGAATGCGATCCGCCGGAACTATTCAGACTTGAGGGATTGAAGCCTCTCGGTCGACAGAATGTAACTCCGGACTCCAACGGAGAACCGTTTCTGTACCGGGCAGCTCTGAGCCTGGAGGCTCTGCGCTATGTGAACGTGGAACGCCCGGTCGAGCATGTGATCGAGCGCGTACTTGTAGAGAAGGAATTGAAGCATGAAATATGAAAACGCCAACGGCAATGGCCCGAAGCTTCTGGATGTGGAACAGGCTGCAAAAATGACCGGTACGTCCGATTCGCTGCTGGCGACGCTTAAGGCTGCTTATGGCTGGAATCAGCGCACTCGCCTGCAGAAGGAAAACTTCATTCGCCTGCGCGACGAATGGCTGGCCGGCCCGGCTAAGAAGGGGAAATAAGAAATGAGTCCTGTAAAAAGAATCATTCCAGATTCCTATACCGACTATGAAGACGGTCATCTGGGAGTAGTGGCGGCCTCGCTGGCCAATGTTGAAATTAAAATCGGCCCGGCGGAAGGCGGACAGCCATACAAGCTTTATACGCTCTCCGGTCCGGACGCCAAGAAGCAGGCTAAGACGCTCTTTAAAGGCGGTCCGTTGCTGCGCCACATTGAAGCAGCTTTCGATGCCGGCAGCACACGCATAATCGCCTGTCGCATCGGCAACGCCGCCCGGGCGACCATCGACCTGAAGAATATCGCCGGAGTCGCTGCTCTGCGACTCAAGACGGATTACCGTGCCGATGGCAACAACAACTTCGCCAACGTCGTTCAGACTCTGACGGCCATAACTCCGGCTTATCTGGCATTGTGTCGCAGCACTAATCGCATACAGCGTTACGACGCCGATATGCAGCTGCTCGGAGAAATCGCTCTCCCGGCGGCAATCGTTACCCCGGTGGGGGTGGATGCTCCAGTATTCAAGGACGGCAGCGCGCCGTATCGTGTCGTGGGTTACGGCAGCACGACAACCCCCATGCTGTGGGAACTGAGCTCTGAAGGCGCCATAGTGCGCAGTCTGAGTCTGGCCGCGGTAGTACCCTCCGGCGATACGCTGGTGGGTCTGGGCAGTGAACCGCGCCCAAAAGGCGAGTTGATAGCCGTTACCGACAAGAATGTGGTCTTTATCGATATCAGCGGTGAAACGGCGACTCTGATCAGGAAATGGAGCTATACCGACGATCTGGGAGCACCTTCCGCACCTGATGTGTCCTCGATCTGTGTCGCGCTGGATCTGGCTGCGACCACTGCCGGAGAGGAAACCACTCGCCGTTATCTGCTGCTGAATCGTACCGAGAAGAGTGTAATTGTCGTCGAACGCACAGGCAACACTCCCGCAATGACGGAAGTAATTGACCTGGCCGGGCAGATCGGCGGAGATATCCCGGAAGGCATCGCTTACGACTATGACTCGGGCAATATTCTGATAGCTGTGCGCAATGAGGGAACCTATCCTTACTCTCGCCTCCTGCGTTTCAGTGTGGTCTGGGGTGAAACATCGGTCTTTACGTATGTCGGCACTGAGAATATCGGCCAGAACGCTTACGGACTGGCTTCTCATGTGGCTGCAGCCGAACTGGTAACGACTCTTACTATTCAGGACCGCAATACTTCACCGGTTACGACGAGTGTTTTCAATGCCGTCGGGACATTCGACAGCGCCACTGCCGCGCTGGCAGCGCTGGTCAACGCCGCCGGCGTATACGAAGCCGAAGTTCTTCTTGATTCTCCATCGTGGCTTTCGCCTTCGCTGGAGGGCGGAGATGGCGTTCCGGATCCGACGCAGTTCGATGCTTTCAGTGGCGGAGCCGATTCTGGAACCATTACCAACGCCAACTATCTGGCCGGTCTGGAAGCGACCCGGGTCGTAACCGAAGCCTCGTGGATCCATGCGGTGGAAGCCAGTACCGAAGCTTTGTGGACAGCCATACTGCTGCATTGCGATGAAATGGAGCGTCTGCACCAGGCCGAGCGCTTCGCCATACTGGAAACCCCGGCGTTTTCAAGCGTGCATATAAAGGACAGCGCCGGATATTTGACGGATGTACAGACCTATGTCGATTCCATCAAGACCCGCATGCAGAAATACGGCGATCGCAACGCCTGCGTCTTTCCCGCTGGAGCCAGATTTACCAACTCGGACGGCAACTCGGTTGTGCTGCCTTTGACTGCGTCCTGCGGCGGAACCATGGCCGGTCTGGAGGTGCAGAAATCGCTCATCAATAAGCCGGTTAAAGGTGTGCTGGAACTGATCCCGGAGTTCACTCCCGGACAGATCGAGACGCTTATTCAGAGCAGAGTCAATTGCGTGCGCTTCAAGCCCGGACGCGGCTTCATCATCGCGCATTCACTGACGGCGGCTGCTCCCGGCTCGGATTACTCGCGCGTTAATGATCTGCGCGCGGTCTATTACGCTGCAAAAGCGGCCCGTGAAGCGGCCCAGCCTTACGTCGGAGAGGAAAACGACGAGGCCGGAGAGGGGCTGCGCAAGCTGGAATCGGCTATGTCGCGTCCGGTCGAACAGATGCGCGACGCCGGCCAGATCGACGATTTCGAACTGGAGGCCGTATCCGATGAGACCAATCGCCTGTTGGGAGATGTGTATGTCTCGCTGGGCATTAAGCCGCTGCGCGCCATGGAAATGATTTACACCACCGTTTATCTGAAATGAGGTGATTAGATGGCTGACGAAGGATTCATTCAGGGAACTTCGGGAGAGGAAATCTCCGTACTGGTCGATGGCATCAAACTGATGGGCATACAGAATCTGAGCTGGAAGGCCAGCCAGCCCAAGACGCCCATCCGCGGAGCGGGATACAATCTGCCGCACGCCATGGGACGCGGAGTCAAGAGCTTCGAGCTGGACTTCGAAATCAAGGAGTTGAACAAGGCCGTCATCGAGGAGGCGGTAAACTCGCCGCGCTCGCGCAAAGTGACGCTGAAGAAGTTCAAAATCGGTTCGCGCGAGTTCTCGGACCTGCTCGATCTGCGCAACCTGACGATTCTGATCATTTATCCCGAAAAGAACAACTTCACGCGCAACCCGCGTTTCCTCGGCTTCGAGTTTTCGGAAGTCTCCGGCGGCTTCTCGCTGGATGACGAATCTGTGGGCCGCAAGCTTTCCGGCACGGCGCTGACAGCCGAAGGCCTGGTGTAAGGAAGGTAAGGCATGTGTTCAAAGGACGCCGATGGAACCATAAATACCTGTGCAGCTCATACCGATATGGTGCGTCTGACTGAAAAGCTCAATGAATCGGTCGACCAACTGTCCACTCGTGTAATCGAACTGGAGAAGACCATCAAGCTGCTGCGCAACGCGGCTTTTCTGCTGACTGGCGTGCTGCTGGGCACCGGTGTGCTGCAGATAAAGGAAATCCTGACCATTTTAGGCAACTGACAACGAAAGAACGAGCTTTAAACATGGCAAAAGAATTCGATAACGAACAGGAACTGCAATCAATTCTCGAGCAACTCCGCTCTGAAAATCCCAATATCCGGCTTTTCCAGATAAAAGTGCCGGATCGCGAAGATGAAATCTTCATTGCCCGCAAGGCACCGTGGAGTGTGTACAAGAAACTTATCGGATCGATCAAAAACGAGGGCGATGCCAACGAGCTGCTGGTGCAGAAGTTCCTTGTTCATCCCAAACCCGACTATGAAGCCATGCAGAACGACTGGGATCCGGGTCTGGTGGTGACGCTGGCGCAGCAGATCCAGAAGGGTCTGGGCTTCGTCAAAGGCGCTGAAATAAAAAACTTGTAGAAGCCGAGACCGCCGAGCTGCGGCACGACGGTTATCGGCAGTTGCGAGCCAGAATCTGCGCTGTTTTCGGCGCTTATACATTCAAAGATATCGACGATCTGTGCACCGACGAGTTCGCGGAACTGGCCGGCGCGGTTTTATGGCTGTCCGAGCAGGAGGCCAGAGCCGTTCGCAAATCTTCAGGCAAAGGACGCAGGCGTTAAATGGGTTTCATGAGCGAAATCGGTGTGCTGCTGAAAGGCTTCAACGAGTTGAACGCTCCCTTGCTGGAGGCCGAAAGCTCGCTGCTGTCTTTCAAAGACACTGCCCAATCCACTATGCTGACCGTCAATTCCGACATGGAACTGGGTACGGTTGATACGGGTTCGCTCGATGAGGCCTCTGTCCAGATGGAAGAACTGGGTCTTAGGTCGGAAGAGGCGTCCTCTCGCCTGGAAGATATGGGCGCAAAGACCGATGAGACCGCTGTTAAACTGGAAGATATGGGTGCCGAGAGCGGAACGACTTCGGTACAGCTGGATGAACTGGGGGCGGAGAGTGCGGCTGCGTCCGAGCAGCTGGATGAAGTGGGTAAGAAATCCTACAAGGCTTCCGTAAATCTGGAAAGCATGGGCAAGAAAGCCATGCTGGCCGGTGCTGCGCTGGCGGCAGGACTGGGTTATGCCGTCGACAAGTCGATGGATTTCGACACGGCCATGACCGAAGTGGATGTCCTGCTGGGCGCTTCTGCATCCCAGATGGATATTCTGAAGGGCAATGTGAAGGGCCTCTCGCGTGAAATCGGCGCACTTCCAACCGAGACCGCCGGGACGCTTGCCACTGTAATCAAGGGCGGTTTCCGTGAAGCTTCCGCCGCCACAAAGTTACTTGAAGGCTCAATGCGACTGGCTGACGCCAGCTATGGCGATATGGGAGATACAGCTGCTTCAGTTATTCCCATCATGAACGCCTACGAAGTACAGGCCGAAGGTATTACAAATGTCTCAGACCAGTTCATTGTCGCTGCTCAGATGGGAAAAACGTCTGTGACTGAGCTGGCCGGATCACTCCGGAAGGTTGCGCCGCTGGCATCCTCTGCCGGCGTGGGACTGAATGAGCTGCTCTCCGCCACTTCTACTCTCTCAGGTGTTATGAGCACTACCGAGGCGGTATCTTCACTGCGCGGTGTACTATCCGCCATCAACGATCCGGGAAAAGAAGCTCTCGAGACTGCCCGCCAGCTGGGAATCGATTTCTCGGCTACCGCGGTTAAAAGCATGGGACTGGCGAACTGGCTGGAAGATGTAAAAGTCAAGACCGGCGGTTCGGACGAGGCCATGACCAAACTATTCGGGCCGGTGAAGGTACTGCAGGGCGTCTTCGCCCTGACGGGCAGTCAGGCTGAAAAATACTCGAATATTCTGGATCAGGTCACGAACTCTAGCGGAGCTACGGCGGAAGCCTTCGAGAAAGTCAACGCCAGCGCCGGCGATGCCATGGGCGACGCCAAAGCCAACCTGCAGGGCATGCTTATTTCCATCGGCGATGTGCTGTTGCCATCTGTGGCTAAGATCGCAGGTTTCTTTTCCGACGCAGCGGTGGGGGTGTCTGAATTCGCCGAAGAACATCCGCTACTGATGAAATTCGCCGTGACACTGGCTGTCGTTGCTGCGGGTGTATTGCTCGTCGGAGGCGCAGCACTGGTGATGAGCGGCATGGTGACTACCGCCATGGCAGCGGTACATGTCTCGACCGGTGGGGTGCTGCTGGCGGTCGGTGCGCTCGTGGCTGGAATCACCGGACTGGTGATGCTTTTTACCAGCGGCACGGATGAAATGGGCGAGGGCACAGGAACCTTTTCCAGGATTCTGGGGGGCTTGAAAGACGCTTTTTACGCAGTGGCCACACCCGTAGCTTTCGGTGTCGGCTTCCTCGTGGGTGTATTTCTGAATGCCTGGGACGTGATTTCCGATTACACCGCCGAAGTTTGGCCGCTGATCAAGGAAGTCGCGCTGAGCGCGTTCGGGCCGCTGATAGATTTTGTCGGTTTCGGGGCAGATCTCATACAGACATATATCACGACCGCGTGGGAAGTCATCAAGGTTGTCTCTGAAGCTGTATGGGACGGCATTGCCCTGACGGTCACGACGGTCTGGACATCCATCTACAAATCTCTCGCGCTGGTTCTGAACCTGATCACCGGCGTCTTTAAAGCAGGCTTGCAACTGCTGACAGGCGACTGGGCAGGAGCATGGGAAAGCGTGCAGGAAACATTCTCCGCCGCATGGGAAAACATTAAAAACATCTTTTTCGCCTGGCTCAACTGGCAGGACGGCCTGAAAGATATTTTCAACGAGGCCGGAGAAGGACTTATCAACGCTTTCTGGGAAGGCATACAGTCGGCCTGGGGAACACTGAAAGAAGGCTTCACCGATCTGCTCGGCGGGCTGCGGGCGCTTCTGCCCGGTTCCGACGCCGAAGAAGGTCCGCTCTCGCAACTCACCGCCAGCGGACGCGCTCTGCTGCCGACATTCTCCCGTGGAATACAACAGAACGCCGACGCTCCGGCTCTGGCCGTCTCGGACTCGCTCAACTCAATCAGCCTCGAAGCTCCGCGCATGCCTTCGATGGAAGCGACCTCGACGGAAAGAGCTGGAGGTAGAAACAGTTCGAGTTCTTCCAACGAGGATCGTGGGTTTACAGTGATATTCCAAAAGGGGGCCATCCAACTCGAAAACAACTCCGGCAACTCAGCCGATCTGTTCGATGATCTTGAAGATCGCCTGACTGAAATTCTCGCCCGCGCCGCGCTCAGACTGGGGGTGCAGAATGCCTGAGATCTTAGCGAAGCTCTATGACAAGCTCTTTCTTGAGAGCGTGCGCCAGACGCTGAAGCGTGCTGACGGTGAGGTTGGAACGCCCGGGACGCTCCATGCGCTGGTAAGCCTGATAACTCACTCCCATGCGTTTTGCCAACTGCTTCTGGGTGAGACTGGATTCTTCACGCCAGAAACGCAGCAGATAAGCGGTATGAACTTCCGGGTCGATTTCAACAAAGATAAGCTTCTGGCCCTTTTTAACACGTGGTTTGATAAGAGGAGGAAGTTTGTAACCTGTTTCATAATCGGTTTCAAGAACCGCAGAAAGAACTTCTTTGGCCATTTCCTCTGCGTGCTCCCAGTCGAAACCGTATGTGATGATGTTCGAATGCTGGGGAAAACGCACCAGAACGGTGTCTTCGGTTTTCTCAAGTGTTGCGTAATAACCCCTGGGTATCATTTTCTCTCTGTCCTTTCCGATTGCTTGTCTTTTCAGAATCCGACAATGCAACACATATGTTGCACTGTCAAGTCTATAAATGATCTGGAGGCCACCAATGTCTGAGATCCGCAACTCCGAATTTCAGCTGGTGACTTTAGGTGCAGTTAAATCCGACGGCACGCCGGATATCGCCAACGTGCTTTTCCGCTTCCCGGTTCCGCATCAGAAAATGGGCATCAGACAAGCCGCTCGCGCCGATGAAAAGAACATTCCGGGCCGCAGCGGAAAGATCAAACAGGCGGTCGGATACGAAGACACATCGATCAGCATCAATATGCTGCTGGTGGATATCGAAGACGATTCCGGTGCGGTGACGAAATCAGCTCGCAGTCAATTCGATGAACTGCAGGCGGCCTTCCGCGATCGCTCCGATCCGGTGAGTGACAGCAGCAGCAGCGCTTCGACATCCTATGCAGTACCTACCGTATTTTCAATCCAGTCGCCACTGACGGATTCCTGTGGAATCAAGACTGTGCTTTTTAAAGGTCTG
>Ga0172375_10001948_pt1 | contig 32798 bp, 32 predicted proteins | sample LakKiv1m_FD_114537 | JGI IMG/M metagenome (GOLD analysis project Ga0172375, IMG submission 114537) | Freshwater microbial communities from Kabuno Bay, South-Kivu, Congo - kab_092012_11.1m | ecosystem: Environmental > Aquatic > Freshwater > Lake | place: Democratic Republic of the Congo... | reverse complement strand
TCTGCCTCAATCTTGGCTCTTTCTTCTTGTTCTTGCTGTTTCTTGATCAGCTCTTCCTGGCGTTTTTTCTCAGCTTCTGCTTTTTCTTGAGCTAGGCGTTCTTTTTCGAGGCGAGCCTTTTCTTCTTCCTTTTGTTTTTTAAGAGCGATCTCATTTTCTACGCGCTTTTTTTGAGCCTTAAGCCTCTCCTGTTCCGCTTTATATAATCTTTCATTGCGTTCTTCATAATATTTTATAATTTTTTTATCTTTTTCTTCCTTCAACTCTTTATTTCTTTGGATATTCTCTTCCTCTTTTTTCTTAGCTTCTTGCGCTTGAGTTATTTTTTCCGATTGATTGATGTATTGGCGCATTTCTGGGTGAGCGGAAATATCCAAAGCTATCTGCCATTCTTTTTTCGCTTCTTTTAGCTTTCCTTGAGCATGAAGCTCGTTACCTATCTCATAGTGCTCTCTAATCTTTAATTCTCTTAAACGATTACGCTCAAGCACATCCCTCTCTACGATTTCACTATCGACTTTTTTAATATTTCGCCTGGCATCTTCAATTAATTTTTTTAAATTAATAGTATAAGAAGCTAATTTCTGCTGGATTAATTCAGGGGTAATCTCTTCAGTTTCCTTCTCTACCTCGGCAGATTTTTCTTTTTTCTCCATTCCCTTAACTTCTTGCTTTAATTGTTCGGCTGGAGTTTCTTTATTTATTTCTGGCTTAGCTTGCGGAGCTTGGGCAGTTGGAACATCCTGAGTTACTAAATCTTTCTTATTTTGCTCAAATACTGATTCGCTGGAACGTTTTTTAAATTGCTCTTCAATTCTTTTCCCCGCATCATCAACGACATCACTTCTAGAAGCAACTTCACTGGCTTTAACCACGCCCTCGGGAGTCAATGGGCCGGCAAAAACAAATTTTGTCGGTAAAATTAAACCAATGCTCAATAAAGTTATAATTTTAAGGTTTTTCATATTATTTAATAGTCTGACATAAATATACATTATTTATTTTTTTTGTAAAGCTCAACTTAGTAATTAAAACTCCAACATCAAAGGCTTGATCTGAGGTTCATTTATAATTTTTGACCAGAGGTCCTTTTCTTCTTTAAATTTACCCTTCTTATGATTTTCCAAAGCTAATTTTTTATATCCCAAAAGCTCTTTTTCTTTGGCTATATTTGCAGTAACATATTCTCTTGCCTGAGTGTAAATTGACCTACCTATATCCTCGACCTTTTGATAATATTCCTTAGAGGCTTCTAAATCACCTATCCTGTATGCCTCTTCTGCCATATATTTGTAATAGCGGATTTTTTTTCCAGCCGCGCTGCTTGGCTTGGAGAGCTGTTCATTAACAATCTGCCAGGCCCATTGTTCAATATGAGCCTCTTCAATCGCTTTTTTCATTCGCTCAATTTCTTCCGGAAGTTTCTCCTGGACATCAACAGAAAAATGAAATCTCGTTCGTCCGGCTTCAGAAATAGGATTATTACCTATTGGAACGCCCCACTCTAGCCTAAGCAAAGCCTGGTCAAACGTACGTATTCTTAAGCCGGCTCCGATGGAAATATCCGTAACTGACTTCTGCTCATCTGAAGAAACCAGCCCTCTTCGGTTACCCCAGCCATAATCCATAAATATTACAGGCGTAACATCGTCTTTAAGCGGTGCTTTGGCATAAGGAAAATGCCAGCTTGCAGGAATAAAATCGCCAGGCACTAATAATTCTGCGTTTATCTGCACTGCATTATCAGCAATAAAATCGGAAGAAGGATATCCCCTAACCGAATCAATACCTCCTAAAGCAAAACCCTCCTGCGCGGTTAGCTTACTAAAAGCAAGCTGAGTTTTAAGTTTTAAATTGCCTTGGAATTTAAGGGGAAGTAATTTTCTATACTGCATACCCAAGGTCATCTTTGCGAATTTCGCCTGTCCTCCTCTAGAGGCAATAGGATTATCTTTGGGACTGGCCCCAAAAAAAGGCAGTCCTTGGTTAAATTCGCCAGAAAGAATAGTTGTACTGCCGAAACCACGCTTCATGTACGAACCGCCTAAACTTAAAATCCTTAAACAATCCCGGTCTATTGTTCCGGAGGTAGAATGCGTAACTTTATCTTTAGCGTCAAAACCTAAAGTTACCTCCCCCAAATACTGATCATCCTTAAAAATATCCTGGCGCAAAGAAACCGTGGTTGTCTTGCTTTGAGATTTTATAGAAAGAGGGGCAAATTCTTTTAACGGCATGGAAAGACTGCGGGAATATCCATAAAATAAACTGGTGCCATTTGGCGTAATGGGGATGGAGTGATAAGTATAAGTGCCGCTAAAAGACTTACCAAAAGATGTACCTTCCAATAAAGTATCATCAAAGCCGAGAAAATTATTATGCCGAATTCCCAAGCCGGTTTTAGTCCGGCCTGTTGAATATGTGCCTTCATTGTCAAAAGTAAAAGTAATATGGGCGGGAAAACTGGTTTTTGTATCTAAAATCACGTCAGTAGTCCCCGGTTTTTTGCCTGCTGCCAAAATAGCTTTTACTTCCCGGTCCGGATTCTTGTTCATCATCTGGACACTTTTAGAAATCCGGTCATAACGAAGAATTTCCCCAGGAGCAATCTTCCAATAGTAATAAAGCCTATTTTTATTGAAATATTTGGATTCTTTTACCTGAAGATTGCCAAAACGCGCCTCAACAACCCTTAAAGTAACCACTCCATCTTTGACTTCCTGAGGAGGAATGAAAACCGCTGCAATTATACCCTTTTGCAGATAATCACGCTCGATCTTCTTGGCAAGCATTTCTAAATCACTAAAAACAAGCTCCTTATTTGCATATTTATCTGTTAATTTTCTAAATTCTTCCGGAGGATAACTCTCGCAACCTATAAGTTTGATTTTTTTGGTAAAAAATTTTTTACCGGACTTAATTGGAGCCGGCTCCGGTTCCGGAGTAGCTATGGGTTCTTTTTTGGGAGGGCGCTCAATCTTATCCCTGATCTTGTCAGGGCTAAATAAACGGTCAGCTTCGCCGATTGCTCTCTCTGCCCCGGAACGAGTTTGGGGATAAGCATATATGCAAAAAAATAACTGTAAAATGAAAAATATTATGCATATGCAGATATTTTTTTTCATTATAGGTATAATATAGTAGTATAATGCTAAGATGTCAATTGAAAACGCTGTCCAGATTGAAATAATATAGACTACAAACAGCGATATCATTGCACCATTGGAAAATAAAGGATTCGCTAATGCACAAACTTATTGACATAGCAAAAGTTAAGGGCTAAAATTATCTTATCTTTGGAATTAATAAGGAGTTAGGATATTATTAACCCAGTAAATGTTTTACAAGTAAAGGAGGCAGGAATGAAGTTGATAAAGTTACTCTCAGTGCTGATGCTTGTAGGCGCGGTTTCCCTGGCTTATGCTGCTAGTGAAAAACGCTCCGGGAAATTATTGGATTTCCAGGGAAATGTGGAATTAAAAATTGGCAGCGCTGAATGGACTGCCGCTGTTAAAGATGCAGCCCTTACAGAAGGTGACATGATCCGCACCAAAGACAATTCCTGGGCAACCGTTGAATTGGAAAACGCGGGAACGGTTGAAATAAAACAAAACTCCCAGCTTAAACTCGCAGAATTAAACGTGGATAAATCAACTGATTCACAAAAAACACTTTTGGATTTAGCTTTAGGCGAAGTCTTAATTAAAGCAGAAAAATTGAATTCTGAAAAATCCAAATTTGAAGTAAAAACACCGACCTCAATCGTCGGAGTTAGAGGCACTACTTTTTCTGTCGCAGTAGAAGCTGTTGAATAAAAATAGTTTCTAAATAAAGACTATCTTGAAATTTTTTAAAATAAAGAAGAACTTTCTTGTAAACCTGGGTTTTAGTTGTTTTATTGCCTCATTAATATTCTTTTCATCAAATATTGGGGTACTAAAACAACTAAAACTCGCGGCTCTTGACTTCTGCTTCAATTTAAGAGGCCCCCTCCCCTCCAAACCAAATATCATTATAATCGAAGTAACTGATGCTGACATAACAAAAGCCGGCCGATGGCCCTGGGACAGGACCTGGCATGCCGCAATGACTCAGAGCTTAAAAGGCTTAGGCGCAAAATACGTTTATTTCGATATTATTTTTTCCGAACCATCATCTTTAGAAAGTGATTCAATTTTTGAAGAAGCAATCAAAGTAAACCAAAATGTATACCTGCCTTTCGCTTTTCAGAACACCTCTTTGGATATCACTGAGGCTTTCATGCCGCTTAAAGAATTTTCATCCGTAATTAAAGGTACCGGGGCAATCAATATTTATCCGGATTCTGACGGGATATTCCGACGCATCCCTCTTATATTTAAAAGCAAAGATGGAAAAATTTACCCTCATATATCGCTTAAAATTGCAATGGATTATTCCGGACAAAAAATCAAAGAAATAACTTCTCGTTATATCACCATTTCAAACAATGCAAATATAGTTAGAATACCTCTTATTGAGAAAAATATTTTTCTCATCAATTGGCTTGATAAATGGCAGAATACCTTTAAACATTATTCTTATCTAGATGTCATCGCTAAATATAAGAAATACTTAGATAAACAAATTCCCGAGAAAGACATCCAAGATTTTAAAGACAGTATTTGCCTGGTAGCAGTTACAGCAATCGGCCTTTACGATATCAAACCTATCCCCTTACAACCTGAATATCCAGGTATCGGAATATCAGCAACTACCATAAATAACCTTATCAGCCGGACTTTTATATATACCCCTCCAGAATGGCTAAGCATACTGTTATTATTTCTATTAACGATGCTTCCGGGTTTTTTAATTTTTGGTGAAAAACCCTTAAGAGAAAATTTAATAATTACCTTGATCGGGGTATCTTTCGGCGCGATCTGCTTTTTCCTTTTTGAATTTGGATTATATTTAGATATGGCCGCTCCTTTATTTGGGCTTTTTGTAAATACTCTTGTAGTTGGAATCTATAATTTTGTACGCATTTCCGTGGAAAGGCAAAATTTCTTTAAAATGGCGGTCACTGACGGGTTAACCGGATTATATAATATCCGTTATTTTAAAATGTTAATTGATACAGAAATCATGCTTTCCCAGCCTAACCAGGCGAAAAAGTTTGCTATTGCCATGAGTGACGTTGACCATTTTAAACATTTTAACGATACTTATGGCCATCAGGTAGGAGACATTGTGTTAAAAGAAGTTGCCAATGCTTTAAAGACCAGTGTCCGTACATCTGATGTGGTCTCGCGTTATGGCGGCGAGGAAATGATCATTCTGTTGCGTAGCGCCAGCCTGAAAGACGCTTTGGCGATAGGGGAAAAATTAAGGAAGAGCATTGAAAATGCCATAGTAAAAGACGAAAAAGGCACCTACAAAGTTACTGCCAGTTTCGGGATTTCCACCTACCATCAGGGAGACACTGTTGATTCTCTTATCAAACGGGCTGACGATGGGCTGTATAAATCCAAAGAGTCCGGGCGCAACTGTGTCAGCACCATCGAAGAAGATACTTGCGCCCAAGAATAAAAAATTTAAAATTTGTAATACGCTCCCGGAATTTTAGCCAGTAAATTATTTATGGTAAATAATACTCCTATCAAAGCTTTCGCGTTTAGTGCGAATAATCCAGCTAAAAACGGAAGAATCTCCCCAAATATAATTATTCCGAAACCGCAAAGAGTTATCAATGAAGCGAGTGGAACAATAAAAATATTCGCTATTATGGTAATCGGTGAAAAAATCCTGAAATTATAGGCGATTATCCACATTGTCCCCAGCCATGCGGAGAAAGAAACAATTAGCCCGTCTGCTAAAAATAAAATAGGGCCAAATTTAATTTTATCTAAGTTTAAACTTTTTTTTAATTTTGGGTAAAAATAAACTATTGAAAAAACGCTGATAAAAGACAGCTCAAATCCGACATCAAACAATTGCCTAGGATTAAGCATTAAGATTATTATTGCGGCTAATCCCAGGCAATTATAAATATCCGCTTCGCTCTTAAAAAAATAAGAAAGTATAAATATTTCCGCCATTACGGTCGCCCTGAATACCGGTATAGATGAACCGGTAACCAGGCAATAAAATGCTGCCGCTATCGCAGTTATTACTAAACGTATTTTCCGGGGTAGCCGGATTATTTTTAACATAATAGACGTTACAAAACAAATTATCCCCACGTTAAACCCGCTTACCACTAGGATATGAATCGTTCCTGTCAAAATCATAGAATCAATTAATTTCTTAGGTAGATTCTCCTTCCCACCTAAGACCATTGCCTCTAAAACTGCCGCTTGAGGCCCTTTTGAATTACTGTTGATTAAACTTTGGAAATAAATTTTAATCCAATAGAAAAAACCATTCTTAAAAACATTTTTATTATCCAGCTTAACCGCCTCTGAGTCGGAGCCCACTTCCATGAAAGAAAAAATATCCCGGGATTTTAAATACTTTAGATAATTATTTGAAGAACCATTGAATTTCAAATACGGCTTACGCAGGCTTCCTGCTAAAATTAAATTCTGACCAGGATAAAAATAGCGAATACTTTTTACTTTAACTAAAATGTTCCCGCAGCAGTTATGCCTTAATGAAGCGAAATCAATTTCCCGGGCTTTAAATATGAATTCGGAGTAATCATGAATTTTTCTAGGATGACTAATAACCTGGCCCAGCACCAGGCATCTCTGATTATTACCTGAGATAAAGTTTACTATATCACATTTAGCCGATAGGTTTGAGTTGGCAAACAATGCTCCCGAAACAAAAAACAAACTGAATAAAATCAATATAACTGATTCATTTCTAGAAAATAAAACTACTGATGCTAACAAGAATATTGCCGATAACAAATAACAAGTTAAAAAATCCATTGTCATATACTTGGCAAAAACTATCCCCGATAAAATAATGCCTGCTAAAATAACCAGGGGCTTATTCATCGCCTAAATATAATTTTGACTTAAGTTTAAAAAATGTTTTTTCTCCGACCCCATTTACTTCTAAAAGCTCCTCAATTGCGCTAAATCCTCCCCTCTCTTGCCGGAAATCAACTATCTTTTGTGCAATTTTCTGCTTGAGCCCGAAAGAATCCATTAATTGATCCTGGGTAACTTTATTTAATTCGAATTTGGCTGTATCAGTATTAAAACTGTTTAAAATCTTGGGGTAAAAACGGGTTTTTTGAAGATGACTTATCAATAGGCCAACTAATATAACAATCAATAAAAACTGTAAAGCCTTTTTTTCCTGCTTAGTAAAATCCAGCATTCATTCCCCCTTTGTACACACCGTATGTGTCCCTAGTTATCGAAAATCGGTGAATATTACTCAATAAGCAAAGATTTAATTTTAGCCAGTTCTCTCTGATAACTAACATTATCTTCTACGAAGAGTTTATATTTTTCCTTTTCAATATCCAAGAGGCCTTTAAAATCACATATATTATCTACTCCATTAGCTTCCCCTATGTATTCGTTGTAAGAAGAATACTGCCAATCTTGAGCTTTATTTACTAAATATGCCGTGACGGGATTTAAATGTATATACCGTGTCAAATGTAATAACTGCTCATCGCTCTCTACAATCACCCTCTTAAATCTTGATTCCCATAATGGACCTTTACGCTTATATTTAATATTTAAATATTTTGTGTAACTATTCAATATTTTCCTCATAAAAGTTGATATTCCATCAACTTTAATTTGCCTACATATGAAATGTACATGAGTAGGCATTATACAAAAAGCAATAATACTTAATAAGTTATCACTTCTTAAATTTACCCCTGCTTCGGATTTCGAAAATCTCGTATCCAGGCCCGAATTCTTATAATACTTAATAACTTCTAGAATCCTAATATAATCTTGTTTTGAGTTAAATATCTTGTAGTCTGCGATACTTTTACTGTAAATATGATAAACGTAGCCCTCTGCCATTTTTACTCTTTCCATCATTACCTCCCCTTTGGACACACCGTATGTGTCCAAAGGGGGGACACATATGGTGCGGATTGATATATACCTAATAGACGTAAAAAAAGGATAAATCTAACGGAAGAATTTTGTAAAATCGTTAATTATAGTGTATACTTATTTTATGGATAAAAAGAGGATTCTCATAATTGATGACGATCAGAATGTCATCCGTACGATTAAGGACCTTCTTGAACAATGGGAATACGAAATCTTTTTTTCTAACGACGGGGATTCGGGATTTGATAAAATAGGTTTGGTAAAACCGGACTTGATCTTATTAGACTTAGTCCTGCCGGAGCAAAGCGGATTTAAGGTCGCTCAGAGAATCAAAGCATCGCCAAAATTCTCAAATATTCCGATTATTGCAATTTCTTTAAAAAGAGAAGATATTGATAAACATATCGCGGTAAAAAGCGGGATTAGTGATTATTTGGAAAAACCTTTGGATTTAAATAAATTGCTTTATAGCGTCAAGGACCTGGCGAGAAGTAATTCTACGGGATAAAATCTGCGGATTATTTTATCACTATATTAACTAGTTTTTTCGGAACAATAATAAAATTATTTATCTGTTTGTTTTCGATCCATGACTTTAATTTTTCATCTGCGATTATTATATCCTTTAATTCATCGTCTTTTATACCCACAGGCACTTCAATCTTCGTACGTACCTTGCCATTGACTTGAACGATTATGGTTACCACGGCGTCAATTAAATACTTAGCCTCAAAACGCGGCCAAGCAGCTTTACAAATGCTGCCATTTTTACCTAAGGATTGCCATAGTTCCTCGGCAAAATGAGGAGCGATCGGACTAATCATAAGAATTAGGTTTTCGAAAGCCTCTTTGTCGGCCCCAAACTGATAAATAGCATTTACAAATTCCATTAGTCCGGCAATAGCAGTATTAAACTTAAAACTTTCGATATCTTCAGTTATTTTTTTTATCATCCGATGCATGATTTTTACTAACTCCAGATCGGATTTTTCTTTTAAATTCTCACTTATCCTCCAGACGCGGTTTAGAAATTTATAAGTGCCTTCCAGGCCCCTATCATCCCACTCCAGCTCTGTTTCAGGAGGTGCAGCAAAAAGAATAAACATCCTTAATGCATCAGCGCCATACTGCTTGATCATGGAGTCCGGATCAACAATGTTGCCCTTGGATTTAGACATTACTTCACCATCTTTTAAAACCATGCCTTGGGTTAAAAGATTACCAAAGGGCTCTTTGAAATCGACATAACCTAGATCCTGAAAAAATTTTGTAAAAAACCTGGAATATAAAAGATGCAATACCGCATGCTCGATCCCACCGATGTACTGATCCACTGGCATCCAATACTTTGCATCACTTTTTTCAAACGGCTCAACCGCAAAATCAGGTGAACAATATCTCAAATAATACCATGAAGAGTCAAAAAAAGTCGCCATAGTATCGGTTTCCCGCTTGGCTTTATTTTTACATTTAGGACAAGTTACATCTACGAATTCCTTAACTTTAGCTAAAGGACTGCCACCCTCACCGGTAAAAGGAGCATCTTTGGGTAGCTCAACCGGAAGATCTTCATATGGCACAGGCACAATCCCGCATTTTTCACAGTAAATCATGGGAATAGGTGTGCCCCAATAACGTTGGCGGGAAATCAACCAATCACGCAATCTGAAATGTGTTTGAATCTTTCCGATTCGAGTATCCTGCATCCATTGAGCGATTTTTTCTTTAGCTGCTTCATTATCAATCCCATTAAATTGCACAGAATTGACTAGTACACCCTGCCCTTCATAAGCCTCAAGCATATTTTCTACTAAAAGCTGAGAACTAACGGCTGACGATTGAATAACTATCTTCATCGCCAAGCCGTGTTCCTTGGCAAAGAGAAAATCCCGCTGATCATGAGTCGGAACAGCCATAATGGCCCCTGTTCCATATTCCATCAAAACATAGTCGGCAGTCCAAACCGGAACAAGCTCGTCATTTACCGGATTGATAGCGTATGCTCCGGTAAACATCCCTTCTTTTTTTACATCCGCAGCTACGCGAACCACTTTACTTTCTTTAGAAATTTTCTCGATAAATTTTAAAACTTCTCTTTCTTGCGGTTTATCTTTTATTATTTCTTTAAGAAAAGGATGTTCAGGAGCTAAAACAATATAGGTTGCGCCAAAAATTGTATCCGGCCGAGTACTAAATACCGGTATAATTTTATCGCTATCCTTTAATTTAAAATAAATTTCCACGCCCTGGCTTTTGCCGATCCAGTTTTCCTGCATAGCCACAACTCTTTGCGGCCAATTTTTTAGTAATTGCAGATCATCTAAAAGTCTTTCTTTATAATCAGTGATCCGCAGGAACCACTGCTCCAAGTCTTTCTGTTCAACTTTTGCATGGCATCTCCAGCAACCTCCGTCAATTACTTCTTCATTGGCAAGAGTAGTCTGGCAGGATGGGCACCAGTTTACGTTTGAGCCCTTCTTATATGCCAAGCCGCGTTCATACATTTTTAGGAATATCCACTGGTTCCACTTGTAATAGTCGCTGTCACATGTAGAAACTTCTCTGCCCCAGTCATAAGCAAAGCCCATTTTTTTAAGCTCTACCTTCATGTCATCAATACATTTGTGAGTCCAGGAATCGGGCTTAGTTTTATTTTTTATTGCCGCATTCTCAGCAGGCTGGCCAAAAGCATCAAAACCCATGGGATGCATAACATTAAAACCGGCCATTAACTTATACCTGGTGTAAACATCGCCGATAGTATAATTACGGACATGGCCCATATGAATCTTCCCAGAGGGGTACGGAAACATCTCCAAACAGTAAAATTTCGGTTTATCTGAAATCACCGCCTTAAAAACAGAATTATCCTGCCAATATTTCTGCCATTTCTCTTCTATGTCTTTAAATACGTATGCCATGTTTATTTATTTTCTGCCCTTCTTAAGGGAATCAAAGAAATCATTGTTTCGATACCAAGCAAAATTGAATCAAAACTGCAGGGCTTGGTTAAATAATGATCTGCTTCCAAGCCATAAGACTTATTTACGGACACCAGATCCACGTTCGCGCTGACAATAATTACCGGAATCCATTTCTTAGTGAAATTTTCTCTTACTTTCTTTAAAACTTCAAAGCCATTTAACTTCGGCATCACCAGGTCCAACAGTATTACGTCGGGTTCTTCTTCGTAAACTTTTGACAAAGCCTCTTGCCCGTCAAGAGCGACTATAACATCATAATTATGAGCTTTTAGTTTTTTGCCCACTACATCTACAATATCTTTCTCATCATCAGCGATTAAAATCTTATATGGCATCCTGACTCCTTAATTTTCTTACGGTGTTTAAATTTATCTCGTCTGCTTCTGCGCTATCTTTGGGTGTTTCTAAAATAAAAGCTATGTTTCTCAACTTAGGATGATTAATGATCCTTTCCATCCCTGCCATGCCGATATTCCCCTGGCCTATATGGTAATGCCTATCATGAAGAGAACCCAGCTTTTCTCTGGTGTCATTAAGGTGTATCAATTTAAGCCGGTTTAATCCGGCCAAAGAATCGATTTCTAAAAGAAGCTTTTCCAACCCCTCTTCTGTGGCAATATCATACCCGCCCAAATAAGCATGCGCTGTATCTAAACACAAACCTATTCTGCTTTTATTTTTTATCCCTTCAAGGATTTTTTTATGATGCTGAAACTTATACCCAAGCCACGACCCGCTGCCAGATGTATTTTCCAGCAAAATCCCAACATTTTTATCAGCAGTTTTAGTTAAAATTGTATTTAATGCTGCAGTCAACCTCTTAATACCGGCAAATTCATTAGTATCTTTGTGGCTACCCATATGGGTAACAATATAATCCGCCTTTAAAAGTGCAGCTTCATTTATATCTTCAATATAGGCTTTTATGGATGCCGCGTAAAGTTTTTTATCCGGCGAAGCAAGATTTATCAAATAAGGCACATGGATAAAAATCGGGCTTATATCGGATTTTTTTCTGGATTCAATAAAGGCATTAATTTCTTCCGGGTCAATAGCTTTTTGCCGCCATCTTTGTGGACTGCGGGAAAATATTTGCATAGTATTGCAGCCCAAAGATTTAGCATGCTCGAAAGACTCATGAAGCTTAGACATCCCAGAAACATGAACACCCAAAATCATAGTTTTTAAATTATACTCCTCTTATTATCGAGCGTCAATGGCTTTCAAGTAAAAAACTAACCAGCTATAAGGTCACAAGATCAAAAAAATGGCGACGTAACGATATGGTAACTTGTACCGATAGTTGCTAAAAGATTGACAATCTAACTTCTCAATGATATATTTATAAGTCACAATGGGACTGCCCCACGCATTCGCGTGGGACTGCTTCAATATGAAATTGCTTTTGGGCTGCCCCACGCATTCGCGTGGGACTGCTTCAACAAGATAACATAGACTGGGGCTGTAGCTCAGCTGGGAGAGCACTTGCATGGCATGCAAGGGGTCAGGAGTTCAATCCTCCTCAGCTCCACCAATTTTTGCGACAAGCAAAAATTGGTGGACACTAAAGCAAGCGTTAAAAACGGCGACAAGCCGTTTAGCGAGCGTAGTGTCAACTAGAGTTATGCATCATGAGGCGACAAGCCGAGCAGCGAAATACGGCGCCAACATCTTAACTTTTTGCGACAAGCAAAAATTGGTGGATGCCGAAAACAATGTGTTTCGGCACCACTCCTAAATAAATAAGTACGCTTTGGGGCGTCAAAGTAAAATAATATACCACAAACCTATCTTATGACAAAAAACAACAAATCCGTTGTGAAACGCAAGTTAGGTATAACAATCTTCGCCATCATTGAAATTCTGATCGGTAGTATTACTATTATAAGTATTATCTTAAGCCTTATCTTAAACATCAACGCGAAACCTCCCGCAGTATTAGCTTTCGTCCTAGTCACCTCCATTATATCCACCTGCCTGGGAGTTGGGATTCTCAGACTAAAAAGGCATGCTTTCCACATGCTTATCTTTCTTTCTACGATTATAGTTTTCAGCAAAATCCTTATCTTTACCAAAATCATCACATTAACAGGCGCCCTTGAAACTACTATCCCACAAGAAATTAAAAACATAATTTCAATCTTTTACCATCTGTCGGTTATAATTTATTTTTCCAGTAAAACGATAAAAGAACAATTTGGAGAAAGGCGCAATGTATTCTTTTCGATAAACATGCCTTTTGGAAGATGAATTTTATGATGGGATTACTAAACAAATTCCGGTATATCCTGGGCCTGACAGCCCTGATTGTCATCCTCATTTTAGTTCAGGTCAATATGAGCGGGCAGTTGCGCGACCCGGATATATGGTTGCATTTAAAAGCCGGGGAAAATATATTAAAAACTCAAACAGTCCCGCAAGTCGACATTTTTTCAATCGCAGTTTCAGGAAAACCCTGGATTGACCACTCCTGGTTAGTACAGGTAATTTTTTACCTGATCTTTAATGCCGGCGGACCTGACGCGCTGATTGCTTTATCTGCTTTTATAGTCACCCTGGCATTTTTGCTGCTTTTTTTCACTTATTTTAGAAAAAAACAAGATCTCACATTCATTATTGCCATGCTTTTTCTTACTGCTGCAGCCGCGCACATGAGGTTTAATATACGCCCGGAAAATTTTTCGGTACTTTTCTTTTCAATATTTTTGTTGGTCTTAACTCGGTTAAAAGAATCAAAATTTATTTTTATTCTACCCTTCATTGAAATGTTTTGGGTTAATTGCCATGGATTCTTTGTTCTTGGGCCAATGCTTCTAGGCATATTTATTATTGGAGAGTTTTTAAAACGCAGCACTTTTCTACCTGCAGAATGGTCCACTGTCGGTTTATTCAGCAATAAAGCTTTAAGAAATCTGATTCTTGTATTTTTCCTCTCTTGTTTAGCTACTTTGGTTAATCCTTACGGCCTAAAAGGGGCACTTTACCCTTTGGGGATAATGACGGCTTCTGCAACAAATTTATCCATATTTTACAAATACATCCAGGAGCTGATGCCTGTCTGGCAGGCGCACTCGGATTTAGGCATGGATGTTTCGATGTACTGTGCTTTTGCGCTTGTTTCCTTCGCTACTTTCCTGGTTAATTATAAAAAAATCAATATCTCACACCTTATTATCTGGATTATCCTTTTGGTTTTATCGGCAAAAATAAACAGGAATATCATGTATTTTAGTTTTGTGGCATTCATAGTTTCTACGGATAATCTACTTAGGAAATTTGATTTTAATAAATTGGATTTCAGTAGGAGATCGAGGAAGTTAATTTACCTTGCCAGCATTATCGTTACTGCTTCTATAATTTTTTCAGGCGTAAAAAATATAAATATAAGGCTGGACCGACATTATTATGTTTTCGAAGAATACCAAACTAAAAGTGCTTTACTGGGATTCGCAAAAAATGAATATCCGCAAAAAGGCGCCGAATTCATATTAAAGAATAACCTGCCGCCTAATATTTATAATCTTTTTGATTACGGCCATTTCTTGATTTATAAGCTTTATCCAAAATATAAAGTCTTTATTGACGGGCGCACTGAATTATACGGCAAAGATTTCTTCGACGATTATCTAAAAACCAGAGAAGCTAATGACCAGACGATAAAAACGCAGTTCAAAAAATATAATATTAACACAGTTATACTTTTTGGCAGGGATATCTATGAGCTGGCGGCTTATTTCTATAAAAATCCGGACTGGGCCTTAGTTTTCTTTAGCGATGAATCAGTTATTTTTATTAGGAAAACGCCTCAAAACGCTATTTTTGTCAAAACTCTTAAAGTGAATTTAGAAAATTGGAAATCTCCGGAGCCTGAATTGGAAAAAATAGGCCTCAAAAACGTATTCCCCGGACCATACGTTAGAAGGGCCTGGCAGCTTTACTATTTTGGCCTTTATAAACAGGCTATTAACGAGGCCCGCGCAGGTTTAATTATTTCTCCAAACTGCTTCGACTTTTATTCTATTATCGGTTTATCAGAACTAAAAGATAGCTCCTATGATAAAGCTTATGAAAATTTACGCTTGGCCTATATCTTCGCTCCTAACAAAAAAGAAACTTTACGCGGATTAGGCGAATATTACATGGCTAAGAAAAGTTATAATGAAGCTGGAAAAATTTATAAAAGGATAATAAGAATCAATCCGTCTTCTTCCGAGGGCCATTATCATCTAGGTCTTTGTTATATGAAAATGAATCAGTATAAACTTGCCATAGATTATTTAAATAAAGCCATTAAAATTAACCCGAATTCTGAAAAATTCTACATAACCTTAGGTGGACTTCTTATAAAAACCGGAGATTTTAAATCAGCTGCAGATGTATATAAAAAGGCCTTAAGGAAAAAACTTAATTACCGCTATTTCTATAAGGAATTGAGCAAACTCTATTGGGAAAAACTATCCAAAATCACTCCAAAAACAGCTCTCACCCCTAAAACAGCCAAATAAGTTAGAAGTTGACAAGGCTTATGCCAAATGTTATATTTAATACCACTCTTTTTTGCCGAAGTGGTGGAATGGCATACACGTCGGTCTCAAAAACCGATGAGCGTAAGCTCGTAAGGGTTCAACTCCCTTCTTCGGCATTAATAAACCCTACAGTTATCCACAGCGTAGAGGAGGTTTAAACGTCACCTACCCTGTTAATAACTTTTCAGGAATTACCCAGATCAAAATTATAATAATTATAGACGTCCAGAGCAACCCTAGAGATAAATCTCTTGGCGGGACGGGCAATTTTATTATTATGCTTAGTTAAAACACAAATAACAAAATCACCTTTAGGGGTAAAAACTATGCCGGCGTCATGGCAAACATTCCTTTCCAGGCCGGTTTTATGGGCGACAATGGTATTAAAGGGGAGTTTTGCAGGTATTCTGTCCCTTATTTTTTGCCTTTTTAAAACTTCCAGGCATTTGCGGGAAACGCTCTTATTTATGAGCCGATTATTATAAATCCTATCCAAAAGAAAAGCCAGATCCTGGGCAGTAGTATAATTTTCAACCCCCGCCTGCCTACTATCAAAATCCATCATCAAACGGACTATATTAGTATTATTTAAACCCAGCTTTTTAAAATATTTATTTAAAGTATCAAATCCCATATAATCTATAAGCATATTTGCAGCAGTATTATCACTTTCTGTTATCATTAGCTCTATCAAATCTTCGATACTGAATTCTGATCCAGCGACGCGGTCTTTTAAGACTCCAGAACCGGAAACTTTAAATGAATTTTTCAATACAAGCCTGGATTTTAAATTAATTTCTCCTTTGCAAGAAGCCACCATCAAGCTAGCCATTATCGGAACCTTTACCATGCTTGCTGAAGCAAAAAATTTATCTTTATTTATAGAGAAAACCCAGCCTGTTGAGAGATCTTTAATAACAACCCCTGCTTCCTGATTAAATCTATTTAGCTCGTTTCTTACCTGTGTTTTTAGCTGTTGCCAGTTTGACTGTTTTTGAACAAGAAGAAGCTTTTCTTTTCTTAGTTCCAAGGCCTTGAATCCTAAAAAACCTGCTCCTGCCAAACCTAATGAGACTATCAGTGAGATTAAAATTATTTTCTTCATAGCCAGCTGATTATTATTGTAAAGCATCCTTAAGGCTGCGATAAGGAAAATTATTTCCCGGGCATTCTGAAATTCCTACATCCTTATGCCTTCTAACCTTAGATGGCGGGATATTATATTGTTGTTCCAAAATTTTTACCAGAGCAGCCAATGAATTAAACTGTGCCCGGGTGACTTCTTGCTCATTAAAATTTCCTACCAAACAAATTTGTATATCGGCCTTTCTATTGACTTCCCTCTGCCTGGCCCAGCGCCATCCTACCTCAATTTCGCCATCTGCGGAATCAGAACCATTGCCTATGACAAAATGATAGAATAATCCACCCATATGCCTTCGGCGGTGATTACGGTCAAAACTTTCGGCATTGCCGGATTTTGTACCGCTATGATGGATAGTTATTGTTTTCCACCGTACACGGTATTGCTTTTTCCCAACTAAGGACTCTAAAGACTCTTGTTTTTCCCTTGGCAAAGCCTGGATATAAACTGAAGCGCTGCTTTTGGGAATAAGAAGTTTTTCTCCAACACCAATTTGATTGGGATCCTTGATGTTATTTGCCCGCATTATCTCTTTAATGTCTACTCCGTAGGCTTTAGAGATGCGGTAAAGGTTCTGGCCGCTGCCAACAATATGATAGACCCCTCCTGCCGCAGGCAAAGTTCCTGTGCGATAGGTTGGCGCAGTGGCACAACCGGCTAGAGAAAAAGCAATGAAGAATAAAATAGCTAACCGTTTATGGATCGGCATGCTATTTTAGATTTTCAGTTTTCTTGTATCTTTCCAATTCGTCGCTTAACTGTCGCAGTTGGGCATTCTGATCATCAATAATTGACTGCATCCTGGAGATCTGGGCATCCTTGTCGCTTTCAGCGCCGCTTTTTAATTCTGAAGACGTAAATGAACATCCATTTGCCAACAAAATGACTCCCGCAATAACCAAACCATAAAAAACCGTGTTTACTTTTTTCATTATTCCTCCATTTGTAAAATCACAAAATACAAATCCCCAAGACTAAAATTTAGGCAATAGATGTTTTGTATTTTGGAATTTAGAATTGTTTTGAATTATCTAAGAATTTATTTTACCACAGGTAATATTTTATTCAAGGTTAAGGATTAACAGATCAAAATTTTACATTGCTTTTAAAACTATTTTTTGGGATACCCGCAATTCCTTGTTCTTTTTTAAATGTGGCTCGATTTTTTTATAGATCCTATTGCAAACCACCTGATAGCCTTTTACATTAGGGTGAAAAAAATCGCTTTTTAGCATTGGGTTAGTAATAATCCCATTAAGCACTTCGGGAATAAAAATTATATCTTTTTGCCTGGCAATTTTTGCATATTCTCCACGATATTCCTTAAAGAACATACCCGCGCTTATATCAACCAAAGCCACCATAGCACCTTTTTCATGGCACATATCGATCATAAGGCGTAAATTTTCAAGCGTGGTTTCCTTGGGGACTTTTTTTAAAAAATCATTGCCACCAAACTCTATTAAAACTAACATAGGGTTTTTATCTAAAACTTCTTCTTTAATCCGTTTCATTCCCTCAACAGTGGAATCGCCGTCGACACCTGAATTTATAACTGAAACATCCACCATCTTAGCCAGTAAAGAAGGATAGTCTTGACCTTTTTCAACTCCATAACCTAAAGTAATACTATCCCCAAAACAAATTATTTCTGACCCTGCTGAATCTGCATTTTTAACTTTATTTTTTGCACAACTACAAATGGATAAAGTTCCTACGCACAAAAACAAAATTAAAAGTACCTGTCTACTGACTTGACTCTGTATCCAATTATTTTTTTTCATAATTTAACCTCAGTTGTCCGCATGCGGCATTAATATCCCGACCTCTTTCCGCGCGTAAAGTTACGTTAACCCCGCTTTTTATCAGATGTTCCTTAAACTGCGCTATATTTTTCCTTCCTGGTGGATTAATATTAAATTCTTTTATGGGATTTACCGGTATAAGATTAACCTTACAGTTCATCCCTTTAATAAGTTTACCTAATTCTTGGGCATTTTTCAAATCTGAATTTATGCCATCCATTAAAGTATACTCAAAAGTAACCTGCCTGTTGGTTTTATCGATATATTTTCTGCAGGCATCCATCAAATATTTCAAAGGATAAGCCTTATTTACCGGCATGATCTCCGACCTTAGCTGGTCAAACGCAGCGTGCAACGATACGGATAACTCCACTTGCAGCCCCTCTTTAATCAGTTTTTCTATCCCCGGGATAACCCCTGACGTTGAAATGGTTATCCTTCGCGCGCCAATATTAAGGCTTTCTTTGGAATTAACGATCCTTATTGCTTTTAAAACAGATTCATAATTATCAAATGGTTCACCGGTACCCATAAAAACCAGGTGGGTTAATTTTTTATCCGGACAATTGTCCTTCAAATACAAAATTTCTTCGATTATTTCTCCAACACTTAAATTTCTTTTAAATCCTAAAGCTCCACTGGCGCAAAATTTACAAGAAAATTTACAACCCACCTGAGAAGATATACACCCGGTTGTCCTGCCTTCGGCAGGGATAATCACGGATTCAACAAAATTGCCATCATTTAACTTAAAAAGAAGTTTTTTTGTTCCATCCTTGGATTCCTGCTTTAAAAAAAGCTTTAGGCAGTTGATAAAAAAATGTTTATTTAAAAAATTTTTCAAGTCCGTGGAAAGATCAGTCATTTTGCTAAAATCATATACTGATTTTTCATAAATCCAAGAATAGACCTGACGGGCGTGGAATTTTGGATAGTGATGAAGAATTAAAAATTCTTCTAATTCTTTGAGAGATAAATTTTTGATATCTATTTGAGGCATTTTTTCAGCTGTTTGCCCTCAGCTATCAACTGTCAGCTAAAAGCTGATAGCTGAAGACTGAAAAACTGATATTAGCTTTTTCTTAAAATCTCTTTATCGGTTTTACCGATCCGATTCTTCGGTAAAGAATCCTTAAACTCAAAATAATGCGGAATTTTAAAATGCGCCAGATGTTGACGGCAGAAGAACCTTAAGTCTTCCTGAGACAAAACTGCACCTTCCTTCAAAACTACATAGGCTTTAGGCACTTCGCCGCGCAACTGATCAACAACACCGACTACCGCAGCTTCAGAAACTGAAGGGTGTTTATGTAACGCGGCTTCCACTTCCGGCTCAAAGACTATTTCGCCACCTACCTTGATCATTTCTTTTTTTCTGCCGACTATATATAAATTATTTTCATTATCAAATCTGCCTAGGTCTCCCGAATAAAACCATCCATTACGGATAGTTTCCGACGTTAGTTGTGGATCTTTAAAATACCCATCGGTAACCACCCAGCTGCGCACTACCACTTCACCTACCTGCCCTTGAGCCAAATCTTTGTCATTGTCATCGACAACCTTGACCTCGATCCAGGGGGCCGGCTTGCCTACACTTTCAATCCTATCTGAACCCATAGGTAAAACCGTTGTCGGCGCATTGGTTTCGGTCAAGCCCCAGCCGTTTAATAGATGAGCTTTGGGACAGAATTGGTGAAAACGCCTTAAGGCATCGGGTGAACTTGAGGCGCCGAAAGTAACCATCCAACGCAGGCTGGAAAGATCAAAGCTCTCAAATTCTTTTAGCTGTAAAAACGCGTAATACATCGACGGGACGATCCAAAAACAATTGACATGATAAAACTGGATATTTTTCAAAAATTCAACAGGAATGAAGCGTTCCATTAACACTACAGTCAGCCCAAAAACGATATTGTTCTGAATGTAAATCAATCCTCCCAAGTGCGAAAAAGGTAAAGCGCATAACGCAATATCACTGGGCCTTAAGTCAGCAAAAAAATCCATCGACATTGGAGGCGCACCTAACTGAATATAATTTATTAATACACCTTTGGGTTTGCCTGTCGTCCCAGATGTGTAAAAAATTATGGCATAGTCATTAGGAACGATCCTGCGGGGATAAACTTCAGTAGAGCCGGAGCTGATTAATCCTTCAATTGAATAAAAACCCGCCTTTTCCGGCAAAGCTTTATCGCCTAAAGCTAAAATAATACTTTCAAGCTGGCGGCATTTTTCTTTAAGTATTTCCAAGGACAAAATAGGCTTAGGCCGAGCAATCAAAACCTTTACCTCTGCATGCGTCATACAAGAAACCAACTCGTCCTGAGTGAGCATATAATCAAGGGGAACAGCCGTAGCACCTAAGAACCAGACAGCTAAATAACTATAATAATATTCCGGGCAACTAGGCAAATAAATGGCCACTTTAGTACCCCTCTCAACCCCAAGTTTTTTAAGGCTGGAAGCAAAACTGAAAACATTATCCCTTAACTGCAAAAAAGTAATCTGCCCCTCTTTATAAATAATCGCGGGTTTATCAGGGTGTAATTTAGCTTTTTCTTCTAATAGTTTTATATAGTCCATTTTTTATAAAGGGAATTGCTCCGTAAATTTTTTAATCTCATCTCCAATTTTAGCAAAGTTATTTTCCTTTAACCACTCTTTTTTAAATACACTAGCTCCAAAGGAAACCGCGTCAGCGCCATTTAAGAAATACTCCTTCATATTTTGGGCAGTAACTCCGGCACAAGCCAAAAGTTTAACATCGTTAAATGGTCCCTTTATCTCTTTAAAATATTCCGGGCCAAAAAATTTTGCCGGGAAAACCTTAACCATTGTTGCCCCGGCTTTAGCAGCAGCGGCGATCTCCGTTGGAGTAAGAGCTCCGGGAAACACAGGTATTTTTTGTTTTACACAATAATTAACCACTTCTTTGATTAAAACCGGCGTCACAATAAAACTTGCTCCCGCATCCAAAGCCACTTGTACAGAATCCATAGTTAAAACCGTGCCCGCTCCGATTGTCAGGCGCCTACCGGCCAATTTTATCGCTTTTTCAATAAGTATTTCTGCCTTTTTGGTATTCATCGTTATTTCAATAGTTTTTAGCCCGCTTGAAATAACCGTTTCCACCAAAGGCTCAAGTTCTGCTTCCTCAATACCCCGAATAATGCCCATAATGGGTAATTTTTTAAATTCAGATATGTTCATATTTTTAGCTCTAGTAAATCGTTACTATTATTTTACATTATTTACTACTGCGCTTCTCCAACTAAACTCTCATAGAACTCTCGGTAATTTTCTTTATTCTCGCTGTTGCGCAAAGCAATTGCCAAACGGGGATGTTCATCTAAAATACCTACTATCGCGTAAGGAATGATATAACCCCACTCGATTTTTTCCCTTAAAGGAATGAACTCTTTAGAGATCAATTCCAATATCGGCCGAATATCATATTTTGGATTCTTTAAAAACCCAAGTAACAGTTCAAGAGGACAATTTCCCGCGGCCCTGCCCAAACCATAGACTGTAGCATCCACATAATTAGCGTTATGGATAATCGCTTCAATGGTATTGGCAAATGCAAGTTGCTGATTATTATGGGCGTGGATACCGATCTCTTTATTAGTTAATATACTTTTGGCTTTCTTAACTAAAAATTCTGTAGTTTCCTGATACAAAGCGCCATTGCTATCCACGATGTTGATAATATTCGCTTTGCATTCTTTCTCTAATTGCTCCAAACACTCTGTAAGCTCATTATCCAAAGCTTTAGAAATAGCCATAATGTTAACTGCGGTTTCATAGCCTTTATCGCTGAACTGATTTGCAAGAAATATGGCCTTATCTATATCTTTGACATAAGAAGCAACTCTAACCATAGAAACTGGGCTTTCTTTACGGGGTTTAACATCGTTAATATCCACCCTGTCAACATCAACCATTACCGAAATTTTAGTCTTTGATTCAATACCCTCTGTAACTTTTTTAATCTCATCATCGTCACAGAATTTCCATTTTCCGTATTCTTTTGGAGAGAAAAGTTTTTTGGAGTTTTTATAACCGATCTCCATATAATCAACTCCGGCCTCGGAAAGCGCTTTGTAGACCGCGCGCACAAATTTATCTTCGAACTGATGATTATTAATTAACCCGCCGTCTCTGATGGTACAATCCAATACTTTAATTTTATCCCTGAACATTAATTGCTCCTTGTGTTAGAAACCGTACCAATAATTAACCAATGGTTTTGTTTCTTTTGATTGATCGATCACTGTTGCTTTAGTCCTAGTATATTCCAGGAATCCTTCTTTTCCTAATTCTTTACCGAAGCCACTTTGCTTAAACCCGCCGTAAGGCACTTCATTAAAAAACATTCCATAAGTATTTATCCAGATCGTGCCGGCATTGATTTTGGAAGCTAAATCTTTTGCGCTTTGAGTATCCTTTGACCAGATTGCCGCTGCTAAAGCAAAGTCGGTACTATTGGCCTGGAATAGAGCATCGTCTATTTGGGAAAATTTACAGATGCAAGCAACCGGGCCAAAAACTTCCAGTTTAAAAATGCTCATTTCCGGTTTTACGTCAACAAAAACTGTCGGCTCAAAGAAAAATCCCTTTTTTAAATCCGGATTTTCGGGGATTTTCCCTCCACAAGCTAACCTGGCACCTTCTTTTTTTGCTCTTTCCACAAAAGACAATACTTTCCTGCGCTGGGCCTCAGAAACCAACGGGCCCATTTGAGTTTCAAAATCATTGCCAGGGCCTAATTTAATACGCTTAGCTTTAGTTATAAAATCATTTAAAAATTTATCGTAAATTTCTTCCTGGACGAATATGCGCGACATTGCTGTGCACATCTGTCCCTGGTTTAAAAATATCGAGCAAAGTGAACCGTTGACCGCGGCCTCTAAATCCGCGTCTTTTAAAACTATACTTGCGGATTTTCCGCCTAATTCTAAAAGCATCTTTTTCACATTTTTAGATGAATTTTCAATAATGTTTTTTCCAACTTCGTTACTGCCGGTAAAAGAAATCAGATCTATGCGTTTATCCTGACAAAGTTGCGCTCCGATTTTTTCTCCAGGCCCATTGATAATATTAACCACGCCCCTAAGAAGGCCTGCATCTCGGATAATCTCGCCTAATAAAAGCGCTGTTAATGGTGTGGAGCTTGAAGGTTTAAGTATCACTGTATTGCCAGCGGCTAAAGACTGAGCAAGTTTCCAACAGGCAATAAGCAAAGGATAATTCCAAGGGATAATCAAAGCTGTCACACCGATAGGCTCGCGCGTAATCTCAGCTTGAGCTTTGGAGATCTGAGTGGAAATATTTATTCCTTCATTAACCAAAAATTCCTCAAGATGTTCAGCAAAATATTTAAACGTTTCAGCCGCCGAAGGTATATCCATAAAAGTAGATTCTTTTATGGGCTTACCGTTATTCTGCGTCTCAAGATTGGCTAATTCACCTGCCTTATCCAGGATTCCTTGTGAGATTTTTAAAATATACTCTCTTCGTTCTTTTAAAGATAATCTTGGCCAAGGCCCGAAATCAAAAGCAGTCCTTGCCGAAGCAATAGCCAAATCCACTTCTTCTTTAGAGGCAATACAAGCCTGAGCAATAATTTCTCCACTGGACGGATTAATTATTCCCTGCTTCTCTTTTGTCTCAACAAATTCGTTATTAATAAATAATTTATATGTTCTCATAGTTAATACGGTGTCAGGCACCGCCTAGTTTAGGCTGGTGTCTGACACCAAGGATTATTTAAATCTCACTTGCTTAAATAACTCAAAAAGCCTGGTAAACGGCACATACCATTTGGAAAGCTGTCCTAATTGCCCTTCCAATTTCATTTTTCCCTGAGTAACCGCCACAAATGAATCCAGTTTACCTAGAAATACCTGTTCCCAGACATTTGCCGGTGCCGAAATTACAAATGGCGCATCACTATCAGTATCCAAACGGACAATATGCCCTTTTTCAAAATTAAATTTAAAAACTTTATCAGTATTATCAAGTTTGATCGCTAACTTGACGGTTAAATCCAGTTCTTTCCCTTTCTGGGAAATTAACTCATCTTTATTCACTAATTCAACAATTGCCTGAATATGTTCCTTGGAAAACATGGGAAAAATAACTTCAGCCTTTTGCGCAGCAGCAGCTTTGATATCTTCACTTTTTAACTCAGAGCCAGAAGAAAATATTCTAGCAACTGTGGCCACCTTTACCGCTTCTTCCAAAGTTTCAATTAATGCTATTGCATCACGGAAGTTATCCGCCATACTGACCACTCCATGATTCTTCAAAACCACAATATTACTGGATTTCAAAGCATCAATTACTGCCTGCGGATTTGTAACCGTTGGAGTCTCCTGCCGGATCACTGGAGTATTGCCTAAATAAAATTTAGTCTCAAAAGTCAATGCTTCCAAAGAATCCCTGACTGCAAAATAGCCGTTGATCAAGGGCGGATGCGCATGCACTACCACCTTTGAAGGAAAATTTTTATAAACCAATGAATGCAGCGGCAATTCTGAGCTGGGTTTTAACCTGCCCTCTTCTCTTAAAGAATCTAAATCTACTTTTACAATATCAGCTAAATTCAATTCACCCAAAAATGTTGCTGTGCCGGTTATTAATATGCTTTTTTCGTCAAGCTTGGCACTAATGTTTCCTGAACGAGCCACAGCCAACCCTGCCTGATAAAGATGCCTGCCAATGGCGATAATCTCTTCCTTGATAGATTTTTCATTACCAAATATCATATTACCTCCAAATTAGGGATGTTCTCAAGCGATCGGAGAAGTGTCCCCGCAGGGGACGGTTCTGTGCTCATTTAAGAACCGCCTCTAAATATATATGTTTCGTTATTAATTCATTTGGTGTCACATCAAATGCAGGATAGTAAGCCTTTGTCCCTTCTTTTGCAATCCGAACATTATTGAATATCAGTAGCTCGTCATCAGGCCTGACTTCGATTTTAATTTCTTTGCCACTAAAAGCTTTTGAAGGCGGCGGACAAATAACATAAAAAGGTATTTTAAAATGCTGGGCCAGGATGGCGATCTGATAAGTGCCGATCTTGTTGGCGATATCACCATTCTGTGCTAAATGATCCGCACCCACAATAACTTTATTAACCTTACCTTCGTGCATGATCTGCGCTACCATGTTATCAGAAATTACAGTAACATTAAACCCCGCTTCATGCAATTCCCAGGCAGTTAGCCTGGAGCCTTGTAAATAAGGCCTGGTTTCAGTAGCATAAAAACTTACATCTTTATTCTGCTCCCGACAAAGTTCCCCGATCAAAGGCATAAGCCCGCTTATATTGCAATGTGTCAAAATTACATCTTTATCATTGATAAAGCCGGCCACTTCCTGGGCCTGTCTAATACGCATGGCCTTTAAACCTTCTAAAAAACCCATAATGCTTTTATCTAAAGGAGCTCCCTGCTTAGCCCAGCCTAAAACCATGTCAGTCAGCATTTTAAATGATAAAGTCGGGCGAGTAGCATTGATCGCCTCAGCAACCTTTGTTAAATGCCCGAAAGAATTATCTTTTTGCAATTCAAGAAGAAATGTATACATGACCAATAGTACCTGGCCCACAGCGCGAGTTTTCATTTCCTTAATCGCCCGGCAGCTATCGTGATAACTTTCTACCTTGATATACCTTACCTCTTTAGGAAGCTCCGTCTCATCAAGAATATAAATCGCATTGCCTTTTAATTGTATCGGCCAGAACAGCGGTGAAAAATTCATATTTTTATTCTCCATTTAAAAGTTTCTTCAACTGCGGATCATTTTCAGAAATTTCCGTCGATACTCCGGTATGGGTATCTTTCCCAAAAAGCTTAAAAGCACCGATCAACAAATAATTAATAGCTTCTCGAAGGCCAAGCTCTCTGCTGGTCAGACTCGACTCGGATATCCATATCAATTGGCTATCTTTTGGAGCCCCTAATACATTCGCATCGACAATAGTTAAAGTAAGGACTGAAGTCTGCGCATTATACCTGTATGGCACATAAGAGGTATATGGCGGCCGCTCTATATAAGAAAATCTGGTTTTTCCGTTGGGCGAATAAGTTCTGACTGTCTCAACCCTGGATTCGTGATAAATCGGTTTAATGCCTTCTATTCTGCCCGTCGAAGCCTCATAAGCAAACTCAATAAAATAATCTGCTTTATCATAAGCTTCAATTTTATATCCTTTGTCTTTGAGCAAGCTTTCGATCCTGGATTTTACTTGTTTCTCGAAAATCGGATTTGCTGCCTCTTTATTTACTATAACAAAAAATGAAGCGCTTTGGGGAATAGATGAACCAATTTGAGTTGAATCCAGATAATTATCAACTTTGACGTTGTAAATATTGGCACAACCAGCTAAGAAGAAAGTGAGTGTGATTAAAAGAAGTATTTTTCTCATCCTTTAACCCTGCCTTTCTTTTTTGGCGGGCTACCTGCCCACAATAAAGTTATTTACCTTCTAACTTCTTTACTGCCTCCAGCGCAATGTTGATGATGCTGCTTTCTGCCATATAATATAGCGGATTCATAAAACCCATTTCCCCGGTAACCAGGTTATCGCTAACTGCTAAAATTGAGCCAGCCTTGATATTATAAGTCTGGGCAATAGTCAGGATAGTCGAGGAAACCATATCTACGGCAATTGCTCCTTCTTTACGTTTCGCCTCGACGATCTCCCTGGTTTCACGCAACAATGCGTCTGTTGTCCAAGCGGTTCCTCTATGCACGTTGCATCCCATGCCTTTGGCAACATCCTCTAAAGTATCTGCTATTTTTTTATCGGCTCGAGTCTCAAATTTTGAATCAACATAATAAGGCGTTACTCCATCCCCGCGGATAACCTTATCTACTACGATAATATCTCCTACCTTTATATTCTCATCCATTGCCCCGCAGCTGCCAACACGAATGATATTCTGAATTCCAGCATTGCACATTACCTCTGTAGTAATTGAGGTGTCAGTTGAGAATCTCCCCCCGTTAATGGCGGTTAGTTTAATACCGTTAAACATCCCAGTATACATAGTATATTCCATAAATGAGAAATTCTTCACCGGATTCTCGATTTTTTTAAGTAATACATCCAGCCTGTCTCTGGGCCCAGGAACCACCGCATATTTACCAACGTCCTGAGGCCTTAATTGAACCATGTTCGTCAAGTCTTTACCGGTTAAATGTACATCTTTTACCATCTGCATTGAATCTTTCCTTTCGTTAATGTGTTTTACTCTTTATCAAATTAGCTTTTAATGACAATTTAATCCTTCCCAAACCCAATCAGCCTCTTCTCTTCAACCGATTTCGGCTGAAGTAACTGTTTTATAGCATCAAAAATCGCCTGAATTTTTTCATCGTGTTCGGCATACTTACTTTCTAATCTATCAATCTTTAAAGCCAGCTCTTTATGCGTTAAAAGTATTTCTTTAAGTCGAGTAAACGCGCGCATAATCAAAATATTAACCTGAATCGCCCTTTCACTATTTAAAACGCTTGAGAGCATCGCCACACCCTGTTCGGTAAAAGCATAGGGCAAATACCTACGGCCACCACGTTTTGAGGTTCCAATTTGGAACCTCAAACTTTCAGCTTCTTCAGCTATAAGCTAAAACATAAAATCTTCTGGAAACCGAGCAATATTTCGCTTTACTGCTTTATTAAGATTTTTAGTCTCCACTCCATAAAGAAGCGCTAGATCCCTATCCAACATCACCTTTTTACCTCTAATCTCAAAGATCTTTGTCGCAATCAACTCAACTGGTGCTTTCTTATCCATTTTATTTCTCCTTTCTACATTAATAGACGTAGAAAAGAGAATAATCTAACTACTTTTTGCTGGTGGCTTAGCTGTTTCCGGACACCACCCTAAATCGCTTTAATTGAATCTATCGATTTTTCGAGCGAATGTCGATTTCAGCAAAAGCAGCTTGAGCAGCGAGGGAATCCTGATGTCCTGCGGGAGCAGGACAATATCAGGACGGCGAAGCTGTCCGAGCGCCGAAGACTAGAGTCTGAGGCGCGAGTTCTGCAGACGCCGAGCTGCGAAAGACCTTTTGCGGCCCGTCAGGGCAAAATCGACCTGAGCAAGAAAAACGATAGCTTCAAAGAACGTTATACTAACAACTTCTCCAAATTCCCACCTAAAATATTACTTTTATCACTATCGGAAATCTGCAAATCCTTTACTGCCTTAATTGAACCTGCGATATCTTTTTTCGCCGGCCAGTCTGAGCCCCAAAGAATATTATTTGGCCCCACTAATTCCAAAGCCGATAAAAAATTCGACTGTTTCTTATCTCCGCTAGTATCCACATAAATATTTTTTAAATAATCCGTCGGGTTCGCACCCAAATCCTTAACAAAATTGATGCCGCGCAACATCTGATATGTCGCATCAAAACGATAAGCCAATTGAGGAATTACGCCGCCAAAATGTGCAAATATAAATTTCAAATTGGGATAATCGCGCAACACTCCTGACATAAGCAGTTTGCCCACGCACATGGTCGTATCAAAAACATATTCAATCACTGGGGTCAAAAGCGGATCATTGACCTGCTCGAAGCCTATCGGATTGACAATCTGCGAATGCACAAATATAGGTATATTGGCAGCCTGGGCCTTCTCATACACTGGCATAAACATAGAGTCATCTAAATACCTACCATTGTAACTTGAAGCCAAGGATAAAGCCTTAAACCCCAGTTTCTGGGTAGTCCTCTCCAGCTCATCAATCATGTAAGCTACGTTATCCACCGGCACTACAGCTGCTCCGATAAATTTATCCGGATGATGCTTTAAAATCCTAGCGACAAAATCATTATAAATGCGCGCCACTTCACTGATACTGCCTAATTTTAAATGCGCGTCAGTGGTAGGATAACTCAACACCGCCTTATCAATACCATTCTCCTCCATTATTTTAACCTGGGCTTCTATATCGCCCCAAACAGGAGAATAAAAATGCGCATTCTCAATAATTTCTTTGGGCAACCAGTGGCTGTGGCTGTCAATTATCATTTGGCCTCTGTAGTATTAAGTATCCTGGTAATCATTTCGGCTTCATATAAAGCTTTGATCTCATTAAGCATCCTCGCTCCCAATTCCTTGACAATAGCTTTTTCGACTGCCTGCAATTTCACATCCAGAAAAAGGAAATCCGGATTGGTTTTCTTACCTTTATATTTTAACTGTAAAGATTCTTTTTCTTTTTGTTCAATATACGCTTTATAATCATTCACTGACTTTTCCAAAGCCTCTTTTTCCTGCGGTAGATATGCGCCTTTAAATTCTTTCTCTATTTCCTGAAGGATAAACTGATCAATTTCAAGCTGGGTGAATTTACGCTCGTATTTATCGAATGCTTCTTTGGTGGTTTTATACATCCAGACTAAATAGCGCCTTTTTAAATTCCTTACGTCCTGTCTATCCATACGATCTCTCCTTAAGTTATCCACAGGGTAGGGGAGGTTTAAACCTCCCCTACCCTGTGGATAACTACATAACTACTTATTTACCAATTCAACAGAATCAAAATAAAGTATTCCTTTTGCTACCGGTAACGGCTCAAACTGATAGCTTTTAATCGGAAAATCCATGGTTATATTTTTATCGGCATTATCCGGCTGCCAATCATCTCTAGCCATAAAACTGGCAAACGGGCAGACAACCTGTTTCCAACCTTTAAAATCATCTTCAAAAATATATCTCCAAAGTTCATTTCCATTATCTTTTAAATCTAGGGCAATCTTGGTTTTAGAATCTGTGCCGTAAACATAAATAGCAATAGCATTATATTTTTTCCAATCGATTTTATCTCCAGCAATCAGCCAATCAGCTTTTTTAGCATCAAGACCTGAACCTTTAGCAATATACATATAGCCGCCCGCAATTGCGTCATACTCAGCTTTTAAAGACTGTTTCCCTAAATATTTAATATCTTGGGCTGCACTTACTTTTAAACCAGAACCATTCCCTGCCCCAAAATCAACTGTACCGTCAGCGCCACCTGAAATATTACCTTCGAAATCATCGATTAATAAACCATTTTCTTGTGCAAAACCAGTTACCGCCAAAACCAATACGAAAGCTAAAACTAATCCCAACTTTTTCATTTTTCAATCCTTTCGTTCTTGTATTTTTTACCCTATCCACTACCTACTGCCACTTTCTACTAACTACTTATTAGGATGCTCTTGTTTAAATGGAATATTCGGTACTGTCCAGGGAGTCTGCTGATTAATGATCGCAATTTCTAAAGGGCAAACGTTTGCCGGAACCGTCAAAGCAAATTTAACCGCGTTCTCAATAGCCTCTGTTGTCATAAGCCTTGAAGAATCACTTGTCACATTTTTGAGTTTACCGGTCAGGTCTGTATCAGTTACCCCTGGTAAAAGCGATGTAACTTTTACTCCCGAATCCCTAATCTCCCAGAACAAGCCTTTTAAGAAAGATCTTAAGCCCATCTTTAAAGAACTATAAACAATGAAATTTCTCGGTAATGGGTCGCAAAGAGTGGAGCCGGAAACCATGTTAATAATGCTTCCGGATTTTCTTTCCATCATTTCGTTGATGACTAATCTGATCAACCGCACATAGCCCAAATAATTTGTATGGGCCAATTTCTCAAAATCCTCAATAGGCTGCTGATGAAATGGATACTGACTGGAAACCCCGGCGTTATTGATTAAAATATCGATAGCTCCAAATTTTTCCCTCGCCTTATTAACCAGATTTTCCAAATCTTTCAGATCCGCTACATCACAAACTACCGGTAAAACCTCAATTTTGTACTTTTTGGCTAATTCTTGCGCAGTTTCCTTTAAAGGCCCTTCTTGGCGGGCAGCAATTACTATATTGCATCCCATCCCTGCCACGGTTGAGGCTAAAGCCTTACCGATACCTCGGCTGGCTCCGGTAATTATTGCTGTTTTTCCTTTCAATTCATTCATGTCATTCTCCTTATTTGAACGTCATTGCGTCAGGCTTTGCCGCTTCGCTCCTCACAATGACAATTACTTATCAACTAATAACTTTTTTGCCAATAATGCTAAAATAATTAAACAAATTCCGAAGCAAATAAACCCGGCTACAAAACTTTTCTGCATCACTAAACCCGCCAAAACGACTCCTAAGCCGCCCGATACAAAACGTACACTTGAATTTAAGCTGGCTGCCTCATGTAAAAATTCTCGCGGTAAATCAGTCAGCATCGTTGAAAGTCCGGCATGGTTAAACGTCCAGCCCAATCCCCAAATTATCATTAATACCGCCAAAACCAATACCGGTACTTTAAAAATAATTACGAATACGCTTACAACCATCAAGACTATTCCGATATCTATAGTCCTGATCCTGCCTATCTTATCCGCTAATTTTCCGCCGATGACTTCCCCAAAGATCCCGCTTAAGCTGGTTAACGTAATAAGCATACTGACTAAAAATTGGCTCAACTTAAACTGTTTGGAAAAATAAACTGCCAGCCACTGTTGTATACCGTGGTAAAAAAGGCTGATAAAAAATATATACCCGAAAATCAAGAGAACGGTTTTATTTTGAAATGCCGCTTTATAATTTACCTTTAATACCGACTTATCTTCCTTAAAACTAGGTAGAAAAATAAAAATCACAAACCATAACAATGTTCCCAAAATAGCCAGGATCAAATAAATCAGCCGCCAATTTATTATTCCGCTTAAAAAAAGTCCGATCAAAGAAGCGACAAACGTCGCCCCGAAAAATATACCGACTTGGCTGCCGCGGTTTTTGCTTTCTGAATGCCGGGCAATTAAAATAAGAGCTAAAGGGATTACCGATGCTCCAAATACGCCCATAAAAAACCTGGCAATAAATAGATACTCCAACCGGCAGGAATAAGCAGCCAAAAAATTTGCTAAAATAAATCCGGCAAAACACCAAAGCTCCACTTTTCTAGCGTCAAACCTGCGTACCAAAGGCCCATAAATAAGCGCAGCCACACCATAAGGCAACATATAAAGCCAAATTATCCTACCCACTAAAAAGTGCGGCTTAAAGAATTCCGAAGCAATAGAAGATATTAATGCTGCGCTGGCAGCAACATTAAAAGAAAGTATGGATCCCTCTAAACAAAGTATGACAAAGACCGATTTCTTCACTATTTTCTAACTGCTTTCTCGATCACATTCTTAAAAATCAAAAGGTTATCTTTGGAATGTTTATTTATAAAACCTTCAACCTGTTCATCGTTAAATTTAGCTTTATCATCCATTTCAAAATGCTGGATCCAAGTCAATTCCACACCTTGGTCCTTCTGAGTATACAAC
>Ga0172375_10001947_pt1 | contig 32804 bp, 32 predicted proteins | sample LakKiv1m_FD_114537 | JGI IMG/M metagenome (GOLD analysis project Ga0172375, IMG submission 114537) | Freshwater microbial communities from Kabuno Bay, South-Kivu, Congo - kab_092012_11.1m | ecosystem: Environmental > Aquatic > Freshwater > Lake | place: Democratic Republic of the Congo... | reverse complement strand
CTGCTTGTCCAATTTGATCAAGAAGTGACGAACCCTGAACCAGATCTGAAACTTTAGCTCCCGTTAAAAGTTTTGTGGAACTGTTACTGATTATGGGAACGGGCGCAACAGCACCTATAACAATACTTGCTTCTGTACAAATACTGTTTACAATGAGTAGTCTAACAGCTGCTGAAACAACAGAAATAGAGGATGCTTCACGTAAACCAAATTTTTCATAATGCAGTCCAGAACCTATTGGTTGTTTTGGAACTATTATTTTAGTTAAAACATCACCTTTTTTTAGAACAGTTTTATGATTAAAAATAAATAATTCCTTTACAGGAATGGTATACGTATTTGTTGAATTTTTAATTTCAACTTTTGCTCCAAGTGCCATAAGTAAAGGTGCTGAATCGCAGCAAGAAGCACCCGTGCATAAATTGCCGCCAATGGTGGCTATGTTTCGCACCTGAGCGGAACCAATTTTTGATAATGCGTCACCGAGAGCAGGAAGGTTTGTTTTAATAACATCAGACATAATTAACTCATGATGAGTTAAACCTGATCCAATTGAAATCGTGTCATTTTCAACTTTTAGAATTTTTAATTCTTTGATATTGCTCAGTGACACCATATCTTCATGATTACGGAGCCCTTTTTTTATTTCGACAAGAATGTCTGTACCGCCCGCAATAGCGGCTCCATTATCGCATTGACTTAATATTGCTATGGCCTCGTCAATACTTGTAGGTTGATGGTAATTAAAGTCAGATATATACATTTTTTTGCTAATAAATTACACTAAAAAAATTATGAAAAGGAGTGATAGCTTATGATAAAATAAATTGTACTCATTTCCTACGCAAATGTATTAACATTTGCTTAAACTGCAAATGATATTTTAAAAAATCTGTAAAGTCAAAGAAATCAAGCCATTTGAAAATTATTTATTGATTTACCGGGTAAATATTATTTTGATGTGATGGAAAAATAACATAAAGCGTTTCATAATCAAAATATCACATCGTTGATTGTTGATGAAATGAAAATAACTCTCACACTCACAAAGCTTTCGCAGAGTTATTGCCCATTTCAACAACAGAAATAATCACAATTTTCTTAAAAAATATTCTTTAAAAAAAGTAATCAGACTTCGTCAGCACATCAAAATTAAATTAACCCCATTATTGTCAAAAAAACTCTAAATTAGATGTTGTATGTAAAGAAAATAATATTGAACAAAGGTTTATTAAACCAGCTACACCAAAGACAAACTGTATGGTTGAAAGATCCAATGGAACGATTAAAAACAATACAATTAAAAAAAATGAATACGATAAGAAGGATGAATTGCAAAAAGGATTAATCAAGTTTTTGATGTTTTATAGTCTTTACCGAAGGCATGGTAGTTTAAGAAAAGAATTTAATGTCAAAACACCTTTTGATGCTATCGAAAAATGGTTCAAAATTAAACCTGAAATATTTTTACAAATACCTGATGAATTAAAAATAAAATCTTATCTTTGAATATTAAATCAATACAAGTTGTCATAAACAACCTTGTGAAACTTGACAAGTTACAATTTGTTTATAATATCTTTTTTATCGGGTGACTGGTCATCCAAAACAGGTTGTGCGAGCAAATGTCTTGGTAAGAAAAATTTATTTGCTATAAGTGTGGGTATTACTGCACTTGCAATTACAGTTCCTACAATATATGAATATTGCTCCTGTGAGATTATATTATGCGACAACCCAAACAGAGCGGATATAGTTCCGAATGTTAATCCTGTGGACATAAGCAAAGTGTAATACCATCTTTCTCTGGTAAATTTTTTAAAATTGTAATTCCATTTTTCTTTTTTATGGTGTCTGAAAATACGAATTACAGGATATAATCCAAAAATTTTTGAAATTACTTTTCCTCCAAAGAGTAATATAAATATAATAGGTGCTGCAAAAATTGCCGGTATTGACATAAGGGCTCCAGCTCTTAAAAAATATAAAGGAGTTAAAAAGCCAACTGTCAATGTTCTCAATCTTCTTACAAAGTGACCGTCTTTTTCCATTGTCTTTGCGAGTAACATTCCAATTATATATGCAGGAAGAACAGGCTCACTGCCAGACCAAAGGGCTAAAACTCCCATTGATAATAATACAAACAGTATCCATTTTGCACGAATAGCCGCAGTTTTATATGCAAAATGTTTTATAAGAAAATCTGTTATACTTGGCAAAATAAAGATTAGAACTATTGTTACAAACAGAAATATAATAGTTTTAAATGTAAACGGGGCAAATATTAATCCTAAACCAATGACTGTTCCTAAATCATTGACGAAACATGAACCTAATATTCCTTTTCCATATTCGGTTTTATTGAAACCATATTCAAGCATTACAGCATAAACAACAGCCATTGAAGTTGTGGAAAGAGCAATTCCACAAAGTAAACTTGCTCTTAATTCCCACCCAACTAAAAAATATGCAATTAGTGAACAGCCGATAAATGGTGCAAAAAACCCAATTAATCCAATAATCGAAACTTCTTTGAGTTTTGCTTTCATTGCATCGGGATTTAATTCTGCACCTGCAAGAAATGTAAGCATAATTGCACCAATACCCGTACAGAATTTCAGCCAATCTGCATTTAAGGTAAGTTTGTCGGTATAATTTAATTTGAATGCCACATAGCCAATGATTGCTCCAATGATAATTTCCATTAAAGCTATTGAGATTTTTAAGCGATTGGCAAGAATTGTTGATAGAACAGCAGCAAAAAACAAAAAAGCTGCAAGAAAATAAATGTTATTCATAAATATAGCTCCTCTGTAAAATTTAGTAGGAGTTATTAGCACTATTGCGGTTTATGGCGAACTCCATCGCCCGATAACAGATTACAAAAATAAGAAATCAATTAGAATTTACAAAAAAAAAGAAAAAAAACAGACTGTGCATGAGCGTGAGCAAAATTGCAGCTCTTTTGCAAGCCTTCGGTTTGAACGATGGCTTGTGTGGGCTTGCAAATGTGCTGCAATGTGGGATAGCCAAAACGGCTTTGCCGAAAAAGTGCGGTGGAGTAAAAATTTAAACATTCGGGTAGGATTGAGGGTCGGCATATTTCATTTTCAGTCTGTCTTTGTCTTGTCAAGTTGCAGTGAAATTGTATGTCTCGTACTGGAAAATCCTGAATGGTCTTGGCGGGATAAAAACCTTTGGATTCATATTGATTCAGATCATATCCTGTTGGTAATTGGTTATTTTCTTCTAAATGAATTTCAAAGAACATCTTTTTTGATGAAACACTACCTAATTCATAAAAGTCAGTAATAGTAAAATGCTCTAATAATTTTTCAGGTAAAAAGTACTTAACTATGTTCATTTTTGTGGCATATTGTTTACCACAAAAGTAGTACTTCTCCCCAAAAATTTCTTGTGTCCCAATTATTTTAACAAAAAAAAGACTGTAAAAAACAGTCTTTTTTAATTGTTAACTGTAATTATAAATTAGGGTAGAAGAGTTACCCTTCCAATATATTCATGTTTATTACCATCTAATTCTTGAATCATTATACGGTAAACAAAAACATCAAGAATAACTTTTTCACCAACATTATTTTTACTACCCTTCCAAGGTTTGCTTAAGTCAAGAGTTTCGTAAACTTCTTCTCCCCAGCGGTTATAAATTATCATTTGGAAATTATTTAAGTCAATATTCAGACCTGTAGGACCAAAGCAATCATTTATACCATCACCATTTGGAGAAAATGAATTAGGTATATATATTGTAAAGATTGGTTTAACGTGTATGGTATGCGAAGTTGAATCAACACATCCATTTACGTCTGTAACTAAAAGGGTAATAACAAAATCGCCAGTGGAAGTATACACATGAGAGTTGACGGTACCAGAAGCAGAAGTGCCATCTCCGAAACTCCATTGCCATTGACTTGCATTTGTTGAATTATCTGTAATCATACATTGATTATCATCTAAAGTGAGTATAGTTGGATAAGCAGAAAAATCAGCATTAGGGCCAGGCAAGTTAGTTACCAAAATTGTTGATGTAATTGTACATACCCCATCATCAACAGTAACTGTATAAGAACCAGCTCCAATATTGGAAATGGTGGAAGTAGTTCCGCCATTACTCCACAAATAGGTATAAGCACCCGATCCACCATTTGCAATAACAGTTGCGCTACCATTATTTTGTCCACAATTTGCAGAAGTCATTGATGTTGATAAAGTTTGTCCTGGAGTGTCGGTAATTGTTACAGAATTTAAAGCAGTACAGTTGTTTCCATCAGTTACTGTAATAGTATATGAACCAGCACTAAGATTTCCATTAGTAGCAGTGGTAACTCCATTTGACCACACATAAGTGTAAGGCGGTGTTCCATTAATCGGACTCGCAGTAACAGAACCATTACCTTGCGTACAAGTTTCGTTAATAATATTTGTAAAAGGTATAGAAGGTCCTGCTATATTGATTATTGTAGCTGTGTCAATTCCCGTACAACCGTTACCATCAGTAACAGTTACTACATATGTACCTGCTGTAAGCCCATTAATTGTTGATGTAGTCATTGAATTGCTCCAAGTATAAGTAATTGGATTAGTTCCGCCAGTAAGTGTTGCAGTAGCAGTTCCATCTGAGTTTCCGCAATTTTCATTTGTTGAGGTTACTGAAAAAGTACCAACAATAGAACCATTAACAGTACCAGAAACAGTGTCTTTACATCCATTTGCATCAGTGATTGTTACAGTATAAGTACCAAATGATAAACTGTTAATTGTTTGAGAAGTTTGTGAATTGTTCCACAAATAGGTAAGTCCTCCTGGATTAACCGTTGCAGTGCCATCGTTCATACCACATGACGCAGGTGTTGTTGAAATTGAGCCAATAGGGTTTGCATAGACGGTAACAGCATGCGTAACGGTGGTAGTACATGGAACAGAACTGTATATTGTCAATGTAACATTGTATGTTCCGGGCGCGCTATATAAATGCGATGGATTTTGTGCATTACCATGAGGTGTGCCATCGCCATAATCCCAATCCCAAGCATTTATTGTTCCAATAGAAGTTGATTGATCAGTAAAAGACATAGATTGGCCTTGACATACATTAGCCCATGTAAATTGTGGAATGTCAGCAATAGGTAGAACAGGCGATAAATTATCCATCATAATATAAGGAACGGCAGTACAACCTAAATTATGACTCATAAAGAGTAAATGTGTCCATGCTTGAGATGGGACTAAAGTAGCTGTGTGCGTTACCCATTGGTCAATGTGCGCAAAATCGTAAATATCCCCTGAACTCCATAACAATTCTGTCATATCACAACCGGTGTTTCCACCCATATTTCCCCAGACCTGCATTTCAATACAACCAGGTGTAATCCCTCCCTGAGTGGAAGCAGTAGTGGCTAAGTCAAGATTAAATGTATAAGTTGTACCTGCTACCATTGGACTACTTAACGTTTGGCTTGCACCTTCGTACCAAACGGGCGAGGTTTGATTACAAAAAGCAACATAACTAATTCCGTTAGTTGGAGGCAAAGTTACACCCCAACATCCGGGTTGAGTATCAGGTGTGCATCCGGGTTGACATATATCCCATGATGGTGGAGTAACGTGTGGTGTTCCCGGAGTACCTTCAAACGAAGGGTTTACCCAGTTTAATGCTGTACCTGTACATTGCGAAAATCCTTTTATGGTAAAGAAAATCAAAGTAATGATAAAAAATATTTTTTTCATAAGTAATTAAATGAATTATTAAACCTATTTTATTAATGTAACAGTGCCGTTTTTATTATATTCAATATTATCTTTTCCTTTAGCATAAAGTATATAAAAATAGACACCATCAGCAGAAAGTTTTCCATCATTTATATTTTTTCCATCCCATCCATTAGTAATGCCATCCCATTTTCCAATTAACTTACCCCAGCGGTTGAATATGGTTCCTTGTATCACTTCCATCCCCTTAGACTGTACTGTAAAAACATCATTAAATCCATCACCATTTGGAGTGAAAACATTGGGTATGACAAGACTTGAAGGTTCTTCAACAGTAATATATAATTTAATGGTATCCGTACAATAATCAGGATCGCCGGTGTTAACAATCAAATCCACCGTATAGACTCCAGGATTTGTGTAAACATGTGAAGGGTTTTGGATATTGCTTGTAGCTGTACCGTCACCGAAATTCCATAAATAATTACTTACCAATGAACCATTGTAATTAAAGTTAACATTAAAAGGAACAACGCCCCAAATGGCATCAGCATTTGCAGAAGCATTTAAAGTAGTAGAAGTTCCAACCGATTGATTACTAATATGTGGACAATTATGATCATCAGTAACAGTTACTGTATAATTACCATCACAAAGGTTGGTAATTGTTGGTGTAGCTTCACCATTGCTCCACAAATAAGTGTAAGTAGGGGTTCCTCCAGAGACATTGGTTGAGATTTGTCCATCGCATGAATAAGAGCAATGCTCATCTTGAGGAGTTAAAATATTTGATATAGAATCAGGTTGTGTAATAGTAAAGTTAGTTGTTGATGTACATCCTGCTGAATCTGTAACTGTGATTGAATAATTACCAGCAGGTAAATTTGCTCCAACATCTGAAGTACTAACGGAAGGTGTCCAATTATATGTGTAAACAGGGATTCCATTGGTTGATGTAATGTTTCCATTTCCATCAGATAAACCATAACAACTTACATCATTGACAACAGTAGAAGAAGTTGTTAAATTAGAATAGACTACTGGAATTATTGTTTGTGTTGAAGGGCAACCGCTTTCAGAAACGTTCAACGTAATGTAATGCGTTCCAGCTGTAGGCCAATTAATCGTAAAGGGTCCTTGACCAGTGCCTGAAACAATGGTTCCACCATCAAAACCCCATGTGTAGGTTGCCGAAGGAGATGCATTTCCATTATAAGTGATTGTGGTATTTCCACCATTACAAACAGGAGAAACTGTTGTAAATGTTGAAGTAGGTATTTGAGAAACAACTACTGTTTGCGAAACATTTGAAGAACAAGGGTAAGATGTGTAAATGGTTAAATTAACTGTATAAGTTCCCGGAGATGTGTACATATGAGCTGGATTTTGTAAAGCGCTTGTTGGTGTGCCATCACCAAAGTCCCATAACCAGGAAGTAAGTGTACCTGAATTAGCAATAGAGTTATCAGTAAAATTAACTGAGTCGCCAACACAAACATTGTTGAATGCAAAATCGGGAACATCAACCATTGGAGAAATAGGAGAAAGATTATCTAACATAATGTAAGGAACAGATGTACAACCAAGATTGACGCTCTGAAACAAAATATGTCCCCAATTTTGAGTTGGTGTAAAGGTAACATTATGCGTAACCCAATGATCAATGTGAGCGATATCATAAACGTCTCCAGAACTCCAAAGAAGTTCAGTCATATCGCAACCACTATTACCTCCCATATTTCCCCATATTTGCATCTCTATACAACCAGGGGTAATCCCACCACCTGTTGAAGAAGTAGTAGCCAGATCAATTGTAAAATTGTAAGTAGTGCCTGCAACCATGGGGCTGCTTAATGTTTGGCTGGCGCCTTCATGCCAAGGGGGTGAGTTCTGATTACAAAAAGCAACATATGAAATACCATCAGACGGTGGCAAAGTAACTCCCCATGCACCTGGTTGTGTATCCGGAGTTACGCCGGGTTGACAAATATCCCATAAGGGAGGAGTAACATGGGGTGTACCAGGTGTACCTTCAAATGATGGATTTTGAACAGTTAATATAGTGCCACCTCCGCATTGTGCAAAAGCTAAATAGGTAATAATATTCAAAAAGACAAAAAGAATTATTATTTTTTTCATTATATTTTCAATAAATTAAATTAAAAAACTAGTAAAGAATTAAAGACCTGAAGCTTTTGTTTTAGAGGGCTGAGGTGTGCTTTTTTGTTTTAAATCGTCAACAGCAATTAAAGAACCATCCAGGGAAATTTCCTTAACATTTAAAGACTTTGCAATAGTTTTAAAATCTTCAACTTTAAAAGTTTTTAAACAAACTAATTTCGCCTTGCTGCTACCATTTAAAATGTCATTATTTATAATAAAAGAGATAACCTGCTTGGAACTTCTGAATTGGTCTTGAATCGTTGTGATGTCAGATTGGTTTTTAATTCCGGTAATATTGAAATCAACTGACTTTGTCCTTTTATCAATTTGTTTGAATACTTTTCCGTTTTCTTTATTGAAAACAAAAAGATAATTACTTGCTTGTTGTGCAATTGATTCGGTAAAGAATGAGGATAAAATAAGAGTAATAACCGAAATTAAAATAATTTTTTTCATATTTTTGTAATATTTAAGGTTTAAAAAGCACTATTATTTAATTGAATTATATCGCAAATATATATTTTTATCCTTAGTATTATTACCTATTTTATCGAAATATTCATTTTTTTTCAACAATTAAATTGTTAAGAAGAAATAATTTAGAATTAAATCAATTTAGGTATCGTGATAGTTAGGTATACATTTTTTAAAATAATTTATATTTATACATTTGCAACAACTTTTACAATAATAAATGCTTAATAATAAAAAAATAGCCGTTGTTTTACCTGCCTATAATGCCGCCAGAACACTCTTTGAAACATACAGTGAAATCCCTTTTAATATCGTAGATGAGGTAATTCTTGTTGATGATGCCAGTAGCGATGACACCGTAAAAGTTGCAAAAGAAATTGGAATAAAACACATTATTTCTCACGTAAAGAATAAAGGATATGGTGGAAACCAGAAGTCCTGTTACGATAAGGCTCTTGAATTGAATGCTGATATCATCATTATGCTGCATCCTGATTATCAATATACGCCAAAACTAATTCCTTCAATGGCCTATATTATTGCAAATAATTTGTATCCAGTGGTTTTGGGATCACGCATCTTAGGAAAAGGAGCATTATTAGGCGGAATGCCTTATTATAAATATGTTTTCAATAGATTATTGACGTTTACTCAAAACATTTTAATCAATGAAAAAATTTCAGAATACCACACAGGATATAGAGCTTTTTCAAAAGACGTACTTCTTTCGATAAATTATCATGCGAACTCAGACGATTTTGTTTTTGACAATCAAATGCTATCACAGATTGTATATGCCGGCTTTCATATTGGAGAAGTAAGCTGCCCGACCAAATACACCACTGACAGCTCATCTATTAATTTTAAGCGAAGTGCAATTTATGGGATGGGAGTTTTAAAAACTTCATTCAAACATTTTTTACAAAGGATTGGAATAGCAAAATTCAAAATATACTCAAAAGGACAGAAGAATTAATATGACTGAGAATAATTCAAAATGTGCTTTTTGTGAATCAAAACGAAGCAACATTAAATACCCTACTACTGATATTTTTTCAAATCATTATACAATCAATCAATGCGAAGATTGCCATGCTTATTTCTTAGCACCCAGGCCGGATGAAGAAAGATTGCAGCAGGCATACGATGTTTCATATTATGGAGAAAAAGAAGAAAAATTTGAAGGGATTTATGAAAAAGTAATAAACTATTTTCGTGATTTGCGTGCTCGGAAAATTAGTCGTTTTATACCTAAAGAAGCTAATATACTTGATATAGGTTGTGGCAACGGTAATTTTTTGATGTCTTTTCGAAAGTTTGGAAATTACTCACTGTTTGGTATAGAAAGAGAGGGCAACTCTGCAACAAGAGCGTTAAGGCATACCGAAATTAATTTAACTATTGGATCACTTGAAAACAGTCAATTTGAGAAGAATACCTTTGACCTAATTACTTTAATCCATGTTTTTGAACATCTTACAGAACCACGAAAAACCATGGATATAATTAACAAAATTATTAAACCTGGCGGAATTCTCGTTATGTCATTTCCTAATATTGCAAGTTGGCAAAGCAAGATGTTTAAAGGTAATTGGCTGCATCTGGATGCACCTAGGCATTTATTTTTTTTCGATCCAAAGGCATTTGCTGATTTAATGAAGAAAAATGGATTTACTATTATTCAAAGCTCTTATGCATCTACTGAACAAAACCCGTTTGGTATGGTTCAAAGTTTATTAAATTGTATCCTGAAAAAGAAGGATGTTTTATTTGAGAGACTTAAAGGAAATACTAATTATGCTAGTGAGTACGGAAAAATTTCTGTTTTTTTTCAAAAACTATTTTTTATCTGCTTATTTCCTTTCTTTACAATTACGGATCTGATTTTTTCTCCTTTTCGAATTAACGCTACGGTAAAATTCATTCTACGGAAAAATTAATATTATTACATTTGCATAGTTTTATTCATTTATTATTTACCAATTTTATTTTAATAAATTAAAGTTTTTTATTATGTCCAAAACAAAATCATTTTTATTGTGGGTTTTTGCCTTTCTTTTTACTGTTGCTTTTGTGATTTATCAAAGATATACGGGTCCAACTTATCCTGTTACAGGACATATTACCTATGCCAATACAGTAATAAAATATAAACTTTTGCGAACCTCTGATGCGTCCGGTGATCAGGAAATAAAAATACAAGTTCCAGACCAAACCATAAAAGGAAGGTTTGAGTCAAAGAGGTATAAAAAAGGCGATACATGGGAAAAAGGCGGAGATACTTTAAGTGTTGTTGAAATGAAAAGAGTGGGTGATGAATTGATTGGAATTGTCCCTCATCAAGCTAGTGCAGGAAAAGTTTTTTATAAAATTAATGTTTATTCGGACAAGGATTTAAAAGGGATCTATGTTAAACCCGAACCCACAATCATAAGATTTAAAGGGCAGGTTCCACCTTGGGTAATTTGGCCTCATGTACTATTAATTTTTGCTGCTTTTTTGTTTTCATCAAGAACAGGATTAGAAGCTATTTTCAAGGGATCACATATTTTTTCTTTTTCGGTAGCAACCCTAATACTCTTAGCAATAGCGGGCGGTATTCTTGGTCCTTTGATGCAAAAATATGCATTTGGTGCCTATTGGACTGGTTGGCCTTTTGGACACGATTTAACAGATAATAAAACAGCTGTAGCTTTGTTATTTTGGGCAATTGCTGTTTTTAAATTATGGAAAAATAAGCAAAATAGGAAATGGGCTATCATAGCTTCTGTTATTTTAATTGCCGTGTATTTAATACCGCATAGTGCTCTTGGTTCTGAGTTAGATTATACTCAGGTTCCAAAAAAGTAAATTAAGTATGACCATATATCTTATCATACTGACTATTGCTACCTCTATTTATGCTTTTACTAATCAGGAAATCTTTAATAAATTAAAGTTCACTCCATACATTATTCATGGTAATAAAAGTCAATGGTATCGGTTTTTTTCATATGGATTTATCCATGCTGATTGGATGCATTTATTCATCAACATGTTTGTTTTGTACTCATTTGGAAAACTTGATGAGCAATATTTTAATTTGTATTTTTCAATTAAAGCGCATTACTTTTTTATTTTAATGTATGTAGGAGCCATATTTTCTTCAGTGATTCCATCGTTTGAAAAACATAAGAATAACATATCATACAGTGCAGTTGGTGCCTCTGGGGCTGTTTCTGCTGTCGTTTTTTCTTGCATTTTATTTAATCCTACAATGAAGCTGTATCTATTTTTTATCCCGATAGGAATACCTTCAGTTATTTTTGGTATACTTTATTTGGCCTATTCAGCTTATATGTCCAGAAAAAATGTTGATAACATTGGACATGATGCACATTTCTATGGAGCTGTGTTTGGCTTGGCTTTTACAATAATACTTAAACCGAAATTGGTAAATCTTTTTTTGGATCAGATTTCGACACTTGTAAATTAAATAGTTAATTTAGAATAGGGTCAATCGGATAATTGATCCATTCAGCATATTCTTTTCCTAAGGATTGAAGTGATTTACCCCAAAGATTCTCAACATTTTTATCCAGGATATCCTTGAGTTTTGCTGTTGAAATTACCCATGATTTTTTATCAATTTCTTGATCTAGTTGTTTAGGTTCCCAACCTGTATAACCAATAAAAAAGCGAACTTGGGAAGGTTTTGCTTTCTTCAAAACTATTAAATCTTTCATTTGATCAAAGTTTCCACCCCAATAGAGACCTTTCATGATTTCAATACTTCCTTCGATTGTTTTACCGATAGTATGAAGCATAAAAAGACTATTTGTTTGAACAGGACCACCAAGATAGATTTTAGACTTAAATGCAGGGAAATCCTGAATAATGTCTTTGAATTTTATATTCAATGGCTTGTTTAGTATTAAACCAAATGAACCCTGCTCGGTATGATCAGCAAGCAAAACAACAGATCGTCTAAAATAAAAATCGCTGAGAAAGGGTTCTGAGATTAATATTTTTCCTTGAGATGGTTGGAAAATTTTTGGTTTCATTATGAAGCAAATTTAATAAATATATTTTCGTTGAATACCAATCAAATTATTAATTTTGAAAAATTGTTTTCAAATATAATGCCAATCAACTATGCAGAAGCTTAATCTATACGATAAATATCATTTTCTTCGTAAAGAATATCCTTATTTTATTTATGAACAATATTTAATAAACATCAATGATGATAGAATACATATTCAGTTTACCTTTAATATTTCCAATAAATTTATTTTTAAACCCGAGATAACTATTCCGATAAAATCTTTTTTTAAAAAAGATAATATTAGATATGAAAACATACAAAATTGTGCTTTTCAAATAGGGCTGATTGAACTAATCAGCTACTGGAAAACAACTTGTTCACCATTATTAATCATTAAACCACATGTACTGAATCAAGAGCAGCAGCGTTGGTGGCGGAAAACCTATTTCCATGGTTTAGGAGAATTTTTTTATACCAATGGAATACCGGCAACAATCGAATCATTCATTAATTTTGAGATTCACTCATCCCATACACTTAATAAATCAGTTACTCAATGTAACGACACTGTTATTGTTCCTGTTGGTGGTGGTAAGGATTCAGCAGTTACTTTGGAATTGGTTAAGTCATTAAATTATCCGATAATTCCATTGGCTATCAATCCGCGGCAAGCTATTTTGGATACTGTTAGCATGGCTGGTTTTGAAGTGGATTCCATGTTTGAAATTCATCGTACCTTAGATCCTCTTTTATTGCAAATGAACGTTGAAGGATTTTTAAATGGGCATACACCTTTCTCTGCAATGCTTGCTTTTAATACAGTGTTATCATCGTTACTTACAGGAGCTAGACATATTGCTCTATCTAACGAATCCAGTGCTAATGAATCCACAGTATCCAATTCAAACATTAATCATCAATATTCAAAATCATTTGAATTTGAACAAGATTTTCGTGCTTATATTGAAAAATATGTTTCGGATGAAGTAAATTATTTTAGTTTTCTGCGCCCTTTATCAGAGCTACAAATAGCATCGATTTTTGCATGTTATCCTAAGTTTCACTCAGTATTTAAAAGTTGCAATGCTGGAAGCAAAACGGATAGTTGGTGTTGCAATTGTTCCAAATGTCTTTTTGCATATATCATTCTTTCGCCTTTTATTTCTCAAAAAGAAATGATTTCAATTTTTGGACAAAATTTGTTCGACAATAAAAAAATGCTTTTATACTTTGACCAATTATGTGGAATAGAGAAAATAAAACCTTTTGAATGTGTTGGTACTATTGATGAAGTGAATGTTGCACTATGTCAAATTATCGAGCAAATGAAGGGAAAAACCTTGCCCTTTTTACTTGATCATTATTGTCAATCAAAGAACTTTGTTCAATTTAGATTGTATGACTTTACAAATCATTTAAATCATTTGGAAGAAGAAAATTTTTTACCTGCATCTTTTATGAATGTTTTAAAAAAAATACAGAATGCAAGAGAAAATTAAAGAACTGATACAAAATAAAAATATTCTAATCCTTGGTTATGGTAGAGAGGGTAAGGAAACCTATAAGTTGTTCCGGAAATTATGCCCTGATCAACAATTCACTATTGCCGATTCTGATGAAAAAGTTCGGATTAATAATGAAGAATTGCAACTTGATATATACTTAAATTTTATTCTCGGAAACCAGTATTTAATGAGTTTGGATGATTTTGATTTAATAGTAAAATCTCCTGGAATTTCATTGAAAGATATTCCATATTCAATTAATTATAAAAAAATAACATCCCAAACAGATTTGTTTTTAAAAATCTATTCTAATCAAGTTGTTGGAATTACAGGAACAAAGGGTAAAAGCACAACCACCAGTTTGATTTATCATATTTTAAAAACTGCAAAAACAGATACTTTGTTAGTGGGAAATATTGGTATTCCACCTTTTTCGATCATTGATAGTGTTACAGAAAATACTATAATTGTGTGCGAGCTTTCGTCACACCAACTTGAGTATTTGAGCGTAGCACCGCATATATCAGTACTTTTGAATATTTATGAAGAACATCTCGATCATTATAAATCATATAAAGAATACCAAAAAGCGAAACTAAATATATTTAAATTTCAAAAGAAGAATGATTTTGCAATATACAATAATGATGATGTTTTAATCAAAGAACATCTCTCGAAGAATGACTACAATCAGAATTTCTACTCATTTTCCTTAAAGAATAATAATTCAAAAGGATGTTCTTTAATAAATGAACGGATTATTTTTTCTGATGAAAATGGTTCAAACGGTTTTTATAGTATTTCTGATATTCAAAATTTAAAAGGAAAGCACAACATTTTAAATGTAATGGCTGCGATTTGTGCTTCAAAAATAATAGGTATTAATAAAGAGCAAATTATTGAAAGTATAAGAACATTCAAAGGTTTAGAGCATCGAATTGAATATGTTGGTATGTATGATGGAATTCATTTTTATAATGATTCTATTTCTACAATACCTCAAGCAACAATACAGGCCGTTGAAGCATTAGAGAATGTTGACACATTGATTTTAGGTGGTTTTGACAGAGGTATAAATTATAATGAATTTATTCAATTCCTAATTACATCTACTGTTGAAAATCTTGTTTTTATTGCAGATGCAGGCAAGCGAATGTTAGATATTTATAATTCTGTTTCCGGACAAAACGATACTCAAAAAACCTATTTTGTTACATCGCTAGAAGATGCTGTTAATATTGCCAAACAAAAAACCAAGAAGAATAGTTGTTGCTTGCTTTCACCTGCGGCAGCCAGTTATGGTATGTTTAAGAATTTTGAAGACCGTGGAACACAATTTAAAAAACTCGTTAAAAACTTGGGCTGATTATCGTTGACCAAAGATTGCACTGCCAATTCGTACCATGGTGGATCCTTCACTTATAGCAATCTGATAGTCATCGGACATACCCATGGATAATTCATTAAAGTGTTTTTCGTTTTGAAAATGCTCATTTTTTAACAAATTAAAATAATTTTTCAACGAGCGAAATTCAGCATGCACTTGTTCCAAATCATTAGTAAAAGTTGCCATTCCCATAACTCCGCAAAGCTTTATGTTTTGCAATTTTTTATATTCATTTGATGCTAACATTTGACGAGCTTCTATAAGATTAAAGCCAAATTTTGTTTCTTCAGTTGCAATAAAAAACTGAAGTAAGCAGTCAATAGTTCTTGAACATTTTTCAGCTTCAACATTTATTTCTTTAAGTAATCGAAAGCTATCTACACTATGAATCATGGAAACAAAAGAAGCCATATATTTTATTTTGTTTGTTTGAAGGTGTCCGATAAAATGCCATTGAATATCATTGGGTAGGAGTTTGCTTTTTTCGGTCATTTCCTGTGCCCGATTTTCGCCAAATATTCTCTGACCTGACTGGTAGGCCTCCATAATAGCATCTGCAGGTTTGGTTTTGGAAACTGCTATCAATTTGACCTGAGTGGGAATTGTTTTTTTAACTGAAAGTAAATTATCTCTGACTGACATTTGTGAAAATTATTTCTGAACAAAATTACTAAAGTTTTGCGGTATATTCTTGCTCACATTAAATCGAATTTATTCTATTGATTATTGCTTATCCTTTCGTATTTTTGCGCTACAATTTATCGAATATGAAAAAAAATATTACAATTCTTGGAGCCGGTATGGTTGGAAAAGCTATGGCTATAGATCTTGCAAAAAAGCACGCTGTAACTTCTGTTGATTTGAACGAAGAGTCGCTTCATTATCTAAAATCGAAATATAATGTGAATACGGTCATAGCGGACCTTTCATCATCTGTAAAAATAACTGATGTAATTAAAGATGCTGATTTAGTTATTTCGGCTGTTCCCGGATTCATGGGATTTAAAACAGTTGAATGTATTATCAAAGCTGGAAAAAACCTCGTTGATATTTCATTTATGCCCGAAGATTTTTTGGTGTTAGCTGAACTTGCAAAGAAAAATAACGTTACCGCTATTGCCGACTGTGGTGTTGCTCCTGGAATGCCAAACGTGATTGTGGGTTACCATAATGAGAGTATGAAGATTTCTCATTTCGAATACATGGTAGGTGGTTTGCCAAAGGTAAGAACATTTCCGTTTGAATACAAAGCACCATTTTCACCGGTTGATGTGATTGAAGAATATACAAGGCCTGCCCGTTATGTTGAAAACTCCCATAAAATTACAAAACCCGCTATGAGCGATCCGGAATTATTGGAATTTGGAAAAGCAGGTACGTTAGAAGCATTCAATACAGATGGGTTACGTTCGTTGATTTACACTATGAATGACATACCAAACATGAAAGAAAAAACGCTCCGTTTTCCTGGACATATTAAATTTATTCAGGGTTTGAAATCAGCGGGATTTTTTGATCTTATGCCTGTTGAAATAAAAGGGAATCAAGTGATACCGTTTGATATGACCACAAAATTATTATTTAAACAATGGAAGTTACAAGCCGATGAGCCGGAGTTTACTGTTATGCGTGTAAAGTTAAAAGGCGTAGAAAATGGAGTTGAAAAAGAAATTATTTATGACGTGTACGATGAGTATGATGAAACAGAAATGATTTCATCTATGGCAAGAACTACCGGATTTACTGCTACTGCAGGAGCCGAGTTAGTAATAAATAATATCTTTTCTGAAAAAGGAATTTTTCCGCCTGAACTCGTTGGTAAACATAAAGAATGCTTCAATTTTTTTATGACTTACCTTGCCAAACGCAATGTTATTTATAAGAAAACAGAAAATCTGTTCTGATCTTTTTTATAAAGATGAAATATATGCGAATTACCAGTTTTATTTTTGTTGTTGCATTGCTTGGAGTCGGCATTGTTTATCTTGCTAATAACATTTCTGTTAACACTCCAATTAAATCGAATGATTCAGCAAACAACAACACAGAAACTACATCATCTTCAGAAAAGAGTTTACCAATCACTGACACTTCAGTTATCTACAAAATCAATGTATATGTAAATGCCATGAACAGCGAATCGGGTAGGGTAGTAGAAAGTTATAATCGTTATTGCTCCTGGTTGAAGAATCCCGAAATAGGTCCAACAGGCAAAGAAGAAACCATTTATGGTTTGTACAATATTTATGAAGTGCAGGATTTTATTGCTGTGATGGACTTGTGTGAGAAAAATGGGCCTGAAATTTCCGGTATTGATAAAAAAATAAAACCATATAAAATTGCATTAAAAAATATGTACAATGTTTTGTTTGAAGTCAATTATTATTACGAGCAGGAAAATTACAAAGATGATAATATGGCCAAAGGTAAAGAGATGCATAAAGGATTGATGGAAGCATTTGATAATTATTTTGAGGCAGATAAAAATTTACGTGCTGAAATTACAAAGTGGTACGTACAATATGATAGTGAAGAAAAAGAAATTAAAAACACTTACTACTTTCTTTCATGCAAAGAATTGATGATGGATGCAGAAAAGATGGTAACGCAAATGCATCTGAACGATGTAAAACAGGTGCAGGAAATTGATGTTAAGCTATTCAATGAAAACATAAAAGTCTTTGAAAGTGCCTATTTGAAGCTATCGCGAATGGAGACTTCCGGTATGAACGAACTGGTTAAACCTATTTTTAATTTTTATTTAATGCGAGCTTCCGACTTTTTATCTGCCTCCAAAGCTTTGATGCGCCGTGTTAGAGATCGCATTCTGTATAGTGAATCTGAACTTGATTCACGATGTTGGATTGTTTCCGGCTCACATTGGGGAATGATAGAGCATTACAATGATTTGATTGATAGTTTTAACAATATTAAAGAATATAAAAATGACGATATTTTTAACGAAATACCGCATTGCCTAAGACTGCATATATTACCTTGTTTTGATGTTCCATTAAAATAGTTCCATGAAAAAAAAGATTCTGTTGTTTTTTGTTTTTGTTCAAATCTTTTCCCATGTTTTTTCGCAAGCTATAACACTTAACATCGCCATACAAAAAGAAGATATTCCCACTGTAAAAAGCTTATTGCTTAATGGTGAGGATGTTAATAAAAAAGATAGATTCGGCAATTATCCTATGTTTATTGCATCTTACAAAGCCAATCTAGAAATTATGCAATTGCTTTTTCAATATGGTGCAAACATTGCCGTAAAGGACGGGTATGGGAATACCGTTTTAATGGTTGCATGCTTACAAGGCAAATTAGACATTGTTAGTTTTTTAATTGATCAGGGAGCAGAGATTGACCAAAGAGGTGGGCGAGATATGACGGCACTAATGTTTGCCACACTTTACAATGGCAATCTATCGAGTGTTGACATCATTAAAAAACTTATACAACATGGGGCTGATGTGAACCTTAAAGATGAAAAAGGGTTAACTGCTCTTGATCATGCTATTAAAGAAGACGCCAAAGAATTCCTGTTAACGGTAGGAGCGAGCAAGGGGGTTGATTTGAAATAAATAGTATGAAATCAGATTCTTTCAGAATATTATTTGCAGTACTGACCCAGAAAAGCATTAGCTGTTTTATTCCCATTTTTTATAGCTAAATTCCAGTCGGCACAAGCACCTGTTTTGTCTCCGATATTGTTTTTGGCTGCACCACGTGCATTGTAAGCATCGCCATAATCTGCTTTGAGTTCTATGGCTTTTGAATAGTCTTCAATAGCGCCTTTATTATCATATAAATCTGCTTTTGCTAAGCCACGATTATAAAGCGCTTTGAAGTTATTGGGTTTCATTTCAATCACCTTGGTGTAATCATCAATAGCCCCTTTTTTATTTCCCGAGGCATTCTTAACGAATGCACGACTGCTGTACGCTTCAACCAAGTCAGGTTTTAATTCAATCACTTTATCAAAATCAATAATGGAACCTTTATAATCTTTAGTTTTGCGCTTGAGATTACCACGACGATACCAAGCAGAATAATCAGTCGGTTTAAGTGTAATAGCTTTATTATAATCAGCTAAAGCACCTGCATTATCTTTTAATTCTGTTTTTACCATACCTCTTCCTACATACAGAAAAGCAGTATCAGGCATAGCTTTAATAGCTTCATTGAAGTCGGCAAGAGCTCCAGCGTTATCATCCATATCGGATTTGATTTCTGCACGTTTTACAAAGGCAACGGTAAACGTAGGTTTATATTGAAGCACTTTATTCAAATCATCAAGAGCGCCTTTTTTGTCTGAAATTTTTTTCTTTGCTAATGCACGGTTATAATAGGCATCCGCATAATTTATTTTGAGGTTTATAGCTTGTGTCCAATCATCAATAGCCCCTTTATAATCTTTGTTATTGTACTTGGCTTCGCCCGATTGAAAAAATTTAAGCGTATCTCCCGATTGAGCAAAACAATTAAAAGAGCTACAAACAAAAGCAATCATTGCTATATTTACAAATTTAAATTTCATAGTTTTCATTTTAGTTTAATTGTTAAAGTTTACGAAAATAAAAATAATTTGGGAATTAGCTAATCAAAAATTTCGCCAAAATTGTTAATTGTATAAAAGATGTGTTTTTATTGATATTGAAAATTGGCTAAGGGAATAAATAAAGAGGGAATAAAAAATTTATTATTCAAACATTTTTCAAAAAAACAATTACTTTTGCCTTTGAAATACATTTAACGAACTAAACATTTTAAAACACCAAAGCTTATGAAAAACAAAGGATTTAACACATCTGCCATACACGATGGTCATTTAGATTTCAAACCAGACTCGGTTACCGTTCCTTTATATCAAACCGTTGCTTATCCTTATGAAGATGCCAAGGAAGCTGCCGATGTTTTTGCTGCAAAAAAACCCGGATTTACTTATGGGCGTTGGGATAATCCTACAGTTCAAGTTTTTGAAAAACGCATGGCTGCATTGGAACATAGTGAAGCGGCAATAGCAACAGCATCGGGTATGTCGGCTATATTTTTACTTTGTCATCAGATGTGTGAAATTGGAGATGAAATCGTTTCATCAAATCGTGTGTATGGCGGCACTTTTGCATTGTTTAATGCAGGAATTAAAAAAATGGGTATTCAAGTTCATTGGGTTACTCAACCAGAGAATATTAAAGAATGGGAAAAACAAATCACTAAAAAAACAAAATTTATTTATGTTGAAACTCCCAGCAATCCTTCCTTATACATTGCTGATATTGCTTTATTAGCGAAGCTTGCAAAATCAAAAAAAATACCACTCATTGTGGATAATACCTTAGCGTCTCCTGCACTTGCTCAACCTATATTATTTGGAGCTGACATAGTAGTTCATTCTACAACTAAGTATATTTGTGGTAATTCATCAAGTTTGGGAGGAATTATTTGCGGACCCAAATCACTTATTGAAGATGGAATTCGTATGGGACCTATGCGTTACATCGGACCATCGATGGCTCCAATGAATGCATGGCTTTCTATTTTAGGACTTGATTCATTGTCATTACGTATGAACAAACATAGCCAAAATGCACAGACGGTTGCAGAATATTTGGATAAACATTCCATGGCAAAATCACTGAATTTCCCTGGATTAGCTTCGAACCCATATAATAAATTGATGAAGAAAACCATGAGAGGATGTCCTTCATTAATGTCATTTGATTTGAACGGCAACTACAATGATGCTACAAAATTTATTGATGCTCTTAAAATTTTTACACATGCTACGCATCTTGGAACTTCGAAAAGTATAGTTACTCATCCAGCTTCAACAACACATTCGGCATTAGGTGAAGCAGAAATGAAGAAAGCCGGTATTTCACCATCTATGATTCGTCTGTCAGTTGGCCTTGAAGATTCTATTGACCTTATCAATGACTTAAGTCAGGCCTTTGATAAAGTTAAGAAAAAGAAAAAATAGTTTAATTAAAACAGTTTGTTTAATATACTGGAAGACCATATTTTTATATAGTTTTCGTAAGTATGAGCGAATAATTTTGCAAAGAAATCTTTTGCTAAAATAAATTATATTTTAGGCAAATGTTATTGCAATGGTTAATATTATTAACTTTGCCGCAATTAAATCTATTGTATTTATTATTATTCCGAAAATACGTACTTGGGGGAAAGTCTTCTTCTCCCTGCTAATGCTAAGTTTAGATATCATATCTTACAACAGAAAATTATTTATTTAATATGTTTGCACCTGATGCAAACGAAAGCAGAATGGAAACAAAAACATTTGAAGGCACCGGAATAAGTGTCAATTTAGTAAAAACAGTGAAAGAGCTTGGTTTTATTGAACCAACGCTTATTCAATCATTGGTTATTCCCTATGTGTTGAATACGAAAAAGGATTTACTTGCCTTTGCACAAACAGGAACAGGTAAAACGGCAGCATTTGGTCTTCCTATTATTGACCAGATAAATGCAAATTCCCCAATTACGCAAGCAATTATACTTTGTCCTACACGTGAACTTTGCGTACAGGTTGCCAACGACCTAACTGATTACTCAAAAAACATGGCTAATATCAATGTAATTGCAGTTTATGGAGGTGCAAGTATCGAAAATCAGATTTCGAAGCTTCGAAAAGGAGTTCAGATAGTTGTTGGAACACCAGGAAGAGTGATGGATCTAATCAATCGCAAACAATTAAAAATAAATAATGTTGATTTTTTAGTTCTTGACGAAGCAGACGAAATGCTTTCGATGGGATTTAAGGATGAGTTGGATAATATATTATCAACAACACCTGATACTAAACGAACGCTTTTATTTTCTGCAACTATGTTGAAAGAGGTTAAAGAGATTGCGCGAAAGTACATGCACGAACATGAGGAAATAACCGCAGGAAAAGCAAACTCAGGAGCCGAAAATGTGAATCATCATTATTATCTTGTAACATCAAAAAACAGATATTTAGCCGTAAAGCGGATTGCTGATATTTATCCTGATATTTACGGAATCGTGTTTTGCAGAACTAGAGCAGAGACTAAAGAAGTAGCTGATCAGTTGATACAAGACGGATACAATGCCGATGCATTGCATGGCGACCTTTCGCAGCCACAACGTGATATGGTCATGAAACGTTTTCGAATGAAGAACATTCAGTTGCTAGTTGCTACGGATGTTGCAGCACGGGGTCTTGATGTAAATGATCTCACCCATATTATTAATTATAATATTCCTCAAGAATCTGAAATATATGTTCACCGTAGCGGACGTACTGGACGCGCAGGAAAAAGCGGGATATCTATTCTTTTGTTAAGTTCACGTGAGCTTCATAAGTTAAAGACAATTGAGAAAATGCTAGGCAAACAATTTGTTTCAAAGCAAATTCCTAAAGGTCATGATGTTTGTGAAAAACAACTTTTTCATTTTATTGATAAAATGGAAAATGTTCAGATTGATGAAGAGCAAATTGGGCAGTTCCTGCCTGCTATCCTTAGCAAATTATCATGGTTAGAGCGCGATGAACTTATCAAGCGTTTTATATCTATTGAATTTAACCGTTTTGCTGAATATTACAAAGACGCATCGGATTTGAATGAAAAAGAATCGTATTCACGTGATAGAAATAAACGCGATGATTTCAGAGACAGAGAAAAACCATATGGTAAAAATAGAAATGACAGAGACCGTAGAGATGATCGCGAACGCCCACCACGTAGAGAAACCGACAAACGTCAGGATCGTGAAAGGCATCAGAAAGATAGAGAAAATCGAGGAAGCAATACAAAATTCTCGAGAATATTTTTAAACATCGGAAATAAAAATGGTCTCGCTCCACGTGATATCATTGACATGATAAACAATTCACCTGAATTAAGAAAAGCAGAGATTGGAAAAATTGAAATTTTGAAAAAGTTTTCGTTTTTTGAAATTGAAAAAGCATTTGATGCAACTGTGCAGACTATTATGACTAACCAAATAATAAATGGTGTTACATTATCTGCTGAAATAGCTTTGCCTAAGAACGAAGAAAGACCTGATTATAAAAAGGGGAAAAGTTACGGCTCTGAAAAGAAAAAGGAATTCAGTAAAACAAAACGAAAAGAAAAGCCAGCGTTTCGTAAAGACAAGAAAAGAGGTTCTAATAGATCGAAATCTTATTAATCTTTTTATTCATTATCTCAATAATAGAATCTTCTTTTTCGATGGTGTAACCGAGCTGCTCTGAAGCACCACGACAGTCACCCTGACAAACAGTAAACAAATTACAATTTGCACAGAATGTCGGAATGGTTGATTTCTTTAACAAAAAAACCACTTTACGAAATTAGCTTTTTGCAAAGTGGTTTTGGAATTATCAGGGATATGCTTTAGCCGTATTATCCCAAACTAAAAATTTATTCTTTAGTTTTTGGTTTTTTTGCGGGAGTTTTCTTTTCTGCAGTTGCTTTAGGTTTCTTTTCTGCAGCTGGTTTTTCAACTTTAGGTTTCTTTTCTGCAGCTGGTTTTTCAACTTTAGCTTTCTTTTCTACAACTGGTTTCTCAACTTTAGTTTTTTTCTCAGCGGTTACTTTCTTTTTTTCAACAGCTACTACAGTTTCTTCAACAGTTACAGGAGCTTTCTTAACTGCAACAACTTCGTCAACTTTAACATTTTTTTTCTTTTTATCGGTATTAACAATAATAGCTTTGTTCTTTTTTCTTTTTCTTAAGACACCATAAGATCCATTGGAAATTTTTCCTCTTTTGGTTTTTATATCTCCTTTTCCCATTTTATATTTATTTATTTAAGTGATTAAAATAATTTGGTGTAAAATTATAAAAAAAAATACACTTTGCAAGATGATTATTAGAGTGACTGCATAAACTTCTTTTCGATAAGGGCTGATGATTTTATTGACTCTCTTAGCCATTGAAGCATTATATCTCTTTTTTCGGTGTCACTAAGCCGCCAATCAACATCAGAATGTCGTAACTTTTCAGTAATTGAAAACATGCAGATTGCAGCCGAAACAGATATATTAAAGCTTTCGGTAAATCCGGCCATAGGAATTTTAACAAATCCATCTGCCATATCAATTATTTCATTAGAAATGCCAGTAAGTTCCGTGCCAAATACCAAGGCGGTTTTTTTTGTTATATCCAAATCATTTAATAAAACTTCCTGCTGATGTGGCGTGGTGGCCACAATTGAGTACCCATGTTTTTTAAGGTTATTGATGCATTCAAGCGTATTGGTATCGCTTTTTTTATATCTGTTTATGGTCAGCCATTTTGTAGCACCTAGTGCAATATCTTCATTGTGCAAGAATTCATTTTTTTTTTCAATCACCTGCACGTCTTGAACACCAAGACAATCACATGTTCTCAGGACAGCACTAATATTATGCGATTGATAAATATCTTCTAAAACTACTGTTAAATGACGCGTTCTATTTTGAATTACTTCTTCAAAACGAGCCACTCTTTCTTCAGTGGCAAATTGTGATAAATGCGAAATGAGTTTTATTTTTACAACCTCATTCATTATTCCACTTATTTGATTTTGCACAAAACCCACAAAGTTTATAAATAATACGAGCGCCTACACTGGCGTCCCATTCATTATCGGAGTACCCCACTTCACAAACATCGAATCCAATAACTTTCTTGCCTTCGTTGCAAATCTGTTCAAATAGATAAACCATTTGTTCAAACTCAAATCCTCCGGGAACAGGGGTTCCGGTGTTAGGACATAATTTTGGATCTAAACCATCTACATCAAAGCTTATATAAACATTCTGCGGTAAGTGTTGAATTATTTCGGAACAACTATTTTTCCATGATTCACCTTGGTATTGTTTAGCTTTAATATCTCGATCAAAAAAGGTTGTGATTTTCGTATTGTTTTCTGTGATGGTTGTTAATTCATCATCACAATAATCTCGAATGCCAATCTGAACAAGCTTTTCAACATTTTTTAATTTGATGGCATGATTCATAATGGATGCATGTGAATATTCAAAACCTTCGTATGCAATGCGCAAGTCAGCATGAGCATCGATATGCAGAATTCCGAAACTTATTTTAGATGCCAATGCTTTTATCAAGCCAAAGGGTGAGCTATGGTCTCCACCAATAATGCCTACCAGTTTGTTTTGATTTAGGTACTCCTGCGATTGCTTGTATATGGAATCATGAATCAGTGCACAAGCTTTATTGATTTCAGCTAGTTGATTTTTGATTTCTTCAGAGTTTTCCGATTGACCTAATGCTAATTGTTCAATAATATGCTTAGCTTTTTTTCTATTTGCAGCATTTGCTTTTTTAATTTCGTTTGAAACGACAGACATGGCAATACCATTTTTCCAGATAGCTCCTGCAAACGGATCATACAAATCAACTTGCATCGAAGCATTAAAAATTTGTTCAGGAGCATTTGATGTCCCATCGTTGTAGGATACTGTTATATCCAAAGGTACAGGAATCAATACTATTTTAGCTTGTTCAGTTGAATAAGGTAATCCAAATATTGTATTGTTTAATAATCCCGGTGCATTGGGATCGAAATGACTTTGTTGCATACTCACTTTTTTGTTTTGTCAAAGATAGGAGTTTTATATAAATAAGAAAGCCCCGTTAAGGCGGGGCTTTCTCATAAGCGATGAAGCAAAAATTACTTTACTTTGTTAGCTAATTCAGCGCCAGCTTTAAATTTTGCTACTTTTTTAGCAGCAATTTTAATTGCTTTACCTGTTTGAGGATTGCGGCCGGTTCTTGCAGCTCTTTTAGCTACTGAAAAACTACCAAATCCAACTAATGCAACTCTTTCACCTTTTTTTAAAGCTTTGGTAATTGCTGTTGTTGTTGCGTTTAATGCTTTGGTAGCATCTGCTTTCGTAATTTTAGCGTCTGAAGCAATAGCTTCAATTAATTGTGCTTTGTTCATTTTTTAATTTTTTAAAAAGATTAATAATAAATTATCGTGGCAAAGATAATGATATTCTACATAATAGCAAGTCTTTATTACTAAAAAGCCCTATTTTGTTAACAAATCGAATGTTTTGTTAATAACTTTCGATTAAAAGTGATGTTTTAATAAGCGAAAGATGATTCTTAAGGTTAAATGGAGGGAGTTCGAAAAGTGTTATTTAACGGAAAGCCCTTTAAAAATTCTTTAACCATCATTTTTTTGCGTCCTGATAACTGCAACTCCTCAATACTAATCAAACCATCAGTAACCAAAACGTGTATATAGTTTTTTCCATCGGTATCTATTGAAGCTATTGAACTATTAGATTTTGAAAATTGCATTGAAGTTTTAAAAATCTTAATTGAAAAAACTTTTCCATCCGTAGAAATAAGTTCTGTAAACGCTGCAGGATAGGGCGAAAGACCTCTTATCATATTATAAATAGGCAACGTACTTTGATTCCAATTGATCAAGCAATTTGGTCTGTATATCTTTGGGGCTTTGCGGATTTGACTGTCTGCTACCCTGTCCTGAACAAGTGGAACGACCGAATGATTACTGATTGAAATCACTGTTTTTACAACAAGCTCAGGAGCCATTAACATTAGCTTATCATGCAATTCTCCTGCGGTTTCATCAGGTAAAATTGAAACTTCTTCTTTAAAAAGGATATTTCCTGTGTCGATCTTTTCATCTATTAAAAAGGTGGTGAGTCCTGTTTTAGATTCTCCATTGATAACCGCCCAATTAATAGGAGCGGCCCCACGATAATTAGGCAAAAGGGAAGCATGAAGATTAAACGTTCCCAAAACAGGTAATTGCCATATTCTGGTTGGAAGCTTGCGAAAAGCAATTACGATCATTAAATCAACTTCTAAATCCTTTAAATCATTATAAAAAGAATCATCATTTAAGTCGTTTGGTTGGAGAATATTTAAATGATGAGAAGATGCAACTATTTTTATGGCAGATTGATGAAGCTGCAAACCACGTCCGGCAGGTTTATCGGGAGTTGTAACAACGCCAACTATGTTGTAATCATCTTCGATAAGGCGTAGTAATGAAGGTACCGCAAATTCCGGTGTTCCCATGAAAATAATGCGTAGTGATTGCTTCATGAATGGTGTACCTTTTTATTTTTAATGTAATAATATCAGGGTTTCTTGGAATTTAATGCGGTCATTTTAATAGCTGTAATTGCCGCTTCAGTTCCTTTATTTCCATGCTTTCCACCACATCGATCTTTAGCTTGTTCAAGTGTATTAGTGGTTAATACACCAAAGATAACCGGAATTTTCATCTGAAGACCCACATGGCAAATACCATGCGCCACTGCGGATGCAATAAATTCGAAATGCCTTGTTTCTCCTTGAATAATACAACCTAGACAAATAACAGCGTCTATTTCGGTATGATTTTGTTTGATCATCTGAGCGCCCATCGGTAATTCGAAACTGCCGGGAACATAGCTTACAACAATATTCTTAGCTTTAGCACCATGTTTTAATAAAGTTTCCTGAGCACCATCCAGCAGGTTATTAGTAACCTCGCGATTCCACTCCGAAACAATAATTCCAAAATGAAGTTTTTCAGCTGAAGGCACTGATATTTCAGCATAATCTGAAAGATTCTTTAATTGAGAAGACATCGTACAATATTAAAAAAAAACCTTGCTCAAGAGCAAAGTTTTTAGATGAGTTAATAATTGGTTATTTTATCCCGGCTAAGCCCTTAGTATAAGCAATATACTTTTCAATTTCTTTATATTCAAAACTACGTACATGGTCTTTCTGAATACGTTCATAAGCTTTTATTGCTTCAGGATAATTTTTTTGTTCTTCATAAACCCAGCCAGCTTTCATCAGGAACAGTGGGGTTGAATAATCATTTTTATTATAGTCTGCCGCTTTCATATAATATTCTACGCCTTTGTCTAGATTACCTAACTCAACATAAGCATCACCAATAGCGCCTTTTGCCATAGCGCCTACAATCTGATCGTCCGAATCAAAATCTTCTAAATTGTCAATTGCTTTTTGGAATTGGCCGGTTTTTAAATAACACATGCCTAAATAATATTTAGCAAGATTACCGGTAGTGGTAGCACCATATTGAGAAACAATATCAGCAAATCCGAGGTAGTTTCCATCACCATTGATAGCCATTTTTAATGAGTCTTGTTCAAAGTAACGCTCTGCCATGAAAATTTGTTTCTCTGCTTCTATTTCTTTCGGAGCAATGTATAATTTTATGTATCCAATATAAGCTCCAACAATAACAATGATAGCACCTAATACGATGCTGATCATCATTTTATTCTTTTCGAAAAATTGCTCGGTACTCGAAAGTGCATGCTCAACAGCTATAATTCTGTCCTCTGATTTATCTGTCTTTTTTGCCATAATAGTTTTTGAATTAATCTGCAAAATTAATTTTTTTCTTAAATAATTGTATGATTATTTTGTTTTTTTAAAGTACAAGCTAATTTTTATAATCTTTTTCAACTCAATAAAATTCCTAAATTTGCCTTATAATATAGTAAAAGCAATCCTATGTTTCTTCAAAAATTATCTGTACTTAATTTCAAAAACTATTCAGAAGCCGAACTTACATTTTCGGAAACCATTAACTGCTTTATCGGTAATAATGGCGAAGGCAAAACAAACCTACTGGATGCTATTTATTATTTGTCCTTCTGCAAAAGCTTTTTTAATCCTATCGATACGCAAAACATTAAACACGATGCTCCTTTTTTTGTGATACAGGGAACCTATGTAAAGAGCGATAACACAGAGGATGTTATTTTTTGCAGTCAGAAATTAAACAGCCGTAAACAATTTAAAATAAATAAAAAAGAATATGACCGTTTAGCAGACCATATTGGACTTATTCCATTGGTAATGGTTTCACCTGCCGATAGCGAACTGATTACTGGTGGGAGTGACGAACGTAGAAAATACCTGGATAGTGTAATTTCGCAGTTTGATAAATTTTATTTGAACGACCTTATAAATTACAATAAAGCACTTTATCAACGCAATGTTTTATTAAAGAAGTTTGCCGAGAGTTCATCTTTTGACCCCGATGCATTGGAGGTTTGGAATGTTCAACTGATTTCATTAGGAAATAAAATATATTCCAAACGTCTGGAGTTCCTGCGTAGTTTTATTCCTGTGTTTGCCAAATTCTTTGAGTTTATCTCGGGCGGAAAAGAACAGGTAAGTATTAATTACGATTCACAATTGAATGAACATGAGTTTGCAAAAATACTGGAAACATCACTCAAGCGCGATCGTATTCTGCAATACACTACGGTTGGTATTCACAAAGATGATTTGCAATTTAAAATTGATACGTTTCCAATCAAGAAGTTCGGTTCACAAGGTCAGCAAAAGTCTTTTCTGATTGGCTTGAAACTAGCGCAGTTTGATTTTATTCAAAACATTAAACAAGCAAAACCCATCTTGCTGTTTGACGATATTTTTGATAAGCTCGATATGCTACGTGTCGAAAAGTTAATGATGCTGGTTGCGCAACATAATTTTGGACAGGTTTTTATTACCGACACATCCAAAGAACGCATCCAAAAAGTATTTAAAAATATTGGTTTTGATTACAAACATTTTACTATTTCACAGGGAACAGTCCTAAACAAATAACGTATATGAGAACTTCAAATGATCAGCTGTTAAAAGATGTAATAGAAGAGTTTATAAAAACTTTTAAACTTAATGATCCATTGAATGAAATCAAACTTAAAGAACAATGGAGCAAACTTACAGGGAAGGTAATTGCTAATCACACCAAACGAATTTCAGTAAAAAATAAAATACTTTATATCGAGTTGGATTCTCCTGCCTTGAAGAACGAATTGTCGTATGCAAAGGAAAAAATTATAGAAAAAATCAATGCAAAATTTCCCGAGCCGATTGTAGAAAAGATTGTGTTTATTTAAATCTTTTTTCTCTATTTTTGTAAAATAAATTTAAATCGTCAACCCTATGAAAAAAGTAATTCTATCGCTAGTTGCTATTGCTACAGCGTTTCAATTAAATGCACAGACCGGTAAAGATAAAATCGAATTCAAGCTTACGCTGCGCGATGCTAGTGTGATGACAGGAACAACCAATATTACCAGCGTTTCCTTACAGACACTTTACGGGAAACTGGAAGTGCCGATAAAGAATGTAACTGAAATTCAATTTGGAATTATTCCTGACGAAGCCAACCGTCAGAAGATATACAACCTCTTAAAACAATTAAGCAATTCAGCCGAAGACCAGCGCAAAGCAGCTTATGATGAACTCTCGAAACTCGATATTAAAGCTATTCCGATAGTTTCGGATTTTATCATGTCGCAGGATTATGTTCCCGCTGCTGATGGTGCAACCGTTGATGTTGTTGAAAATACGCCCGAAATGATTTTATCTGAACTAAAAGCAAAGTTCAATATCGAAGATGATTATTCCGATAAAGATATTGTAACCATTGATGCTGAATACAAGATGGGAGGGACGTACACCTTTAAAAGCATTTCGCTGAAAACAGATTACGGTCAGCTCGAAATACCAAAAGAAAAAATAAAGGCCGCCGAAATTACTTATTCAACCAGTGATGAATCTATGAAAACATTCAAACTCATGGCCTCGAAACACATCAGCGGAAACACCAATGGTGGATGGCTAAATACAGGTATCGCCGTTAAAGCAGGACAAAAAATACTGATTACTGCAACAGGCGAAATAATATTAGCCAGTTTATCAAACGGCAAATACCATCCCAATGGCTCAACAGGATCTACCTATGATGGCGAAGATGAGTACTCCGCCACATCATCTACTTATCCATCTTACGGAAATGTGGTTTACAAAGTAGGAGAGAATGGTACTATGATGAAAGCTGGTGCTAATTATAATGGCACAGTAAGCAAAACAGGTTTGCTTTACATCTCTATTTACGAAACCGTTTTTAACGAAAGCAATACGGGGTTTTATACCGTAAAAGTTAAAGCTAATTAAGTGGCTAAAGTGGGCTAAAGTGCCTATAGTTTAATTTATCTCTCATTGAAAGCAATTAATCTCCTTTTTAACCACAGAGCACACAAAGGAATACAAAACCCATTGTGTTCCTTTACTCTTAAAATGTTAAATTTTTTGTGCTTGTGTTTTTACTACTTGGGGTTTCGGTTATGGTTAAGTCCAGGATGCAATAAAAATACAAAAGGTTGTTTGATTTGCTGTGAAAAGTATGCATCACTAATATGCAAAACAAACAACCTTAAAATCCGGAGATGCAAGCTATCGCTTACATTGCAATCAATGCTGCTGGATCGCTCCATGTTCCCTGGCCGGTAGATGTCACTAAAGCAACCCTGAACCAGTACTTTTTACCCGGTTCAAGCTTTGTATAAACAAACGAAGCTTTAAGTGATACGCCGGCATGAGTCCATGAATCTTCCTCGGGAATCGGATCCTCACAATATTGCCAAACCCAGGCACTACGACCACGTTCTGCTTTATGTGTTCCTACTACTTCGCCCGAAAGATTACCATGCTCTACCCTGAATTCAGGATGCAAAGCAGGCATTGGCTGATGAGTAGTATAGAAACCAGCACTTAACATCATGGTCCCGTTACCATCGGCAATACGGTTTACATAGTCTGCTTCCTTATACATAAGGGTATCCCATTGGATACTTGCAGCTTTTAAAGCAGATTTTTGTTGAGAACCGCCTCCCTGAGCAGCGTTAAATGCAGCTTCCAGCGTATTACACATAGTCGTAATCTGAGCAAGTGGAATGTCCGGTGATGTAAATGACGGGTTGCCTGTCATCTTGGTAACTACATTACGGCCAAACTCAACCTTTTCAGCATTTGACAAACGTGTAAAATCTAAGAGAACTTTTACTTTACGCATATCTCATGAGATTTGCCTGAGAATCATTGCCCTGCTTCCATGCCTGTCGTTACCAAGTTTTGCAGCCGACAGTATTAAATGGCGATGACCTCTGATTATTAAATTATTTCTCATTGAAGTGGTCGGAAATTGATCATTAGCAGTAGTATTAGTGAATGAATAGTGAACATTATAATTAACATGTGTCGCATTTGATGCCCTTTGCGATGCATGTTTATACTCATTTGTACTAAACGAGCCCGTTTGCGGCACATAATAATTCGCATACGATACACATGATTCCACATGCGATATATGAGTGCCCGTATGTGACGCATGTTTGCACGCATTTGTAACAATAGCGCATGATTGCGATGCATGATGATTCAAATGCATTGCATGTGATGCCACTTGCGATACAAACGGCCTTGTTTTCGCTAAATAACGCACTGTTTGCAACGCAAAGGGCAAATTTTGAATCTTTTTTGTGCCCGATTGTGTGGTATGAGTGCCTGAGTGAAACATTTTAGTATTCTGACTAACGGTAAACATTATTTATTAATAATCAATTAGTTACGAATCCGAGTTCTTCGGGTTTAAGGTCAAATTTAGTAATTTGTTTTTGAATACGTTTAACTAATCCTAATTTTCTTT
>Ga0172375_10001945_pt1 | contig 32829 bp, 22 predicted proteins | sample LakKiv1m_FD_114537 | JGI IMG/M metagenome (GOLD analysis project Ga0172375, IMG submission 114537) | Freshwater microbial communities from Kabuno Bay, South-Kivu, Congo - kab_092012_11.1m | ecosystem: Environmental > Aquatic > Freshwater > Lake | place: Democratic Republic of the Congo... | reverse complement strand
GAAGATTTACACACATTTACAGCGCTTTAGCTGATGAATAGAGTCAAAAAAGCTCCTAAAGCGCTATAATATTTATGTTTTCAGTTGTTGAAAATGTTCCTTTATAGGTATTGCAACTTCTTCAACTTTTAGCATACTCTTTCCTCTTTGTGTTGAAAATGTTCCTTTATAGGTATTGCAACTGGGCGGTAGTCGACCGCATTTTCAAACTTCAAGACGTTGAAAATGTTCCTTTATAGGTATTGCAACGCATCAAAGCCAAACTTCACCAATGGCTCATCAGTTGAAAATGTTCCTTTATAGGTATTGCAACATTAGCACAGACAAGGTCGTCCCAATTTTTAGCTAGTTGAAAATGTTCCTTTATAGGTATTGCAACTAGATGATATTGATAGAGCCTTAACTGACTATGCCGGTTGAAAATGTTCCTTTATAGGTATTGCAACTCGGTCAATAATTTTCTCGACGAGTGTCTTCTTCGTTGAAAATGTTCCTTTATAGGTATTGCAACTGGGTATGTACTCTTTGCGGTTTGCCCTTTCCAGCAGTTGAAAATGTTCCTTTATAGGTATTGCAACTAACTAAGTCCTTCTGTTTGAACTCCTGGAATATGTTGAAAATGTTCCTTTATAGGTATTGCAACGTTTTGTAATCATCAAGATTACAATCATCATCAAGTTGAAAATGTTCCTTTATAGGTATTGCAACACGGATGTCAGATAAGAACATGATTGTACGAAGTGCGTTGAAAATGTTCCTTTATAGGTATTGCAACATAGGACAGTCTGCTAAGAAATCTTCTTCAGTATGTTGAAAATGTTCCTTTATAGGTATTGCAACAGCAGCAACAAGCGAACGTGTGCCTGTTAAAAAGGTTGAAAATGTTCCTTTATAGGTTTTGTTGACAATCATTTGAAAAAAACTGAGCAATGTTCCGTTAATTGCTGTTTTTGTATGTTGGTGGTTGTTCTACTGCTGAATATAATTTGTGTTGTTTATATTAGATTGTTGCTTTGATGCTCCGTTAGAACCACGAATGGTAAAGTTAATTAGGATAATGTATAGTTTTATTAAAATGAGTGCTAAAATTATTTTTCTAGAAAAGAATATAATTGATCACTTTTCTTGTTTATGTTATTCGCTATCAAACGCCCAAAAATTCAGTGATTTGGCTAAGGCCAATTATGGCAAAAATGAACTTCTCGTAATGAAGTTCTATCGTCTAAAAGAGCGGAGCATAATCGAGGCGGTGAGGACGGTCTCTATCTTGAAAAACAACCGCATCAATTATTCCACATGTGACGACGTCATCTATTTCAACGTATTTAGAAAGCAAATGAGCTTTCATCTTCATGGGAAACTCAGAATTTCATCGAGGTTTAGCTCTCGCTGGGTTGGTGATCGCCACCCATGCGCCGATGCGGCTAAAGAATTGGTGTCCTGGGTGAGAATGTCTGATCATTTCGAGGGATAAGTCGACGCTTGAGCCGCGACAGCGCTCAGTATAACGTATCCATTATTCGTTGGCCCGGATACGATCGCCAGTTGCCTCATAAGCAAAGGTTGTTAAAATCGTTAGTTTCCCCACTAAGGCAATCCCACCTTAAAGCGGGGCTCGAGCGGGTGGCAATGCTGTGGCCATGCTTGCTATCCGCATTAATGTAAAAGTGTTCAAAATCATCCATGCCAATCGCGATTTTCGATAACGATTCATTATCTATGAATAATCAACTTGATTGTGTAAAAATAAGCCGATGCCGTTACTATGGCCAGTTTTGGCTTATAAATAATCCCAAATAAAGAGACAAGAGCAAAAAAATACGTTAAAATCCAAGTAACCATCATACAAAAATGGAACGGATTCTCATTTCATTTGTCGGAAAAAGCGATCCCATCAATTCGTCTTATGATGCGTCGCTTTTGCATATTGTTAGAAATTATCATCCGAGCCAAGTATACGCCATCATCACCGAGGAATTATCCGCGGAGAACAACAAAAATTTTATCGTGAAATCCGTCGAATCGGCCAACTTGGGAACGACGTTATCTTTCATTAATCTTGATACCAAGAACAATCCTTCCGAGTTTAACGTATTTAAAGTCAACGAAATAGTCAATATGGTCGTGCAAAAGCACGCAAGCGACGAACTGATTGCCAATGTATCCAGCGGCACCCCGCAAATGATAGCCGCCCTATGCAACGACATTGTCACAAACGATCGTAAAATCAAGACAATTCAAGTAACTGACCCCTATTACCAACCCGGCGTCACTCGCCGCCATAGGGAAGATTTAACGATTGAAGAAATGGTTAACTTAATAGACGCCAACAAAAATGGCAACGGCGAAGATGAACGTCAACGTTGCATGGAAACTAATATTTATTCATTTAAGATGGCGCGCCAAAAGCAAATTTTGAAAGAGCAAGTTTCCTCATTCAATTATTTCGACGCCGTAAAAATGGTCAACGAAAACTCATATTTCGGTTCTAACAAAAAATTATTTAAATTGGTTGGTTACGCCTACGAATGTTCCGTCATGAAGAGAAATGTAGATGATGAATTTGCACATCAATGTGGTCTTTATCGGCATCGGAATCTAAATTACGCTTCGAGCGTGATTGTTGATTACTTTTTGATGTGGGATCTCTACTATCGAAAAAAAGAATATGCGTCCTACATTTTAAGGTCAACCCCAATATCGTTTGAATTAATTAAAAATATGCTTATGTCTCATGTTAAAAAGCATCATCCCCAATTCACGCTTTGGGCAAAAATCGGTAAATCCGGCTATAGGTTCGCAAATGGCGAACTTAAAAAATGTCTCAGCGAAATGCGGATACCAGAAGCGTCAATAGAAGAATTGGCGCGAGATGATACCAAGTACATATTTGATGGCTTCTTAGCGGATTTGCTAATGTTCTATGCCTCCGACAAAAAATACAATATTGACCAATCATTCATCAAGTTCCTCGATTTCCTAATGGTGGTCAAGGATACTCGAAATGAGCTTGCCCATCAAATTGACATCGACAAATTCAAATCCGATAAATATATTGCGGACATGGCGCACGACGTGCGAACCCAGTTTGCCAAAATTTTGAGCATATTACTTGATATCGGTGGTAAAAATATCAATTTTCGATTCTTTGATGACATTAACAATCTAATCTTCGAGCAAATTAGTCTCATCAATGAAAGGTGAATTATGCTAAACGCAAACTGGAAAAACGCGCTTGGGTTAATGCTTATCGAAACGGCCTTTCTTGATTGTCTTGCCGATGGACAAAAAACCGTTAGAGTTGAAAAAGAACAACTTGAATCATTTATCAGCAACTGGTTTTCATTCGATAAAACGATATTGATAGCTTTGTGCGAAGATCTTGTTCCTTATGTATTTGAAACCGATTCGTTATCGAGACTAAAAAGTATATTTACGTTTATCAACGTTCTCGACACCGAAAGAGCAACGGATAAAGTCATCAATCCGACAACAATCGAAACCTGTTCGTATTTTGAATCCAGTCCAGAACTTTTCGCTTATAGCGAATCTATAAAGCGGCATGTTGGGGTTTTTAGACGAGAGGCACGTACTTTAATCTGGGTTTCGCCCATCAATTTCTATCATCGTTTCTTTGCACTTTTCAAAAAATACACCGTCAATGTTGCCGCCTTTATCGGCATCGACACACATCCGATTGCTTTGTTTGAACAGCACAAAGTCCAAACAGTTTTCCTAAATGGACAAAAAGAGGTTTTTCTAATCGATTATGATATTTCCGGTGTCCAGTCTTTCCTTTATGAGATTACGGATGGTAGTGCGACTAAAGCCAACATCGCCAAATCATTGCGCGGTCGGTCTTTCTATTTGTCGCTGCTTTGCGATTTTATCGGTTATTCCCTGCTTAATCATTTCGATCTTCCTTATGAATTCTTTCTTAATTCGGCCGGTGGCAAGGGAAGCGTTGCCGTCCCGTGCTCCGAAGGTGCGGAAGAAGGTATCAAGAAGATAAAAACTGACATTGAACGGATGCTTTTTAATTCGCACCATTTGAAATTGTCGGTTTCCTTCGCAATTCGCAAAGTGAGTCAAAGGCATTTATTCGAATTGGAATCTTATCGCGGTATCGTAATCGAAGAGAGTCTATCATCTTCAAAAAAGCAGAAATTCTCGTCAATTATCGAAACATTTAACGAAGCTGCGATGAAAGCTTCGGCCAATCGATGCAAATTATGCGGCGCGGCCACTGATGAGAATACTTATTGTAAAACTTGCGCCGACGTTCTAGCGATTAGCGAAGTAATTACACGCGGAGAAGAACTAACTCTCGGATACGCTTTCGATGACAATTACATCCTAACCAAAGGACAAACGTTTCATTTCGGTTCCATGGGTTGCGTAATAGTCGTCCCGTTGCTTGAGCCGGACGTTTCGCGATGCAAGTACCTTGTTTCAGTCAATCACGCAAAACTCGGCGAGGTTCTCTTCTACCCTATCGTGTTCGGAAGGGGTGGGAAATTTGCCGAAATCGCCGAAGAAAGAAATCTAGCGGTCGTAAAGATGGATATTGACAATCTTGGAAAGATATTTATCAACGGCTTCAAACTGGATCAGAAGAATTATCTGCAGTTTTTAACCCTCTCTCGTGAACTAGATTTCTTTTTTAAACGATCGTTGCAAGCAATCGCGCTCGATGCAAAGTATGAAGGTCGCGTCATCGTTCTATATGCCGGCGGTGATGATTTAGTAATCATATGCCCAGGAGACCATGTTTTGCTGCTGCTAAACGACATCAATGAGAGATTGAATTCGTATGTGTGCGGAAACTCCAAAATCCACATGAGCGCGGGGATTGAAATATTCAAGCCAAAAACGCCGATTAGGTTGGCGGTGAGATTTGCCGAAAAACAATTGGAACTGGCAAAGAACCAAACTGGGAAGAATAATTTTTCCATCATGGATCATCCCGTCAGCAACGAAAGACTTCGTTTAATGAATGATGATTTTACCGATTTGAGTTCCATGGTGGCCGTTTCGGGACTATCAAAAGGCCTAATATACAAAATCTATCTGGCGCTTGAGCAAAGTCTTGGAAAAAAATCTCCATTGGCGTCTTTTTATGCCGAAATGCCTCAGCTAAGTTACTCGATTGCCCGGTTGCCCAACAACCAAATCGATCTGAAGCGGCGGTTAATGGGCAAATTCATCAGGGCGGATTTTAATGGAGAGGATCTACGTTACTATCATACTTTACTTGCGTTTTTGATTATGAAAATAAGAAAGAAAGAGGCTAAACTAAATGATTACTGAAAAACAAGATGTTAGAAGCCAAGACTACGCTTCAGAAACAATACAGAAAATACTTAATAATCTAAAAGCCAGCAAAGCACCCCTAAACGAGATTTTGGGCAACAATGCATTGTATCTTCCGGACGGTTACGCCGCCAAAGTTTCGGAAGCGACAAGAAATACGAACACTACCCAAATGCGCAAGATCTTCGGAATGGTCGAAAAAGCATTCTTCGTGTCAAGGCACGAAGAAAGGTTTTCGGAGGCGCAAGAAATGCTATTTATGGTTGTTCCGCAAGTTGCCTATTCGAAGGGCCGCGGCCTTATTCAACCTTGGGGTTTTTCAGATTTACTGCAGGAATGTATCAACGAATATCGGATTAAAAGCAGCAAGGATATTGAGACGATGTTCCGATTTATGCAATCAATTGTTGCTTATCGCAAAAAATGAAAGTGAAAGAAAAAAACAAGGGGAAATATTATGAAAATCGTCAAAAAAGCTTGTTTGACTTTTAAAATCGAAATTCTGACGGGTTTGCACATCGGCGGATCTCAAGGCACATTTGGCATTGGAAGTCTTGACTCCCCAATCATTAAGGATCCGATAACTGACCAACCAATCATCCCGGGCAGTTCCTTAAAGGGCAAAGTCAAAGCCTTGTTGGTTTTGACGGGAGTCGATGAAAACGACATAATCTTCGGTGGTTTGAAAAACACCAGTCCGACCCGCACGATCTTCCGCGACTCCTTTCTAAGTCCAAAATCGATTGAGTTGCTGAAAAACCGCTTAGGTGAAGGCAATTTCACCGAAGTGAAATACGAAACAAAAATTGATCCCTTGCGTGGTACGGCGGCGGATGGTTCCCTGAGATCGATCGAACGCGTGCCTGCAGGAGTCATTTTCGATGGTGAAATCATCATAAATGCTTATGAAGGCGATGACATCCAGCAATTCATAAAGAAAATAACAGATGGATTGAATCTCCTTGGATTGAATTACTTAGGTGGCAGTGGTTCGCGCGGATATGGAAAAGTTGCCGTAACCGGCATCGAAACGAAATACGTATGAGTGAACTGCATCGCGTTTGGCTGAAACCAAAAGGACCATTGACTGATTTGGCCACGGCTCAATCGATTTTCGGCGCGCTATGCCACGCGATGAAAGATCATCACGGCGAACAGATATTAGAAACATTCCTTTCGGATGTCTTTGCCGGAAAGGAAATTTTTGCGGTTTCGCGCTTGCTTATCAAAGACACCTTGCCTTTCCCGATGGATTTCTTGCCGCAAGAACATGGTAATGAAACTTCCGCGCTTTCTAAAGACGGATTGCACGCACTTGGCAAAACGATTAAGAAAGTAAGGCACGTTTCCATAAAAGCGTTTTCATTATATCGCAACGATCTGCAAGCATTTGAGCAAGCCATGTACGACTTGGAAAATGGACAAGGACCATTGGCGATTAATGAGAAAATGCGCCTTGTATATCATAAAGATGAGGCGAGTATATTCGATGGTTTTGACTATAAGCATTATGTCGGAACACGCAATAAAATCGCATGCGATATCGATGATCAGGAACTTTTCTACACCTCGGCGCTGCATTTTAGTGATGCCGCCATCATGGAGTTCTATCTTCTTTGCGACAAAGCTCGTCTTAATCAAATTCAAGAAGCGCTTAATGCAAACAAGGATTTGGTAATCGGCGGCCAGGTTTCAATCGGTTACAACAATTACGAATTCTTGGATATTGTCAACGGGCCTCGTTATTCAACCAAGAAAAAGATGCTTCTTTCCAAAGCGTTGGTAACGTCTGGGCAATTTCATCCAAGCACCAGCTTCTATTCAATAAGCCGGATCGACTCGCTTTTCACAAACGAATTGGCCAGTGATAAACTACATATCCCCTTGGTGGTATTCGACGAAGGTTCGATCATCGACACGGAGTTGGAGACAATTGGAAACATTGTGCCGGAACCCCGGCTTTTCGATGGAAAAACGATATACCAATACGCAATCGGACTATTGATATAAGGAGGGCGTTTTCATGAGCATGTTCAAGACGCTGTCACCGATTCACATTGGTTCGGGTGATGTCTATCCGGATCTATTATTGTATGCGAACAAGCGATATGATTTAAGCCAATTTCTTCACTCAGCTTTTCAAAACACCGATAAAAAGAGAGAAATTCTTAGTAGTGCTTTTCTTAAAAGTTTCGGCAATTCCTATTCGCGCGATAATAGAAACGGAATTCTTATTCCCACTGCGGCGCAGGTGGCCACCATGGTGCCAAGCTACTCTGTTTTATTAGATCCTCGCGACCAAAATAAAATTGGAAATACGGATGTTTGTGAATTTGTCAAAACAATGGGGGTGCCTTACATCCCCGGTTCAACCATCAAAGGTTACATCATCAAAGTCATTCTTTATGACTTGGTTGCAACCGACCCCCTCATAAAAGATATGCTGAAGAAAGAGTTAAAAATTTGCGAAACGAAATCTGATTATAGCTTAAAATCTTTCGCCCGGTTTTTATCGGACAGAATGTTTACTTCATGTCGTCCTCTAATATGTCGCGACGTCTTATTCCATCATGACGTTAAAATTCACTTTATTGGGCAAAACTTTCGACGTAATGGTAATTTAATGACAACCGTTCAGACTGTCGAATTTCTCGAAGGTGATTCGGAATCGGATGACGATGCAATCAGCATTGATGAAAGAATGATAAATAATTGGCCTAAGTTAGCTGAAGATATAGAACGGCGGGAATCCGAAAAATTTAATCAGGGGCCAAGCAAAAACGCGACAACTGATGAAAAATACAAACAAGAAAAACACAAAGCAAATATGGAAGATTTTCTATATTTCGTAGGGACGTTTTACAAGCGCATCGATTCTTTAAAACAGAATTTTGCCGTTATGAATGAAAGATTTATGCGCGGCGTCATTGAAGCTGAGCGGCATTTTATCGACTCTACGAAAAAGAACCGCGATAAGATCTTGGTTTCAAAAATCACTGACCAATTGAATCAAATCGAAAGCCGATTGCAAAGCGGGGAAATCGTGATGCAGATTGGCAGATTCACAAATTACTTGGCGAAGAGCATCGGCAAAGCCTTTGATGATGAAACCGATTTCTATGAAAGCAAATTTAATGCCTTTTTCAGCCCACGAAAAGGAATTACGGGCACGGGACTGATTGGCACGATGGGTTTGATTGCCGAACCAGGATCCGGTATGCTCGGGCAAATTCCCGGCTTTATTTCGTTTAGATGGTAACGCGATTCAGCTTTGAAATCGAATTTGCCGAAGATTCTTCCTTTATTTTCTCGCCCAAATTCTTAGTGTTGCGCCGTTTATATGACCACATTAAGCATTTGACTTGCATAAACTTGGAAGAAAAATGTTCAACCTGCGCCATAAAAAGCCAATGCATTTTTTATCTTTTAAGCGGTGAAAACTTCAAGCAGTATCCCGCCATCGGCATCAGTCGCGATCTTGCCGACAAAAAGAGTTATCGAAAGGGAGAAAAGATGAATGGCGCATTGTTGTTGATCGGCAATGATCGGTTTAAAGGTTATATCGAGGGGTTTTTTGCTTCTATGAGTGGTTTGATGGGGTTCCGCGTCTTAATCAAAGATTTTTCTATCGTCGAAGCACAACGCAAAGTCATTCAATCGTTATCGGCTCGGCTCGTGACTCCTTACGCAGGTGATGATTTAGAAAAACAAGCGCGCTATTACCTCGAGGCATACGGTGAGGAACTCATCGTCAGTGAAATCAAGAACATCGAAAAGCCAAGGCACGTGTACGACAAAACCAATTACCGTATCAATGGGATTAATTTCCATATCGGCGGAGCGATTGGAGAGGTCGTGTTCGAAAAGATAGATTCGGCCTATCTTCTAATTGGAATTGGTCGTCAGAATTTCATAGGCGGAGGACAGCTTCATGCGCTTGAAGATTGAATTGGGCTTGCAAAGTCGAGCGGTTCCACTTAACTATAAAAGCCTGATCCAAGGCGCCATATATTCAATGCTTAAGGGAAACGAGAAAACGATGCTCGTGCACGGACGGGGGTACCGTAGCTCCGACAATCGTTTATTCCGTCTATTTGTTTTCAGCGACATAATTGGCGATTTTAGGTTAGAAACAAAAACAAAGACGATGACGTTTTCTTCAAATGGATATGTTGAGTTAGCGGCCTACGACGAGTCAATCATCCTAGAAATCATCAAACACCTTCAGCGCTTTCCGGCGTTGTCTTTAGGTTCTTTGACGATTCCCATCATCAATTTCGAAATACACGATGACCGATGCCTTCAAACGGCCGATGGCATCACCCTCGAAACGATCTCGCCAGTGACCATATATAAATCAGACGGGAAAAAAACATTGTATTATTCTCCTGATGATCCAGAATTCGTCGCTTTACTACATGACAATATCAATAGGAAACTGGAATCCGCCGGATATTCCCCACAAAGCCGCCGGCCGCACATCGAGATTATTTCTCACAGCCCTCGGAGCGGTCGTTTCCGTAGCATCTTCTTCGAGACCTATGATTTGCGGTTCTATATCAAAGACGTTGCTTACGAATACATCAGCATGATGATGAACGCCGGCGTGGGAGCCAAAAACTCCATGGGCTTCGGTATGGTTCGAATTGCGCCTTAACTACTATCTATTCAAACCCGGAAAGCTGCAGCGCGAAGACCAATCGGTTGTTTTTTATTCCAAAGATCGCAAAGACTATTTACCGATTGGCCAAATCGAGATCATATTCGTGTTCGCTTCGATAGACATCAACAACAATCTGCTGAAGTTGCTAGACGAATATGGCGTTTCCATATATTTTTTCTCTTACTTCGGCAAATTCATCGGCCGATTTATGCCCACGCATGCTCGCTCCGGCAAGAACATCATCCAACACGTACATTTCATCGACAACAAAGTTGCCACGCAGAATTTGAAAAGGACAATGCTGCTGGCTGATATAAAGAATATGCTTTTCGTAGTGAAATATTACCAAAAGAAACGAGACCTTGTGTTTCCTTTCACGATGATCCTTGAAAGACACATTGAAACACTATCGAAACTCGACGATGATTTGGATTTGCTGATGGTGGAAGCTAACGCCAAACAAGAATATTACCGATTGTTCGATCATGTGCTGCTCGTGCCGGACTTTCAGTTCGTGTCTCGCAGCAAACATCCTCCGAAAAATGAGATAAACGCGATGATGAGTTTTGGTTATGCGCTTTTGTATTCGCTAGTAGAAGGTTCTGTCCAACGCTCCCGGTTGTGCATCGAATTACCCTTTCAGCATGGGACAAGTAAAACCAACACCGGCCTTCATCACGACATTGCCGACATTTTTAAACCGATTTTCATCGATCGTCTCATCTTGCAAATGGTTAATAAGCGCATGATTTCCAAAAAGCATTTCGTGATCGCGGATGATGGCGTGTCCATGAATAAAGAGGGAATGTCTATTTTCATCGACACGTTCGATTCATATATGTTAACGACGGTAAAGATTAATTCACGCGCATACACCTATCGACAAATTCTTTCACGGGAAGTCAACTCCGTGAGCAACCTTGTAAATGAAGGAAGAGCTTACATCCCATTCATATTAACAAAGTGGTAATCAATATGTACTTAATCATTAATTATGATGTTAAAGACAAAAGATGCGTTAAATTGATGAAGTTTCTTCGGAGGTTCTTATACCATTTACAAGAGTCGGTTTTCGTCGGTGAGGCAACTGAAAAAACATATAAGATGATTGTTAAAGGCATCGAAAGCATTACTGATAAACAATATGACAAGGTTATTATTTATAAAATGAGATCCGCCAAAGTTTTTAAGATAGAAACGCTTGGCAAGCAAAAATGGATTGAAAACATCATTTGATTTTCGACCATCGAGCTATTTCGAGGCTCAAAAGTGGCATTTTTGCCATTCAAAAATAGAGATGGTCGAAGATTTGCACACATTTACAGCGCTTTAGCTGATGAAAAGAGTCAAAAAGGCTCCTAAAGCGTTATAATATATATGTTTTCAATTGTTGAAAATGTTCCTTTATAGGTATTGCAACTATGACTAATACGCCCCCGCTTTTGTTTTCTTCCAGTTGAAAATGTTCCTTTATAGGTATTGCAACTGTTTTGCCGGACGAGCAGATTATTTTGCTCGGTCGTTGAAAATGTTCCTTTATAGGTATTGCAACATGCTATCCCAATTTTGTTTATATTTTATCGCCAGTTGAAAATGTTCCTTTATAGGTATTGCAACACCCCTCCGGTAGATGACTGCCGTAAGCCAGCCAGTTGAAAATGTTCCTTTATAGGTATTGCAACATTCATGGTCTGGCATAGAATCGCCACCTTTGTGGGTTGAAAATGTTCCTTTATAGGTATTGCAACCATAAGAGGCTCTCCTTCTCCAATAGCCCACGACAGTTGAAAATGTTCCTTTATAGGTATTGCAACCTGTCTCGACACTTTACTATCATTCCGGCTTTTAAGTTGAAAATGTTCCTTTATAGGTATTGCAACTGGCTCTAACAGGAATTTGTTAATATTTAATGAGTTGAAAATGTTCCTTTATAGGTATTGCAACTGTTTCACGTTTTTTGAATTGCTATGTTATTTGTAAGATCAATTTCCTAGAGTGGTTAATTTGAAAAACCAATCTTTTCCAAAACGTTTGCAGTTATAATAAAATTTAAGGGAGAAAAACATGGAACGAGTGTTCATATCTTTTGTTGGGAGCAAGGACCCGGTTTTCGGCTGCTATGATGGACCCATTTTAAACATTTTTCGGACTATTGCCCCCACTATTAGCTATCTATTGTTAACAGATGCAACTGATGCAGAGGAAAACAAAAAGAAGTTTTTCATTGAAAGAGCATTATTAGAAAATGGATTTAACGTAAGCCCAGATTCGGTTATTTTCCAGAAATTCGATACCAATGGAAATCCAGCGCAATTCAAACTTAATGAGATCGGAGAGACGATAAGCCGCATCATGGACGCGCATCCCGGCGCTGAGTTTTTTGCCAATGTCACCAGCGGTACGCAGCAGTTAATCTCCTCGCTTTGCTTGGATATTGTCAGCAATGATCGGAATGTCAAAACCTTCCAAACGCTGGATCCGCAATATTCTATTATTGGCTACACGGAGAAGAAGGGATCTACGGAATCAGACTTTAAAAAACGCGTGGCAGAAGATATTGCCAGCAATCGGGACAGACCTCATAGCTGGTCGTGCCGCAGCGTCGAAGTTGATATTGCATCGTTTAGATATAGCGCGATTAACCAAGCTCTAAGAAAGCAAATCGCTGATTACAACTATGAAGGCGCGCACGATACGATTTCTCAGCAAGGAGTCGGTTTTCTGGCTCGGCACGATAAGCTAATCGAACTCATCAGCTACGGACGTGATTGCTCAGCCATGAGAAAAATCGACGAGAACGCTTTGTTGACTGGATTTGGATTGTACCGGTATAAAGGCGATGATTCGTTGGAATCACTTATTGCTAAGTACTATATCTACTGGGAAAGGTATTTTCTAACCAAAGACTACTCGTCATACATATTGAAGATGACGCCGATTGTTTATGAACTGGCTCATTGCTTTTTAAGAAAATACGTAAAGCCAAAAAGCGCGAACTATGACAAATTTTGGGACATGCTGGACAAACATTCATCGAGCATTCTAGAAAAGGATATCAATAAATTGAAGATCGACCATCCTAAGTTGGGAAAATGCCTTAAGCCCACTTCATTTGGGGTTGTATATTTCGATGTTGAGCAATTGTGTGCAATAATTGAATATTTTAACTTCGCCAATCTGCCAGATGGTCCCTGCCTATACCCGCCCAATGCGCTGAAAGCCTTCAAGAAATTGAGAGATTACAATTCGGGACACGGTAGTCTTCGAAACGAACTGGCCCATACGATTAATGTCGAGAAGCAAAATGAAACATATGGAATCGGCAGTTTTAAATTCGAGGTCGAATCTCGAAATATACACGATATTGTTTTAAGTTTAGTAAATACATTGTTCAGTGACAAAATTGACAACTTTAATTTGGGTTTTTTTGACAGTTTGAACGAAATTATCATAAAAAACATCAACTAAGGAAGTTGACAAGGTAATGATGGTTTCATCGAAAGATACGAAATGATTTTTACGAGTTATCGTTTCTTCAATTACAATGTTTTCTCATATTTAATTGAAACAAAACTTCTATTGCCTGCATTTTAGTTTAGGTTGGATTATTGATTTGGCGTTATCAAACGCAAATTTAAAAAGAGTCTATCGGAATATAGTATGTTTTTGTAATGTCGAATAAGTAAATGTTTGTCCGCTATATTTGACGATATCAAATGTGTTGTCGTTATTGTTTTCGGCCTCTTATATTATTCGAGAGTTTCTCTGTCGTTTCGTTTCCCAGCACATGACCGCAACGGGGACATATGGTTTTGAGTGTAATGCGGTCGGGTTCTTTTTCAACGATAAAGGATGTTATTCCAAATGGACCATTGAAGAAGTCGTATTGTTGCATTTGCTCGTACAAGGTCCCGGTCGATATTTTGGAAGTAAATTTTTGGTTCCCCAGTCGTTCCTTTGCGTCAGTTTGCCGCACCCATAGGAAAGGACGTTTCCTTTGATGGTCGCATTGGGCACAATGCTGGATTGAAATGTGATGGTGGCAGTCATTGCAAATATAGTCTGCACCTCCGTCGCTGTTTCGTTTAAAGTGGCGCTCCCCATTGCAGATGGGGCATTTTTGGCCTATCTCATGCATATCAAGATGTAACATGCGATGAAGGTTTATCATCCTCGCTAATCCAAGGATGTTGAACGTGAGCGCCTGGGGGCTGATAATTAAGGCACCCGTCTTGTAATTGGCCCATCGTTTGATTTTATCGGGCGGTTCCAGCTTCGAATAATTATCACCGATATTTAGAAAACGGTGATAACATCGGTCTGTTAGACCGTTTGCTTTTCCAAATGTAGGTATGTCAAAACAATATAGGGAGTAGACGGAGTCATACTTCCGTTCCTCTGTTTCTTTCGCTGATTCGTCTTGCCGTTCCGCTAAGTAATTTTCAATGAAGGAGAAGGAGTCCTTTTCAAAGTCTTTGAAATCGGTTCTAATAATGAAAGAGTCTTCTCTTTTACCGTCCGTGAATGTGCAAATAATGCGATTCTTATCGGGCTTTGGTCGTATCTCAAAGCAATCGCTGCCTTTAACAACCTTGAAAGCGCCGGTGAAACGGCAAGGCTTGTCTTTGTCATCCCAGATAACTTTTTCCGATGCTGATGATTTGTAAGCCAATGCGTGAAACGTAAAGAAAAGGTTACATATACAATAAACAAAAAATTGTGAATCTGAATCAGAAGTGGCATCGTCTCTAACAACCATTTTTACCTTGTTCTCGGCGTCTTCTAAATCCATCCATAATCGATACGCCTTATTGTAGTTTTGATCAAAAATTAGCAGGTTTGTTTTTTGAATCGGATTTTTAACGCGTCGCGTTCTATTGAGTAATCGGTAAAACTGGCTATGAAGCAGAATTCGCGTTCTATGGAAGACTTCTTCGATGTCCTTGCCTTCTTGATCGAGTTTGTCCCCTAGTACATCGAAAAAAGAGCGGTCATAGGTTTTTATTCGATTCAAACAATCGTAATACTGGCTTCCTTTGCCGGACACGAAGCCTTCGCTTTGACTCGTTGGTGCCGACAGTTCGCCATAGCCGATATCGTTCTTCTTTTTATCGTGGTCGGCTTTTTTCCTGTCGACAATTTCGTTTATTCGCTCAATGAGTGTAACAAGGAATCTATTTTCGTAGATGGCAAGGTTTTCAACGGGAATGTCCGCCGAAATGTTTTTCGGAACAACGCTAAGTATTTGGCAAGCATACCAGTCGTTCGAGTCACGGCTAAGTTTGGCAATCGCCTTCCGATTGATGTGCGTTGCGGTTTCGACAGGCCTTTTTTCCTCGAGCGTGGTTATGTTCGAGCGGGGTCTTTCGACAATCCGCAATAGAAATGGGATGCAGTCCTTAATCTTTCCTAACGATTTGTCGTCGATTACGCTGATAGAGTCGCTCGCTTGCTCGATTTGGAGGCGATGATCATCGATGGCTTTGATAATATCGTCGAAAGTTGCACCTTGGTTTCCTTTTGGCCCAAATATGCTAAGGAATTGTGGCGCGAACGAATTATCAAGGAAATTCTTTTCGTCTAGCCTCATTAGATTCTATCCTTGATTATCTGCAGCGCTTTCTTGGTCAGTTCAAAAGACTTGGTTGGATATTTACTGCTCAATTCACTTAAAAACAAACCGATGTTGTCGCCTGTTTTTTTATCATATAATCCTTCAAGTTTTCGAACAACTTTCCTTGAAAAAATGACATCGATCGCCTCATACAGCAATTCTTCGTTTTTGCTGCCGGCACACGCCATATAGACAGGGACGAAAACATCCATCTGGTTTGATATACGATTTCCGAAATTGATGTTAAAGCCGGTCGTGTCATTCCGAATAAAGGCATCCAGAAAGTCTTTGGTTTCTTTAAATATTTTTAATATTTTGTCATCTCCGTTGATATATTTGGCGGCGTCTTTCAACAAATCGTTGAATTCCCGCGTTCCCAAGGTAATTGCGAATGCTTTTTCGTTATAGCTCCCTTTTTCAAATTCGCCTTTCTTGGTGAAATTGATAACTGTTGCTCGGTCATAGACTTTATCCGTAATCATCGAGGTGGAATCATCTCTGTTCGCGGTGCCGACAAACCAAAGATTGTCCAATACCGGCAAATTCCCATCATTATCGAGAAGTTGCGGCTTTTTTCTTGCTCCCACATCGTCATTGAGAATATGGATTTTCCACTCTTCCTTATTATCGATTTCCAACACGGATAGAAAATCATTGAAATAGTATTCGATACGCGAAAGATTCATTTCGTCTAATACGATGATATAAATCGTTCCGTGATTCGCTGATGCCCGGTATACATCCTCCAAGAAGTTCGTTTCTTTGTATTGCTTCTTGAAGTCATTATAAAATCCAAGCAAATCATTACGGTCCTTCCAAGAAGATTGTACTGGAACCATGAAGCATTGGCAGCCGATGTATTCCGCGAACGCCCGTGGTAGTGACGATTTACCGGTTCCGCTGAGACCTTCAAGTATAGTCAACCTACTCGTGGCAAATCCGGCTACGAAGGTTCGAATATCCCGTTTTGAATAGAATAGTTTCTTTTTTTCGGGATCTTCGCGGTTTGCCACATAAGAACGGAAATTGTCGCAAAGGTCTTGGATTGACCGCACGTTGCTTGAACCTGGAACCGGAAGTTTGGGCAAAGTGTCTACATTAGATAACGATGGAAACACCGCACCTTCATTTTCCGAATACTGACGATTTAATGCGTCGAGTTCGCGCTGCAGCTGTTCTTTTTGTGTCTGCTGGACCTGAATGAACCGGCGATAATTATTGACGTCTTCTTCTTTGAGCTTAAACTCGATAATTTGCCTTTCCTGATCCTTGTTGGTTTCGAGCTGTTCTTTGTATGAAATCTGCATTTGTTTGTAGGCTTCCGCATCGGCTCTAACCTGTAGTAGTTCTTCGTGTGACGGGTATTGCGATAGGCGATCATTTAAGAGTTTGTTGTCGCTTTCCAGTGTCTGGTTTTTTTGGATTAAAGCCTCGGGATCGTCCCCAAATCGAAGAAGAGCGGCATCTTTTACGGCAATTTTTTGAAGCAATTCGGTCTTTAAGCCGTTTAGCTGGTCAATAGCGGCGTTTGCTAATTCTAGATTCGCTTTGTTATGCTCAAACTGCTGGGCTCTATCTTTCGTTTTTTCTAGAACCTCTCTTAAGTCCTTCAAATTGGCTTCATAGCATTTGATTTCGATTTGAAGGTTTTTATTGGCAACCTCTAATTTTCTTTTTTCCTCATCTAATCTAAGGCCGCGCTCCTGAAGCTGCATTAAATCGTCGGCAATTTCTTTTTTTATTTGACTTTGATAGGTTTGCTTTTCTGTTTCCAAGGCCGTTCTTTGCTGAATTGTCATAATTTCATAGTCGGCCGCGGCTATCCGCATATCTTCAGCGCTACGAAGTAGTTTTTCTGACTCTCGCTTTTCAAATATTAACGCTTGACGTTCGGCTTCCATCTTGGCCTTGTAATCTTCGAGGTTTTTTTCGACGCCTTCTTTAATCTTCGCATCGGCGGCATCAAGAATTAACTGAGCTTGTTGGGTTGCTTCTTGCTTAATCCTAACCGTCTCGGCTTCGGCGTCAAGTTTGATCTTAGAAGCAAGTTCATTGGCTTTTTCAATGACTTGGTTCGCCTCGGTTTCGATGTTGACGTTGTCGCGTGGATGTTTGTTGTCTAAACGAACTTCTGTCGTTTGTTTCTTTTCAGTGACCGGGGTGGTGTTTTTTTCTTCGCTCGACTGGGTTTGTGCTTGTGTTGGCTTCTTCAAAGCCGGATCGGAGTATTGTTTTTTAGATTGATCTTCTACTACGTTCTTTGCTTTTTCAAAAATTTGTCGTTTCCGATTGGCGGCGGATTGACCATAATTGTTTCCGTTCTTTTTTGACGATTTGTGATTGTTCCATTTTTTTGTACCTTTACCCATGTTATTCCCCCCTTATTATTGGATGTCGATGAGCAGTAAAGCGACATTGTTCAATTTTGTTATTGACTTCGCGTCGCCGATAGAGCGGACCGCGTTGGCGTTATAATGGGCGCTGTAATCGTTTCGTTGATTGTAAAGAGAGGCCGCATCATTTGCAAATTCGGTATATTTGAACTTGGAAGTCCTGATTTTTTTATTGAAGATGATCATGTCGACCAAGTCGGCTTTGAACGATTTGTAAAAACGGCCGTTTTGTTTCAAGAGTTTGGTGCCGGTGTAATCATGATGTATCCCTTGACCATGGAAATGGGTCATGTTGATGCCGGTTTGTTGGCCGGCTTCATCGATAAGAGCATTTAAGTCGCGATACGAAATGTTACAATCGCGCGATTTACGATCAAGCGTTAACTCAAGCATGGCTTCAAGCAAACGCCCTTGTGCAGTATAAAAATCCACATCGCCGCCGCTCATCTTCCAATACATTTCCTTAACCATGTTTTGTAATTCGTCTTTGCATGTCGCTGGTGCATTTCCGACGATTCTATAAAGTCTGCCGAGCAAACCTAATTGGGACGCTATGTCTTTGCCAGAAGCTAAATGAAAATGTTTGGATTTTTCTTCTTCTACATCTGGAATCAAACACGCGGCAAGTATGTCATGATTCTCCTTAACTTTTTGGTTTTGATTTACCGCGTTGACGAAGACGCGATCAAACCAATGTTGAAGCGTATCTGGAAATTCGTCTGGTTTACGGCAAAAGACACGATTTCCTTCGACAATAAGCTCAACTCGGTAAAATAAAGTCGCCGAACTGTTTTCAACATACACTACATTAAAATCATTACTGCTTATTTTTGTTTCTTGGTGCTCAAGGGAAGAATCGTCATCGAGGCTATTGTGTTCGTCAAGAAAAGTCTCTCCTTCAAAATCGTAAAAATAATCGTCATCTTCATCGAAATAATCGACGGAGGCCTGGCTGGATTTTGCGTTAAATACCTGCACCGCGCGTTTGATTGCCGCGGTGGTCGGATAATCGATTCTTCCATCGTAACTAAAACGAACTGTGCCTTGATCATCAGAGTTGTATTTTGGTTCTTCGATGACTATTTCCGAAAGATATGGGGCGACCGATCCTGTGATAAGGTCTTGATATATCGTTCTAATTTCGAGTTTATCGGCAAAAACACTTTGAAAGGTTTCAATGAATCGCTGCCCTTCGTATGTGATTGTACGTTTGCCGCTATCTTCTTCGCCAACGAAGCGATTGTTATTCTCGACATTGTCTCGTATCTTCCTGAGCATCTCATCGTTTATCGTATCGTCGAGTTTAGCGCAAATCAATTCTTCGGCTCGTTTGGCAATTTTTTGATCGTAATTGTATCTGTCCTTTCCTGCATCTTCATTCGCATAGACGACAAGACTGAGAAAAAGCCAAGCGAATACATCTTCCTGAACTTCCTTTGGAATGATTACGTCGCAGCGGCGGAAAGGCCATAGGGCCACGATGGCCTCATCTTTCCGATTATCATTTTTCATAATCGAAATACCCTCCTTTCTCTTTCGTGTATTCAATAAAATGCCTGAATTCTATCCCGGCATGCAATGTTTCACGATCGCCAACGACGACTAATAATTTTTTGGCTCTAGAAAGCGAAACGTTAACACGGTTAGGCTGTTCGTAGAGAAACCCCAACTTTTTCCTAATGCTTGTGTATCCGTTACAGCGAACGGTCGAAAGATAGACGATGTCGAACTCCATTCCTTGGAACGAATCGACTGTGCCGATTTTGATGTGTTTTGTGACAAAATCAGCGGAAAACGTTTCCGCAAGAAGGTTGCGAATTTGCTCTACCTGACCGTTATAAAACGAAATTATTCCAATTTCCGATTCGCCGTTCAGCGCACGATGCTTTTCAATTTTGCCTATCGATTCGGCAATAGCCAGACATTCTGAAAAACGAATGCGCGATTTATGTTTTTCCTCTTCGTATCCAAACTTTGACGGAACATTGAGAAAGGCAACGCTATGGCCGTCGAAGACGCCGAAGTCGTTAATGTTTTTGATGGCCTCTGCGCCATTTGTCAGCTGATTCGATAGATCTCCATCAGAATAAAACTCGGATGCTATGAAACCGGCGATATCTGGAGCCATGCGATGCTGCTCCTGCAACCGTATTGTGCGTCTAGCTTTGATTCTGCCTTCTCTATAAGCCTGGTCTAAATTCTCATAAAGTTGTTCAAATAACGATCTTTTCAGGTATGTCGTTTCTTCTCCGCTTCCGTTTTTTTCAAACTCGTCTACCATTTGAGATTCAAGATAATGAGGCAATTGTTTGTGATCGCCGACCAAAACGACTTTTTTGCCCATAAATATTGGTAACATCAAATCGATGGGGTTTGCCCGTGAAGCTTCATCTATAATGACATAGTCATAAGAGCTGGCCGTCAATTTGACATAGTCGACGCTTTTAGCCGCTTGCGCGCAAGTGCTTCCGATGACGTCCGTATAAATTTTTACGGCCTTGCTTATGGCCAGTTCATCTTTGGCAAGATATGAAAACTCTTCGATGATGTCATAGAAATCCTTGCTCCTCGTTCTCGCTTTTTCTTTGATAGCGCGTTCGATGGCCTCGATATTATTTTTGACTATGGCTTTTGGTTCGACCGAAAGCGGATTTTCTCTCGGAAGGAAATACTCTTCGATGTTTCTAACATATTGCCGATAAGCCTTGAAATCAGCATCAGTGGCATCCGTTGTCAGTCTTTCTTTTAAATTATCATCAATAAGGAGTTTCAAATACTCCGAATCACGAGACAAAAGAATTTGTAATTCGATTAGGCGTGCAAATCCGTCGTCAGCCCAAGAAGACGAATCAGTTCTTTGCCCTTTTATTTTGTTTTGAATTTGAGTAATTTCTGCTTTTTCGTCTGTGGGGCTAGCCGTTTGGTTGACGATGAAGCGAATGTTAGATAGCATCGTTTGATATTCAGAAGAGAGGCCGATGTTCAAAACAATTTGTTGCAAATTCGCAAATTGATTTCGAAGAATGCCGAAATCGTAGCCGCCGTCTTTGATTGTACGAAACAAGACAATCGCTTCGAGAACATAATTGGAAAACGAGGTGTTTCGTCCTTGTTCCTTTAGGATCGATTGGCAGTTGTCTTCAAGTCTATTCTGAAAAGTACGTATATGACGCATCCGTTCTTCGTTGTCCGCATCCTCCTGATCAGCGGAAAAACGGGTGGAAGAAACATAAGGCGGTATAGAACTGGTTTTAGCTACACCACCAACTGCGTGATGCAGAGCGTCGTGCTGTTCGGCTGTGATAAGTATTTTATAATTGCGACTTTTGTTGGCGAGAAGTTTGTACGCGATTCCTCGTATTAAAGTTGTTTTTCCTGTCCCTGGCGGACCTTGGATGATGGCAATATCGGGAGTGTTGATAGCGATATCCATCGCGCGACGATAGTTCTCATTAATTTTTGTGTCGCCTTTCCCTTTGCCAAACATAGCTTCAAGCGTGCTGGAGTCGATTGGTTGAAACCGTGTCGGTGTTTGCCGATCTTCGACTGCGGAGTCGGCTAAATTCATCAGTACATTACCCATGGAATTTGATTTATTGGACAATCCTTCGATTATCCTCAGCCTTCTATTTGTTTGGATTTCCATGGACATTGCCGACAACATCAAGAACCCGGTCTGGGTTTGAGCTGTTGCCCCTAAATTCCGAATATTAAAGTTTGTGAATTTTGGTTTGAAAATTGCTTTTCTTGTCTCGGGATCGTATGACCGAACTTCACCAAGAAAAACTTTATTTATGTTGGGATTTTCATTGCCTTCCTCCGCAAAATTTTCTCTTTCGACTAAATCACATATGTAACAGTCAACACCTTCCTTAGCTTCGTCACGGTCGAGGAGTTGCGATGACTCGTTCTCTTTAGAAATTTGTACGGAAACGATCCCTGCGTCAAAATCGACGGTTATTTTATCAAAAAGGATCTTTCCGATTCTTCGGCGTTTTTTTAGGAAGGATTCTTTTTCAAATGCCAGGAACTCACCCCAGGCATTAAATATCTGCGGAATCGAAACTTCGGTTAGATTGGCAGAAAGTTTTCCATTAATTGTTAGCGCCTTATCCCACGGAACAAACCCGACATTGCCGAAAATGTGGAAAGGGTTTTCAGCCGAACGATCTCTTCGTTTGCGAAGCCGAGTAATTCTATTAACGATGTTTCCTTCATTAATAAAATCTGCAAACCATTCTTTTCCAATTAAAGAATCGCGGTTCGAATGATGTTTATCGTCTCCCATAACGAAAAGGTGCCGATCTTCAAACACAAATTGGCTAGTTAAGAAATCATTCAGGCCGCTTTCATCGAATCCGGTTTTGTCTGCGAATGTCTTTAGATCTCCTCGGCTCACATAGAAAACCATTTTTTCATTGCCAAAAAGCTTTATCGGTTTGCCTTTATAAAGATATAAGATTAGAAGGATAGAATTACTGATTCCCTGACTTTTTTGCATTGCATATATGGATTCGTTTTCGATTTCATCGTCACTAAAATCTTCAATGATGAGATGGGCATGATCGTCACTGGGTATCATCTCCGTTTCCGCTATGCCCTCAATCAAAAATAAAGATCCTCCGTGCTTAGTAACTTTATATTTGTTTAAGTTTTCAACAGGGTGACTGATCTTAAAATTCCCGGAGATGTGCCTTCCGGCCCATGGATAGTTCATTAAGGCCTCCTTATGGCCGTGATGGCAATCGTTTTGTCGTCGCAATTCGATTTAATCGGCCAATTGTCCAATAGAGATCTTAAATCGTTTTCAAGCTTCTGTTTATCAGCAAAAATTCCGTAAAAGAAATCTTCCAACAAATTTGGAATGCCATTTTCGTCAAGGTCTTCAGAAAATCCGTCCGTTGCTAAGATGACCACCGCTTCTTTGTGATACGGAAATTCATTTATCCAATAGTTTTCCTCGCCATAAGGTGAGTTAAGGGAATCGGTTTGGTTGGAAAACACGCCTCTTTTTCCGATTGAGTAGAACAAGCCATCAACAAGAAGGGCGGTAAGCCCGTCTCCCACGCCACCGACAACGATTTTATTATCGTCAATCGCTAAGAATCGAATTGTGGCGTCAAAATCATCTAGGTCGTTTGAGTCAATGGATTTTCTCCATTCAAAAATCAATTCTCTAAAAGAAGGAGTCCCCTTTTTTAGAAGCAAGCATGCGACGGATGCTGCTTTCTCGGCACCGCTTTTCGAGTATTTTGATGAGCCGAGCCCATCGGAGATGGAAACAAATATCGCGTTATTTTCTTCCAAACAACAAATGGCGTCTTGGTTTTCGTCTTTTCCCAAACCGGTTTTGCTAAGCAGGATTTTTTCTTTCATATAACTTCGATCCTGCCAATAATTTGGATTTTTCCTTCGTTTGATTCGACCGTGCCAAACCCCAACTCAATATTGCTATAATTGAAACGCATTGGCTCTCTTTCGAGCGGAATCGCCTTAATAGTGCGTGTTTTTATTCCGATGAACTCTGGATCCGTAAGCCCGTTAAAAACGCCGGTTTTCATGGAGATTTCCGCATAATGGGCATCTTGATCAACTACCTTTATTTTTCCGACAGGCTTGCCGCGATCACGCGATTCCTGAAAGTGGCGATAATAAAGCATCTTTTCTTCCCCAACTTCAATAATCGTCTCCGACATGAGATAAGTTTTATTAATCTTTCCTTCCGCGCCCACTCCAGAAGCCGCCATGGTCTTGTTGGGGTTATCAAGGAAAGTCAAAAACACTCTTAGTGCGAGTTTGCCTTTTAACGGCTTCATACACCCAGGATTGAAACATATGTTTTCTGTGCCAGATTCGAATATGTTATATTCGCCACAGTTGGTGCATTTTCCGATGTGGTCCAAAGCTTTAGAAAATGCTTCATAGAATTCCTCATCGCTCGGCCTGAGGGCGGGCATGTACAAACCGTCAACGAATGTTCGATTGAACAAATCCCTGATTTCCTTTGTGGTTATGCTGGCGAACATATTAACAAATAACGAGTCTCTTTTGTTTTTCGTACCCGGCTTAAGAATGTAATCGGTCAGTCCTCTCATGGCGCATTCTTCATCATCTGGAGTACCTTTTATCACATCATCGCCAATGAAGGGCTTTTCCATCGTCAATAGTTCGAAAGCGATTGCGGCGAGCGAATAAATATCGCTTTCAGGAGAAAGTCTTCCCATTATTGAAAACTGTGTCGGATCTAGATGGTTCTTTTTGCATTCATCTTCCGGTATCGAGGCCCAAACCTCAGGCGCCATATATCCCGGTGTTCCCATGGTATTCACATACTCGTCCGTTCTATTGCGCATATTATCGGTATCGATAAGACAAATCCCCCTCGTTTCTTTACCGACGAGAATGTTTCGTGGCGACAAATCAGTAAAAATCAAACCGTTTATGTGAATATCACGGACAAGATTGAACATGTCGACGATAGTTTGAAACCGCCTTTTTAAAGAATACTGCTTGTACCAGGTGTTGAATTCATCATCAGTGGCATTTTGTGGCGGATTAAGAAATCCTTCGAGACTTTCTCCTTCCTTGATGCGGTTCATTGTATACCCAAGTTCGTCATCAAGGAGAATTTGCGGAAACGCCACTCTGTGCACGATATCGTCTTTGGCGTTACGTCGTTCTGTGCCGATGTGAGAAAGCCAGCGTAAGTGTTCGCGCGCCTTCTCGATTTCTTCCGATTTCATTCCAGATGTATCGATTATTTTAATGGCTTTAGATGGATGCTCTTTCATCGCATAGACGCTTCCTTCTAGCCCAGAGCCAAGCAAGTCACCTAGAGTATAAGCGTGGGCGTTGATTAAAATGGTGTCTCCCGTGTTCTTGATGGGACTCAAAATAGGATGTCCTCGTCATTAAACATTAGTGACGGTTCTTCAATGACAACCTTGTTTGGATTCGCGCTCCTCGAGCGAACGGAAATAGACATCGTGACCCATTTGAAAAACCTGGCGATAGTCAAGTTGTCACGAGCTTTGATTAAAGGAATATTTTCATTGTTGATAAATCCACGAAGAATGCGCGAATCCATGTCCGCGCCGATGCCCATGGCAAGGCGTGTCGCTTTTGACGCGCGCGAGGACGAATTGAGTTCTTTTAAAGGATCCCAATTGACTATTTCATCATATGTCATGTTATGGTTATAGTTTGGAAAATCGGTGGGCATTCCGTCGCTTATAAGAACAATCGTCGGCGTATAATCGCGTGATCCCACAATGTTTTCGTCTTCAATGAGTTTCTTAACTTCATTTATGGCTTGTCCCATTGGCGTTCCGCCTTCGGCCGAAAAAGAAAAGTTATCCTTTTCACTGATTTCCGACAAAGGTTTAATCGTTTCGATGCCTTTGCCTGAAAAGGCAATTACTGAAAGTCTAATAAGGCCTTTGGGGTGTTCAATGTTTCTAAAAGCCAGTAGCATTTCTTTGAGGGCAACATTCACCGACTCGATTTTCTCGCCGCGCATAGAGCCTGATGTGTCGACGAGAAGGAATACCGGCAGTACTCTGCCTTCCTTTTTCATATAATCTGCAAATTTCATATTTATCCTCCTCAAATCCATTGGTTAATATTTTTTTAGATAATGTAAATTCATTGTTTTGGGGGCTCTGGCATGTTTTTTATGTGCGTCACGTCCTTCTCATTAAGCTCTGAATTCTTCCTCGAGAAGGTTGTTTGGCTTTCTAATTTGAATTTAAGCAACTGCGAGGAGTCAATTTCAATTTTTCCGTTGCGATACTCTTGAAATGTCCGCGATAAATGTGAGAACAACGCTTTGTCTTTTTCCGATATTGTTTCACAAGCGACGTCAGACCATCCATTGGTGAATGCAAAGTATCTATATAGGCCTTTTACTAATTCGTTGTTGTCATTATTAATGAGAAGCTTAATGAAGTTCAAAAGACGCCAATCTACTGAGTAGTCCTCGATCTTGCGGATAATGCCGGTCCGAATATTGTCTTCTGGGTCGACATATATTGGACGTTTCTCTTCTTGATCGATTGGTTTATCTTTAACTTGCTCGAATTTGGTAATAAATTCTATTGTGCTTTTTGATTGATTCGAGAATAGATAATCGAATATTTTTTGGTAATGATCGTTTGGTAATTTGACGCCTTGCTCATAGCACTTGATGTAGTAATCAAGAGTGGGGCGGGATACGTGAAGTTCGGAAGCTATTTTTGAGATCTTCACGTCATGTTTTTTTAATTCTTGCTTTATGTCCATGTCAACAATATAAATTTGTTTTACATTATTGTAAAGCGGTTTTTACGTTAATGTAAATGCGTGTAACAATTCGTTGATGCGTAAATAAATATCAATTTAATAATAATTATAGCAAAATCCTATATTGTGCGACGATAATTGAGATGGGGCCTGCTGTTTTTTGATGATACGCCATCAATATTCCAATATACGAGTGGTTTTACTCATTTTAGAAAATAACAATTTTGAGATTTGCGCGTGATAGGAAATAAAATTAAAAAATGGTTCTTTATAAATTTCAAGGTTAGACGTTATTTGCGCTACCTTGATCGTTCTTTGCAAACGATCATCCAAATTGACGAAACCTTTTTTGAAGATACAAAGGAAATATACGACCAAATAAAAAGGAGCCCGCGCTACCGTAAGTTGTCGTTATTTTATAGCACAAGGCAAACGCAGGTTCAAAATCATAATAATATCGTACGCGAAATCATGAATGAAATTGCCGCGTTCGATTTCGATGATATTTTGATAAATCCCATTGTCCACGAAAAAGATGAATTCCAAAAATACGATCGAATAGTGAAACTCATCGATTCTTTCGCAATTAAAAGCCAAAAATTCACTGATTTTGTCCAAAACGTTGTTAATATTCAAAAAGACTTTATTTCGATCGTGGAGCAATTTGCGCTATTGCATGACATAAACGGATGTTTTGCCGAGTATCCGAATCAATATCTCGACGGCAGGAAGATCTCCTGTTTGAAGGAACGCCTAAAACGAATCGGCGAACGTCTCGCCAGTTACGACAGAAAATACTATTCATTCGATAAACTCGATGAAATCGATGATTTCGTGGAGAAACATAATGATATTTACATTGCTAACCACATCGGCGACTCGGTTTTTACTACCGCCGACGGAAAGGAATTTGATGTCAATCAGCGAAGGGCCATTCTTAGTGATGATGTCTCAAGTCTTGTCATCGCCGGAGCTGGGTGTGGAAAAACTTTCGCCATTGTTGGAAAAATACGTTATCTAATTGAACGGCAGGGAATCGAGCAAACAGACATCGTCGCCATGTCATTCTCCAAAAATTCGACCGAGGATTTGGAAACAAAAATCAAGGAAGAATATCCAAATGTTTCGGTTTCCACATTCCACGCCCTTGGGCTTCGCATCTTGGAGCAGGCCAAACATCGAAAATTCATGATTGAGGAGCAATATCAAGCTATCATCGAATCATTCTTCCGAGATGAATTGCGGCGACGGCCCGAGTCGATGCGAAAGGTTCTATATTACTACGGCTTATATCTAAATTCTTCATTAGATAGAAAGAAGTATCAAGATGAGGGAGCGCTTTACGCCGATCTCAAGAACGCCGACTTCACGACACTAAAAGACAATCTCGTTAATATGACTAGTGACCATGATGCACGTAAAACAATCAAAAAAGAACTAGTTAAAAGCTATGAAGAAATGGCTCTTGCCAACTTCTATTTTGTGAATGGCGTCCAATACATCTATGAGGCGCCCTTCGTTGTTGATTTAACTACGTCACATAAGCGCCAATACACACCAGACTTCTATTTGCCCAAAGCAAACATTTATCACGAGCACTATGGTGTTAACCGCGATGGAAAAGCCACCCAATTCACTAATGAGGAAAATGCTAAATACATCGAGGGCATGGCCTGGAAACGCGACATCCACAAAAGATATGGCACTTCCTGCATCGAGACATATTCTTATGAATTTTCTGAAGGGGTCGTTTTTGAAGAGTTGGAACAACGTCTGAGAGCAAATGGAGTCAAGCTAACCCCTATTTCCGCCGAGTACGTTAGCAATGCCTTGAACTCAATCTACGATGGGCAAGAATTCAAATCGTTCATTGCTCTTGTATCCACGTTTTTGAACCTATATAAAGCCAATTACCGTGATATAACATATTTCGATAGTGCTAAGCAAAATCAATTCGGCAACCAGCATGAAAAGATGCGAGCGGGACTTTTCCTTGATATTTGTAAAGAAGTCTATGAGTACTATTACAGCCTTATTAAGGCAAATGGTAAGATCGATTTCGATGATATGATTTCGGAGTCGATTGCTCACTTGGACAAATTGGACGGTTTTAGATATAAATACATAATCGTTGACGAGTTTCAAGACATCTCTCAATCAAGAATGAAATTCTTGCGAAAACTTATCGCCCATGGAAATTCAAAATTATTTGCCGTCGGTGACGATTGGCAATCCATTTATCGTTTTGCGGGGTGCGACGTGGACATCATCCTGCGCTTTCCCTTCTATTTTGACATGGCCAAAACCCATTATGTCACAACCACCTTTCGTAACTCTCAGGATTTGCAAAACATCGCCGAACCTTTCATTATCAAAAATCCTAAACAGTTGCGAAAGCATTTGCGGTCATTCAATTCGCTTGAACAACCCGTGCAAATCATGTATTTCGATGATGACAAATTCAGTGCTTTCTTAGCGATATTGAAGGAGATTGAAAAGTATGATAAAACTGCCGATATCTTGGTGTTGGGGCGGAACAACCGCGACGCAAACGGCATTCTCGGAAAAGGTCTTCGTCTAACCAATGACAAAAAAATTGTAAGCACTGCGCACCCAGCCATGAGAATGGAGTACAAAACTGTTCATGGGTCAAAAGGGCTGCAGCGGCAATTTGTCATTTTGATTAACCTCGACGATTTTTGGTATGGGTTTCCTAATAAACTCGAGGACGATGATTTGCTTTCCTTAGTCTTAAGCGAACGTGATCAATTCGCTTACGCTGAAGAACGACGGCTTTTTTATGTTGCTTTGACAAGAACCACTTCATATGTGTTTCTTTTGGCGAATCGCGAGCGTCCATCAGCGTTTCTTGAGGAAATTAAAACCGCTTGCCTTGCATTAAATCCATCCAAAGAAATAATTCATAATGATCAGATATTCTGTCCGCGTTGTAAATCGGGATTGATGGTTGTCCGCGAGGGGCCAAACAAAAGGCAATTCTACGGATGCTCGAACTATCCATATTGCACCTACACTATTAGTGACCTTCAGGCGGTAAGAGATAATCGACGATGTCCGAATTGTGGCGGCTTTCTGGTTTACAGGAAAGGTCCTTATGGTTCATTTTTCGGTTGTTCTAATTACGATCCGAAGACGAAACGCGGTTGTCAATTTACACTCGATTACGCACGTAAAAGAACCTGAGAAGTCAGTTCTCGCAAAATAGCCGCCATCGCCCACGTATCCAATTTGCAATAATTAAGCATATTTTGGAAAAGTTCATCGAATTCACGGCCATGAAGTTTGTTTAAGCGCATGTAGGCTGCTTGAGCATCGATGCCATTGTGAACTTCGTTAAGCGTGTTGTAGTCCAGGGTTGGGACAAAAACAGGTAATACTTTCTTAATTGAATAAGAACGCTGAAAGTCTCGATGATAATAAAGAAGCGTTTTTGCTTGCTCATCAGTTAAGCCGAATGCTTTTAGAAAAGTTTTGTTTCCTTTGACGATGTGCATCAGGTCAAAGATCCGTTCGTTGATTCCTTGCAGTTGCACTCGGTATTTAGGATAGAATTCAGCCATTTCTTTAATGCGGGTTTTTTCAAACGATTGATTGTAGACAATGACGCTTCCGAGTTCGTCATTTGGAATAAGGGAGATCATTTGTTTAATTAGATCTTCCCGTTGATCGCCTTGTTGAGGATTGGCTAAGAAATAGTGGTTATTTTTTTCAACATCGATTGGATGAGAGTCTTTTTGAATATGCAAAGAAAATTGGAAGACCGATTGCGTGAAGGGCTTTTCCCCTTTATATTGCGGAAGCGGAGGATTAAATGATTCAAAATCAAGAAAATACCGCGGATACTTTATTTTTTCTAATCCCCTTTTTATCAATTCAACGTTCATGTAGACCTCGTTGTTTTTGATGGCGTCGTATTGGATCTTTTGCTTGTGCCTAAGCCAGTCTTTAGGTATGGCGAACATGTCGCCCTTGCCTTGATTAATGAGATCCCAAAAGGAGAATTTCTCTCCTGTGTTGGGATTTTTGAACGGGAAACTTCCTTCAACATATGTAAAAAGCGAATCGGTTTCAGGAACCTTTTTGTCACGTAAACATCTATCGAAGTGGGAACATGCCTCATATGCTTGATTGTGACGGCAGTGTTTTCCTAAATCCACGATGTCTAGGGTTGATTCCTTTAAGTAGACGTTAATGCGATTTATCATGATCCCAATCATAATTTGCAATTCTTCAGTAATTTTGGTTAGGTCAACGAATTTGATTATATCGTTAGGATCATAATAATTGCTTCCGTCGTTATTCAGCCGCCCGTCATAAACATATTCGTGGTTCAATAGCGCAAGCAGATAATAGGCGGGTTTATTAGAACAATCTTCGCTATGCTCATTAACGTATCTTTGGTATGCTAGGTCAAAAACATATTTGCCGGCGTCGTCATAAAAATCCAAGAGGCGCTGCCTTTGAAGATAATATCCTTTGGTATTTTCGAACCCGGCAAGTCCTTCTTTAAGTACCAAAAGGTTCGATCCAATATTTTCGAATATTTCAATGTTATTGTCTTCAAACGCATAAGATAATTCGTGGAAGCGGCGGGATGATGTTGCTTTTGTTTCGATGATGCGTACGCTATTTTCGTCTTCCTGAAAAGTGTCAATAAACGCCAAATATCGATGGTCGGCGATGTCTGCCGACACGCATTTTTGGTTGAAGGTGAGCGCGTTGTGAATCACCTGTCCTCCATAAAGTTTTTGGGCCTTTGCGGCCGCCAACGCCTCCACCGCTTGGTGCTGCGGACTTAAAAGTTCTCGCAAAACATCTTTGTCGTTGACCTTTTCGGCGGTATCTTCTTCCTCGTCAATCTGTTGGGAGTCATTAATGGACTGAAGCATCGTCACAATCCGCTGCCGATCCTCTAACTCATATATCGCCGCCAATTCTTTTTTGATGGAAGTTGCGTTTTTTATTCGCTTTAGCATTTCGAAGGCGACAAGGCGCGGACACCTAACGTATTGTTTGAACATTGTTTTCGAAATTTGCATTTTTTATATATTTCCTTAGGAGGTTTCATTTAGCACGAGCGAATTTGACGTGTGTGCCGTTCCCAAATACATTGATTGAGTTTGAAAAAAACTTGTTTGCTTTCTCTTGAGTCATCTTGAATTCAACGTTGTGTATAGCGGATCCGTTGAACGCCAGTGGATGAATAAAATAGACAGATGCTGGTATGATCAAGTTCTCGGCGATACAGTTTTCAAACGCGCTAGCTTGAATGGCCGTAATTGATGTTGGAAGAATGATATTATTAAGTTCACAGTTCGCAAAAGAGCATTCGCCGATTGCCTCGATTTTATTTGAAATAGAAATCGTTTCTTTATTATGGGTTGGTGCCACTCGCACTAATGTTTTCGAGAGTCGATCGACAAGCATTCCGTCAATCGCTTTATACTTCGGATTGATTTCGGCCACCTCGATAGTCGATACATGTAAGTTTTTTAAGTAACATGGTTTGATGTCGGAGGAGCTTGATCCAAAATGTATTGTCTTAATATGGTGGTTAAAGTCAATGACTCCGACCACCATTTGGTGTTCCTGAAGATATTTATATCCGCTGAAGAAATCGTGAAGAGGAACGCCGGTGATGTCATCGCTATAAGAGAAATAAGAAAACTTAGCGTCGGCAAAGGCAAAATTGGCGATTCGAGTTACGCCAGGAGGTGTTATATAAGCGCCAGAATGTGATTTTTTGGTGGGGTAGCGAATGATTCTAGAGAGATTCTTATCGAAAAGAACGCCATCTTTCGCTGTCAGTGTCGGATGTTTTGGGTTCACCTTTACGTTTAATAAGTTGGGGCATTCTTGACAAAAATGCGGAGGATTGCTTGGTATCCGGCAATTTTTCCCAAGGGCTATGGTGGTTAAGTTTTGGCAGTTGAAGATACGCATATCGATCAAACTATCCGGCAGCACCAATGACTTGACCTTGTTTGATTCCAGCCAAGCGATCTGCTCAACCACCTGCGGCACTTCAAAATGTCGGATATCCTTGTTTTGAGGGAACCAAAGCAACTCTTTGCCATCCTTGCTGTATAAAACCCCGTCTTTGACCGAAAATGATTGGTTTTCATCGACCAAAAAAAACCGTTTTAGCCGCTTACAGTGGTGGAAATATTGAAAATAATCGCAATCATCGCTTCTGTCATCAACATTAATCCTAATCTCGATTATCTGTTCTAGATAAATCAAAATATCCGTTATGCTTTCGTATAACAGCGCATCTCTTCCGAAGGCTTCTTTTAGTTCGCCATATGATATTGAACGATTGGGTCGCATGTGTGATTACAACTTTTCCTGGTTTTCAATCCAACAAGCGTTTTTAATCACATGTTGACGAGTTGCTTATTATTGTAATGGCCCAATTAGGGGTGATTTTTACAAAACTATATCCAAATCGAATTCCATTCTTTTCAAGCAAAGGCTTAACGATGTCCGCGGCGATGCCAATCTGCATCACAAGCGTTGAAACCATATTGCCTAAACAGGAGTCG